>Ga0255336_100656_pt1 | contig 44661 bp, 40 predicted proteins | sample MeOH1_35cm_T3_17_FD_189102 | JGI IMG/M metagenome (GOLD analysis project Ga0255336, IMG submission 189102) | Sandy soil microbial communities from University of British Columbia, Vancouver, Canada - MeOH1_35cm_T3_179 | ecosystem: Engineered > Artificial ecosystem > Sand microcosm > Unclassified ...
GTGTTTGCGTTAGAATACAGTTAGGGAAGCTTCCTGAAGTAAAATAAAGGAGTCACAAAGAATGAAAATTAAAAAGAAGACCGCCATGATCGTGAGTTTTGCTCTCGGCAGCTTGATCTTCGCCACGACAGCCTTGGCGGACATTGCGAGCAAGAGCGGGTATGACCAATTAAAAGACACGCTTAAAGTCACCGCTGAGAATTGCAGTGATAAACTTAATAGTTATACGATGGATTTTACCATGGTCCTGAAGGACAATGGTAAAACGCTAACCTCCCAAAATGAGATTCATAAATATGATCGGAGTAAAAGTGCTGAAGAGAATATATCTTCTCGTGAAGGCATTGTGAGTGGAAAATACAATAGTCGGAGTTACACAGATCCTGTGACCATAATCCGGAAGAATGACGAAGAGCAAGCGTTCAATGTTACCGAATTCACCAAGCCCCAGAAGGTTAAAGCCTTTGACAATCCCTTTATAAGCAACCGTGCAGTGGATGTCGAGAAGATTGCCGATGCAGTGGTTGGAAGCCTGAAAGACCAAGTGATCGTCAAAGAAAATCCTGATGGAACCAAAGATTTCAGTGGTTCTTTGAGCGAGGTTCAAATTCCTACCCTCGTGAATGCTATCGCCTCCTTTCAATTGAAACAAGATTTGAATGGCCGTAATCAAGAAACCCCACAACTCGCTCAAGACATTTTCGTTAAAGAAATCAAAGGTTCGGCCCATGTCAACCCGGAAGGACTTCTGGAAAACATCTTAGGCACAGCAACGATCATCGGTAAGGATGAGCAAGGAAACGACCACGAAGTTACGGTTGAAATTCTCTTCAAACTATCTGGGATTAACTCCACAGTCGTGACTAAACCTGATCTCACTGGGCAAAAAGTCAATAAACAAGTTGCTAATAATCTAAATGGTCCCCAACAGATCTCGAATCGCGAAAAGTTCGTCGGCAAATTTAAAAACGATATGATTATTGAAAAAGACGGGAAATACGTAAAAATTGGCGAGAGATTTATCGAGATCACGCAACTTGACCAAAACCATGTTGTAGGGAAATATTACGAAGAATATAAACCCGGTTATGAAGTAAATGCTGCTAATAAGGAGAATTTTAGCTTTGATGCCCCATTTAACAGCGGCGAGAAAAAAGACCCCAATAGTGTGAACTTCGACGTTACAAATGAAGCAGGGGTCAAAACTCAAGGGAATATTCACTTTGATGAGAATCTTGGAAAACTCAATTTAGGTATTAATGGAAGAATGATGGGGAACCAACCTTTTGATTCTACGTTCAGCCCAGATTTAGAGTAAACCTACCACTCTGCAGCAGCATCATCTGGACGAGGACTCTACGCGGGCAGATATCAAGCTTGGGCAAAACTACTCTTACTTAAGTGGGACGAGTCACAGGGCAGAAAGCCTCTCTGAAGATTGCTCACGACGTAGGATGGGTTTCGCCCCAAGCCCTTGCTCAAGAAGAAATTTCAACGGCAAAGGGTTGACTCGCCGACTTATATACAATTCAAAGCTATTTTCATTTAGAATTTACTTTTTTAATTGGAGGCCAGTAGATGGATAAAGAAAAAGTCATCGAAATCCAAAATCTAACCAAGCGCTACCCCAATGGTCGGGGGATTGAGGATATTAACCTTGAAATCTTTAAGGGAGACATTTTTGGCTTTCTTGGTCCCAATGGGGCAGGAAAGACCACCGCAATGAAGATCATGACCGGGCTCATTCGTCCGAACCGCGGAGATGTGAAGATTTTCGGGACGAGCGTCATGGAAGAATACGAGAAAGCTATGGCCTCAGTCGGCTGTATCATTGAAATGGCGGAATCTTACCCGTATCTAACGGCCTATGAGAACCTCAGACAGTTTGCCCGCTATTCCTCGCAAGTTAGCCGGCAGCGCATCGAGGAAGTCCTTGAACTGACCGGAATGCTCAAGTTCAAGGATGAAAAACCTAAAAAGTTCTCCCTGGGCATGAAACAACGTTTGGGGCTGGCCGCTGCCATTCTGACCCACCCTAAGGTGGTCATTCTCGATGAACCGCTTAATGGTCTGGATGTGGAAGGGATGATCGATATCCGCAATCTTATTAAACACCTAGCGGAAAACGAGCAGACCACATTTTTTATTTCCAGTCATCTCATCCATGATGTCGAACTTACCTGTGACCGCGTTGGCGTGATCTATAACGGAAGAATGCTCAACGTTGAGAGCACCGAAAATATCTTGAGAAACTATGCCACCCTGGAAAATTATTTTGTGAGTGAGGTCGAAAGAAATGGCCGTATTCCAAATTGCGCTGGTTAACGAACTGGAAAAACTTTATAAGAAGAAAAAAGCCTTAGCGGCAGTTATTCTGTCGCTCGCTGTGATTATTCTCGGTCAACTTGGCGTCCTTGGGGTCAGAACGGGTTTTGGAATTCGTGGAGCCGGGAATATCGCGTTTCCGATGCTCGTGCTGTCCGTCGTCGTCAACACGATTTTGCCGCTTTTTACGGCCCTAGTGACGATTGATAGTTTCTCAGGAGAGTTTGCCCAAAATACGATGAGAATTACCTTAACCCGACCGGCCAGCCGGTTTAAAATTTTCATGGCTAAAATTACAGCCATTACCCTTTTTATCCTGACCATACTCGTCTTGCTCCTCATTCTCTCCTTAATCGCCGGTTTTTTATTTAACGTCAGCTCAGCCACCGCGAGTGACGTGCTCAAAACAGTCCTTGCCTATGCTGTAAGCATCCTACCCCAGTTTATCTTAGCTTTGGGGATTGTCCTGATCGCTAATCTCTTCAAAAGCGGGGTTTCCGTCTTTTTTATCTCAATCCTTGGCTTTCTCGGATTCAAAGTTCTCGGCCTTGTCTTTTCGCAGTATGCCAGTCTACTCCCGACGACCCAATTGGATTGGTATACGTTATGGATCAGCAATACTTTTCCTTTGCTTAAAATCCTTCGCCAGTTCTTACTCATGGTGGGGTATGCTATAATGTTACTTACAGCCGGGTTTTATTTCTTTGATAAAAAAGAATTTTAGGGTGACAATATGGACCTAAAACGTCGTTTAATCGTTACCAATGCCACCACAGTGATTATCCCTTTGATCGTTACTGTGGTGTTTGCAATGGCTTTTTTGTTCATTTCCAACAATCTATCAAACCATGATCTCTCTCTTGAGAATTATCAAAAACAATCAAAAGTTAAACTTGAACTTTTGAATATAGAGCAAAGCATTTTACGACAGACGCCAGAGGCGATTGAATCCCCGGAGTTTCAGAAGAATATACAGGATCGTTTGTCCACGATCAATGGAGATGTCATAATTCTCAAGGATGAACAGGTTCTTTTTACATCACACAATATAAGTAAAATCGATATTGCCAAGAGTCTGGATGCGGGAAATTCAAAGTGGGGAAACTCGACCGTCAAGATTGGGAACGTGCCCTATAGCGTACAAGCGGTTAAGCTCTCCTTAGCCGGGAGATCGACAGGGACCGTATTAATGCTCGCACCCGTGGATCTTGCTTCAGCAAGCGATATGACCCATTTTCTTATTTTTGTTGCCATCATTTTTATCCTGTTCTTCGTCTTGACCAATGTTCTTGTATCCTATCAGTTTGCCCACAGAATTTTGTCTCCTTTAAATCACTTAAAAAAAGCCGCGACCGAAATTAGCGGGGGTAATCTCGATTTTCCCATTGTCGAAGAAGGGGATCAGGAACTTCAGGAACTTTGCCGCGATCTCGAACTCATGCGCCTTAAACTCAAGGACTCCATTCACACGCAATTAAAGTTTGAAGAAAACCGCAAAATGCTGATTTCAAGCATTTCCCACGATCTAAAAACACCGGTCACCTCCATCAAGGGCTATGTTGAAGGAATTATGGATGGAGTGGCGAATACCCCCGAAAAGCAAGAACGCTATTTAAAAACGATTTATACCAAAGCTCAACTCGTAGACGAAATGATTGAGGATCTGCTGCTTTACGCTAAACTTGATCTAAATCAGCTTCCCTTTGATTTCGAACGAACGGACATCAGCGAATATCTTTATGAGTTTGTCCGTGAGAACGAGCCCGAATGTACTAAAAATGGGATTCAACTCACTTTGCAAAAGGAGCTCTCCCAACCCTACACGATCCAGTTAGACCGTGCTCGTTTTCGCAGAGTCCTCATGAACATTTTAGATAATTCAAGAAAGTATATGACAAAAGAAGATCGCGAGCAGGCAGGGCTCATTCAGATCTCGCTCCGTGAAACCCCTTCCAGTGTTATTCTCGAGCTTCGAGACAATGGAATTGGGATTCCGGAAAAGGATTTATCGCATATCTTTGATCGTTTCTATCGCTCAGACACGTCTCGCGGAGAAATCAAAGGGAGTGGCTTGGGGCTTGCTATTGCGAAACAAATCGTCGAAGGGCACAACGGAAGAATATGGGCACTCAGTCACGCTCAGGAAGGAACAAGCATCCTGATTTCTCTAAGCAAGTGAATTCTCAAGGAGGTGAATAATGCGTGAAGAAAATTCTGATCATCGAAGATGACCTCAGTATTGCGGAGCTGCAGAAGGATTACCTTGAAATCGCAGGCTTTGAGGTACTCATTTGTACGGACGGCAGGGAAGGATTAACGGTTCTGGAAGCAGCAGATAACGCATTCTGCCTCCTGATTCTGGATATCATGCTTCCCGGTCTCGATGGTTTAGATATCCTTCGCCAGATCAAGGAGGATAAGGATATTCCGGTTCTTCTCGTTTCCGCCAAAAAAGAAGAAATCGATAAAATAAAAGGCTTAAGCCTTGGAGCTGATGACTATATCACCAAACCTTTTAGCCCTGGGGAACTCGTCGCTAGGGTCAAGGCTCATCTTGATAATTACGAACGCTTAAAACAACGCTTCAGCGAAGGGCTCAACAAGCAGAAGGTTTTGTCCATTCGTGGTCTGAAAATAGAAAAAGAGGCGCGTCGGGTTTTCGTTCAAGGCGAAGAAGTGAGTCTGGCTCAGAAGGAATTCGATGTGTTACTCTTTCTCGCTCAATATCCCAATCGAGTATTTAGTCGAGACAAACTTTTTGAACAAATCTGGGGCTTAGAAGCTTTCGGAGAATCCTCTACAGTAACTGTACATATTGCCCGAATTCGGGAGAAAATAGAAAGCGATCCTTCAAATCCGCAATATATTGAGACAGTTTGGGGAGCGGGGTATCGGTTTAGGGTATGAGGTATATTCGTAATCCAATCTATAGTGAGTTATAATTAAGAGATGGCATTCTAGGTTCTCTAAATTTAACCTAAATATTGGAGGAATTCCTTATGATAAAATTACTTCTGCCCTTGCAAGCAGGTCCACTAACCTTGGCCAATCGTTTAGTCATGCCACCGATGGCTACTTCTAAAGCTGAAGCTGATGGCCAAGTGAGTCAAGCTATTCTTGACTATTATACCGAAAAATCAGCAGGAGGATATCTCTCACTGATCACCATTGAACATAGCTATATTCGACCCGAGGGCAAAGCTAGCCAGAATCAGCTTTCGGTCGCCGACGATCGGATGATTAAAGGCTTAGCGAAGCTAGCCCAAGTTATTCATCAGAATGGTTCCAAAACAATGATGCAGCTCAATCATGCTGGAAGTCAGACCACCGAAGAAATTACCGGTTTTTCACCAGTCGCTCCTTCGGCTGTTCTTAACCTGCGCAATGGAGATAAACTTCCTCGTGAATTGACCCATGAAGAAATGATTGAGCTTGTTTTGGCCTTCAAAGAGGCTGCTCGCCGAGCAAAGGCTGCTGGTTTTGACGGGGTCGAAATTCACTCTGCCCACGGTTACCTATTGAACCAGTTCTTGTCTCCACTTACGAATAAGCGTACCGATGAATATGGAGGTACACTTTTAAACCGAATTCGGCTTCATCTTCAAGTGATTGAAGCTGTTCGATCTGAAGTTGGACCTGATTATCCTATTTTCTTGAGACTTGGAGCTTCCGACTTTATGGAAGGGGGAACGACTCTCGAGGATAGCCTAATTGCAGCTCAAGAATTTGAAAAAGCAGGCATCAATGGGCTTGACATTTCGGGTGGTTTCTGTGGCTTTAGCTTACCTGGAAGATCGGATCAAGGATACTTTTCCGACCTCACCGAAGGAATAAAAAAAGTGGTATCAATTCCAGTTATTCTGACCGGTGGCATCACTGAGATAGAAGCAGCAGAACAGCTCCTAGCCGAAGGTAAGGCTGATCTTATTGGGGTTGGCCGGGCTCTTTTGCGTAATTCAAAATGGGCTGAGGAAGGAATCCATAAACTTCAAAGAGAAGGGTAAAGGAAACCTCGAACTAAAAAAGGCAGCTCCTCCCCAAAATAGAGGAGGAGCATGCCTTTTTTTTACTAACAGAAAGTATAAGTTTTGGGCAGATAGCATAAGTGCAACTAAGGCTTCCGCCTACGCCAGAGGCTTGGCGCAAGCCAAGTTTTCTTTACTACTCAGAAAAAGTCTAGAAGAATGACTTAAAGGACCCACGAGCGTAGCTTCTCCTCGAAGGGGACTATAGCGCACGATGCTTCCGTGGGTTAGCGGCGCCAGTGGGCTTGGCCATGGAAACAAGTGCGTAAGCCTTACCACGGCTTACGGGCCTGATGTCGCGGGTGCAACCTTCGGGCGAACAGTTCACTGGACTGTTCGGGATTTGCAGGAGAGACGCACTTCAGGTATTACCTACCCTGAGGTTTGGCAGAGTTCCCACGGAAGCGAGTGTGCCAGCCCCAGAGCGACTAAGTAAACGAATGTGCGTTGCGCCACAACCCTCAATAAGCCGTCCAAGGGTAAACTTCGGAGAATTATGTTATAATAGATTTTATACCTAATTTTTCTCGGAACGATTCAAAGGAGTCTTTTCATGTTACGTCTAGAAATGACGGATAGACAAATACGAAATCTAGCGAGCTATCCGATGGCTTATCAACTGGGTGTTGCGTATTATCAAGCAGGGAAGGTTGGCCCCCTCGAATATAATGCAGCGGAACGAAAAGTGAAGGCCTTTGTTGCCGGAACTTCACGATATCTCATCCAGCTTCAACTTACACCAGAGGGCGGTCTTAGTAGCTATCATTGTAGTTGCCCCGCCTATAGCCAGCATTCCGGGGCGTGTAAACACATTATTGCCGTCCTGAAAAGCACGCAGGTTACCTTACCGCTGATTTTCCAGAAGAAGGCTAACAGTTCCTCAAGCCGAGAATTCTTATCTTTTTTTAAAGACCATGCCCAAGACACTTTTATGGAAGAGCTAAATCTTGAGGTCGAACTTGAGCTTTACGTCGTTCCAAGACACCGAGTATCAGCGCAGTTTTCCTTAAAAGTAGGCTTTCAACGGCTCTATGTCGTTAAGGATGTTGGTCTGTTTTTAAATTCCCTATATAAAGGAAAAACGTTGGAATTTGGCAAGCAATTTACCTTTGAACCTCATCGGCAAACCTTTAACGACCAAGACCGTCCAATTATTGACCTTCTGCTCGAAATGTATGAACAAAATATGGCCTGGACGGAAATGTTAAACACGTATGCTGGCTCAGTCTTTAACAGCAAAAAACTCATTCCTTTAAAAGGAGTCTATTTCAGAAAATTTCTGGATGCTCTTGGGGATAAACCTTTTAATCTTTATCAAGAATCTGCTCCTCTGTTACAAACCCAAATTATCCGTCAGGCGCTTCCCCTTGAACTCACTCTGAATTCCGAGGCGGAAAATCTTGCTTTGACGTTAGACGTAGAAGAGCTTCCCCTTCAATTACTTCCGGATGCGAGTTATTTCTTATACCAGCAGAAAATTTACCAAGCGACTCCGGCTCAACAAGAAATTCTTCCTTCAATGCTCAAGGCAATACATCAAGAATACTCTTCAACCTTGATCTTACCCTCTGACAGCAAAGAATTTTTCATTTCCGAAGCACTACCCTCGCTCGAAAAAATGGGCAAGGTTTCGATTGCCCCTGGACTCGCCGAAAAGTTCAGCCGAGAGAACCTCGTGACCCAGATTTATTTTGAACGGGGCAATGATGATGGTATCGCTGCTCGGGTTGAGTTCCATTATGGGGAAAACTCCATCAATCCCTTTGCGCCAGTAGGAGGAACCCATACTTTCAAGGATTCCCACGATGTGATTTTAATCCGTGCTGTTGAAGAAGAGCGCAAAGTCTTAACTCTGCTCGAACTCGCAGAATTCAGCGTTAATCAAGGGAAAATTCATCTGGAAGATGACCATAAGATCTTCGAATTTGCCACAACCTATCTTCCCCAACTCCAAGAACTCTCTGAAATCTTTTACTCTGATGATTTTAAACTAACTATTCATAACTCGGTCTCATTTGCTGGGGCTGTTCGTTTGGATGAAAAGCTGGATTTACTTGAGATATCCTTTCAATATAGCAATATTGACGAGACAGAATTAGCCGATATCTTCCAGGCACTGAACCTTAAGAAAAAGTACTACCGCCTTAAAGATGGCTCCTTCCTCAATTTGCACCAGCCCGAATTGGAAACCGTGGCTCGGCTCGTTGATTATTTGGATCTCAAAGCAGAAGACCTGGAGCAAACCGTTCTCAGACTCCCGAAATATCGCGCTCTCTATATCGATAACTATCTTCGTCAGGCCAATTTACCTGGAATCCAGCGTAACAAGGCGTTTAAGCAACTGGTCCAGAGTATCCTCGAACCGCATGACGGAGATTTTGAGATTCCACCTTCCCTTCAAAATGTGCTTCGTGATTATCAGAAAACAGGGTTTCAATGGTTAAAAACTTTGGCTGCCTATGGTCTAGGCGGAATCTTAGCTGATGACATGGGTCTCGGCAAAACCTTACAAGTCCTTGCTTTCATTCTTTCTGAGAAACCGACTGCTTCCCAACCTGCGCTCGTTGTCGCCCCAACTTCCGTGATTTACAACTGGCAGGAGGAAGCCCTCAAATTTGCTCCGGAATTGAACGTCCTCGTTGTCGATGGCCCTCCCCAGGTAAGGCAAGACCTACTTGCTGATCTCGACGGTTGGGATCTTGTGGTGACTTCTTATCCGCTCCTGCGGCGCGATACGGAGACTTATGCGCATCTCGAATTTTCCTATTGTTTTTTGGATGAAGCACAACACATTAAGAACCCGCAAACAATCAATGCCAGATCCGTCCAACAACTCCAGGCTAAAGGATATTTTGCGTTGACCGGAACTCCGATCGAAAATTCGCTCTCAGAACTTTGGTCCATCTTTCAATTTATCATGCCAGGGTATCTTTTATCACACCCTGATTTTCGGAAGAAGTTTGAAATTCCTATCGTCAAAGGGGATGATTCTGAACCTCTGATCGAGCTCAGTCGGCACGTTACTCCTTTTATCTTGCGTCGTCTCAAAAAGGATGTTCTCTTAGAGCTTCCCGATAAGATTGAAACCCGGATGAGCGCTCAGATGACGGAAGAACAGACGAAGATTTATCTCGCCTTTCTCCAGGAAGCCCAAAAAAATATTGCCCGAGAGATCGCCTCTGTCGGTTTTGAAAGAAGTCAGATTAAGATTCTCGCCGCACTTACCCGACTTCGTCAGATATGTTGCCATCCCGCGATGTTCGTTGAAAATTACACGGGAGGAAGCGGCAAAATGCAACTGTTTGAGGAAGTCATCGCCAATGCCCTAGACAGCAGTCATCGTATTTTGGTTTTTTCCCAATTCACAACCATGCTCGATATCATCCAAAAACATCTGATCTCCAAGAAGATTGAACATTTTTATTTGAGGGGTTCAACCAAATCAACAGATCGGATGAAAATGGTTCAGTTATTCAACAATGGGGTAGGTCAGATCTTTCTTATTTCTTTAAAAGCTGGCGGAACTGGGCTCAACCTGACTGGTGCGGATATGGTGATCCATTTTGATCCCTGGTGGAACCCGGCCGTCGAAGATCAGGCAACAGACCGAGCTCACCGAATCGGTCAGAAAAATGCCGTGCAGGTCATTAAACTCGTTACGCAAGGAACGATCGAAGAAAAAGTCCTGGTCCTACAGGAAAAGAAGAAGGCACTTATTCAAGCTGTCATACAGCCGGGTGAAACTATGATTTCTAAGTTGACCGAGAAAGAGCTTGTGGAGCTTTTTGATCTAGATGAAAAAGGAAGTTCGCTACCAATAGAACTTTAACCTTTATCGCGTAATTAAAAGAGAACCCTTCCTAAGGAGTTGTTTTTTATGATGGATAAAGCCTTGCAAACGTTACAGCATTATTTCGGTTACTCCCAGTTTCGGTTAGGACAAAATGAAGTCATCGTAAGTTTGCTTTCAGGAAAGGATACCTTAGCAATTATGCCGACTGGCGCAGGGAAATCATTAGCCTATCAGATCCCTGCACTTTTATTTAAAGGGGTAACCCTCGTTATTTCTCCGCTTATTTCTTTAATGAAGGACCAAGTGGATGCGCTCCAGGAATATGGTGTCCCAGCCACATTTATTAATAGTTCGCTTTCTCCCCGTGAAACCTTATCCCGTATTGAACAGACAAAGCGCGGAGAATTTAAATTACTCTATATCGCTCCCGAACGTTTGGAAACGGAAAGTTTCCTCGCCCTCCTTGAAACCATTGAGCTTTCTTTTATTGCTATTGATGAGGCCCATTGTGTTTCCCAATGGGGTCATGATTTCCGCCCAAGCTATCTCCGAATTGGGCAATTCCTACAACGACTTCAAGCACGCCCGTTAATTGGTGCCTTTACCGCTACGGCAACTGAAGAAGTCAAAGAGGATATCCTTCGCCTGTTAAAACTTCAAGATCCTAAAGTTTTCGTTACAGGTTTTGATCGGCCCAACCTCACCTTCTCAACCCTCCGCGGGGAGAACCGCAGAGTTTACCTATTAGATTACGTTAAAACTCATTCCGATGAGTCAGGAATCATCTACGCTGCCACACGTAAAGAAGTCGATGCCCTGCAGACATTTCTGCGTGGGAAAGGTCTACCTGTCGGAAAATACCATGCTGGGATGAGTGATGTGGACCGTCAAAAAAACCAGGAAGATTTTCTCTATGATAAAGCACCTATTATCGTGGCAACCAACGCTTTTGGTATGGGCATCGATAAATCGAATGTGCGTTATGTTATTCATTATAATATGCCGAAGACTATGGAAGCGTATTATCAGGAAGCCGGTAGGGCAGGGCGTGATGGCGAACCTGCCGAATGTATTCTTCTATTCTCCCCGCAAGATGTCGTACTGCAACGTCATATGATCGAGCAAACAACATTACAGCCTGAACGCAGGGAAAATGAACTTAATAAGCTTCAGGAAATGATGGATTACTGTCATACCACGCGCTGCTTACGTAAAACAATTCTTGTGTATTTCGGAGAAATGAATGTCCCTGAGGAATGTGGTCAATGCAGTAATTGCCTAGATGATCGGGAAACGGTGGATATCACGGTTGATGCGCAAAAGATTTTTTCCTGTATTATCCGGATGCGAGAACGATTTGGAATGAATCTTGTTGCTGAAGTTCTTAAAGGCTCACGCCAAAAAAAAGTCCTTGAACTCCAATTTGACCGACTCTCAACATACGGAATTATGAGCGAGAGGTCTGTTCAGGAAATCAAAGATCGTATGAATTATTTGATGACAGAAAACTATTTGCGCTTATCGACCGGAGAGTATCCCATAGTTAAGCTCGAACCGAAAAGTATACCGGTTCTGAAAGGGGAAGAGAAGGTCTTTCAAAAGATGTCCCGTAAGATTATAAAATCCAGTTCTGACCTCCAAACCTTGTTTGAACGACTTCGCCTCCTTCGACGTAACCTCGCTTCTCGGGAAAATCTGCCTCCTTATATGATCTTTGCTGATAGCACACTTCGGGAAATGGCTGAAACTCGCCCAACTGATCGTGCTGGTTTTATCCGCTTAGGTGGGGTAGGGGAAAAGAAACTTGAAAAATATGGGGCGGAATTTATCGAGGAGATTCAAGCTTTTCTTATGGAAAAACAGGAGACACCTGATGACCTTAAGCAAGAAATGGCCATTAATCAACAGACTTTAACCCCTTCAGAGCAAAAATCTCAAGAAGCAAAGGATCGGCAACCTGCTCGCGAATCAGATTTCGCTACAAATCCTTCCGCGAAAGTCCCAAGTCATCTTCAAACCCTTGAACTTTTTCAGGAGGGAAAAACGTTAGAGAAAATTGCCTCCTTACGGAATTTATCCTTACCTACAATTCAAGACCACCTTATCCGCTGCCAGGATGAAGGTGACGTCATTCCTTGGGAGAAGCTAATCCCGACTGGACAAGAAGAGCTCATTCTTACAGTTATTCAACAAGTTGGCAGGGAAAAATTACGTCCGATTAAGGACGCCCTACCTGAAGAAATCGATTGGTTGACGATTAAAGCCGTGCTCGCTAAGCACAAGCCATAACACTACACTTTTAAATGATAAGCCTTAAGGTAATTGAGAATTTTATCCTTTTCGCTCGTATGCGCATAGACTAAGGGGTGTTCCAGCCCGCCCTCTACTCCCGCCCATTTCATATAAAGTGCTTGTTGATAGGTTTGATTTAGGACAGGATCAGAGTAGGTTAGATGGATGACAATGTACTGGGGAGGAACCTTACCCTCTGCAGGTGAGATGTCTTTGGAAGCAAGCTGGATCATTAGGCGAGTCGTTGTTTCACGTGGAATATCGTTAATCAAGGCGTACTCATCCACATGAACAGGTTTAACATTTAAGCTTTGATCAAAAACATAGGTATTGCTCATTAAATTTGAAGCCGAATGTTTACCCACGTTGGTAAATTCAAATTCAAATGTTATTTCTTTTTGTATCTCAACGGTAGGAGATTCCTTCACACTGAAATAGGGACGGTCCGCTTGGCGCTGTGCCCGCCAGGAAGTAATCGTTATGTAGGCTGTAATCAAGGAAACGATCGCGAAAATCACAGTAGAATAAGTGACGAGAGTCGTCGACCAATCCCGTTCTTTCTTCGAAGCCATACTTCTCCCTCATTCGCAATGTTTCTAATATGTTTATGAATTTTTAAGTCTAATCATTCCAATAGCAAACTTCGACGCACTTATCGCCAATTCTAACTTCCAAACGGGATCGACCATCCCAATGTCTTCGGTATAATTCCGCAAGCTTTAAAAAAAATTCCTATACACAAGGCTGGAGTAGACCTCAATGCAGGCCATACAAATCTTTAATTCACGAAAAGTTCACATTTAATTCATGAGATTATAAGCTTTTTAGCGTATGATAAGCTTAAGATAAAGCAAAGTAAAAGCTTATTAAAAGTCTATGAACCCATGAGGACAGCTCACAAGAGGAATATTGAACGAAATAGGAGGATTGATTCTTATGATTAGTAATTACGCCGGTAATTGGGGAGGGTATGGTGGAGGCTGCGGACTGGGTTACTTTAGCGGGTATGGTGGAGACTTCGGCAGGATGGGACTCTTAGGAATAGGAGTTCATGCTATCTTCTGGATTTTGGTTATTCTCCTTATTTTAGTCCTAGTCCATCGCTATAGAAAGCACAATTCTGGCTCTTTCCTAGGATTTAACCACAATGAGGCTCTAAACATATTGCGTGAAAAATACGCGCGTGGAGAGATTGATACCGAAGAGTATGAACAAAGACGCGATACGCTCTTAAAATAAGTCCAATAAAACCTGCTTTTGGTTGAGAATTGAGCTCTTCCTAAAGCAGGTTTTCTTTATACTAACAGAAAGTATAAGTTTTGGGCAGATAGCATAAGTGCAACTAAGGCTTCCGCCTACGCTAGAGGCTTGGCGCAAGCCAAGTTTTCTTTATCATCTATCATCGGCCTATACACACCGTCCCAAAATACTTGACACATAATCGACAATTCCAGTCTGAACCCATTTTTGACCGAGCACAGGTATATCCCTCTGGCTGAACACTGAAAAGCGGCCAATCATCAGTACGTCCGTGCAAAAGGGCAATATAATGTTTCTGCTGTACCGGATCATGGAGGATAAAATCATACGGAATTTCTTCTGTTCTCTCGATCCAGCCGATCACTTCATATTCCGCAGACAAGGAATTCAGATTACAGTCGTTCAGAGTCAAAATTTGCATGCAATGACCATGATTAATGATCATGGATTTATCCTGCTCAGAATTCCGAGCCAACTCATTCTCCTGGACTTCTCCTAGATAACGAATTTCTTGCAATTTATCAATATAGTCTTTATTGATAATGGGATGCTTTAGCATGAATATCCTTCTCTCAGTCAATATCAATTTTAAACTTAAGAGAATCTAAACGTTTCTTAACCAAATCTCCACCTCATTTTCAGAGTAGATTCAGTTTCGATTTTTATAATTTGAACAGGTAATTCAAAAAGAAAAGAGGGATCGAATTGTCTGACACGTCCAAATCCAATCGTTTAGTGTTTGTTGATCAGTACCGCGGATTGATCATGGTATTGATGGCCCTTGACCACGCGCTATTTTTTTGGAGCAACGGGGGACGGATCAGCAATGAAGGATTACCTTTGATTATTAATGGAGTTTGGCAATTCAATCAACCCGACCAGTTTAGTGCTTTAGGTTATCTTGTTATGCTTCTTTCCAGTCTGGCCGCGCCCGGATTTTTATTTTTATCAGGCTATGTTCTTTCGCGCTCTCTCAAACACCGACGTGAGAAGGGAATGACCCCGGGAGAAATTACCCGCCACCTGTTCCAGAGGGGACTGATTTTAATCGTCCTCCAAATCTTGGTCATATCTCCAGCCTTTAATCTTCCCACAATGATCGAAGCAAAATCTTTATCGTTCTTTTCCGTCGGCACCTTTTTCTCCTTTAGCGTGCTCTCAACCATTGGCACAGGATTTATTTTTCTAGCGCTTATGCAGCGGTTTTCTCCCTGGGTTGGCTTTCTCACGGCTCTGATTCTCTATGCTGGAGAGCAAGTTTTCCTCCCAACCCTGACCCAACTTTTCCCCACGTTAACTCTGACAGGCAAGGCTTTGATAAGCTATTTGCTTTTGCCGATTCCATTCAAATCCTCATATTTTCTCAATCAAAATTTTCCGGTAATACCCTGGCTTGTTCCAATCAGCTTAGGGTGGTTGTTCGGACAAACCTTTAAGTCAGCCAAGGGCGTTATTGATGAAGGAAAGCGTTTCCTCACGTTTGGAGTCGGTTTACTCGTCGCCTTTTTCGCACTCCGTCTGAATCATCTTGGGGATTATCTACCCTATAACGGCTCATTCTCAAGCCTCTTTATTCTCTCCAAATACCCGCCAAGTCTGGATTATTTTCTCTTCTATACCGGAATCATGTTTTTGCTTTTTTACACTTTTATTCATCTAAAAAGGGTCCCCAAATTTTTGCTGATCCTTGAGGACTTCGGTCAAGTCCCCCTCTTTTTCTACTCGCTTCATTTGTGGGTTTATGCGTTGATTCCACTCCTTCTGAATAAATTCAATGTCCTCTCCTTAGAACTAGGGATGATCATCTGGATTTTAGGGCTAAGTATACTTTATCCACTCTCCAAAGGGTATCTCAATTCTCGAACGGGAGCCAAACGACTCCAAGTCCCTGTTCATACCCATTCGACAATAAATAATAATACTATAGAAATACTACCAAAGAGAGTAATGAGGAATTTCTAATGAGCACAATCTACACTTTAAAATTGAAACATCCGACCCTCTTTATTTGGGTGTCTGACCATGTTTACACCTTAATCGCAATTGGAATATTTATTTGCCTGCTCTATGACCCGAACCGCACCGAAGATGGGGCGTATTTACTTCTCGCAGCCACTTTCTGGGGCTTGGACAAAGACCGGCAAAGGACGTCTTGGAAACGCTTTCTACCCCTGGGAATTCCGCTTCTTCTTTTTCCAATTCTCCTTTGGCGCTATTTCCCGCCCCTTTGGAACCAAGTGGTCTACTGGCAACTAGGACTCAAACCCCATCTCTTCGACTGGAACGCCCTCTTTCAATCCATTCCAGGAAATGATGGCAGTCTATTTCGGGTCATAAAGACCCCTTGGTTAACCGCTTATTTTCAATGGATCTATGCCAATGGCTTTACCTTACCCGTTCTTATTCCCGTCCTTCGTTCATTTTTTGCCAAAGACTGGATTAAAATGTTGCACTATGAACTCTCCGCGCACGTTCTTCAGTTTCTTCTCATTTTTCCGTTCTATTTAACGATCAAAGTCAATGAAGTTTGGTGGGTCTTAGGCATCCCAGATGGCATGAACCGAAACTTATCAGCCTCTGATGCAGCTGTCGTCGTCATGAATTGCTTTCCCTCGATGCATACCTCGGTGGCCTTTGCGATGCTGCTTCTGGCTTGGCGCGAAAAAGACCGCCTTTTCCGGATCATATGGACAGTTTTTGGCTTCTCCGTGATTTACTCGACAATGTATTTGGGAATTCACTGGGTGATTGATGTGCTCGGCGGTTTGCTTTTAGGTTATGTCGGCGTCAAACTCGGGGATTGGGTAGTTCATCGGGTCGAAGCAAGGATTGATTACTTTCCACAACAACAAAAACAAGCAACTTCCGATTCTAGGCAATAACAAAGTTGCCCTTTTCGAAAATACTAATTTCTCGTCCGTCTTTGGTCACACCTGTAATCTCTAAATCAGCAGTTCCAATCATAAAATCTTCATGGAGCAAGGAATCATTGACTCCCTCTTTTTCAAGTTCTTCACTGCATAAGGCGTCTCCGCCTTTAAGGCAGACTGGGTACGCCTTGCCAATTGCCAAATGACAGGATGCATTTTCATCGAAGAGGGTATTATAAAACATGATTTTCGAGTTTGAGATCGGGGAATCGTAGGGAACGAGCGCAACTTCGCCTAAATAATGAGAGCCTTCGTCCGTTTCAATTAGACTTTTTAAAGACTCATAGCCCTTTTCCGCGCTATAATCAATGATGCGGCCCTCTTTAAAGGTTAACGAAAAATCTTCAATTAAGCTACCGTTATAATTTAAGGGCATAGAGCTAACCGCTTTGCCAACAACACCCGTCTTTTTCGGCAAAGTAAAAACCTCTTCAGTCGGCATATTAGCAACGAACTCTATCCCGTCTGGCGTAAACTCTGATCCTCCAAGCCAAAGATGACCATCGGGTAGCTCAATTGTTAAATCAGTCCCTAGGGAATTCTGATAATGCAGGGATTTTAAGCCCTGAGCATTCAAATAATCCATCCGTTGCTTCAAGTTTATTTTATGAATTTTCCAGGCTTCAATCGGGTCTGCTTGATCCACTCGAACAGTTTTTAAGATGGCTTTCCACAGCTCTTCGATGCCCTCAACTTCGGTCAACTGCGGGAAAACCTTCTTAGCCCAGGAAGCGGTTGGAATTGAAATGATACACCAGACATTTCGATTGCTCATCAATTGCTCGCGATATTCTTTCATACCTGTACTACTGGCCTTCTGAGCTTTCATCATGCGTACTGGGTCGACATCTTTCATCAATTCCGGATCATTGGCAGCAATACTTAAGATTGCTGCACCTCTCCGGAGATAGCTCATATACATGTCTTTCTGCCAGTCCGGGAACTCGTCGAATACTTCCTCGGCAGCATACGTAAAACGAATTTTGGCGAAAAGTTCATCGTTCCAGACGATTTTCACATCCCGTGCACCTTCTCGCAAAGCCACCTCAGCGATGAGACGAGTGATCGGTGCACATTCGATCGGAGAATTGATCAATAGCGTTTGGTTCTTCCTCAGATTAAGTCCAGTCTTTAGAATTAAACGGGCATATTTTTCAAGGCTGTCCTGATTCATATGTAAAACTCCTTCTTCTTAAATATTCCAAGTAAATTTAGTATATCACTAATTTACCCTACACAAGACTAGCTAAACTTCTTGAAGAATTCTTCCTTTTGAGAAGGATTTTTCATCTAGATCTCGAAGTTATTCTTAGAATTACTTCGAATTATCCAAAGTTTTAGACGATTCTGACTTGCCTATGCAGAGGTTATTATAGAGGAGATGGATGAATATGTTAAATTCCAAAGAAGATTTAAACCGTGAACAAGCTTTAATGCTCCTCGAAAGTTTTGCCAAACGTTGGATTGCTCACGATGGGTTGTGGTTCCAATCGATTGAAAAAGAACGAGGAATGGATGAGGCGATCCACCATGATGTCGAGGCCTGGCGCAAATTTACCGTTGTTGAAGCGAAAAGGATTAAAGAATTTCTCCAACTTCCAGACAATGGTGGATTAGATGCTTTGGAACGAGCCCTCAATTTTAGATTGTATGCCTTCGTGAATCAACAAAAAATTGAACGTCCAAATTCGCAGACCTTAAATTTCTATATGACTGCTTGCCGAGTCCAGTCTGCTCGTCAGCGACAACAATTGAACGATTTTCCGTGCAAAAACGTGGGTGAAGTCGAATATAGCTTGTTCGCTTCCACAATTGATTCTCGGATTACAACGCGCTGCCTGACCTGTCCACCTGATGCTCATCCTTCAGAATTCTTTTGCGGTTGGGAATTCACCCTCGAGCAGATATAATGAACGGATTAATCTCAATCGGTTTATCCTTGCTCGAGTATCAGAAGTGCGTTTCAACCGACCTCTTAAGTTTATCTGGAAAAACATCGTTCAAGGATGCAGTTGATTTCTTTCTTGTTCACCGTCTTACGCAAGTTCCAATTGTTGATGAGGACGGTTCTTTGCTCGGTATTCTTGATAGTCAAACCCTAATCCAAAACCTAAACTCCTTAGCTTCTAATCCTTCAGGACCTACGCCTAACGACCTGCCGATACTGGATTTTGTTCAAGAACCCGAATTTTTGATCTATGAAGAAGATGACCTCGAACAGAACCTTCAGTTTATTATTGAACACCAGGTTTCAGCCTTAGTCATTAACCGCAAAAGAAAGCTTCAAGGGGAAATCAGGCTCAACCTGATCGTACAAGCTTTAAAAAATCTGTTTAATGATCTGGAATGCTTTGTGACGAATGTCATCGGCTCCGCCCATAATGGAATTGTCGCCATTAGTTCTCAGGGAACAGCTATTTTCTACAATCATTCAGCTGAACGCATCCTAGGTTTTTCTGCTCAAGAGGTGATTGGTAAGCCGATTCTCCAATACTTTCCCGATTCCCTCACATATAAGGTTTTGAAATCTGGCGAAGCCCAACTTCGAGTTCCTCTCACGTATGGGGCGATGAACGTTCAGACCGATTTTATTCCAATCGTTACTTCAGGCAGGATTTTAGGTGCAGTAGCCATTTTTAAGGATGTAACCGAGCTTGAAACCGTGACTGACCGCTTAAGCACTAATGAGAAACTCATGGCAACCTTGGAAGCAGTCGTTGAAAATTCCTACGAGGGAATCATCGTTATTGACGAACAAGAAAAGGTAGAACTCATTAACCATTTCTTTTTAGAGCTAATGGGATTGAAAGCCGAGGACGTAATTGGTAAGCATATTAATGAAATTAGCCCTGAATCCCAATTACCAAACACTCTGAAAACTGGACAAGCACAATTTGGAGAAACATGGCACATTGGAGGAAAGGATTTCTTAGTTATGCGAGCACCTGTGGAACGAGACGGGAAAATCGTGGGTGCGTTGGGTAAAACTCTTTTCAAAAACATGGAAGTTGCTAAGCTGTTCGCCAAAAAGGTTATGCGTCTTGAAGGAGACTTAGCCTATTATAAGGATGAATTACGTCGCTTTAACTCTTCCCAGTATAACTTTAACGATATTATTGGAGATAGTCCGCAAATGCAAGCGGCAAAGGAATTGGCTGCACGAGCAGCCCGAACCAATTCTACTATCTTACTTTTGGGAGAGAGTGGAACAGGAAAAGAGATCTTCGCTCACGCTATCCATGAGACTAGTCTCCGCGCGAAAGGCCCCCTCATCCAGATTAATTGCGCCGCCGTACCGGAAAGTCTCTTGGAATCCGAGCTGTTTGGGTATGCTGATGGAGCATTTACCGGAGCACACAAGGGTGGAAAACCAGGGAAATTCGAACTTGCGGATAAAGGCACAATATTTCTCGATGAAATCGGAGATATGCCGCTTGCTATGCAGGCTAAACTTTTACGGGCCATACAGGAACGCGAAGTTGAACGTGTGGGCGGAACTCAGCCTTTAAAGATAGACGTACGAGTAATAGCCGCAACGAACCGAGATCTGCACCAAATGGTTATTGAACATAAATTTCGACTCGACCTCTACTATCGACTCAACGTTATCAACATTGAACTTCCGCCGTTGCGTGAGAGGGGAGATGATCTTAAGCCTATCGCTACTGCTATATTAGAACGTTTAAACCATCGTCTCGGGACCTTTATTGAAGGAATAACTCCTGAAGCCATCAAATATTTACAGGCCTATGACTGGCCCGGCAATATCCGTGAATTAGAAAATGTCTTGGAACGGGCAATTATAACCTGTGATGAACCTTGGATTCAGTCTTGGCATCTTTCCTTACCTCTTCAGACCACTGGAGATACGCCTTATGCCGTTGATCAGATAAACGGCGAACCTCATTCTATTATTTTTCAGAAAAGGCAATTCACGACTTTAGAGGAAGGCTTAGCGGAAGCGGAACGGGATATGATTCATTCAGCGCTTCAGATGTCTCATGGTAATAAGATGCAAGCGGCGCGTTTACTGGGTATTCATCGCTCTGCTCTTTATAAAAAAATGGCGAAACATCGTCTCGCCCAGTCGTAATTTCAAGGAAAGTATTCAAAAGATACTGTCTTCGAAACTGGACAGTGTCTTCATATAGGTACAGAAGCTCAACTCATCTAGCTTATCTTGCTTTATACCAATTCTCACGAAACTACCCTTTGAGGAACTGTCTCATATTCGCGACGGTTCCTCAAAGGACAAAACTCTTTTGATACTGAATTTCATCCTTTAAAATAATAATTATACACGTTTTCAGAATATTCGATACGTAGCTACCTTCTAAAGAGATCTTTAGTTATTAATAGTACAATCATGATTAATCCCGCATGGTTTCCTGTTTTGGAGAAACCACACCTCCGATCAATAGGTAATCTAAATTTCAATCTAACGGTTTTGTTTATCTGAATTGCCTGCTTCATATTCGTAAATCGTCTTAGAAACGGATACCATGGCATGATAATTGCAATAATTATCGGATAATTGAAATTTTTCACAATAATAGATTAAAGAAGTGAAAGCGTAAATGAGGGTTCCCTTTAATTGATCAAGGTCTTTAATCATTAACAGAAGGAGGGAGAATTTTCCTTGGATTTCTCTTTGAATGAAGATCAACTAATGATGCGTAAAATGGTTCTCGACTTTGTTGAAGAAGAAGTAATTCCCCAAGCTATGATTATCGATAAAACCCAAGAATTCCCTTTAACACTCATTCGTAAAATGGGTCAACTCGGGTTGATGGGAATTTCTATCCCTGAAGCATTCGGTGGCTCAGGCTTAGATTTCTTATCTTATATCCTAGCCATTGAGGAAATCGCCCGAGGTAGTGCAACAACAGCTATTATTCTCGAAACCCATACCTCGATTGGAACCCTCCCGATTCTCTACTTCGGGACAGAAGAGCAAAAACGTAAATACCTTCCTAAACTCGCACGTGGTGAAATGATTGGTGCGTTCGCTCTAACTGAATCGAATTCCGGTTCAGATGCCTCCAGCATAGTTACTTCCGCTGAACGGCGGGGAGACCACTACATTTTAAATGGCGGTAAACGTTTTATTACCAACGCTGGATATGCTGGGGTCTATACAGTCTTAGCATCAACAAACCGGGCACTCGGAAACAAGGGAATCACCGCCTTCTTACTTGATGCCAATACTTCTGGGCTCAGCATAGGCAAAGCAGAGGAACAAATGGGGCTTCATGGTTCATCGACCTGCGAACTTATTTTTGAAGATGTCATTATACCAGTTGAAAATCGTTTAGGCGAAGAAGGTCAAGGTTTTAAGATCGCGATGTCTCTCTTGGATGGGGGGCGAATTGGTGTTGGCGCGCAGGCCTTAGGAATTGCTCAAGCTGCTTTTGAAGCAGCTCTAGCCTATTCTCAAGAACGTGTTCAGTTTAAGAAAGCTATTTGTAACTTTCAGGGGATTCAATTTATGCTTGCTGATATGGCAACCCAACTAGAAGCCGCTCGCTTTCTTATCTATCATGCAGCTACTCTTCAAAGTTTAGGATTACCTTATAGTAAAGAAGCCTCAATGGCTAAGTTGTTTGCCAGTGACGCTGCTATGAAAGTTACAACTGATGCAGTTCAGATTCTTGGCGTGTACGGGTATACCCGTGAATATAAAGTCGAGCGTTATCTCCGTGACGCAAAGATCACGCAAATCTACGAAGGAACCAATCAAATACAAAGAATCCTTATTGCAAAACATCTGAGAAAATGAAGGAGGTACAAAGTTGAAAACTATTATGGTAATCGGAGCCGGCCAAATGGGTTCCGGAATCGCTCAAGTTGCAGCTCAAGCCGGGTTTAATGTTATTTTAAACGATATCAAAGAGGAATTTGTTAGCCGAGGACTTCAAGGAATTGAAAAAAACCTAACGCGAAGCGTTGAAAAAGGAAGACTTAGTGCTGAGGAGAAAACCGCAACATTAGGTCGTTTCAGAAGTAGTACTTCATATCAAGATGCAGCCGAGGTTGATCTCGTCATTGAGGCTGCCATTGAAAAAATGTCGATTAAAGGCGAAATCTTTAAAACATTGGATTCTGTCTGTCCTGAGCATACCATTCTGGCTACGAATACTTCTTCTTTGCCGATTACCGAAGTTGCAGCAGCAACCAAACGCCCCGATAAAGTAATAGGAATGCACTTTTTCAATCCAGTTCCAGCTATGAAACTCGTCGAAGTCATCCGTGGTCTGGCGACTAGTGATGAAGTCTATGCACAAATCGAAGAATTAGCTCGCAAACTGGGGAAAACTCCTGTCGAAGTCAATGATGCACCTGGTTTTGTCGCAAACCGGATTCTGGTTCCGATGATCAACGAAGCCATCTGGATATTGAGTGAAGGGATTGCCAAACCAGAAGCAATTGATGAAGTTATGAAACTTGGAGCTAATCATCCAATGGGACCGTTAGCCTTAGCTGACCTCATTGGTTTGGATACCGTTCTCGCAATCTGTAATGTCTTGCACGAAGGTTTGGGAGATAAATATCGTCCTTGCCCACTACTCCGTAAGTATGTAAATGCCGGTTGGTTAGGACGTAAAACTGGGCGAGGGTTCTATACCTATTAAGTCCCATTTTTTAACTACTAGGTTACCCCAATTACTAAGTTACCCCAATATAATTAAATATAAATTAAAAAATCAATGGAGGAATGAATGATGAATTTTGATTTAACCGAAGACCACATTATGATGCGCAAAATGGTACGCGATTTTGCCGAGAAAGAGTGTGCACCTGGTGCTGAAGAACGGGATGAAAAAGAAGAATTCCCTCGCGAGATCTGGACCAAACTTTGCGGACTCGGCTTAGCAGGAATTACTTTCCCAGAAGAATTCGGCGGTGTAGGTGCTGACTATATTTCTTATGCGATTGCGGTTGAGGAACTTTCTCGTGTCGATGCTTCAGTGGGTGTCACGCTTTCAGCTCATGCAAGCTTAGGGGCCAATCCAATCAATATGTTTGGTACTGACGAACAAAAGAAGAAATTCTTGACTCCACTTGCTACAGGTGAAAAATTGGGTGCCTTTGGACTAACTGAACCTATGGCTGGTTCGGACGCTTCGGGCACCCGTACCACTGCAGTTCGTGATGGCGATGAATATATCCTCAACGGTTCGAAAATCTTTATTACCAATGGTAAGGAAGCCGATACCTACGTCGTGTTTGCTCAAATGGATAAAAGCAAAGGCAATCATGGGATTGCTGCCTTTATCTTAGAAAAAGGCACCCCAGGTTTCTCGTTTGGTAAAAAAGAGAGGAAAATGGGAATTCGCTCTTCTGCTACCTATGAACTTGTCTTTGAAGATTGCCGAATTCCTGCTGAAAACCTCCTGGGTGGCGAAGGTCAAGGTTTCAAAATTGCAATGCAAACGCTGGATTTTGGCCGGATCGGGATTGGTTCCCAAGCTTTAGGAATTGCACAAGGTGCTTATGAAGCAGCCGTAAAATATACCAAAGAAAGAGTTCAGTTTGGCCAACCGATTTCCGCCTTACAAAACACGCAGTTCAAACTTGCTGATATGGCCACTCAAATTGAAGCTGCTCGCCTGCTTATTTACCAAGCTGCCTATGTCGCTTCTCAACACAAACCTGTTTCCAAAGTTGCTGCAATGGCAAAACTCTTTGCTTCTGAAACTGCTATGGCGGTTACGACCCAAGCGGTTCAACTTCATGGTGGTTATGGTTATACCCGTGACTATCCTGTGGAGCGCATGATGAGAGATGCCAAGATTACAGAAATTTATGAAGGTACAAGTGAAATTCAACGGGTAGTTGTTGCCAGCAAAATTCTTAAAGAATTCTAAAAGGTTGAAAGACACTGTCTAAGGGTGTTAACTCATTTATTACTGGGGGAGGTAAGCCTGTGAACATTGTGGTATGCATGAAACAAACTTTTGATACGGAAGCCAAAATCGTGCTGAACGCCGAAGGAAAAATAGATTCTAATGGGGTTACTCTGATCATCAATCCTTTAGACGAATATGCAATCGAAGAGGCACTTCGTTTGAAGGAAAAATTCGGCGGTGAAGTCACGATTCTCACATTAGGTGGAGATCAGGCACAAGCAGCTATTCGTACTGCCTTAGCTATGGGCGCAGATAAAGCGATTCTCATCAATGACCCCGCACTTGTCGAAGTGGATGAGGGGGGTGCTGCTGAAATCCTATCCCAAGCTGTAAAAACAATTCCCTACGACATTCTCTTAGCAGGGGTGATGGATACTGATAATGGCTCAGCTCAAGTTGCCGTTCGACTCGCTGAAAAAATAGGCGTTCCTTCGATAAGCAGTGTTACGAAACTCGAAGTCGACGGGGATAAAGCGGTAGCCGTTCGTGTAATTGACGGAGGCACGGCGACCCTTGAAGTAACACTTCCTGCGGTCATTACTGTGGTACAAGGAATTAACGAAGTGCGTTACCCTTCGGTAGCGGGAATCATGAAAGCGAAGAAGAAACCACTCTCCACGATCAAACTGAGCGACTTGGGACTTAACGTTTCCGATCTGGCTCCTCACATGAAGGTCACTAAATTTACTTTGCCCGTCCCGCGTAAAGGTGGAAAAATACTTCCTGGCGATGCAGCCCAAGCTACCCAAGAATTAGCGCGCTTACTGCGTGAGGAAGCAAAAGTCCTCTAAAATGAGATGAACAAGGCAAAAGGAGCGAGTGAGTATTATGCCAAAAGGGATATGGATTTTTGTTGAACAATCGAATGGAAAAATTCGCAAAGTGTCTCTAGAGATTTTGAGTCAAGGTCGTAAAATCGCGGATCAAACGGGAGAACCGCTCGTTGCCGTCATTGCTGGCGAGGGTATCCGTGATCTTGCAGGTCAAGTTGCAGGCTATGGAGCAGATCAAGTTTACCTTCTTGATTCCCCTCAATTAGCTCAGTATACGACGGGTTCGTATACCTCTGCATTAGCTAAGCTGATTCAGGAAAAAGAACCTCAAGCGTTCTTGCTTGGTCATACAGCTGTCGCAAAAGACCTAGCTCCGCGTTTAGCACAACGTTTAGGTGTCGGTCTTGCTTCAGATGCAATAGATATTGAAGTCGACCCCGAACGGTTCCTCATATTTAAACGCCCAGTTTATACCGGCAATGCGTTCAGCTTTGTTGAAACGACAAGTCGCCCCGTTCTCGCGACCATTCGTGCGAAATCTTTCATTGCGGCTGAGCCGGATGCTTCTCATCAAGCTGAAGTACTGGAAGCGACAGTCACTATCGACCCAGCAGACTTAAAGGTTATTTTGAAAGAAGTGGCTATTTTAGCCTCTAGTCGTCCTGCACTCACTGAAGCTGATATTGTCGTATCAGGCGGTCGCGGGATGAAAGGACCTGAGAACTTTGCCCTTCTTGAAGAATTGGCAGATGTCGTTGGCGCAGCAGTGGGGGCCTCCAGAGCGGCGGTCGATTCAGGGTGGATAGATAACCAATTCCAAGTCGGACAGACTGGAAGTATCGTTGCTCCTACCCTTTATATCGCCTGTGGAATTAGCGGAGCGATTCAGCATTTGGCGGGTATGGGAGCTTCAAAATTCATTGTCGCGATCAATAAAGACCCAGAGGCTAACATTTTTACTGTAGCTGACTATGGGATTGTCGGAGACCTTTTTGAAGTCGTACCTCTACTGACTCAAGAATTTAAGAAATTAGTAAACGGCTAAGTCATTCAACTCAACTCGCACGGGGACTATGGGGAGCTCACCATTAAAGCTAGGTCTTTACGGTAAGATCAAACGGGAGCTTACCTTTCTTCTCCGCGCGAGATCCTTTAATTTAAGGACTTTTTCTCGATCAATCTGAATCTGAGTCTTTATCTGGTCCGTAATTAGAAAGGAGGAAAAGATATGCCTACTCGCGTTCTCTATTGGAACATTCAGGGGCATTGGCTAATTTATCCCCTGTTTTTAATTGCCGTTGGCTTTTTTGCTTATGGTTTTTATAAACGCTTACATCTCTGGAAGCTAGGACAACCTGAAAATCGCTGGCAAGATATTGGAGCGGGAATCAAAGATCTACTGGTCTATGGTTTATTCCATAAACGAATTATCAAAGATCGCTATCCGGGAACGATGCACCTCTTTATGTTTTGGGGGTTTATCCTTTTAGGCTTTGCCACAACCATCGTTGCTCTACAAGCGGATTTTGGACTTAATCTTTTTCATGGAGGGCTTTACGTCTTCATTAAACTCTCAGCCAACCTCTTCGGTTTATTGGCTATTGTCGGTCTTTTAATGGCCCTATGGCGGCGTTATGTGACTCGTCCAGATCGCTTGGATAATAAGACTGATGACGGAATAATTCTTGGACTCATTTTGGTCATCCTCCTAACTGGATTTGTGATTGAAGGCGTGCGAATTGCTGCTACTCCTGATCCGTATGTAGCTTATGGATTTGTCGGATATTGGCTAGCCCCTCTCTTTGCAGGCCTTAGTGCGGATAGTTTAAGTATCCTCCATCGCGTTTTGTGGTGGTCCCATCTCATCCTCGCTATGTTCTTCATCGCTTATTTACCCTATTCAAAGCTTTTTCATATTCTGCTTGGACCAGCTAACCAATTCTTAAGAAAACGTGGACCCATTGGAATTCCAGAAAAAATTGATTTTGAAGATGAAAGTCTTGAAACCTATGGCAAAAGCAAACTACGCGAATTTTCCTGGAAGACGCTCTTTAATTCGGATGCATGTTTACGCTGTGGAAGATGCCAGGATAACTGTCCGACCTATTTAAGCGGTAAACATCTTAATCCCAAGAAGGTCATTCAAGATATGCGTGTCTATATGGAAGAAGTAGGGAAAGCCTACGATGACTATGCTAAAGCCAGACCAGCACTCGCTAAAGCTGGAGCAGCTCAAGGTACGGAAGAAGCTACAGCTAGCGTTGAAGCTCCTTCGGAAGAAGAACTAGGGTTACGAAATCTCATTGGAGATGTTATCCCTGAAGAAGATCTTTGGGCTTGCACAACCTGTCGTTCTTGTGAACAGCAGTGCCCAATTTTTGTCGAGCATGTGGATAAGACGATTGATATGCGTCGAAATTTGGTTCTGATGGAAAGCCGGTTCCCCAGTGAAGCCCAGCTTGCCTTCAAGAATATGGAGAACAATGGTAATCCCTGGGGTATTGGTTGGAGTACCCGTGCCGACTTTTTGACCGGTCTTGGCGTTAAAACACTGGAACAAAATCCAGATCCCGAAATTCTCTATTGGCCGGGTTGTTCTGGAGCTTTCGATGCACGGAACCAAAAAGTTGCAGCAGCTTTCGTTAAACTCCTGCAGAAAGCGAATGTCAACTTCTCAATAATTGGAAATGAAGAAAAATGCTGTGGTGACTCCGCTCGCCGTTTAGGAAATGAGTATTTGTTCTTCTCGCTTGCTTCTGAGAATATCGAAGTTATGAATGGTTATGGCGTTAAAAAGATTGTCACACCATGCCCTCACTGCTTTAATGTCTTAAAACAAGATTACCCTGAGTTCGGTGGTAATTATGAAGTCATTCATCATACCCAGTACTTGAATGAGTTAATTCAATCAGGACGCCTTCAATTAAATCAGCCAGAAACCCAACAAACCGTTACCTATCACGATTCCTGTTATCTTGGGCGCTATCATCAAATCTATAACGAGCCTCGCGAACTTCTCAAGGCTGCAGGACTGACAACGCTAGAAATGCCTCGTAACCATGAGAAAAGTTTTTGCTGCGGAGCGGGTGGCGGACGGATGTGGCTCGAAGAGAATGAGGGAGAGCGAATTAACCTCATGCGGACAGATGAAGCGCTGGCTCTCAATACAGATCTCGTAGGAACAGCTTGTCCGTTCTGTCTAACTATGATCAATGATGGGGTGGCAGCTCGGGAAGCTGGAGATAAGGTCAAGGCTCTCGATATTGCGGAAATTCTCGTTCAAAGGATTTAAGAGTAGACTCGTTAATTTTCATAAAAAAGTTATACAAAGTGAGGTAATAGTCATGAAAGATGTAGTAATCGTTAGTGCAGTGAGAACACCTGTCGGTGCATTTGGTGGCAAGATGGGCCAACTTACGGGTGCACAGCTTGGCTCTATTGTTATTAAAGAAGCCGTTCAAAGGGCAGGTATAAAACCGGAGCAAGTTGAGGAAGTAATCATGGGAAATGTATTAAGCGCAGCTATGGGACAAAATCCTGCTCGCCAGGCTGCTGTTAATGCAGGTCTACCGATCGAAGTTCCAGCTTGGACCGTGAGTAAAGTTTGCGGATCTGGACTAAAAGCTGTCGTTTGCGCCGCTCAAGCTATTATCTCAGGGGATGCTGAGGTTATAGTCGCTGGCGGAATGGAAAGTATGTCTGCAGCAGCTTTTGCGCTACCTAAAGCCCGCACTGGCTATCGTATGGGCAATGATACTTTGGTGGACACCATGATCAATGATGGATTAACTGATGCGTTCCACAATATTCATATGGGTATAACAGCTGAAAATATCTCCGAAAAATTTGGGATTACCCGTGAGCAACAAGATGCGCTTTCTGCTCGCAGTCAGAACCGGGCTGAAGCAGCTATTAAATCGGGCAGATTTACTAATGAAATTGTTCCTGTTTCGGTTCCCCAAAGAAAAGGTGACCCCATCGTTATCAGTCAAGATGAATTCCCGCGGTTTGGCACAACTCCTCAATCACTCGCTCAATTGCGCCCTGCTTTTAAAAAAGACGGAACAGTTACAGCAGGTAATGCTTCCGGTATCAATGATGGTGCAGCTGCATTTGTCGTAATGTCCAAAGATAAAGCTGAGGAACTCGGCTTACCAGTACTTGCCAAGATCACTTCCTGGGCTTCCGCTGGCGTTGATCCTTTAATCATGGGGACAGGTCCAATTCCGGCTTCTCGCAAAGCGATGGCCAAAGCAGGCCTTAAGATTGAAGATATCGATCTTGTCGAAGCCAATGAAGCCTTCGCTGCTCAAGCACAAGAAGTGACTAACGAATTGCATCTTGATATTGAGAAGACGAATGTCAATGGAGGAGCAGTTGCACTTGGTCACCCCATTGGAGCATCTGGTGCACGTATTCTGGTGACTTTAATCCATGAGATGGGAAAACGCGACGCTCATCGTGGTCTCGCCACTCTCTGTATTGGCGGTGGCCAAGGAATTGCCATGATCGTGGAGCGATAAGCACAAAGCTTTTTGTAAAAGGAGGCATTCCAAAATGGAGTATGAAAATCTTATCCTCGAGTATCAAGATCATATCGCAATTTTGAAAATCAACCGGCCTAAGGCTTTAAATGCTTTAAATACCGCAACCTTACATGAGCTTTCCGAGGCTTTTTCCCAGATCGCTCAGGATGCGAGTGTTCGGGTTGTACTTCTTACTGGTGGTGGAGAAAAAGCCTTCGTGGCAGGAGCAGATATCGCTGAAATGCGCGATATGAATACTCAGCAAGCAAGACGATTTAGTCAATTAGGTCATCGCGTCATGAATCAAATCGAGAATTTACCTCAACCCGTCATCGCCGTCATTAATGGATTTGCGCTTGGGGGAGGCACTGAGTTAACAATGGCCTGTGATTTACGTCTTGCCGGTGAAAAGGCTAAATTTGGTCAACCTGAAGTCACCTTAGGACTCTTGGCAGGCTTCGGGGGAACACAACGTTTAGCGCGTTTAGTTGGTAGTGGGAGAGCTAGTGAAATTCTGTTCACAGGGGATATACTGGACGCTCAAGAAGCGTATCGAATTGGCCTTGTGAATCGTGTTTATACGCAAGAGGATTTAATGAGCCAAGCACTCACACTCGCTCAAAAAATATCCTCCCGTGCTCCTAGCGGTGTTCAGCTTACGAAGAGCGCAATTCAGAAAGGTCAAAACATGGATATTGTAACAGGTCAAGATTATGAAGCTGAAGTCTTCGGACAACTCTTTAGTACTCAGGATCAAAAAGAAGGGTGTTCAGCTTTTCTTGAAAAACGTCAAGCGAATTTCCGCGGGGAATAAGGAAACTCTCTCGGCCAGAATTTTAGACCTGCTTCTTGTAAGAGGGAGTTTAAACTCCCTCTTTTATTCGATTAATGAGTGAAGGATGTCTTTTATTCTCTCTATTCTCTATCTAAACTAAATAAGGTAAATGTATCTATATGTTAATGAGGAGGATATGAGCATGGTTCCAATTGAAGAATTAAAAAGAAGATGGCTTGGCTTTCAGAGAATTCTCCAAAGCAAAAACATTGAAGGTACCTTACTTGTTCAACGCGCGGATACCTTATATTTTAGCGGAACCGCTCAAAATGTACATGTGTATATTCCCGCGATAGGCGAACCTTTGGTTATGGCCTATCGCGATATCCAGCGCGCGCAAGAGGAATGCCCTTGGGAGATCGTTCCTTTAACCGGGATTTCAAAAATCCCGCAATTGCTTGCTGCTTCGAATCGAAAGTATCCCAAAGTTCTCGGTCTGGAGTTTGACGTTCTACCCGTAGCAAACTATCAGCGTTATGGTAAGGCCTTTGTCGAGACCCAATTTGTTGATATTGCTTATCCATTGCGTCTGTTCAGAGCTATTAAGTCTAATTGGGAAATTGCCCGAATCGCAGAAACGGGCAAAATCTACACTGCTCTTTATGATTACGTGTCCACTATTTTGCATCCTGGTATGAGTGAAGTTGAGTTAGATGGTTTACTTGAACTTAAAGCCCGAACGCTAGGTCATGAGACAATGGTCAGGGTCCGAGGCTTTGGTTCAGAGTTCCATTATGGTCAAGTCAGCTCCGGCCCTCGAGCAGCGCTCCCCAGTTATTTTGACGGGCCACTCGGAGGGTTAGGTGCTTCATATACGCATCCCCTAGGTTCTTCGCACACTCAAATCGTAACCGGGGAACCGATTATTATGGATTTGGTCATGGTTAAGGAAGGTTATCAGATTGATACGACCCGAATTTTAGTTATAGGTGAACTTTCAGGGGCATTCCGGACAGCCTATGAAAGCTCGCTTCTAGTTGAAGAAAAGACCCGTCAGGCCCTCGTCCCAGGGCGAACCGCAGAAGAAGTCTATGAGGAAATACTTCTATGGGTTCAAAATGAAACTCCTTACGCAGAAAACTTCATGGGTTTTGGTCCAACACAGGTTAAATTTGTGGGTCATGGTATCGGACTTGAGCTTGATGAACTACCGACCATAAGCAAGGGAGCTAAAGAAGTTCTTCAGCCCGGTATGACGATTGCGATTGAGCCCAAATTTGTCTTTCCTGGCAAAGGGGCTATCGGAGTTGAAGATACCGTAGTCGTCGAAGGGAAGAAAGGAGCTCGCTACCTTTGTCAGGCACCCCGCGAAATCGTTCAGATTAAGCCTTAATTGTGATATAATATTAATTCTAATAGGGAATTAATAAGGATATGGGAGAGTTTTTATGGCGATTCCGATTGGGGCAAGAGTCTTTAAAACGGGGCTAGGGGTTACTATTGCCTTAGTTATCTGTCAAATTTTCAATATCGTACCCGCCGCTTTTGCGGCGATTACAGTTGTCGTGAATATGTTACCTTCGGTTAATAAAGCTTTATCTAACGCTTGGGAACAAATCCGAATTCACATTGTAGGTGTCATTCTAGCTACGTTTCTGGGTCTCTTTCAGTGGAACAACCCCTTAGGAATTGGTTTAGCGGTTATTTTCATTATCATGATTGCTAACCAGCTTGGTTGGGAGGGAGGGATAACCCCTGGGATCGTTTCGATCATTTTTATTCTCGATGCCCCACCAGAGCAATTTTTGATGCATGCGGGGACTCGCTCCCTGAGCATTTTTATTGGACTCGGTGTGGCGTTAATTACGAACCGTGTGTTAGCGCCACCGCGGTATAAAGATTCTCTCTTTGAAAAGCTTCCGACTCTATTTCTAGATTCCGCTACTTACTTTATCCAAAGCATGCGTGTTTTTGTCCAAGCTACTTATATGAAAAACTATGAAAAAACCGATATTCAGAAACTGGAAACGCGGATAGAAGAAATTATTGAAATTCATGAACATGCACGGGATGAATTTTTACCCGGAGAAAATGAGCGTCTTGTCGAAAAGCTTATTGAGATATGCCAGGGCTTCGTAGAACGTGGGCAAAATATCGAAGAGATGACGTATCAGCGCGTCAAACGGCGGCTCTCACCAGACTCACCCCTGTTGTTTGAAGAAGAAATCAGCCCAACCTTTCAGCACCTGCTAGATGTTCTTCTTTTAGGTGACGAACATTTGGAGACTTTAACCAAGATGATTTGCGATAATATTTATAAACCCCATTCTTCCACGATTTCGAAAGCGGATAACCTCGAATACTGGGCTCAATTCGATGAAGCTATGGATGCCTGGCAACGTGAAGTCAGCGGTGTTTTCTACTTACGTGCGATGATGGAGGTTGCAGTCGTCGCTACTGAAATGCGGTGGGCTGCTCGACGCTTAAAACGGATCTATAATCTGGGAAGCCTTAAGAAAGCTTGACATAGCAAAATCCCTGGGTAAATAATACTTCCAGGGATTTTATCACGAGTGCTTCTATCGAAAGAACTTCCAAAGACCGTAATACAGAAGTACGTTGATAAGGAGTAGCAGGGGTATACCAACCGTAAATTTGGGATGCTTCGTTTTATGATGAAAAATTTGCATCCCTACGAAAATTCCTAGGGCTCCTCCAAGCAATGCTACACTCAAAAGTCGCACTTCGGGAATTCGCCAACTGTTATTCTTGGCGCGGTGCTTATCTATTCCCATTAACAAGCATGTAACCAGGTTCCACACAAGGAGTACTATGTTGACAACTAGCATTTTCTAACCTTCTTGAGAAAAGGCAGCAAAAGAAGAGATCAGAATAGAATTGCCAGAGGCGAAATAGACCAGGCGTAAAGCCTCGGCGATTTCCTGATCAGATACACCCATTTGCCGTGCCTGAAGCGCTAGGGAAGCAACACCTTGGTCTGCTCCATGAGCGGCGTCAAGAGCCAAGGCAATGAGCATTTTTGTTTTCGGATCAAGCGCTCCTTCACTCATGGATAGTCCTACAATTTTTTCAATGGCTTGGGCAAATTCGGGATCATTTTGTTCCAGTGCTTTCAGAAAGGGGGGTAAGGCCATAATTAAACTCCTCCTGTCGTTTTACTAAGATTTTGGCAAATCACGTTTCCACAAGTTCCTCCATTAAAGATAGCAAGCTCCGCACAGATAGTCAAAGGGAAAGAGAAATACATAATGTCACCCTCCATTATGGGATAAATACTTAGATCCAGGGAATTCTAAGAAGACCATGAAAGGGGAGGTTTTATATGTCTAAGCCGAAAGAAAAAAATAGAATCGTTGACGTTCAAAAGAAAAAAACGGTAGAACATTATGATAAAACTCCACCCTTTGATACCCCCGATAATGATAAGATTGGACAGACGGATTCTAAGGAGCGTACTTAAATCATTAATCTTATCAGTAAAAAAATCTCTAGATAGGCTTTGAGCATAACTCAAGGCCTATTTAGATTCGTTAACCAGAATTACAGCTTGTTTTAGCTGAAATATGATAATATGATGGATAAGATCAGTTAAAATTGACACTACGCTACCATAAATAAATAAATAAGTAGCTAGTTGGAGAAAGGGAAGAGAACCATATTGTTTGTTATCGCTATCCTGATCGTTGTCCTCCTTTATGGGGGAGTAAACTATTGGATTGGGCTTCGCGCCTGGCAGGGGTTGTTTAAATATCTACCACATGCCGCTAGTTGGCGTCCATATTACTGGATTTTCTTCTTTTTAATTGCATTTTTCTACATACTCGGACGCCTTATTCAAAAGTATCTTCCCGCCAATTTAAACCGTGTCATTGCTTATATTGGGGCCTATTGGCTGGCCGCCATGTTTTATCTAATTTTGTTTCTCCTTTTTTGGGAAACTTTAAAGAGGGTTAACCAATTCGTTCATATTATTCCTACTACCTTAGAAATGCGCCCAACCTTTCAGGTTGCCCTTAGTCTAGTCGTTCTCGTCGCCCTTACCAGCCTCTTGGCTTATGGAACTTGGAATGCGCAAAATCCGCGAATTCAACATTATGATCTTCGGATTAATAAAACAGCCGGGAACTTAGAAAACCTTCATATGGTGATGGTTTCTGATATTCATCTAGGAACAATTAATCAGAATAAAACGCTAAACGGCCTAATTACACGGGTTAATGCCCTCAAACCGGATATAATCGTGTTTGCGGGTGATGTCTTTGATGAGAATGGCGAAGTCTTTGTCGAGCAGAAAATGGCCGTACCGTTTCAATCTTTGAAGGCTCCCTACGGGATTTATGCCGTTCTCGGAAATCATGAATATATCGGCGGGCACGCGGAGGAAGTGATTCATTATTTAGAAGAAGCGGGTATTAAGGTGCTTCGTGATCAAACGATCGAGATCGCTGGTAGCTTTAACCTAGTCGGTCGAGATGACCTCAGTAAATCAAGTATTAACGGTCAGAAACGGGCGGATTTGCAGGCCCTTCTTAAAGATTCCAATTCTCAACTTCCAATCGTAGTACTCGATCATCAGCCTTCCCACTTAGAGGAACCCGAACAGGCCGGAGTGGATCTTCAGCTATCGGGGCATACTCACCACGGTCAACTCTGGCCCGTTCAATGGATCACTCAACGAATTTTCGAGAAGGACTGGGGACTCTTAGAAAAAGATTCCTTTCATTTGATCGTCTCAGATGGGTATGGAACCTGGGGACCACCTATCAGAATTGGTAATCAACCCGAAATTGTCGACCTTCAAATTCAGTTCGGACCCCATAGATAGCTGCAACCGCTTAAATTCCTCCTTTTAGGGGGTCTAGTCCCTGAACTGACGAAAGGATTTATATGCGTTTGTTTTTAGATTTGCTCTGGTTCTTTAAACTTGAAAAAAAAAGCTACTTTACGGGGATTTTCCTACTGATCCTGGTTGCTATCATCAACCTTTACCCTCCGTATGTGGTACGTAAAATTGTGGATGAAATTAGTTCAAAAACTCTCACACTGGGCTTGCTCTGGCCCTGGATGATCTCCCTTTTAATCAGTGGGGTGCTCATATATGTCCTACGCTATTTATGGCGCCTCATGATCTTCGGGGCTTCTATCCGTCTGAGCCGCTTGCTGCGCAATCAGCTATTTGAACATTTTACCCGTATGTCACCTACCTTCTACCACAAACATCGCACTGGGGATTTAATGGCTCATGCCACCAATGACATCCAAGCGATCGAGATGACGGCAGGTCAGGGCGTTCTAACGTTAGTGGATTCTTTAATAACTGGAGGTCTGGTCATTTTTTCAATGGCCTATTTTTTGAGTTGGAAACTCACCTTGATTACGCTTGCTCCGATGCCTATAATGGCTTGGGCTACCAGTCATTATGGGACACTCCTACATAATCGTTTTTTCAAGGCTCAGGAAGCCTTCAGCACTTTAAATGATAAAGTTCAGGAAAACATCTCTGGGGTTCGTGTAATTAAAGCGTTTGGCCAAGAAAAAGCAGAAATCCATTCCTTCGTCAAACTTTCCGCAGAGGTTGTTGCTAAGAACATGTCTGTTGCCAAAGTTGATTCTTTATTTGATCCAACTATCATGTTAATTGTGGGTTTTTCCTATTTTTTGGCCATCGCTTTTGGTGCCCAGGATGTGATTCACAATCGACTTACTATCGGACAACTCACTCAGTTCACTTTATACCTCGGGCAGTTTATTTGGCCAATGCTGGCCTTCGGCTGGCTTTTCAACATCGTCGAAAGAGGAAGGGCCTCTTATGACCGAGTAAGGTCTTTGCTCGAAATTGAACCTGCGGTTAAAGATATCGAGGTTTCAGAAGCTTCCGGCAGCTATCCTGTTCCCAGTGGGAATCTAACCTACTCAATTAACTCATTTTATTATCCAGAACAAACTCAACCTGCCCTTCAAGATATCCATTTTACGCTTCAGAAGGGGCAGACCCTTGGCATAGCAGGGAAAACTGGAAGCGGAAAAACTACACTTTTCCGCCTGCTCATGCGTGAATTTGATGGGATTGATGGTACCCTTCAAATCGGCGAAGAGCGGATAACTCAAATCCCGCTTTTATTCCTACGTTCCGCAATCGGGTATGTTCCGCAGGAGCATTTCCTCTTCTCGACAACGCTAGCGGAAAATATCGCACTCGGGAGACCCAAGGCTAGCCTAGAAGAAATTAAAGAAGCATCACGTCTCGCTTCTATCCATGAAGACATCGAACGCTTCAAGCAAGGATATGCTACTCTCGTTGGCGATCGCGGGGTAACTCTCTCCGGCGGACAAAAACAAAGAATATCGATCGCCCGCGCACTCTTGCTGGACCCCGAGATCCTGATTCTCGATGATTCTTTGTCTGCTGTCGATGCTCGAACCGAAAAGGCGATCCTTGATGCTTTGCGTGTGAATCGTGCGCGTAAAACCACCCTTATTTCTGCCCATCGTTTAAGTGCGATTGAACATGCGGATCAAATTATTATATTGCAGGATGGAAAAATTCTTGAACAGGGAACGCACAGTGAACTTCTTCAACACGATGGCTGGTATGCTCAAACTTATCGCGCCCAGCAATTAGAAAATCAAATTGAGGAAGGGGGGAGTCTGAATGGGAATGGATACCTTTCCTGATCCAGAGGAAGACTTCACGACTCGGCCTCTCAAAAACCAGCGAGCTGTAATTATCCGTTTACTCCGTTACTTGAGACCCCATATTAAGCCCTTGATCTACGCCTTCAGTATTCTTTTGCTCGCTACAACTGCCGATGTAACCGGGCCCGTCCTTGTAAGAATATTTATCGACCACTATTTAACGCCTCGTATCTTTGATTCCACTGCGCTTTATCTATTAGGAGGGGGATATCTAGCTCTTGTCTTACTCTCCGCAATGCTTCATTACTGTCAGCTCATCTCTTTTAACCAGATTGCACTAAGCATTATTCAATCCATTCGCATTGAAGTATTCAGCAAAATTCAGTACCTGGGTCTTCGTTTCTTTGACCTGACACCAGGGGGAGCACTTGTTTCTCGTATCACCAATGACACTGAAGCGATTAAAGAGCTTTACCTGGGTGTGCTGTCAACCTATGTACAAAATATCGTTTTCCTATTGGGTATTTTCATCGCGATGTTTGTCCTTGATGTCCGCTTGGCCACGCTCTGCCTGATTTTCCTCCCACTTATTTTACTTCTGATGCAAACCTATCGTAGCTTCAGTTCTCAAGTCTACCGCGTGCTTCGTAAAGAACTCAGCCGTCTCAATACAAAACTTAATGAAACCTTGCAAGGGATGAGCATCATTCAAGCGATAAATCAGGAAAGACGCTTTCGTCAGGAGTTCGGACAAATCAATGACGGTTACTATCAGTCCGCGCTCTCGAATATAAAACTCGACTCTGTCTTAATGCGGCCCGCGGTTGACGTCCTCTATACACTGGCCTTTGTTCTCGTCCTAAGCTTCTTTGGACTTCAGTCCTTGACTGGTCCAGTTGAAATCGGGATTGTCTACGCCTTCATCAATTATTTGGACCGTTTTTTTGAGCCTGTCAATACGATGATGATGCGACTCTCCCAGTTGCAACAGGCGGTAGTTGCTGCTGAGCGGGTCTTTGGATTAATTGACGAGGAGCGGCTTGCGCCAGGGCAGGGAGGTGATATACCGATAATTGAAGAAGGCAAAATAGAATTTCGTAACGTTAGCTTCTCCTATGACGGTGTGACAGAAGTCCTCAGAAATATCTCCTTTACCGTCGAGCCGGGGCAGACAGTCGCACTCGTTGGACATACCGGTAGCGGGAAGAGTACGATCTCCAATCTCTTAATGCGTTTTTATCCTCTCAACCAGGGAGAAATTCTGATTGATGGTATACCGCTGATGGCCTACTCGGAGGAAGAGCTTCGTTCCAAAATTGGACTTGTCGCCCAGGATCCGTTCCTTTTCGTCGGTGATGTCGCCCAAAATATCCGTCTCGATCGGCCAGAGATTACTCCAGAAGATATCCGTGAAGCAGCACGCTTTGTCCAAGCAGATATATTTATCGAAAAACTCCCACTAGGATATGAAGAACACGTCGGTGAACGGGGAGCCACATTCTCCAGTGGACAACGCCAGCTTCTTTGCTTCGCTCGTACCATGGCGGGCAAACCTAAAGTCTTAATTCTTGATGAAGCAACAGCAAGTGTTGATACCGAAACTGAAGCGGGAATCCAAACGACTTTAAACAAAATGCGTCAGGGACGGAGCACGATTGCGATCGCTCATCGCCTCTCGACAATTCAAGATGCAGACTTAATCCTCGTCCTTCATCGTGGACAAATCGTTGAACGAGGTAATCATACTGAGCTTCTGAGACAACAAGGACTTTATTATAAAATGTTCTTACTGCAGAAGTAAGAACACCTGATTTGCCAGTTCTAATTGAAGGTGTTAGCATTAGATTAGTTTATTCTCAAGAGAAAGAGAGCGAAGCTTCCATGATCCATATCATTACGGATAGTTCTTCTGATATTCCAAACTCCTTAATCGAGAAATATATGATTCGAGTTGTACCCATGACTGTACAAATTGATGGCCAAGAATATGAAGAAGGGATCGATCTAGCCCCTCAAGAATTTTATCAAAAAATGTTTTCTTCTCCGGAACTTCCCAAGACTTCCCAGCCTGCTCCAAATCGTTTTTCTGAGCTATTCGAACAATTTATTGATGCGGGTGAAACCTTATGTTTAACTATCTCTTCGAAGTTAAGTGGTTCTTTCCAATCCGCTTGCCTAGGTAAAGAGCTCTCAAGGAATAGCCATGTTACCGTTTTCGATTCCTTAGCTGGTTCTCTAGGGCATGGCTTACAAGTTTTAATGGCCGCTGAAATGGGAATAAACGGAGCAAGTCTGGAAAATATTTTGAGTAAACTGGAAAAATATCGCCAGGAAATGAAATTCCTGATTCGGCTCGACTCCTTAGAAAACATCGTGAAGGGTGGGCGTCTTAGCCGTTTTCAAGGCTCCCTGGCCAAATTATTGAATATTAAAGTCATGCTCCACAATGTAGACGGAAGTGCTGAATTTCTCGAAAAAATCCATGGTCATCGGCATTCACTACAGCATCTGTTGGATTTAGTCGGGGAGCGCTGTACTGATTTCTCTGATCGGGTCGTCGGCATCACGCATGTAAATAATATTGAAGATGCTTCCTTTCTTGCTTCAGAAATTCAAAAGCGCTACCATCCTAAAGATATCTTGATTAATGAAATGGGGTCCACGATTGCAACATATGCTGGAAAAGCTGGGCTCATAGTAGCTTTTTAGAATCCACGAATTTCCATTCATAGTCAGAAATCTTGTCTCATACGCTTTAGTAAAATACTTCTCGAAAGTGGGAGGGTTACGATGACTAAAGAAGACGAGATTCTAGACTTTTTGGAAGCGCGAATGTTTGCGCCTATTCTTAATTCATCAACCACCTCTGAGCGTTTAAAAAAGGCGACACGCGGTCTGCGGCTACGCCTCAAACAACGAGATGCTCAAAAAATGATTCAATATTTTTGGAACACCGTCATCGATGCCAATGCTAAACATGCAAATTACGGACGAATGCTCCAAAATGAAGGAATTACAAATTTCGAAGAAGTCGTCAATGATTTTCGGGTAAAATTTAAAGAGCTCTAGAAATAAGAGCCTCACTTCAAAAGAAAAGTGAGGTTCTTATAATATCTTCAATGGAGTTTCTGCGGTTCTGTAGTTTGCGCTAATTTAACACTCACATAATCCGCCATAGCCTGATTCAGACCATCATACTGCTCACTAATTTCCGGTGCATAAAGCCATTGGCTTGCTGGTGAATCCCGGTTAAACTGATCGCTAAAGTCCTTAAAATTCTCACCGCTATAGGCTTCTCGGAAGCCTTCTAAGTTGAAATTAGCGATAAAATTGCAATTTAGATTTAAATGATAATACAAATTTTTATTAATGAGCGCTGCATTCTCTTTATCTACTACTTTTTTAAAATTCTGGAGGACTTTATTCTGATCCTCCTCCGATAAATTAAACATAGAATCCCTCCAGAGTGGTGAATCACTTCCGCTTTGCGTTGTAATCTTGCCTTGTTAGTTTAGACGAAAGAGAGATTTATTACTCATGTATTACGGTTCAATTGGTATAAGCACCCAGGCCACTAGATAAGCCAATAAACCGACACCCGCTCCAAAAACTGCAATAATCATCGCTAAGCGAATCAACGTAGGATCTAAATCAAAGTATTCGCCTAATCCTGAACACACTCCACCTAACATTTTATTTTGGCTTGACCGATACAATCGTTTCATACGTCTTCGCCTCCTTTACCTATAACTACGTAAGGTACCATAAAATGTTTCATCCTATCTTAATTCGATGAATAAACTTTCTACCTTCGCACAACACTATAAATATTATACAAGGAGGTGCTCTTATGCCAGTACAACTCAATCAAAAAGAAAGAATGTTGCTCCAGGATCAACAGAATCATGAACAGTTATGTATTCAGAAATACAACAAGTATGCCAATGAAACGCAATGTCCTCAACTCAAACAGTTGTTTCAAACCCATGCTTCCCATGAACAACAACATTATGACACCCTCGGTCAAATCTTAAGTGGACAGGCCCCCAGCATAAATCAAGGTCAACAAGCGCAGGGGCAAGTTCAACAAAATCAAATGAGCGGCCTCCAATCCCCAACCAGTAGTAAAGGCTATAATCAGGATGATGCTACCATGGCCAACGACATGCTCACCACGGAAAAATACATTTCAGGGACCTATGATACCTCGATTTTTGAGTGCCGCGATTCTAACATCCGTCAGGCCTTAAACCATATTCAGAAGGAAGAACAACAACATGGGGAAGACCTATACAATTACATGCAAGCCCATGGCATGTATAACACGCAAGCCTAAATTACAACCATAATCTTAACAGCCTGACATCAAATCCATAAGTATCACGCCTGAAACGGTTAGGAGAATTCTCCCGACCGTTTTATTCTGTCCTTTCTAATCGCGAACTTTAATTTTCAGTATTCTCAACCCTAAGACTCTCTGCTATAATATTCACTATGCAAAACTTCGTTTCATAATGCACAACACGATCGAGATCAAGACAGGAGTTGAGGAACTTGACGCAACTATGGGATTTATTCATTGGTTTTTTCCGAGCGAGCAACCTCGCTTTTGGAGGCGGGCCTGCAATTATCCCCCTTGTTCAAGCGGAAACATTATCCCGCTATCATTGGATGACACCTTCTCAATTTTCAGATGGACTAGCCATCTCAACCTCATTGCCGGGCCCAATCGCAACACTTTTAGCCGGCTATGTCGGCTATCATGTTTCCGGATGGTTAGGCGTACTCGTCGCTTTACTGGGGACGATCGGGTTAACTACGTTCGCCGTTATTTTATTAACAAGCTTCTTAATGAAACATATGAATTCTCCCGTACTCAAAGGGATGCTCAAAGGGGTACGTCCTGTTGTTGTAGTGCTCGTCGCTAAAACTGCCTTTGATATGGGGATGAATGTCTCTCTTAATGTCTATAGCTTATTGATCGCACTCTTTACGTTATTTGCACTTTTTAGATTAAAACTTCATCCGGGAATTATTATTGTTCTGTCTATGCTTTTCGGCATTTTGGTATTTCGTTAATTGGATCTATTCCTTAATCGAGATAGGAGGGATTAAGCATGTCAAAAGACGTCTGGAATCTATTCATCGCCTTTACAAGGGCGTCAAACCTTAGCTTCGGGGGCGGACCAGCCGTTATCCCATTAATTCAAAAAGAAGTCGTTAGCCGTTATCAATGGATGACGGATGAAGAATTTGCTGATGCTTTAGCCGTTGGGAACTCGCTCCCGGGACCGATCGCTACCAAAATGGCCAGCTATATCGGCTATCGGGTCGCAGGCTGGCTAGGGGTTTTAGCTACTCTAACAGGAACGATTCTCCCGACCTTGCTCATTACGATTCTACTGGGAGATTTGCTCATCCGGTACTCAAATAACCCTATATTGAATGCAGCGCTCACAGCAGTTCGTCCAGTTGTTGTGGTTCTGATCGCTCAATCGGCCTATGATCTCGGCAAAAAAGCGTTCCCCAAAAATTCTCATGTTGCCTGGGGAATTGCGGTTGGAGCGCTCGCTTTAATGTTCTTAACACCGATTCACCCGGGATTCTTGATCTTAACCGCCATGATTGTGGGGTATTTTACCTGGGGGCGGAAAAAGACACAAGATTCCATTAATAAATAAGTTAATTAATACAAATTAACGCAAAAGGCGATAGCTTCGCAATGAAGCTATCGCCTTTTGCGTATACTAATCATCACCATATCCAATCTTCGAAAAAGCAGGAGTTGAGACTGTTGATTTGGATTTTAATTGTTGTATTACTAGTAGCTCTAGGTAACTTATGCGCACAAATCATTATCCTGATGGAAAACAGTAATCCAAAGAAAATAGTTTCATGGCTAGCTATTTTTGCTCTTTGGCCCTTTTTCGGTGGGGTACTCTATTTCATCCTGGGCTATTCTGGGCATCGACGAAAATTGTTTAAACGAAAACATCTCCCGTCTAGTTCTTTAAAGGAAATTACGCAAAAACAAGAATTATTGTTCACTGATCACGATGTTTTTTTTAAAGAACACGCTGAAGGAAGTAAGCGCCTAGCTCGCCTAACTTTAAAAAGTGGTAGGGCCCCCTTATCTCGAAACAATGATATCCGCGTTTTGACCAATGGGGAGGAGAAATTTGCAGCTCTGTTTGAGGACTTAGAGAACGCTCAGGATCATATTAATCTGGAATATTATATTTTCCGTGATGACGACATCGGTACGCAACTTCAAAATCTACTGATTCGCAAAGCTAAGGCAGGAGTTGAGGTTCGCGTTATTCTTGATGGACTCGGCAGCCATACCTTACCTGCTTCCTTTATCGAGAAAATGCGGTGCGCGAGTATTATGGTTAGCTTGTTTTTCCCGTTAAAATTTCCTCGTCTCTTTGGAACGCTAAATTACCGAAATCATCGCAAATGTGTCGTGATTGACGGAAAGATTGGCTACCTCGGTGGTCTGAACATTGGAGATGAATATTTATCTAGAGATCCCAAGCTCGGTTTTTGGCGGGATACCCATTTGCGTATTGAAGGAGAAAGCGTGCAAACGATGCAAGCAACTTTCTTAAATGATTGGTACTTTTTAACCCAACAGGAGTTACAAGGTCAGAGTTTTTATCCCCGCTTAGAAGTTAAGGAGGGAATTCTGACGCAAATTCTCGCTGGAGGTCCAGACTCCCAACAAGAACCCATGAAAGAGCTCTTTTTTACAATTCTGGCGACCGCTAAGAAAGAGATCTTCCTCGCAACTCCTTATTTTATTCCCGATGAGAGTATGACGATGGCCCTTAAATCGGCTGCCCTCAGCGGTTTGAAGGTTATCCTTCTAGTTCAGGGCAAACCTGATCATCAACTTTCGTACCTGGCTTCAGCTTCTTATTTTGAAGAACTATTGAAAGTAGGTGTTCAAATTTATCGTTATCAAAAAGGAATTCTCCACTGCAAAATTCTGATCGTTGACCGACAAGTAAGCATCGTCGGATCTGCAAACTTTGACATTCGAAGTTTTCAAATTGACTTTGAGCTTAGTGCTCTGATATATAGTTCAGAAATTGCTGAGCGTTTAAATTTTGATTTTCATCAAGATTTACAAGAAAGCGTACTCATCCATTATGAAGAATTTAGCCAACGCAGCCTTTGGTTAAAAATGAAAGAATCAAACGCGAGTCTTCTTTCGCCTTTACTCTAAAGTAACATCACATCTAAACCTCCAAAGTTAAATGAAAATATCCGAGCCCAAGCCCGGGTATTTTTCTTTTTAAAGGATTTTCCACAAAACTTCCTGAATAAGTCTTAATTGATGGATCTACTGTTTAATTACTCCATGATCCTTTATTCCGTCAGTTTTTCAAT
>Ga0255336_100657_pt1 | contig 44645 bp, 45 predicted proteins | sample MeOH1_35cm_T3_17_FD_189102 | JGI IMG/M metagenome (GOLD analysis project Ga0255336, IMG submission 189102) | Sandy soil microbial communities from University of British Columbia, Vancouver, Canada - MeOH1_35cm_T3_179 | ecosystem: Engineered > Artificial ecosystem > Sand microcosm > Unclassified ...
CCCTAAACTATTGATGATTTTGTCATTGTTCGGATTTTACGATGACTCAGTTTGCTGTACCCTCCTTTACCAGAGCAAAAACTTAGGCTTTTCTTAAAAAAGCTATTGACTTTTATTAGCTGGTCTTTGACTAAATTTGATGGTAAATTATCACAGCAAAGCACCTTTAAGACTAATATGTATTTTCGACGCAATTAGTATGTCTTGATGTAACTTTAATTACACCTTTTTATAAAAAAATAACCTGTCCTAGAACCCCATCCCCATCCTTTAGTCCTTTCTGAGCAGCCATTTCGGCATTAATCATAATGTGCAAGGAATAGGGTTCTTGAGGCATTTTGACAGGCATTTGCTCGACAATTTTGTTACCTAATTTACCTGAAGAACCAGTGCGTTTAACCGATGTCTTGAATAATAATTATCATTATCCTACCTCGAAAGATATGGAACGTGAGTTCATTTTAAACACACTCAGGCAAGCGAATGAAAATCCCGCGCAAATCGCTAAATTACTTGAGATTAGTGTAAGAAATCTCTATCGGAAACTAGAGGCTTATGAAGTTCAATCTTCAACACTTAGATTTAGTATACGAGAGTAATTTTACATTACTTTGCAGAGATTATAAGGCATAGGAGGATGATACCTATGACACTTATGCTTCCCGAAGTACCTGAACTTAGACCCAATAGCCAGGCGATGCCCTTGGTTAAGAAATTAATTCAGAATCAAGAACAGTTAAAGGTTAGAGCTTTTGAACATAATGGAGTCCATATCATTGATTGTGGATCTTACAGCAATTCGTACGGGGTGGGGAATCTGCCCACTTCCTCCAGTAGCTTCTGATACGATTCAAGCGTTAGGTCGTACAAATGATGCCATTCGCTATGGGTCAACCGTTTACTACAATGTAAAAGATAAGGATGAATATTTAAAAGAAATAATTAAAAAAGTGCCCTCTTCGGCTTCCCCAGAATATGGACGATTATTTGCAACGGTTATTGAACAATATGATGATTTCTTTGACATCGACCCGCAATTCTTTAGTCCTGCTGAGATTTGGCTAACGAATTTAAAAAGTGGACGGAGTTTCCATGCGGGAGCTATCCGCTCGGAAATAGTACAGGCTTCTTTTGGAATGGAGTTTGAACCTCCTATCGGTAGATAAGAGGTTCTAATGTTAATTCTACTAATATATTCGTTTCACGCCCGTAACTTCGGCAGTGTAGGTATCTAGGGCAACGAGGTCATCAGGACTTAGCTCCTTTAACGATTTTTTCCCTAAGGCGCGCATTCCTTCTTCCATTTCTAAGGCCATAGCTTGAAGGGTATTTGTAACGCTCGTCGTTGCGAGCGCGATATCTAGTTTCGATTTCGAGGGAGAATCATAATATACAAGGGTTGTCGGGGGTTCCCAAGGCGTTACTTTTTCGGCTTGATCGTGGACAAGGGCAAAAAGAGGAACTGTGGCGAGAAAAATGGCATCTGCCCCCAGGGCTAATGCTTTAAGACAATTTCCAGGTGTAAAAAATCCTCCGGATATGATAATACTGATGGGTTGATTTTTTAAGTATTCTACTGTTCGAATTAAGGCGTTTAAAGTGGGTATGCCAAAATCATCTTGCTTGATGGGGGTTGTGGCATGGGAACCGCCTTGTGATCCATCAATGACGACGGCATCAAATCCAAGATCAACGGCAAAGGCAAGATCCTCCTCAATTCGACCTGTTGCCATAAGCTTAAGAGCGATGGGGATGCCGTTGGCCTTTTGCCTTAGGTCTTCCATAAATTTAGGCCAATCTTCAGGGGCATTGATGCCCGGCGGGGCAGGCAACGAGATTGCCGGTTCCCCAGGAGCTAGACCTCCAAGCTGTTGAGCCCTACCTTCTAATTCCGTAGCTTCAACCCGGACAGATCCCATGTCCGCACCTTGCCCCATTTGCACCTCGAGCATATTGGCAGAAGCAATCTGTTGCGAGGTTCTTCCGCCCCAAGACCAACGCGATATCTGTAAGATATAGTTACCGGCTTCTTGTCGTTCTTCTGGGAGGAGGGGACCTTCTCCAGAACAAATTGCCGTTTGAAGTGTTTTAGAAGCTCTGGCTAAGGCGATTTTAGCCTCATCGCTCAGAGCTAGTCCATAGGCCATTGCGCTAATCATGAGAGGAATTTCTAGAGTTAAGGGTTTTGTAGCTTTAGGTCCTAGGGTTACGCGCATATTGATTTTGGTACTCTCGTGGAGGGATAGTTTTGCCATTAACGGGGGGACAAACAGGAGCTTCTCAAAGCCGGGAAAATGCTTCGGGGTTCCTAAGGGGCGTGTGATGACTTTACCCTGATGAGCGCGTAATCCGGTTTCGATGAGGTTAAGAACTGAAAAACGCTGTAATGAAGGTATTAATTCAGCAAGATTCTGTGTGTATTTATCGCTAAGTAATTTTTTGGAAAAATCGTTACTTGCCATCTTTATGATGTAGCGCGTAAGGGGTTTGGCGAGTAACAGAACAACGATAAGGACAAGGATGAAGAATATAATTAAGATAAGTAGAAGAGTTACAGGTTTATTGATAATAATTTGCATAATGTCCTCGTTTATTTAGAATTTGCGTAAAATCAATATCTGGACTATTTTAACCGGAAATCCTTAAAAATAAATGAGTAGCTAAAATAAAATTAGGATTAAATATTTTGAGCAATGAATTTGTATCTAAAGACAGCGAACTCCGCACCTTTGGTGATGCGGAATTCGCTGTCTTTGGTAGGAGCTTAGGGTATTAAACAATCTTGGTTGTCCACTGTTCGAGATTCCAGACATCGGATACCCAATCTTCATAAAACTCTGGTTCGTGCGAGACGAGAAGGATCGTTCCTTTAAATTTTTTAAGGGCTTTTTTCAATTCTTCTTTAGCATCGACATCAAGATGGTTCGTTGGCTCGTCAAGAACCAGCCAATTGATATCTTTAAGCATGAGTTTACAGAGCCGGACTTTAGCACTTTCGCCGCCGCTTAAAACCATCATTTTGCTGGAAATATGCTCACTTGTCAGTCCGCATCGGGCTAAGGCCTGCCGGGCTTCAGCGTTGGTAAGTCCCGGAAATTCGGCCCATACCTCTTCGAGAGGGGTATTCGTGTTATGGTTGGTGGATTCTTGTTCAAAATACCCAGGGAAGAGATAATCACCGAGTTGGACTTCACCGCTGATGGGGGAGATGATCCCCAATAAGGTTTTCAATAACGTTGTTTTACCTAAGCCATTCACGCCGCGAATGGCTATTTTTTGTCCTCGTTCCAACTGGAGTTTCATCGGACGGGTTAACGGCTCCTCGTAACCGAGAACGAGGTTCTGCGCTTCAAAAATGATACGCCCAGGAGAGCGTGCTTCCCGGAATTTGAAAACGGGTTTAACCTTTTCTTTCGGTTTCTCGAGGATTTCCATTTTGTCGAGTTGTTTTTGGCGGCTTTTAGCCCGACCCGTCGTCGAAAATCTCGCTTTATTGCGGGCGATAAAGTCTTCCAGACGATCGACCTCTTTCTGTTGTTTCTCATAGGCCTTAAGTTCCTGTCCCTTTTTGACCGTTAAAAGCTGTGAGAATTCCTCATAATTCCCGGTATACCGAGTAAGCGTTGCATTTTCAAGATGATAAATCACGTTAACCACGTCATTCAGGAAGGAAATATCATGGGAGATCAGAATAAAGGCATTTTCATAGTTTTTCAAGTAACGACTCAGCCATTCGATATGCTCTGCGTCTAAGTAATTGGTGGGCTCGTCCAACAGAAGAATACTTGGGTTCTGGAGCAAGAGCTTTGTCAGTAAAACTTTGGTCCGTTGCCCTCCGCTCAAATCCGCAACATCTTTGTCCAGACCAATTTCGCCTAAACCTAAGCCATTGGCGACTTCTTCAAGTTTGGCATCAATTGAATAAAAACCATTTGACTCAAGAATTGTTTGAATTTCGCCAACATCATCCATCATTTTTTGGAGTTGCTCCTCGGAAGCAGTGCCCATAGCCTCATAAAGGTGAAGCATCTCCGCTTCCAATTCGAACATTGATTGGAATGCTTCCTTTAAAACATCGCGGATACTTTTTCCTTTGCTTAAAACGCTATATTGATCTAAATAGCCAACCGTTACGCGATTGGACCATTCAACCTTTCCTTTATCCAGGATGAGTTTACCGGTAATGATATCTAAAAAAGTGGATTTACCTTCACCATTAGCTCCCACTAATCCGACATGTTCCCCTTTGAGTAAGCGGAAGGAGGCCTCCTCCAAGATTTGACGACCACCAAAACCGTGAGAGACGTTTTCAACATTTAATACGCTCATTCAGGATCTCCTTTTCCTTGTACTAATAGAAAGTATAAACTTTTCGGCAGATAGCATAAGTGCAACCATCGACTTCCGCCTTCGCTAAGCTCAGCGCAAGCCGGGTTTTCTTTATCTTTTAAGCACACCCTCTATCTTAAAAAACAGTGAATCAGAAGTCAAAGATTATTTTAAATTTCCTACTACTTTCGTTAGGATTATTAGAGAAATCCTAAAGTTTATCGAGAAAGGATGAGGATTTTGCAAGTAGTACGAGTAAAAGGAATTCTTCCCGTAAAAACTAAGGAGACTAATTGAAAGGAGGTCATATGTGATGGCTTCAGATTCCAAAGATGAGCGTGAGCAGGAAAAGTTGTCCGTAAAGAAAAACACGAAAAAATTAGTGTTCCTTTCGCTGGCGGGTCTTGTTGTACTGTTCCTCATTGCAGGAGTAGGAATGCACTATACTTCTCAGCCGAATTTCTGTACTAGTTGCCATGAAATCAGTCCTCATGTTGCGACCTGGCAAGTAAGCCCCCACAATAATGTGCCTTGCCTTGAGTGTCATGCTAATCCAGGGACAGTGGGATATGTCTCGAGAAAGCTCAAATCCGTTTCGGAACTATATTATCATTTTACTAATCAAATCCCAGCCAACATTGTAGCAAAACTCAACATTGAGACATGTATCCTTTGTCATACGGGCAAAAACAACAGTTTCCCCGAGGCTAAAAATATAACACTTACTTCGGGCTCGCAAGCGCCCAGTAGCTCACATGCGTTCGTGTTGGAGAACAAAGTTTCTTGTCTCAATTGTCATCGCTATACGGCTCACCCCCCAAGTCAACAAACAGCTGGGGTTAAATAATAGCGCGAAGCAAAGGAGGTCTAAATTTTGAAAAAAAGAAGAAACATTATATTCATCCTTTTATCGCTACTCGGATTATTGGCTATCATTTTAGTTGGGTGTAATCAGCAAAAAACACCTGCTACACCTCAAGAGGCTGTGAATCAAGTAAAAAATGCAGTTACGGCAGCGACCTATGTAGGAAATGATACCTGCCAGGGGTGTCATGCCGATAAGTTCACTGCTGTACCCCATACGAAACATTTTACATCCTTTAAACCACTTTCGGATTATCCGATGGCCCAAACGTTGGGACCCATAACGGTATTCGATGCAGGTAATACCGACAAACCAACTTCCGCAACGATCGACTTATCTAAGAATACGGTTTATGGGGTGATGATGGATGATTACATCGTAGCGCAAGCACCTACTGGTTTTAAAGACAAGTACTACCGGGTTGCAGCAGTAGAAAAGTCTGGAGATAAATGGAATGTTAAACCAGCGAGTCAGAAGGATATGGATAATGATGGGAAACCAGATTGGGTCGCAGAATCGGCTCAAACATGCGTGACTTGTCATGCGTCAGGCATTCCAACTGGGTCGCCAACGGCAGGATTCTCCTGCGAATCTTGTCATGGGCCAGGTGGAGTTCATGCTAATGCTACGTTTGCCGATAAAAAGACAACGATGAAAATTAGTACCGCCGAAGAAGCCTGTTTGAACTGTCATAAGAGTGACCCGGTCAAGGACAAACAAGGGAACTTTACGACAGATAACCATCATGGGACACGCGATTTCTTCGCCAGCAAACATGCTCAAACTGGAGAAATTAATGGTTGCTTGACTTGTCACGGGCCGCACAAAGCAAATGCGAGCGGAGTGTTGATAAAGAAAGACAAACCAGTAGACATCTGTAATGACTGTCACGAAGGTAAACTTAATCAAGCTAAGATTGATCAAATTATGTGGAAGAACCCGTCTGATGCTTATGGACATATTACGCGGGATCATAGCTTTACGGCCATGAAGTATGAAGATCTTGGGGATGATCCAGCAACAAAGCCTGTTGAGATTAAGAATCAGACGATAATTGATCTGATAAAGAAAGTTTTACCGGAGTTAGCAAAATAATATCAACATTAATTTTCTATATTACTCGGGGCACCTTCTATTTCAGGGGGTGTCTTTTTTTTACCTTATCATATCTGTGCCGAGTAATAATGAGGAAAATCCGTGAGTCACTTCGATTAAAAAACGCCTCAATACTTTTCTCTAATTCGCTTTTCGCCTTGAAGAGGGGAAAGAAAAGTTGAGGCGTGCCAAAAATGCAGAAAGGGAAGGAACAGTCAAATTGATGAAGAGCGGGCAATTGCCCGCTCTTCATGTAACTGCTCTTCAGAAGAGGTACTTCATTGTTAAGAGTCCGTGCTGGCCGTCACGCAAGCTCAACAATCGTGTTTCAACGTTAATCGTTAATGTCCGCTCCATTTTTCATGTTTTCCTCGGCATACTCGACCATTTTTTTAACCATATTTCCGCCGATTTGCCCGACCTCACGAGTCGTCATGTTTTCAAACCCTTTTTCTTGGATGTCATCGTCGAGTTGAAGTTCTTCAGCAACCTCCCACTTAAGTGCATCTAACTGTTTCTCGGATTCAGGAACTTCTGGCGTGTTACGGCTCATTTTACCTTCCTCCTTTTTCATAAACAGTAGAGAGAATTATTTAAATGATGTGAAGCATTAATAGAATGTCCGCATTGCTCGAAAACTATTCAGTAAGAAATATATATAAATATACAAAATAAATTGGCGCAAAAAAATTAGCCCAACAGAAGCTGGGCATAGAGCAGAGGGGTTAGATTGAGGAGGAGTGAGATGAGAAGGTAACCAGTGTAATACACTAGTTCGTGAAACATGGTGCTTTCACACTTAGATTGTAACCTATTTCGCAAACTATTGCTAGCCCCTTTTTAAAAGTCAGAATATTAAATTTATTAACTAGATTGTGAATTCCTGACTTGCCGTGTAAAATGAGTTTATATTATATCTCTCCGCATGTTGAAAGTTTAGATTAAGGAGGGGCACAATGCGGGTAGCGGTAATTGATGGACAAGGTGGAGGTATAGGTAAACATATCGTTGAACAGTTGAGGAAAAGGATGCCTGATTTGGAAATCCTCGCTTTAGGTACTAATGCCTTAGCAACGGGGGCGATGTTACGAGCGGGTGCAACCGAGGGTGCGTCCGGAGAATCGGCAATCTGTTTTAATGCGGATCGCGTAGATTTGGTTGTCGGGTCTTTTGCAATTATGACAGTCTATGGGTTGTTAGGGGAGATTACTCCGGCGATCGCTACAGCTCTATCGGTAAGCAAAGCGGATAAACTCTTAATCCCTATTCAAAGGGGAAATATTCAGATCATCGGAACAAACCGAATCCCTTTACCTCATTATGTGGAGAGCTTAGTTAACGAAGTCGGGCAGAGAATTGATAAGCAAAAAAGTAAGACTTAGAAATCTTTTGAATGCTAACAAGAAACTTCGTTTAGATAGCCAGTTTCCGTGAGAACTGGCTATCTCGATTTTTATTCTTTACACTATAAAAAATTTTATGTTAAAATAATTTTGAACTAAATAAGGAGGACTATCAATGTCAGGACATTCTAAATGGGCGAATATTAAACATAAAAAAGCTAAAACAGATGCTCAAAAAGGTAAAGTATTTACGAAACTTGGACGAGAGCTTATCGTAGCCGCTCGTGCCGGCGGAGCTGATCTGGCAAATAATTTTCGCTTGAAGATCGCTGTTGATAACGCGAAAGCAGCGAATATGCCGAATGACAACATTCAGCGCGCAATTCAAAAAGGTGCTGGCGGTGGGGACGGAACCACTTATGAAGAACTTCGTTATGAAGGTTATGGTCCAGGAGGCGCAGCGGTCATGATTGATATTCTTACCGACAATCGGAACCGTACTGCAGGGGAAATGCGCCACCTCTTCTCTAAAAACGGAGGAAATCTTGGGGATACGGGAAGCGTCAATTGGATGTTTAACGAAAAAGGACAATTAACTATTCCTATAGAGGATTTGGCGTTTTCTGAGGATGAACTCATGCTTATGGCTTTAGAAGCTGGAGCTGAGGATGTGGACAATGATGGAGAAAATTATCTTGTTTATACATCTCCAGCGGAAATGGAGGGAGTTCGGCAGTCTATGTTAGATCAGAAAGTCCCTATTTTTGAAGCGATTGTCAATCAGATTCCGCAAAATACGGTGGAGATTGCGGATCCAGAGCTGGCCAAGAAAATGATCCGCTTAATGGACGCGTTAGAAGAACATGAAGATGTACAAGGCGTCTACGCTAATTTTGAACTCGCGGATTCGCTCTCTGACGAGGACTTAGAATAATCCGAGTTTTTTCGAGAACAAAAACAAAAAGTATTGGGAACGGTGCTCAGGCGGGCACCGTTTTCCTTCGTACTAACAGAAAGTATAAATTTCCGGCAGATAAACTCTAAGTGCAACCAGCGGTTTTCGCTTTCCTACGATGAATGCGGTTAAGTCCGGCAGGATAAGGCAACTAGGGCTACCACCTTCGCTAGGGCTTGGTGCTAGCCAAGTTTTCTTTATCCTACGATGCAAGTAGTTAAGTCCGGCAGGATAAGGCGACTAAGGCCATCGCTTTGGCGCTGGCCAAGTCTTCTTTATTGCAAAGCTCTGCGAAAGCCGGGTTTTCTTTATAGAAAACAGGAATCCCTCGCTTTCCTGTCGAATCTATTATATTGAAAGGAAGGCGACTATGCAGATACTTGGTATCGATCCAGGAACAGCCATTATGGGTTATGGTTTAATTGAAAAACAAGGAAATCGGCTGATTCCTATAGCGTATGCTTCTTGGCGGACTCCAGCCCATATACCGATGTCGGAACGCTTATTGATGCTTTATCAAGAAATGCAATCTTTTATCGAAGAGCATCGTCCCGGGCAAATTGCCGTGGAGGAACTTTTTTTTAATCGTAATACTACGACCGCGATCTCCGTTGGGCAGGCACGTGGGGTTATACTCCTTGCTGCCGCTCAGGCGGGAATCCCTGTTTACGAATATACACCGCTTCAGGTGAAACAAGCCGTTGTAGGGTATGGCAAAGCAGACAAAAAACAGGTTCAACAAATGGTGCGCGCTTTGTTAGGCCTAAATGAGATTCCCAAACCGGATGACACAGCAGATGCACTCGCGATTGCTATTTGTCACGCGCATAGTGTAAATTTGCTGAATCGAATAGGGGGAACACAATGATTGGGATGTTGCGCGGAAAGGTCTGGGAGATTCAGACAGATAAACTTGTCCTCGATGTCCAGGGGACTGGCTATCTATTAGCGGTTCCTTATGGGCTTTTATCGAAACTTCATCCAGGATTAGAGCTCGTTCTTTATACCCATGTTGTTTCACGTGAGGATGAACTTTCGCTCTACGGATTTTCCTCTTTAGCGGAAAAGGAAATATTTCTTCAGATGCTTTCCGTTTCAGGAATCGGTCCGAAAGCAGCCCTTTCGATTCTTTCCACTCTAGGTTCGGCTCAAGCGCAAAGTGCGATTGCCGGTGAGAACCTGACGGTGCTGACGAAGGTTCCGGGAATTGGTAAAAAGACGGCTCAACGTCTTGTCCTCGAACTTCGGGAAAAATTTAAAGGAAAAGCAGGAGTTGACGAATCTTATGTCTCTCTTGAAGGCGCGGGGCTTCAATCAGAGGCCTTAGAAACTTTGTTAGCCTTAGGATTTAGTCTGGAGGAAGGAAAACGGGCTCTGGCTCGGGTGCAAACGGATGGCCGTGAATTAACCATTGAAGAACAGGTTAAGGAGGCTTTACGTTCTATAGCCCTCCAAAAGTAGTAAGTGTAGCTTTCCCACATCTATTCACTTAAATTGAAAGAGAAGAGGAAAATTCGGAATGGAAGAACGTATGGTATCTTCTCAAGAAATTCCGGGGGATCTTGAGGGAGAAGTCCTTCGTCCGCATCGGCTAATGGATTACATCGGACAAAATAAGGTTAAGGAAAATCTGCAGATTTTTATCCAGGCTGCCTTAGCCCGTGGAGAAGCGTTGGACCATGTCTTGCTTTACGGACCGCCCGGGCTGGGTAAAACGACGTTAGCAAATATTATTGCTCAAGAGATGGGTGTAAATATTCGAACAACCTCCGGTCCAGCCATCGAAAGGCCGGGGGATTTGGCAGCGATCTTAACCGCCTTAGAACCTCGAGATGTCTTATTCATTGATGAAATCCATCGTTTGAGCGGGACGACGGAAGAAATCTTATATTCCGCAATGGAAGATGGATGTTTAGATATTGTGATCGGCAAAGGCCCCAGTGCCCGTTCAATTCGACTTTCCCTTCCACCCTTCACATTGGTTGGCGCGACCACTCGGGCAGGTCAGCTCGCGTCGCCGCTGAGAGACCGTTTCGGCGTGATTAGCCGTTTGGAGTTTTACGAAGTCGAAGATTTGATTGAGATTGTGCGGCGGGCCTCGGGAATTTTACATCTCGAAATCACCCCCGAGGGTGCGGAAGAGATCGGTCGACGTTCACGAGGGACACCGCGAGTTGCTAATCGCTTGCTTAAAAGAGTTCGGGATTATGCCCAAGTCTGGGAAAATGGAATAGTCACGGCAGAATTAGCGCAGAAAGCGTTAGATCGTCTTGAAGTTGACCCCGCTGGGCTTGATCGGATCGATCATAATACCCTAAAAACTATTATCCATATGTTTGCCGGGGGCCCGGTGGGTCTAGATACGTTATCAGCAACGATTGGCGAAGAAGCAGAAACCATCGAGGATGTAGTCGAACCGTACCTGCTGCAAAAGGGCTTTTTGCAACGCACTCCTCGGGGAAGAGTGGCAACGGCTCGGGCGTATGAACATCTGGGTCTTCCGTACCCTAATGCTCACGAGGGAACGCTATTTGTAGAATAAGATAACATAAATAGGGCACTCTGTTCTTAAACGGGAAAAAGAGGTGGTTTCAAGTGCTACCTTACTTACCAGGAGAGAAGAATGGATTGTCCTCCATTCAAAAGTGCTGGTTATTGGTGCTTTTTTTATTTTTGGTATTCCTCAATGCTAAGCCTTGCTTAGCTCAGGAAATCCCGATTGAACTTGTCTGGAAGTTTAAAGACGCGGGCTGGATTGGAATTCAAATCGAAGAAGGAAATTATCAACTGAAAGAGCTCAACCAACAGGCATCTATAACCTCCTTCCCTGCAGGGTCATTATTAGAGTGTGCATGGGGAGGTTATGCTCCAATCCTTCGCCTTAATGATAATCCTTTTCAGATATGGCGGGGGACCCAAATCGAATTACGTGCGCTGGACTCTGCTGGAGTTTTTAAAATTCAAACTCCAGATGGCCAGTCGATTCGCTATCGAGGAAGTTTGCTCCTCCGCTGGCAAGAAGATCACTGGTCTTTAATCAATCAGGTCGAGCGTGAAGAATATCTAAAGGGAGTTGTGCCGATCGAAATGAGTAACCTTTGGGCTCAAGATGGCCTAGAAGCGTTAAAAGCGCAAACCGTGGCAGCACGAACCTATGTCGTGAAAAAGTTGCAAACTAGCTCGCAAATTACGGATTCTCCTGATTTTGATCAAGCCTATCTAGGCAAAGAAGTCGAAGGAAAAGCGACCTTGGCCATTGCTGCGACCGAAGGTGAAATTTTGGTTGATACCCAGACTCAGCTCCCCATCGATGCTTTATATTCATCCCATAATGGGGGCTTTACGGAAAAGACGGAGAATGTCTGGAGTAATCCAGATTCCCATTTTTCTTCCCATCTGGACCCTTTTTCTCAGGGGATGGGTGGGGCAGCAGATCAGTGGCGCTACATCATTGGCGCAGACGTCCTGGGTAAAGCCTTTCAATTGGCTCCCATTCAGGAAATTCAACTTGACAAATACCTGTCGGGTAGAGTAAAAAAGGTAAGGATGACAGATCAGCAAGGAAAAACGAAGGAAGTCTCGGGGAGAGCTTTTGTCCAGGCTTTCTATCCGTTTGGACACCCCATTCAAAGTCAATCTTTCCTGGGAAGTCTTTTTGAGGTCCAGGAGATTACAGGTCAAGCGCAGGCTAAAGGGCAAGAAAACACACTGGGAAATTGGAATCCTTTTACCCAGCCACAATTAGAGGGGGCGAAGTCTCCAGTAAACATCCTCCAGAACGTCTCGATGGCCCCAGGACCCCGTTTGAATCGGATCCTCAGTTCTTCACTTGGAGTCAGAGAAACCCCATCTCCAGACGGCGTGTTTATCTTCTGGGGGCGCGGCTGGGGGCATGGTGTCGGAATGTCCCAATGGGGGGCGTATCATATGGCCCAGTTGGGATATAGTTATCAAGAAATCTTAAATTTTTATTACGATAATATAGCTTTTTTTAAAGAGTAGTTTTTCTTATACTAACAGAAAGTATAAGTTTGGGGCAGATAGCATAAGTGCAACTAAGGCTTCCGCCTGTGCCAGAGGCTTGGCGCAAGCCAAGTTTTCTTTATAAAAAGCTATATTTGAAGGAGAATCAGAGTGGAGTTATCAGATTTCGATTTTTATCTACCTCAAGAGCTTATTGCTCAACACCCTGTGGAGCCAAGAGATTCGTCTCGCTTAATGGTCGTTAATCGCGCTAGCGGCGAAATTAATCATCACATCTTTCATGAGTTGCCTAATTTACTGCAGCCAGGGGATGTTCTCGTGGTGAATAATACTCGGGTCATTCCTGCTCGCTTGATTGGGGAGAAAGAAGAAACCGGGGCACATATTGAATGCCTTCTCTTAAAACGCGTGGAACGGGATGTTTGGGAAATACTTATTAAACCAGGTAAGCGTCTCAAAGTAGGACAGAAGGTGAGCTTCGGCGGAGGAAGGCTCATAGGAGAGCTTTTAGAAATCCTTCCGGATGGAAATCGCAAGATTCGTTTCTTTTATGAGGGAATTTTTGAGGCCGTTCTCGATGAATTGGGAAACATGCCTTTGCCACCCTATATCACGGAAAAACTCGAAAACAAAGAACGCTATCAGACGGTTTATGCCAAGGAGAATGGTTCGGCTGCTGCCCCCACGGCAGGGTTACATTTTACACGCGAATTGATGGATCAGTTACGTCAAAAGGGAATTGAAATTGTCGAGATTCTCCTCCATGTTGGACTGGGAACGTTCCGACCGGTGAAAGTGGAAAAGATCGAAGAACATGAGATGCATTCTGAGTATTACCGGGTTTCTAAAGAAGCTGCAGAGCGGATTAATCGAGCCAAACAAGAAGGAAGGCGCGTGATTGCGGTCGGAACGACAGCTTCACGTACGCTGGAATCGATTGGTCAGGAAAACGGTTTGATCCAAGCTGGGGAAGGGTGGACCAATATATTTATCTATCCGGGCTACTCTTTTAAAGTGGTCGATGCCCTCATTACAAATTTCCACTTCCCTAAATCAACCTTGGTGATGCTCGTCAGTGCTTTAGCTGGACGGGACCTAATCATGAAAGCATATGCCTTAGCAGTGCAAGAACGCTATCGTTTCTATAGCTTTGGCGATGCCATGCTCATTTTGTAGACGTTATTGGGTCAGAAAGTTGTGCTTCAGTCTAATTACCCGTATAATGATAAGTATTAAAAAGCAAGGCAAAGCAGGAGTTGAGACGTAGAAAGGGATGTGAACTATTTGCCTGCGGTACGTTTAGAAGTATTGAAAGAAGATACCCGAACAAAAGCTCGTCTGGGAAAACTCCACACTCCCCATGGAGTGATCGATACACCAGTTTTTATGCCAGTTGGGACACAGGCAACTGTTAAAACCCTGACTCCAGAGGAATTAAAAGAGATAGGTGCAGGAATTATCTTAAGTAATACATATCACTTGTTTCTCCGTCCGGGACAGGAGCTCATCCGCGAGGCGGGTGGACTACATTCCTTTATGCATTGGGACGGAGCAATCCTTACCGATAGTGGAGGATTTCAGGTTTTTAGTTTAGGTGATCTGCGTAAAATTACGGAGGAAGGGGTGGAATTCCGCTCTCATCTCGATGGTTCTCGACAGTTCCTAAGCCCGGAAATCGCAACCCAAGTTCAAATGGCCTTAGGTTCAGATATCGTGATGGCTTTTGATGAATGTACACCCTATCCGTCAACCCGCGAATATGCCAAAGCGTCAATGGAACGGACGACACGTTGGTTAAAACGGTGTAAAGAAACCCTAACTACAACTGATCGCCAGTCTTTATTTGGAATTGTCCAAGGAAGCATGTTTGAAGATCTCAGAAAGCAGAGTGCTGCCGAGGCAACAGAACTTGATTTACCGGGTTATGCTATTGGTGGACTCAGCGTGGGTGAACCCAAGGAACTCATGTATGAAGTTTTGGATTATACAGTTCCGTTACTTCCGAAGGACCGTCCCCGGTACTTAATGGGAGTAGGATCACCTGATGCCTTAATCGAAGGAGTCATGCGCGGAATTGATATGTTTGACTGTGTCTTACCGACAAGGATAGCCCGCAATGGGACAGCAATGACAAGGTATGGTAAGCTTGTTATAAGAAATGCCGCCGTGGCTCATGATTTTACGCCGATTGATCCAACCTGTGATTGCTATACGTGCCGCAATTATTCGCGAGCCTATATCCGACATTTACTGAAAGCCGATGAAATTCTGGGCTTGCGGCTCATGAGTATTCATAATCTGCGCTTTTTACAAACAGTCATGAAGGAAATCCGGGAAGCGATTGCTGAAGACCGCTTACCGGAATATCGCCAGACGTTCTTTGCCGATTATGGTTATCTCCAATAAAGCGTAGTCGTTAGTATATTTCCGTATAATTTAAGAAGGATTTTCCACTTAAGTGAGGAATATCAAGTAAACAAAGTATCTATTTTAAGGAGGATTTACGTATGCAATCATCGACCCTAACTCTTGTCCTTTATTTTGTAGTGTTTTTTGGGATAATGTACTTCCTGATGATTCGGCCTCAACAAAAACAGGCCAAACAACGCCAGGCCTTACTCAGCAGTCTGCGGGTTAAGGATAAAGTTATCACTGCGGGTGGAGTTTATGGTAAAATAACCAAAGTAAAAGAAAAATCCGTGATGCTGCAGATCGCCGATAAAGTCGAGATTGAAGTTACCAAGAGCGGAATTACGAGTGTTGAAAATCGTGAAGTTGTCGTTGAAAAGGATAAAAAGGGCGACAAGAACGAAAAAGATAATAGTGGCAAAGGGGAAGAAGCCTCTAAGGAAACTGAAGCTGGAAATGGAACAGAGAACGGGACTACTGAAGGCTAATTTTCTGCATGAGTTTTTTTCATAAGTGGTACAATAAAGAATAATAAAAGCAAGTGGTATGATCACTTGCTTTATTATTTATTCGATGGCTTTTTTAAAGGAGTTAAATGCCGTGACTAATGAGCAATCCGTCAGGATCCATTTGCAGTGCTGGCAGAAGAAACTATTAAAGACTACGGGTTATTAGACGATCTTGGAGGAACGGCAATGAATTTGTTACCGCCTCAGAATACTGAAAGAAGGGAGAACAGAGCATGCATAAGCTAACACTGGCAGACCTCAAAGAGGATCCTATCGTTCAGGGATATATCGAGGGCGGAAACCGGCACTTGGAAGCGATTGGTTTTACTGAACATGGATTACGTCATGTAGGATTAGTGTCCCGCATTGCCTCAAATATTCTCGAGAAATTAGAATATCCGCAAAGAACCAGTGAACTTGCAGCAATCGCTGGCTACCTCCATGATATCGGCAATGCGGTAAATCGAGTCAGTCATGCGCAAACGGGCGCAATCATGGCTTCAAATATTTTGGAACGGCATTGCATGGCCCCAGAAGAAATAGCCGTCGTCATTGGCGCGATCGGGAATCATGATGAAGCGGATGGTCATCCTGTTAATGATGTATCGGCAGCCTTGATTCTAGCGGATAAATCCGACGTTCACCGTTCGCGTGTGAGAAATCCCGATCTTTCAACGTTTGATATTCACGACCGGGTAAACTATGCAGTCGAGCATTCCTTTCTGCGTGTTTATCCCAAAGACAGGATCGCCCTGGAAATCACGATTAATACGGAGCTTTGTCCGGTTATGGATTACTTTGAAATCTTTATGGCCCGAATGCTTTTATGTCGTAAAGCGGCTAACTTTTTAGAAACTCGGTTTGAACTCAAGATTAATGAAGTGAAATTGCTTTAGATGGATGAGAAGACCTGAAAATAGATAAGAAGAAAATGGAAATTTCCCAAGCAAAATGTCAGAACTTGTAAGCTATCCTGTTTAAAAAGCCAGATTAAGGGCTCGAAGATCAAATAAAAGCTTAATAAGTAACATATTTATGCCCAAAACCTGAATTGACCAATGACAAACCTGGCCTTATAATTAAATTTGGCTTGGGCAAGTCCCAGTCAAATGAAAAGGGAGGAAAACGAATGAAAAGGGGAAATATCCTAAAGCTTACAGTAGTTGTTTTGCTCGTGGCTATCGTTGCCACGCTTTCAGTTAAACCCCTTACGGATTCCCAAAAAGGAATCCCGTTGGGACTTGACTTGCGTGGTGGAGTGCACTTAGTTCTGCAAGCTCAACCAGGAAAAGATGGAAGCCCGGTGACAAAAGACGATATGGACAATGCCAAGACAATCATATCAAAACGGGTTGATGAAATGGGTTTGTCCGAACCAATCGTCCAAGAAGATGTACCGAATAAACGAATTATCGTTGATTTAGCAGGTGTTCAAGACCCGGATAAAGCGGTAAACGTTTTAAAAACTACAGCTCAACTGACGTTTCGTGACCCTCAAGGAAATGTTGTACTCCAAGGCTCTGATTTAAAAGACGCCCGAGCTGCGAATGGTAGTCAAAACCAGGGTTTTGTCGTCAATTTGACTTTCTCAGGTGATGGGGTTAAAAAATTTGCGGATGCAACGACTAAACTTGTCGGGCAAAACCTAGGAATTTACCTTGATGATAAACTTCTTCAAAATCCTAGAGTTGAAGTGCCGATTGTCAATGGGCAAGCTGAAATTACCAATTACTCTTCCCTGCAAGAGGCTGCAGATTATGCAGTACTTTTCCGCTCAGGATCGTTACCGGTAAGTATGACGATTGCTGAGAAGCGCCAAGTCGGAGCATCTCTTGGGGCTGATTCTTTAGCGAAAAGTATGCAAGCGGCACTTTATGCCTTGATTTTCATTTTCTTATTTATGCTTGCGTTTTATCATTTGCCTGGTATGGTTGCGGATTTCTCACTTATTGTTTACGCTCTCATTGTTTTATGGGTCTTATATTTGATGCGAGCTGTTCTAACCTTACAAGGCATAGCCGGTTTAATTCTTACCGTAGGTATGGCGGTCGACTTTAATATTATTATTTATGAACGCGTGAAGGAAGAAATACGTGAAGGAAAATCTCTACGCGCGGCAGTTGAATCAGGATTTAGTCGGGCTTTTATTACTGTTATTGATGCGCACGTTACGACTTTAATCGCAGCACTAACTCTTTACTTCTTGGGAACAAGCACAATTAGAGGGTTTGCAATTACTTTAGCAGTAGGTATTATTGCCAGTCTCTTTACGGCAATTACCTTCACACGGATGATTTTGCGTTGGGTAGTGGGAGTTAATCCTAAGATGAATACCTCTTGGTTCGGGGTAAGGAGGAAACAAAATGGCTGATAAAGTAAAAAAATCGACAAACAATACTCCTCCTACTCCTGCGTCTCATCTTGAAACCTATGAAGAAGTTCAAAAACTTCACCCCCTCTACTTTAATATTGTTAAAAAGCGCTATTGGTGGTTTGCAATTTCCTTACTTGTCATTATTCCGGGTCTGATCTCCTTATTTGTACAGGGCCTGAACCTGGGTATTGATTTTACGGGTGGAACAATGCTCGATATTCCTTTTAACAATGCAGTGACCCAAACCGCGATTAAGGATACGATGAAGTCTGTAGGCTTGGAAGGCTCAGTCCAACTTTCAACGAACAATACTCAAGCGTTGATTCGTACAACAGCCTTGGATGAGGACCAACGGACCAAGCTGTTGGATACACTTCAGAAGAACGTGGGCGATTATAACAAAGCAAATCTTAAAGAAGATAAGGTCGGACCAGCAATTGGGCAAGAATTGACCAAGAACGCAATCCTTTCCCTTATTATTGCCATGGGTTTAATGATTGTCTATATCACAATTCGCTTCCAATTTGCTTATGCGATTTCAGGGATTCTGGCCTTAATCCATGATGTCCTAGTTACGGTAGGACTGTTCTCTCTTTTCCGTTGGCAAATTGATTCATCTTTCGTGGCCGCTGTTTTGACAATCTTCGGTTATTCAATCAATGATACTGTGGTCATTTTTGATCGGATACGCGAGAATGAATCGCGGATTAAAAAGAGTCAAACCTACGAAGATATGGTGGATAAATCCATCTGGCAAACCATGCGCCGATCCATTAATACGGTTGTCACGGTGTTAATTGCTTTGTTCTCTATCTTTATCTTTGGCGGCGAATCAACACGCGTATTCTCCTTAGCAATGTTGATTGGAGTATTCAGTGGTGCCTATTCTTCGATTTTCAATGCGAGCCAAATCCTTGTTGAAATTAAGAATCGATTGGGATTAACACGTGGTAGAAAACGTGCACGTGCCAAGTCTTAAATTCAAGATTGGGTAAAGTGACTTTTGCAAGAAGTCCTGGGTAAATTACCTAGGACTTCTTTAGTTTTCAGTAATTTGACGCAATTAATATAGTGCATTTCTTCTCGATGTGTACTATAATACATAAAAAGGTTAGAGGAGGGCGTTTATGAGGATGACGGGGGCTCAGGCCATAATTGAAAGCTTGAGGTGTGAAGGAGTCGAGATCGTTTTTGGATACCCAGGGGGTGCTGTTTTAACGCTCTACGATGCCTTATATGAGGCCAAGTTTCCCCATATCTTGACCCGGCATGAGCAGGGAGCCGCTCATGCTGCAGATGGATATGCACGCGCTACAGGTAAGGTTGGAGTTTGCATGGCTACTTCGGGACCTGGAGCGACGAACTTAGTGACAGGAATTGCGACAGCCTATATGGATTCTGTACCTCTCGTCGCGATTACCGGTCAAGTAGCAGTCCCTCTAATTGGACGAGATTCTTTTCAAGAATCAGATGTCAAGGGGATTACTACGCCAATTACCAAACACAATTATCTCATTAAAGATGTTCGAGAACTTCCTAAAGTAATGAAGGAAGCCTTTTATATTGCCCGCACTGGTCGACCAGGTCCAGTTTTGATCGATGTTGCGAAGGATGTCTTTGCAGCCCAATTGGATTTTGAGTATCCCCAGGACGTTTGCTTAAGGGGGTATCATCCCGTATTTGAAGGCGATCCGCTGGTTATTCAAGCGGTCGCTCAGGAATTAGCACAGGCTCAAAAACCGCTCATTTTTGTTGGCGGCGGCGTTAATCTAGCAGATATGTCACCATCCTTACGGGAATTCATCGAATATACGAAAATACCTGTGATCACTAGCCTGATGGGACTTGGCTGTGTGCCTGATGATCACCCGCTCAATTTCGGTATGGTGGGGATGCATGGAACGTATGCTGCCAATATGGCAACAACCGAATGTGATGTGCTTCTTGGGCTAGGCGTACGTTTTGATGACCGTGTAACAGGTCTGGTCGCTGATTTTGCTGCGAAAGCGAAAGTCCTTCATTGTGATATCGATGCTGCTGAAATCAATAAAAATATTATCGCCCATACTCGAGTAGTCGGAGATTTGCGTTGGACCATCCCTTCTTTGTTTGAACAGGTACAGAAATGGTCGGCTGAAGAGTGGCCTGGAAAGAATGATGAATGGAGAAATCAGCTTAAAGCTTGGCAAACAGAAAAACCATTAGACTATACGCAGCGTCCAGGTAAGGTGATGCCACAGGATGTCATTGAACGTGTGAGCAAGCTGACAAAGGGAGAGGTTATCGTCGTTACGGATGTGGGCCAGCATCAAATGTGGGCAGCCCAATTCTTCAAGTATAAACTCCCCCGACATTTCCTAACTTCGGGCGGACTGGGAACAATGGGTTATGGGCTACCTGCGGCTTTAGGCGCGCAAGTAGGCTGCCCTGAACAACAAGTGATCGTTTTTAGCGGCGATGGCGGATTTATGATGAACTGTCAGGAATTATCGACGATTGCCGATTTGAACTTGCCCGTGAAAATTTTTATTTTAAATAATCAGGTTCTGGGTATGGTCGCGCAATGGCAAAGAATGTTTTACAATCAACATTACTCTCATTCCTCGATCAAAGGGCATACTGACTTTGTAAAACTAGCCGAAGCGATGGGAATTCCCGGCTTAAGAGTCACTCAACCTGAGAAGTTGGAATCAGCGCTTGAAGAGGCTTTAGCGACTAAGGGTCCGATCGTCGTGGATATCTGCATTCCAGAGGATGAAGACGTACTTCCGATGGTTCCGGCAGGGGCTCGCTTAGATCAAATGATAATTGGAGGTTAAAGGCATGAGGCATACTTTAGGTGTTCTTGTTGAAAATAAGCCTGGCGTCTTAACGCATATATCGGGTCTTATCAGCCGCCGGGCCTTCAATATTGAGAGCATTGCTGCAGGCTATACTGAGGAACCCGATACGACACGGATTACAGTAGTCGTCCAAGCGGATGAAAATGAGTTGGAGCAGGTTGTCAATCAGCTCTCCAAGTTAATTGATGTCATTAAGATCGTCAATTTGACTTCAAAGGATTCAATTCAACGTGATCTGGCGCTGATTAAAGTCAAGGCCAGTACAGAGTTCCGTTCGAACATCGTAGATATTGTGAATATCTTCCGGGCTAAGATTGTGGATGTGAACCGTGAAACGATGGTTATTGAGCTTTCGGGGGAAGAAAGTAAAATCGATGCTCTCTGTGAGGTTCTGAAAGACTATGGAATTATTGAAATTGTCCGTACGGGTAAGATTGCCCTATCTCGGGGACCAGTTCCGGCAAAAGAGCAATAGCGCAATAGCGCAGCTTGGATCACTGCCCTATATAGTTTATAGAGTAACAAATAAATACCAAATTCAGCTAAATAAAGCCCTCAGGAGAGGTAAGGCTGCGGCAGTTGCCGCAGCCTTGTTGTCTCTTATTCACTAAGAATTGAAAGAAAAAAGAACTTAATTACCACCACCAACGACGCCAACCCCAGAATGGGAAACCCCAAAAGCCAAAGCCCGGAAAGAATGGGAAGCCCCAGAAACGACTCCACCACATAGCGCAAACCTCCTTTAGTACAATTTTAAGAATAAACTAGAACTAGTATAGAATATGCATATTAGGGAATATTTGACAATATATGACAAGCTTTTACGGAGCCGTTTAAAAATCTTTAAACGTGAGATAATAGAGGAAACATACTCAGCCGAGGATTAAGATCTAAATTATTAGAGGAGGGTGGCCCTTGACTTTTTGGCAACTCATCGTGCTCGAAGGGCTACTTCTTTTAGCAGCTGGAATGACGATAACTGCTGGGATCCGAGGCATTATGGGCGCGACCTTGATCTTAACCAGCTTGATTTGGTTAGTTAAACAAGAGAAATTTTGGAGCTGGGAAATTCCCTTATTGTTAGTGGTCAGCGGGGCAGTAGGATTACTTCTATATTTAAGTAGAAAAGCAGGAGAAAGTGAATTGGTCGCAGGTTTAGCAGGGGGAATAACGAGCCTTGTGGTTTTTGGTGCGTTTCTCACGCCCCTGATGGCCCTAATTTCCTGGGCCCTTTTCATAGGGACTGGCTTAATACCGCATTTTAGGAGAAAACAGGTTCTCTGGGGAATCGCGCCCGTTTTATGGAGAACCTGTTTAGGAATAACATGGATTATTTGGGGAAATATCCTACTCTAACTCAACCTGTCATAATTACTAAAATAAGTCTTGATATCCAGGCACTTTTCTGATATCATATGATTAAAATATAATATCGTCAGGCTACAGCTGGGCCTTAGCATAAGGGCAGCGGAGAAATCCGTGGGACTTCCGTGGGGAGCCCTTTTTTATTTTACTAACAGAAAGTATAAATTTTTGGCAGATAGCATAAGTGCAACCCGGCTTTCGTTCTCGCTATGCTCGGCGAAAGCCGGGTTTTCTTTATACTAACAGAAAGTATAAGTTTTGGGCAGATAGCATAAGTGCAACTAAGGCTTCCGCCTACGCCAGAGGCTTGGCGCAAGCCAAGTTTTCTTTATATCCTACGATGAATGTATAACTTTTTGTCATTTTGTAAATTTTCGGTATTAGCTTTAAGTGGGGGATATTAAAAATGAAAGAGAAAACAAAAGCTGCTGCAATTTCGGTTGCCTCGAATACGGTTTTAACAACGGGTAAAATCGCTATTGGCCTGGCCAGCGGTTCAGTGAGCATCCTCTCAGAGGGGATTCATTCCGGAATTGACTTGATTGCTGCGATTATCGCTTTATTTGCTGTAAAAGAATCGGGTAAGCCTGCGGATGCCCGGCATGCGTACGGACATGGAAAAATCGAAAATGTCTCCGGTACTGTTGAAGCGTTGCTTATTTTTATGGCAGCCCTTTTAATTATTAACGAGGCAGTGCACAAATTAAGTGGGGAAGTCACTGTTGCGAACCTTGGCTGGGGACTTGCGATCATGGGTTTTTCCGCGATTGCGAATCTTTTGGTTTCGTCTAATTTGATGAGAGTGGCTAAGAAAACGGATTCTGTTGCCCTTGAAGCAGATGCTTTGCATTTACGCACAGATGTGGTTACTTCAGCTGGAGTTTTTGTGGGTTTATTAATTATGAAAATTACGGGCTGGACAATTGTCGATCCGTTAATTGCTATTTTTGTGGCCCTTTTGATTTTTAAAGCTGCTTATGACCTCACAAAAGAAGCGTTTATGCCTTTAGTGGATGTGAGTATTGATCCCCAAGAATATCAGATTATTCTCGGGGTACTGGATCAATATGCGGGTCAGTTTGTGGAATTCCATAAATTAAGAACACGTCGAGCCGGTTCAGAACGGCATATCGACCTTCATTTAGTCGTTCCAAAGTATGAATCTATATTCGATGTTCATGAACTGTGCAATCGAATTGAGTTGGAAATCAAAGAAAAATTACCGAGGACGCAGATTCTGATCCATATGGAGCCGTGTGAAGATAATTCGGGAAAATGCCAAGTCTGTAATGATAGTCAGGCGGTTTGTCATAAATCCCATCAAGAGAAAATACTCACCTCGAAAGATTAAGAAAGAGGATTTCCTTGCAAGAGGTTTTAAGGCTAGCTTATAATGAGCTGTGGAGGAGATATTTTGAATAAGATCTGGATTAAACCACAGCCTGTTGGCCCAGTGTCCAACCAAATTCAAACCCGGCTTGGACTTTCACCGATTGTAGCGGATATCTTAGCTCAAAGGGGATTACGTACGAAAAAGCAGGTGGTGGACTTTTTAAGACCATCCCTGCTTAATTTAAATTCTCCGTGGGCTTTTCAGGATATGGCTCAGGCGATTGATCGTCTTGTACTTGCACAAAGCCATCACGAAAGGGTTTTGATTTACGGAGATTACGACGTTGACGGTGTAACTAGTACGGCCATGCTTTATAAAGTACTGACCGATTTGAATTTCCAAGCAGTTACTTATATCCCTAGTCGTAGGGATGAGGGGTATGGGCTAAACAAAGAAGCAGTTCTCAAAGCATCAAAGTCTGACGTCAAACTAATCATTACCGTTGACTGTGGAATTACAGCAGTTGAAGAAATAGCCTACGCTAAGGAATTAGGGATTGAGGTCATTCTCACAGACCATCATGAACCCCCAGAAATTTTACCCGCTGCTTTAGCCGTTCTTAATCCGAAAGTACCGGAATCGGGTTATCCCTTCCGGGAACTTGCCGGTGTTGGAGTTGCGTTTAAGTTGGCACAGGCTTTACTTGAACATTTCGGAAACTCAGGGACGAATCAGATGGAGACTCTTTCGGAGATTGAAATTCTTGATCTAGTCGCGTTAGGAACGATTGCCGATCTCGTCCCGTTGATTGGCGAAAACCGAATTATTGTGTCCTATGGTTTAAAACAAATGGAGAAAACCACACATTTGGGAATGCAAGCCTTGTTGGAGGAATGTGGACTGGGAAATAAGCCGTTAAAGGCCGGACAAATTGCCTTCATGGTTGCTCCTCGGATCAATGCGGCCGGAAGAATGGATAGCGCCAAAGCCGGATTGGAGTTGCTCTTAACGGGTAAACCCGAGCGCGGCGAAGAATTAGCACGTTATTTAAGCCGAGAAAATGCGGAACGTCAGGAAACGGAAAAGGAAATTTTCGCGGAGGCAGTAGCTCTGTTAGAGCAGCAGCCGCTCCCCCGTGTCATTGTTCTTTCCGCACCCAACTGGCACCCTGGAGTCATTGGAATCGTGGCTTCCCGACTGGTTGAACGTTTTTATCGCCCTGTGTATTTAATGAACGAAGAGGGAGAAGAAGCGCAAGGTTCTGCTCGAGGAATTCCGGGCTACCATGTTCTCGATGCTCTTCGTGGACAAGCTGATTTATTCGAACGTTTTGGCGGGCACAGCCAGGCGGCAGGTTATTCCTTGAAATGCTCTAATATCTCTGCTCTTAGGGAAGGTCTCAATCAGGCTGCTGCCGACTATCCCGAAGATCTTTTTTGCGAACGCGTTAAAGTGGATCACCTGGTTCCTCTCGCTTCTCTTGATGGGAACCTCTTGGCTCAATTAGAACAAATGGCCCCGTTCGGGTTTGGCAACCCGAGCCCCGTTCTGGCCGGAGTTCAGTTTCCTCTTTATGCTGTGAATACGGTAGGTAAAGATAAAGCTCATTTAAAGTGCCTTTTTGGTTCCGAAGGGGCGTGGGAAGGGATAGCCTTTCGCCAAGGAGCGGCGGTTACAGGCCTTCGAGATACAAAATGTGTCGATGTCACCTTTGGCTTAGACTGGAATACTTACCGTGGACCCGATAAAGTCCAGCTGGTTCTTAAAGATGTCGAAGCTGCAGCAACGTGGGAAGATCGGGAGCACCTTCAAGAGCACGAAGGGGCGGTCGAAGAGATCCTGCGGGTAAGAACAGAAATTGCAGCAACCTCCGGTGGCTTAGCAAAGGGGTATGACTGGCGTAACTATGGACGAAAACAATGGGTACGCGCTCTACAGGAGGAGGCAGCGATTACTCCGGAAGATTGGTCGAATGTTCTGGTTTGGAATGGCCTTCAGGCCCGCGCGCAGTGGACTTCCTTGGATAAATTCCTTAGGAATAGCTCGGAGCCAATCCTAAATAAGCGGGCAAGGGGAGACCTTGGGCCGAGGACTCAGAAACCTGGGCAAGAAAAAACTTGGCTGATGATTCTTCTTCTGGGATTGCCTACGGGTTGGGAGGAATGGTTTCAGCTCTGGACACAAATATCGGGAGATCATGCTCAATCCCAATGGGCAATTGCCGAAGCGAAGTTGACGGCTGTGGACTTACAACGAAAATCCGGCTATCAAACTCGGGAAGAACTGATCCAGGACTATCGGATTTTAGCTCAGTTAGCTAAACAAACAAAGTCTTCTCAGATTTTCTCCTGGACGCCTGAAACTCAAGAAGGGAGAGATCCCTTGGAAGCCCTCAAAATCTTTGAAGAATTAGGCTTAATTAGGATTTTAGGAGGGTCGGAACGGATTACGCTCGAATGGATACCTGCCCAGAAAAAGCTGGATTTGGATTCTTCTCTCCGCTTTCATAGCGGTAAGCAAACATGGGAAAATTTGCTACGCTTTGCTGAGGAATTTTTAAAAACGTCATGGTCAGAACTGATAATAGGAAGGAATTCTGAATTTTGACGTGAATCTTTTCAGGGTGTAAATTAGGGTGTAGGGATAGAAAGGCGGAAGTTTCATGGATTTCAAAGAAAAAATTCGCGTAATCGAGGATTTCCCGAAAAAAGGGATCTCTTTTAAAGACATAACAACTTTGTTGAAAAATGGGGAGGCTTACCGGACAGCCGTTGATGCCCTGGTGGAGCAGGTCCGCCCTTGGAAGCCCGAGTTGATCATCGGACCGGAAGCTCGGGGGTTCTTACTTGGAGCACCGTTGGCTTATGCTTTAGGGGTTGGCTTCGTGCCAGTGCGCAAGCCGGGTAAACTGCCTGGAGAGACCGTCAGCGAAACCTATGAACTTGAGTATGGAACGGATACCTTAGAAGTCCATGCAGACGCACTACACTCTGGTCAGCGAGTTGCGATTGTGGATGATTTATTAGCAACGGGAGGAACGATGCTGGCGACAGCGCGTCTGGTTGAAAAAACCGGGGCTCAAGTCGTGGGCATGAGTTTTTTAATCGAACTCACTGAGCTTGGGGGTCGAGATAAGCTCGGCACCTACCCGATCTTCTCACTCGTTCAATATTAAGTCTTAAGATTTGCGTGAAGAGAGGGGTCAGTGAATGTCAGAAAGCGAGTTCTTAGATAAACTGAAGCAGGTTTTCCCCCAAGGATCAGGAATAGCGGAAAAAGCCTATCATTTTTCCGAAGAGGCTCACCGCGGGCAACTTCGCAATTCGGGGGAAGACTATATTCAACACCCGCTCGAAGTGGCAAAAATCCTTTTGGAATTGGAAATGGACGAAGCGACGATTGCAGCTTCCTTACTTCACGATGTGGTTGAGGATACGAGATACACCATCGAAGATATTGAAAAAGAGTTTGGCCCGCAGGTCGCTTTAATGGTGGACGGAGTCACAAAACTCGGACGAATCGAATACAAATCGAAGGTTGAACAACAGGTTGAAAACCTTCGTAAGATGTTTTTGGCGATGGCTAAGGATATCCGCGTAATTTTAATTAAATTAGCAGACCGCCTTCATAATATGCGGACCTTAAAATATCATTCCGTCGAGAAACAGAAGGAAATCGCTCGTGAAACCTTGGAAATTTTTGCGCCCTTGGCTAATCGCTTAGGAATATTCCGGATTAAATGGGAGTTGGAAGATCTCTCGTTTCGATATTTAAAGCCTCAAGAGTATTACGATTTGTCTGAAGGAATTACCTTCAAGCGTCACGAGCGGGAAGATCAAATCAATGAGGTGATCGAGCAGCTGCGGGACCGCCTGAGTGAGGTCGGAATTCATGCCGATATTGCCGGTCGACCGAAACATTTTTACAGCATCTACCGCAAAATGCTCACTCAGAATAAAGAACTCAGTGAGATTTATGATTTGACGGCGGTTCGTGTCATTGTGGATTCAGTGAATGATTGTTATGGTGCTCTCGGCATTATTCATACCATGTGGAAGCCGCTGCCGGGTCGGTTTAAAGATTACATCGCCATGCCGAAACCGAATATGTACCAATCCCTGCACACCACTTTAGTGGGAGCACATGGAGAACCCTTTGAAATCCAGATTCGAACTTGGGAAATGCATCGCACGGCTGAATATGGGATTGCAGCGCACTGGAAATATAAAGAAGGGGGCAAAGCGATCTCGGGGAGTTTTGATCAAAAGCTCTCTTGGCTCCGTCAACTTTTGGAATGGCAGCATGATTCTAAAGATGCCGGGGAGTTTATGGAATCCCTAAAAATTGACCTTTTTGCGGATACAGTCTTCGTCTTTACGCCTAAAGGGGATGTGGTTGAGCTTCCTGCTGGGTCTTGCCCAATTGACTTCGCGTATCGTGTGCATACGGATGTTGGGCATCGCTGTGTTGGCTCAAAAATTAACAGTCGGATTGTACCCTTAGATACGAAACTTGTTAATGGGGATATCGTCGAGATCTTGACAACGAAACAAGGAAACGGACCCAGCCAGGATTGGCTTTCTTTTGTTAAAACCTCCCAAGCTAAAAATCGGATTCGTCAATGGTTCAAAAAAGAAAAGCGAGAAGAAAATATTGCCCGAGGCCGAGAGGGCTTAGAACGAGAGATTCATAAGCTGGGTTTGGAACCCTCGGCGATCCTTAAGCCGGAGACCCTGATGATGTTTGCCAAGAGCTATAATATTACCAATGTTGATGACCTCTATGCCGCCATGGGGGATGGAGCGGTTACTGTTAATAAATTCTTGATGCGTTTGCGAGAAGATTTGAGTAAGGAGGAGAAAGAAAAGCTCCACTTGGCTGCTCTCCAGCAGGGAGAAGGGAAACCGTCAAGTGCTTATGGTAAAGCGAGCCAAGGGGTTCGGGTAATAGGGGTAGATAATATCCTTGTTCGTTTTTCCCGATGTTGTAATCCTTTACCAGGTGATGATATTGTCGGATATATCACTCGAGGACGTGGGGTATCTATCCATCGCCGGGATTGTGATAATATTAAGGCACATAATGACGAGGAATTAGACCGGATGGTGGAAGTGGTCTGGGATGATGCCCAAGCAGATACGATTTATCCGGTGGATATCGAGATTTTTGGTTTAGATCGCGCAAGACTGGTTACTGATGTTATGAATTCGGTTATGGAGACACGCACCCATATCTTGGGGATCAATGCCCGCGTCAGTAAGGATCAAATGGCGCATATTCAATTGAGAATTGAAATCCGCAACTTGGGGCATTTGTATAATGTCATACAGAAAATTCGCAAGGTTAAAGATGTGAATTCAGTCGAACGGGTTTATTCAGGAGGAAAATAATGCGAAGTGTAGTGCAACGTGTGAGCAGGGCCTCCGTTCGTGTCGAAGGGGAAACCGTCGGGAAGATTGGGAAGGGGTTTCTTGTCTTCCTCGGAGTAGGTGAGAACGACGTTCCTCAGGACTTGGACTGGATGGTTGATAAAATCATTGGTCTAAGGGTCTTTGAGGATGAAGACGGTAAAATGAATCACTCAATTCTCGAGGAAAAGGGAGAGATTCTCCTTGTTTCACAGTTTACGCTCTATGGGGATTGTCGTAAGGGCAAACGCCCCAGTTTTTCAGCAGCTGCTCCTCCAGAAAAGGCTAAGGCTCTCTATGAGGACGTTGCGGCAAAGATTACAGCCAAAGGAGTGCCTGTAGAGACTGGAATCTTTCAGGCAGATATGAAGGTTGAGTTAGTGAATGATGGACCTGTGACCATACTCTTAGATAGTGAGAAGACGTTCTAATCAAGGTGTGAGGATCGAACTGCAATGTTCGAGGTTGGCAACCGAGCTTGCTTAATCTGGAGACCTAGCCCATGATGGGGTTGCCTAAAATTACGGATATGCGTGAAGGAAGAAGCCCAAAAAGGAGTGAGACTGATGATCGAAGGACAGGCTATGGGTGTAATGGGGGCAAACTGCTATATTCTTAGTTGCCCTGAAACCAAGAAAGCCGTAGTGATTGATCCCGGCGCTGAGGGGAAGCGGATCCACAGTTGGGTCCTGGAAAAGGGCTATCAAGTGGAATATATTTTGCTTACGCACGGACATTTGGATCATATTGGAGCAGTGGATGAACTGAGAGACGCTTTTGACGCTAAAGTCGGAATCCATGCCAGGGATGCCGATATGCTCATCGATGGACAAAAAAATCTATCTACCTATATGGGTTCCTCAATTGAAATGAAACCAGCTGACTTCTTACTCAAAGATGGCCAGACGATAACAATCGGACAAATCACTCTAACGGTTCTAGCCACTCCTGGTCATACCTTAGGTGGTGTTTGCTTCTTGACTTCGGATGGGCTGATCAGTGGGGATACCCTGTTTGCGGGTTCAATCGGCCGCACCGATTTTCCTGGAGGGTCACTTGAACAACTTTTGGACGGTATCAATCAAAAACTGATGGTCTTGCCTGAAGAAACCCGGGTTTTTCCGGGACATGGTGAAGAGACTACGATTGGGAGGGAAAAACGGGAAAATCCGTTTTTAAAATGAACAAACAAATGAACTTTCAATTAATGAGTACAACTTTAACCCGCTCCGAATTGGAAGCGGGTCTTTCCTTAATACGTGCTTTTTTCCCTGAGGGGAAAGTGTCGGTCAAAGGGCCTGTGACTATCGGAGATTTGGAACATGATGTCAATGAAAATGGAAAAGTGGACTCTCAAAAGAGTGGGAACGTAAATGGTCATGTTTCGGGGAATGAGCTTGTTGAACTGGTAGCAGTGATCGAGGTTGACGTTACTTTTCCTGGCCGCCCTTATAATGTTCAAGGTAAATTCTATTATGAGCCAGCCCAGGCTCAACCCCATCTCCATCTCTGTCCCCAAACCTTTCAAAGTGACGCATATGCTCCATCAAAAAGATATCAAGTTCTAATCAGTCCGCAAGACGTTGAACAAATTCTCACTCATCCTCAGGTTGGTAAAGAAACAGAACGCAAGGTTCTGCTGAAGCATGGACTTTACCATTTACTCACCCAAGTGACAGGGCATACGCCCCCTTGGGGGATTTTAACCGGCATCAGGCCGAGTAAAATTCTGCATCGCTTAAACGATCTTGGAATTTCGGAAACTTCAGAGAAGAAAGTATTACTAGAACGTTATCTGATTCGCGAGGACAAAACCCAGCTTTTACAAGAGGTTGTAGTTCTGCAACGTCCGTATCTTAAAGAAATCGTAGATCACCCAGAGCAGGTTGCTGTTTATGTAGGAATCCCTTTCTGCCCAACACGGTGTACTTATTGTTCATTTCCGGCTTATTCGCTCCAGCAGGGAAGAGAACCGCTTCAGGCTTATCTGCAAGGGCTCTATGAGGAGATTCGGGTAACGGGAGCTTGGATGAAAGAAACGGGGAGATGTGCTAGTTCTCTCTATATGGGAGGTGGGACACCTACAATCTTATCGACTTCCGAAATCTCGGTTTTGCTTCAATGGATTCGGAAAAATATCCCGATGGCAGAAGAGATTGAACTTTCGGTGGAAGCCGGACGGCCGGATACGCTCTCCCAAGAAAAACTCCAAGCCCTTCGCGAGCAAGGAGTCAATCGTTTAAGCATTAACCCTCAATCGATGCATAATCGGACGTTGAAGCGGATCGGTCGAGCCCACTCTGTTGAGGATATTTTAAGGATTTATGAGCTTGCTCGCGAGATTCCGGGGTGGGCTATCAATATGGACTTAATTCTAGGGCTTCCGGGTGAGAATGTAGCAGACGTTCGTGAATCTCTTAAACAGATTGGGGAACTTAAGCCCGATAATCTCACAGTGCATGCGCTTGCGATTAAAAAAGGTTCTAAAGAGTATGAAGCGGGTTTAGTCCAGAATTTAGGCACGGAATTAGAATCGATGCAGGAAATAGTTCTCGCAAGTGCCCGTTCTTTGGGGATGCGCCCGTACTATCTCTATCGTCAAAAACATATCGCTGGGAACCTAGAGAATATTGGGTTTGCCTTACCTGGGGCGGAGTGTCGCTATAACATCGGGATTATGGAAGAACGGCAATCGGTCATCGGGATCGGGGCTGGAGCATCCAGTAAGGTCGTGAATCCCCAGGATTTTTCGCTGACAAATATGAAACATCCTTCAAATTGGCAAGTTTACCTGAGACGGTGGCCGGAGATTTATCAGAAAAGAGTTGGAGAGTTTCTTAAGATTAGCCATAGCCTTTGAAAATGGGTAGATAGCTTAAAAGATGATAAGCAGATATTCAGATTCAGGGTGTACTTAAAATACCGAATTTAATAAAGCGAGTTTATTGTAAAATACGAGATACCCCAGTATAATCATGAGCACACCGCTTGCCTTTGTAAAATAAGGGAGCAAGTGGTTTATTTTCTTGAATTTTGAGCCATACCTTTCAGCGAATAAAGCAAAAGCCAAGAAAGGAAGAGCCAGACCTAGCGAATAAAGGGTTAATAGGCTAATTCCCTGAGTCAGGGTCTGGGTGCTCCCCGCATAAACGAGAATGCTCGCTAGGATGGGCCCGATGCAGGGAGTCCAGCCTGCAGCAAAAATAAAACCTAAGAGAACAGAGCGGCCAAAAGAGGCCGTATTTTTCTTGGGGTTATAAAGAATGCGTTTTTCCTGATAAAGCCATTTTAATCTCAGTATGCCCACCATATGGAGACCGAAGAAAATCATCACAACACCACTTAATTCACGGAGGAAAACCTTATTCACGTTTAAAAATTTGCCAAGTAGACTGGCGGAACCGCCTAGGGCAATGAAAACAAGGGAAAAACCTAAAATAAAACCAAAGGCCCTGAAGAGAATTACATTTTTACTCTTTGTTTCGGTATCCGCGATAAGGTAAGACAAGTAAGCGGGAAAAATCGGAAGAACGCAGGGGGAGAGAAAGGAGAGAATCCCAGCAACAAAAGCCGCCATCCATGAAATAGAATCTTGCATACATAGACCTCCAAAGTAATCAGAATATAGGACTTTTCCTCCCGAAACTTCTATCGTATAATCAGAGAGATGAGTAACAGAGTTACATATAGTATGAGTTTAACTTATTTTTAGGGAGGTGTGAATATGAAACTTAGATTCGTAGGAATAGTGGGAGTTATTGTTATTGTTCTCCTCACGACCTTCGGGATGAAGGCAAGTACTCCTTCAACAGAAGCATCATCCGCTCCTAATATCGGCTATGAAATTGGAAATACTGCCCCGGATTTCACGCTCAAGACACTAGAGGGTAAGAACGTGAAGCTAAGTGACTTTCGGGGTAAACCCATATATTTGAATTTTTGGACGAGCTGGTGTCCAGCGTGTAAAGAGGAAATTCCAGAGATCCAGAAGTTTTACGAAAAAAATAAAGATCGGGTGGCCGTTTTAACGATAAACATCACTTACTCGGATAAAATGAAAGATGTGCAGGATATTTTAAGCCAAAATAAGGCAACGTTTCCGGTTTTGCTCGATGAAGACAGCACTCATTCTGTAACTGATCGCTATGGAGTTTATGGGATACCTGCGAGTTTCTTTATTGATAAAAACGGGGTTATCCGTGACCATCATGAGGGGGCAATGACTCAAAGAATGCTTGAAGAGAGTTTAAAAATCGCGCTGGGTGCGAAGGGTTAACTTATTTGGACCGAAGGAGGTGCTCAGCCATTTCTGGGATGGGCTTTTTTCCTTTCTTGATAAGAGGGTTTAGCTACAAAATAATAGGATAGAACTCTATGTTTTGATTGTGCGCGGAATTTTTCTGAAAGGGATTGGAATTGAGTATCTATGGCAGGATGCACTTGCACTGAGCTTATTTGCGATTCTTCTAATTGCGCTCGCGGCTAAGAAGTTTAAGAAGAACTTGGATTAAGCCACGAAATAGAAAACTCAAATGAATGGGGAGGAATCAATGCAAATTCAAGGTTTTAAACCCGTAATTAATGCGAATTCACGCGTACTGATTCTTGGCTCCATGCCGAGTGAAGAATCGCTCAGGAAACAAGAATATTACGCAAATCCCCGTAACCAGTTCTGGAGAATTCTTGATACACTATTTTCTTTAGAAGAAAGGGAAGAACAACAAGAAAGACAAGAACGTCAAAAACAGTCTGAACTGCTACGAGAGCAGGAAACTATACCTGCAGCGGCCATTCCTTATTCTCATAAACTGGAGTTCATCCTCCAACATAACTTAGCCCTCTGGGACGTGATTGCTGCCTGCGAACGGGAAGGCAGTCTGGACTCCCACATTAAGTCTCCTCGGCCCAATTTGTTTGCCGAATTGTTTGCGCATTACCCGGAGATTTGCTATGTCGCGTTTAATGGTAAGAAGGCTTTTGAAGTGTTTAAACGCCAGGTTGGCTTTAATCTAAAAGAAGGGTTAGTCTATCACGTTCTTCCTTCAACAAGTCCGGCGAATACTTTAACGTGGGAACGAAAATTGAACGAATGGCGGATTCTTCGAGCATGGCTTAAGTGAGCGTCAAATTAAAAAGAAAAGACCAGCCCATCCGGTCTTTTCTTTATACAACTCATTTATTTCGTGTGTTGATGGTCGTTAAGATTATCTTTCATAAGATAGCGATCCGATTTATTGGGCTTTGGGGTTTGGTCTTCCAGATTGGGAGCATGCGTACGGGTTTTATCTGTTTTTTTATCACTCAATGTCAGTGCCTCCTCTTTACTCAAATCGGTAAATGTTAAACTCATTTTTAACGATCCAATTTTAGAGTAACCTTTTTCTTTAGAAAAAATGTGAGCCATTAATGCAAGGCTAAGACTTTGCTCTGTATGGAATAATATGGACTGAGATTGACAAGCTGGCTTTTCTTTTGTATGATTTAAAATTATAAAGGCTTTTATACTTGGAATTCCTGTTTAAACAAATTCTTAGGAAGAGACTGTGCATAATCTCTCAACAGGGAGGGTCGGCAATGACTGAAACCGGCCTGAGAGACGCTTAGGAGGACACCCTGGGAAAGGGAAGAAAAGTCGGATGGTTTCGTTAAAGACCAAAAAGTGGGCGGAAAGTACAATCTTTTCGTCAATAAGGGTGGCACCACGGGAGCTCTCGTCCCTTGCTTACAGGCAAGAGATGAGGAGCTTTTATTATTTTTAGGAGGGATTACGAGTGGCTATTCAACGTCCCAAAGGAACACAGGATCTTTTACCAGGTGTTATCGAAAAATGGCAAGACCTCGAACAGCACATTCGCCAAATTTGTCGGGAATATGGATATCAAGAAATCCGGACCCCAATGTTTGAAGCGACCGAACTCTTTCAACGTGGCGTTGGGGAAACAACAGACATTGTCAATAAGGAAATGTATAGCTTTCTTGATAAAGGGGATCGTTCCATCACTTTACGGCCTGAAGGAACAGCTTCGGTTTGCCGGGCGTATGTCGAGAATAAGTTATACGGAGGCCCGCAACCTGTGAAATTGTATTACCTGGGACCGATGTTTCGCTATGAGCGGCCTCAAGCAGGCCGGTTCCGTCAGTTCCATCAATTCGGAGTCGAGGTGTTAGGGGCGGACAAGCCTATCGTCGATGCCGAAGTGATTACCCTGGTCTGGGATCTTTACAACCGGTTAGGGTTGAAAGGGCTGGAAGTCCATGTTAACTCTGTCGGTTGTCCCGTTTGCCGTGCCGAACACCGGACGAAACTTCAGGAATTCTTAGCTCCACGGCGAGAGCAGTTATGTAAAGATTGTCAGGATCGATTTGAACGGAATCCGATGCGGATTCTGGATTGTAAAAATCCGTCCTGTCAGGAAATCACGCAAGGTGCCCCTACAACATTGGATACGCTTTGCCCGGAATGCTCTGAGCATTTTCAAGAGTTACAGGAACTCTTGACGGCAGCGGATGTCCGTTATAAAGTGGACCCTCGCCTCGTTCGCGGTTTGGACTATTATCGGAAGACAGCATTTGAAGTCCTGGTCGAGGATATTGGAGCCCAAAGCGCGATTTGTGGTGGCGGTCGATATGATGGACTCGTTGAAGAAGTGGGTGGTCCCCAGACGCCGGGAATTGGCTTTGCTATGGGGATGGAACGTGTCCTCACGGCGATCCAAGCTTCTGGACAGGATTCGGATCGGACTCCCCAAGAATTTGTCATGTTTATTGCCTTAGGCGATGCTGCTCAGAAAAAAGCTTTTTCAGTAGTCAGCCGGTTACGAAGTAAAGGAATTCCAGCCAGCATCGATTTACTGGGTAGAAGTTTGAAGTCCCAGATGAAAACGGCGGATAAAGCACAAGCCCGTTATGCGGTGATTCTTGGGGAAGATGAATTAACTCGTCAAGTGGTTATCTTACGTGATTTAGCCTTGGGGGAACAATTAGAAGTGCCGCTTGCTGAAGTGGAAAACGATCTCATTCGTAAATTTAGGGAGGAACAAGTATGACAGTTTTAGCAGAACGGATTGAAGCAGGAAAGCTAAGGACGAATAATGATGGAGAAACCGTTCGCTTGCTTGGTTGGGTCCAACGTCGGAGGGATCATGGGGGCGTAATTTTTGTTGACCTTCGAGATCGTTCAGGTTTAGTACAAGTTGTATTTAATCCGGAGCTCCTGAATTTCACGACCGCTGAGCGTTTAAGGTCTGAATTTGTAGTTTCGATTTTGGGGCGCGTTCGTCTCCGTCCAGATGGGGCAACGAACCCTAATTTGCCCACGGGCGAAATAGAAGTGGTTGCTGAACAGTTAGAAATTCTAAATACGGCTAAGACTCCGCCCTTTTATATCCAGGATGATGTTGATGTGGATGAAACGATTCGCCTCAGATACCGCTATCTCGATTTGCGCCGCCCTGAGATGCAGAGCGTCCTTAAAACACGGCATAAAGTCACTCAGATCATGCGGAACTATTTTGACAGCTGTGGTTTCTATGAAATTGAGACACCCATGCTTACAAAATCGACGCCCGAAGGAGCACGAGATTATCTTGTACCGAGCCGGGTTCATCCTGGTGAATTTTATGCTCTACCCCAATCGCCGCAGATTTTCAAGCAGCTTTTGATGGTCTCTGGTATGGAAAAATACTTCCAGATTGTCCGCTGCTTCCGGGATGAAGACTTACGGGCCGACCGTCAACCGGAGTTTACCCAACTGGATGTCGAAATGTCCTTTGTGGAGATTGAAGATATTTTACCAATGATGGAAGAATTGATCGCCCGTATTTTCACGGAGTTTACGGGTAAAGATATTCCTCGGCCGTTTGTGCGCTTAACCTATAAGGAAGCGATGGAACGTTTTGGATCAGATAAGCCAGATATGCGGTTTGGCATGGAATTTGTCGACGTTGCCGAGCTTGTCGCCGCTTCCAATTTTAAAGTATTCACCGATACGTTGGCCAAGGGGGGCCGCGTCAAGGGAATCTGCGCCAAAGGATGCGCAGGAATGCCACGTCGAGAACTTGATGGTTTGGTACAATATGTCCATCAGTTTGGAGCAAAAGGCTTGGCTTATATCGTTCTTGGAGAAGAAGGCGTTAAATCGCCAATTACTAAGTTCTTTACTGAAGAACAGTTAAATCAACTGATTGCTCAGATGCGTGGGGAAACAGGGGACATCCTTTTCTTTATCGCCGATCAGGCTTCTGTCGTTGCCGATGCGTTGGGCCATCTTCGTTTGGAGCTCGGTAAACGCTTAGAGCTTATTCCCGAAGGAGCGTTAAATTTTCTCTGGGTTACGGAATTTCCACTTTTGGAATGGAATGATGAGGAAAAACGCTTCGTTGCGATTCACCATCCCTTCACCTCACCTATGGATGAAGATATACCTCTATTAAAAACTGAACCAGGAAAAGCCCGGGCTAAAGCTTATGATGTCGTTTTAAACGGAATCGAATTAGGCGGCGGAAGTATCCGGATTCACCGGCGTGAAGTGCAGGAGCAGATGTTTGAACTGCTTGGTTTCACCCCAGAAGATGCGAATGCTCAGTTTGGTTTTCTGATGGAAGCCTTTGAATATGGCACACCCCCGCACGGCGGGATCGCCCTTGGTTTAGACCGCTTAATTATGCTTCTTACGGGCAAGGAGACTATCCGGGATGTAATTGCCTTCCCGAAAACCCAAAGTGCAGCCGATTTAATGAGCCAGGCTCCGTCACCTGTCGCCGAGAAACAACTCAAAGAGCTGCATATTAAAACCAATATACCGGAACTCAAAACTAAATAAAAAAAGTTTGTTAGATTTAGATTTGACAGAAAAAATATTAACGATTATAATAATTGTGTAGCTACCCCCCATGGGTATATAGGAGAGAATAATTATGAATGATTGCCCCTATTCCGAATCGAAGGAAGATCTTATTCGCCGCCTTAAAAAAGTAGAAGGTCAGGTTAAGGGACTCCAGCGTATGATCGAAAATGATAAGTACTGCGTGGATGTACTGATTCAGGTTGCAGCAGTCAGAGCTGCCGTGAATAAAGTCGGTACCATGATTTTCGAATACCATTCACGGGGATGTTTAGAAAAAGCGATTAAGGAAGACGATAAAGACGCTGCGATTGAAGACCTTGTTGGGGTACTTACTAAATTTATTAAGTAAGTAAATTGCGAGTCAATATCATTAACCTCAAAGCTTTTGGTGTAAGCTAAAGTTAATGATGTTTCAAGGAGGAATTTTTAAATGGCTGGAGCAAATGTTCAAACGTTTACAGCGGAAAATTGGCAACAAGAGGTTTTAGGTTCGGAGAAACCTGTCTTGGTGGATTTTTGGGCAGTCTGGTGTGGGCCCTGTAAGATGGTTGCACCGATTGTCGATGAGTTAGCCAATGAGTATTTAGGTAAAATTACGATTGGTAAACTTAATGTCGATGAGCAAGGCTCGGTTGCAAGCCAGTATGGAGTGATGAGCATTCCGACCCTAGGTATTTTTAAGGGCGGTCAGATGGTGGACAAAATCGTTGGCTTCCGGGGTAAGGCAGATCTCGTTAAAATGTTAAACGCCCACGCTTAAGAAGGTTAACACAGAAGATGAATTGCCTTAAAAAATGATCTAAAAGAGAAGGAAGAGAACGGTGCTTGCGGGCGTCGTTCTCTTCCTTCTTCTACTTTTAAAAGTCTTAGGTCTACTCTTTCTTTTGATTTCCTTTTCCCAGGTTCCCCAGATCCTGCCCTAACCCAGAGGGGGTAAAGAAACCAGGAGCCTCAACACTTTGAGGTAGATATTGCTGCTCGACCCAGTGACCGGGGTAGGCGTGGGGATAGCGATAGCCTTTACCATGTTCTAGTTTTTTGGCTCCCGGATAATGCGCATCACGTAGATGGCGGGGGACTTCTCCTGTTGGATGCGTGCGAACATAATCCAGCGCCCGATCGATGGCTTCATAGGCACTGTTGCTTTTAGGTGCCGTAACAATCGCTAGGACCGCCTGGGCGATGGGGATACGTGCTTCGGGTAACCCCAGCCACTCTAAAGCATTGGCAGCAGCATGGGCTTGAAGCATAACTTGCGGATCTGCTAACCCGACATCCTCCGAAGCCTGGATGATAATTCTGCGGACGATAAAGCGGGGGTCCTCCCCAGATTCCAGCAGGACAGCTAACCAGTATAGGGCAGCATCCGGATCAGAACCGCGCATACTTTTGATGAAGGCTGAAATAATATCATAATGGTTATCTCCATCTTTATCGAAGCGCATCGCCCGCTGTTGGATTGATTCTTCAGCCACCTCCAGGGTTATGTGCCGTGTGCCCTCGATCGGTGACGTGGTTAAAACAGCGAGCTCGAGAGCATTCAGAGCCCGGCGTAAATCCCCATTGGCATAATTCAGCCAGTGTTCCCAGGCTTCAGGAAGAATCTCGACTTGGTACTGCCCCATACCCCGTTCCTTATCAGCCAACGCTTGGTTCAAGCCCTGACGAAGTTCCTCAGGGGTTAAGGAATTGAGCTGAAACAAGGTTGAGCGGCTCAGAAGCGCAGAGTTGATCTCGAAAAAAGGATTTTCCGTCGTGGCCCCAATAAAAGTAATCGTTCCATTCTCGACAGCGGGCAACAACCCATCTTGCTGGCCTTTATTAAAGCGATGAACCTCGTCACAGAAAACTAAGGTTTTCTTGCCATAAAGATGAAGTTGCTCGGTTGCATTTTGAATAATTTCTCGAAGTTCCTTGATCCCGGAGGACACAGCGTTAATTCGAATAAAACTGGAAGAAGTGGCTTGAGCAATGACATGCGCGAGTGAGGTTTTCCCCGTTCCGGGTGGTCCGTAGAGAATGAGTGAACTGACGCGGTCCGCTTCAATTGCCCGTCGTAAAAGCTTGCCTGGTCCGAGAATATGAGCTTGGCCGATATATTCATCAAGTGTACGCGGACGCATTCGATCCGCGAGAGGGGCTACTTGATTAGGGTCGAAGGCTGCTGAAAAAAGATCCATTGTCTTTCTTTCCTTTCCAAAAGTGAGCCTCGAAGCTATTGAGCTACGCTCGTAATCTGAATTCTTATTTCAGTATAGCGACTCCTGTAGCTGAAGCAAAGTCCTTTTGGAGAATCTACCCTTAAATTTGATATTTTGTCTTTTGAAGCGTAAAATGAAAGGAATTTAATTTGTAGAAAAATGATTTAATTAATCGATTTAAAAAACCTCAGTAAAACACTCGGGTTTTTCTTGACAAATCCCGAGTAATTTAATAAGATATGTCTGACCTAAGAAATATTTAATCCCAACCAAAGTTTAGAGAAGAAAAGAGGTGGGGATCTTGAAGCTTTCAACTCGAGGACAATATGGTGTAAAAGCGATGTTTGACTTGGCCCAACATTCTGGTGAAGGACCGATCGCTTTAAAAAGTATTGCCGAACGACAAGAAATTTCGGAGCATTACTTAGAACAATTGATTTCCGGGTTGCGTAAAGCGGGTCTTGTCCAAAGCGTTCGTGGTGCTCAGGGTGGTTATGTGTTGGGCAGAGAGGCCGATCAGATCCGAGTCGGTGATGTCATTCGCGTCCTTGAGGGACCCATCGCGCCAGTGAATTGTGTCTCAGAAGAAGAAGATCATGATTGCTGTCAAAAAGCAAAATACTGTGTGACCAGAACCGTTTGGGAAAAAATGCGGGATTCGATTACTGATGTGGTCGATTCCATTACATTGCAAGATATGGTTCAGGACGCAAAGAGAAAAGAATCTGAGCGCAATTTCGATATGTTCTACATCTAAACGTTGAAATGCTAGAAAAGTTTTAGGAGGGACATCAATGAGGAGAGTTTATTTAGACTATAGCGCGACTACTCCGGTGGATCCAGAAGTCGCTCAATTAATGATGACTTATTATACGGAAAAGTATGGTAATCCATCAAGTGTCCATGGTTTTGGGCAGGAAGCCAAAGAAGGTTTGGAAAAGGCCAGAGAGCAAGTTGCCACTTTAATTGGAGCGCAACCGACAGAAATTACCTTCACAAGTGGTGGAACTGAGGCGGACAACCTAGCCATTTTAGGGACTGCCGACGCTCAGCAGAAAAAGGGCAAGCACATCATTACCTCAGCTGTCGAACATCATGCTGTCTTAGAGACCTGTGAATATCTCGAAAAGAATGGTTTTGATTTGACGGTGGTTCCAGTCGATGAAGAAGGGTTTATCGATCCGCAAGCCGTTGCCAAAGCGATTCGTCCGGATACCATTTTGATCACGATCATGCATGCGAATAACGAAGTTGGAACGATTCAACCCATTGCCGAAATCGGCAAGATCGCCCAAGAAAAAGGAATAATATTTCATGTTGATGCTGTCCAATCCTTAGGTAAAATCCCGATTGATGTGAAAGCGATGAATATTGACCTTCTGACGATTTCCAGTCATAAAATTTATGGACCGAAAGGGGTCGGCGCTCTCTATATTCGCAAAGGGGTTAAGCTTACACCCCGAGTTTTCGGGGGCGGTCAAGAGAAAAAACGCCGCTCAGGCACAGAGAACCTACCAGGAATTGTCGGGTTCGGCAAAGCTTGTGAACTCGCCGGTGAACGGATGGAAGAAGAAGAGAAAAGGTTGGCCGTTCTTCGGGATAAACTGATGGATGGAATCCTCGAACGGGTCGATTATGTAAAGGTTAATGGACCGCGTGGGGACAAGCGTCTCCCGAACAACGTGAATGTGAGTATTCTGTATGTTGAGGGCGAATCACTCCTTTTGAGCTTAGATATGATGGGAATTGCGGCTTCAAGTGGTTCAGCTTGTACCTCAGGCTCACTTGATCCGTCTCATGTCCTCCTTGCAATGGGACTTAAGCATGAGGTAGCTCATGGTTCTTTACGTTTCTCCTTAGGACGTCAAAATACCGAAGCGGATATCGATTATGTTCTCGAAAAGTTACCGGCCATAGTTGATCGGTTGCGGGCGATGTCCCCTCTCTATGATCAAATTCTTCATAATAATGCTAAAGTGCAGTAATTAAAAGGAGTGTATTTTAAATGTATTCAGAAAAAGTGATGGATCATTTTACAAATCCCCGCAATGTGGGTGAAATTCCGGATGCTGATGGCATCGGTGAAGTTGGTAATCCTGTATGTGGTGACATCATGCGTATTTACTTAGATATTCAGGATGATGTAATTAAAGACGTTAAATTTAAAACCTTTGGCTGTGGGGCAGCTGTCGCCACAAGCAGCATGGTTACTGAAATGGTCAAGGGAAAAACCATCGATGAAGCGTTAGAGGTTACTAATGCTGCGGTTGCCGAAGCGTTGGACGGGCTTCCACCCGTCAAAATGCACTGTTCAAATTTGGCAGCCGATGCTGTTCATGCGGCTATCAAAGATTACCGCGATAAACATCAAAAGTAAGGAATAGGGATAAATCAATGACACTTACCAATAAACCAAAGGTAGTAGTCGGAATGAGCGGCGGTGTGGATAGCTCCATAGCCGCCGCTTTGCTCAAAGAAGAAGGGTATGACGTCATCGGCGTGACTCTCCAAATCTGGCCATCCGCGGGTCCAGATGTGGAAGGAGGCTGCTGTTCCATTTCGGCTATCGATGATGCTCGGCGAATCGCCTTTCAATTGGGAATTCCGCATTACGTCCTTAATTTCCGTTCTTACTTCGAAGAAAAAGTAATTCATTACTTTACCGAATCTTATCTTCAGGGAGAAACTCCAAATCCCTGCGTCATGTGTAACCGCTTTGTCCGCTGGGGAGAAATGCTGCGCAAAGCTCAATCTTTAGGCGCGGATTATATTGCGACAGGACATTATGCCCAAATATTACGCGATCCGGAGAGCAGAAGACTTGTATTGAATCGTCCTGTCGACACGTGGAAAGATCAGACTTATATGCTCTATACCCTCACTCAAGACCAACTTGCGCATACGTTGTTTCCATTAGCCCATTATAAGAAGGATCATATTCGCGAAATGGCTGAAGAACGCGGGCTCATCCGTGTTGCTCGCAAACCGGATAGTCAAGAGATTTGTTTTATTCCGGATAACGATTATGCCTCTTTTGTTCAAGGTAGGGCTAAGGATAAAATTAAACCCGGAAATTTTGTGGATAAGCAAGGAAATATCCTAGGCCATCACCAAGGACTGGTTCATTATACTGTGGGACAACGCAAAGGCCTTGGTATGACGTTTGGGAAACCAATGTTTGTCGTCGGCTTTAATATCGACCGTAATGAAGTCGTCTTAGGAGAGGATCCAGAGGTATTTTCAGATACGCTCTATGCGACGGATCTCAACTGGATGGCGATTGAGGACTTGCGAGGACCTTTGAACGTTAAGGCTAAAATCCGCTACAAAGCATCCTTAGCTCCAGCTGTGATTTATCCGGTAGAGAGATCCGAACAAATCAAAGGTGCGATTGGAGCTTGCGTAAAAGTACAATTTGCAACACCGCAACGGGCAATCACCCCTGGACAGGCTGTTGTTTTCTATGACGGGGATCGAGTTGTGGGTGGAGGTAAGATTATTTCTGATCCGAGAGGAATATAAAGGAGACTGACTTTAGGCAGAGAGTTATCAACTCCATCTAAAGTTTAGTTTTTTAAAGAAAATGAATGAATTGAATTTTCTCGGGGAATAGTAGAAAGGAACTATTTTGTAAGGAGGAAAATATGAGACGTGCCCGAGAACTCATTGGCTTGCCGGTCTTGAATCTTAAAAGCGGTGACGCGATAGGATGGATTCAGGATGTTGTTTTTGATTCAGAGGCTCATAAAGTCAGTGGGATGCTCTTAGAAAATGGCCATATTTTTCATTCCGGAAAAGGACTTCCGCGCAGCGCGATTGCTGCTGTCGGTAAGGATGCCTTAACCGTGAAGGACAATCTAGTTCAAGATATCAAAGGTGTCAAATGGTCTGAAAAAGTTGGAAATCAGGTGTTCACCCAAGCTGGGGAAGCAAAAGGTACGATTCAAGATGTCTTCCTCGACGATTCGGCTGATAGCATCGTAGGATTTGAGGTCTCAGATGGTTTGTTCTCTGATCTGATCCAAGGCCGAGGCGCAATACTGCAGGAAAATATCATGGTAGATGGGAAGGACGTCTTAATCGTTGAAGACCAGGTATCCCCATGGGATCATGCCAAAGAAGGGGGGTCACTATCATGAATTGTCCAGTGTGCGCAGGTCGAGCGATCGGCAAGGTCGGGGTAGGGCAGTTTTATTGTTGGGATTGTTGTGTGGAATTTACCAGCCAAACGGATAAGGTCGTAATTTACGATTTAGCAGAAGACGGTTCCTTAGTCGTCTGGGAAGACCCCATCCTCAATTCTGAGATTTCGGAAGCTGCTTTAGAGTAAATTATAGCAGAAGGAGGGATGAGACCTTGAAATCAGGACAAGTAGTTGGTGGAATGCTTGCAGGAAGTGTTCTTGGAGCGGCTATTGGTTATATGGTTCGCCCGCGGAACAAAGCCATGTCTCTGATGCGTAAGGGAATTAGGAAGGTTAGATGGTAAGTCTCTCTGGATTATTTAATTGAAATTAAGCGCGCTTGTCGCGCTTTTTTATTACTAACAGAAACTTCCATGAACCTGCCGATTCACAGGGAGGTATGAAAATGTAGTCCATTTTCGTAAGAAAGTATAAGTCTGGGGGCAGATAGTATAAGTGCAACCAGCGGCTTTCGTTCTCCTACGATGCACGTATTTATGTCCGGCAGGATAAGGTAACTAGGGCTACCACCTTCGCTAGGGCTTGGTGCTAGCCAAGTTTTCTTTATCCTACGATGCAAGTGGTTAAGTCCGGCAGGATAAGG
>Ga0255336_100658_pt1 | contig 44640 bp, 40 predicted proteins | sample MeOH1_35cm_T3_17_FD_189102 | JGI IMG/M metagenome (GOLD analysis project Ga0255336, IMG submission 189102) | Sandy soil microbial communities from University of British Columbia, Vancouver, Canada - MeOH1_35cm_T3_179 | ecosystem: Engineered > Artificial ecosystem > Sand microcosm > Unclassified ...
TCCCCTCACCTGACGCTCAAGCCTGACATCGGTGACAATTGGAACCCGTTCCAAGAGTTCACCACAATAGCCGTCAATTCCCTCACGATGGACCGACTTGACAAGAAGAGACTCCCACCCTGTCCTAGGCCTTAGCTGGGCTGATAATCTTCTTGGAGGCTAAGAGGCCTCAAGAAACATACCAAGGCACGCCATTCGTCTCAGGGCGGTTGTGAGGTCGACGGCCTGACCTGGGCAGGCAGCAGTGATGTCACGTGATCCTCGTTGACGGCGTCCCGTACCACTCTCGCTGGCTGTCAGATCAGTCAACTAACACATATTTCTTGGTTCATCATCCGGGACGCTGGAATTGTCGATAATACTGGTCGTGAGATAGGCCACTTGAGCCCTGATTACCCCCCCATTTTTAGAAACCTTCCTAACCGGGGCGAGCACGTGCAAGGAGGGTCAGTCCAGTTCTCTGAAATCTGGATTGGCCTGTCTTTGCAAAACCAACTTTCTTTTTCCTCGGCGATCAGCTGTTGGCCCAACACAACTCTTCTTTGAAATGGGGCCAATGTACGTCGACAGACCACCCACCTTGCCTTAATCAAAGACAGTCATTGCCCGCTGCACGCAGATTGGACGGCTTTTCGGTGTCCATCCAACCTCGCCCTTGTACATTCACGTACAAAGGCCAAGTCTTCTGGGGCAAAGCCTGGATATGTCAGTGGCGTCCCGCCGTCCTTATTCCTTGCTGCTTCTCGCTCAACGTTCATCACAGCCATCAACGGCTTTGACTCAATCTATGGAGCAGGAACATCAACATATGCATCTCTGGCCACCGAGGACCAGAAGTCTGATGATGGTTGCCTTGTCACTTGGTCGAAACGACAAGACGTGGACCCATGAGAGTTCATTCCCATAGTATGGCATTGACAGCCCATCGGCGCGACGCTTTCATGACTTCTCCCATCAAGTAACTGGTATTGTCAGCTGTCGTCGACGAATGTACGTGCATGAAACTGTTATCCCAAACCCGCAAGTTCACTGACACCGTCCATACAACCAGCCGCAGATGAGAGCTCAGTCTGTGTATCTTCGCTAACGGGCGGCATCCTGGTCCTTCACCAAGGCCTGCCTTCTCAAGTGCTTTCTTATCGGAGCTCAATGCCATCTCCGAAAGGTCGTTCTGTGGCACGATTCACCGCCCACAGGATGATGAGGCTGTCTCGCTGTCACGTGCTTTAATATGCTGAGACATACTTGGACTAACCCCTTAGCTGACACCTTTCACTGTTCACCTGCTATGAGCTAGGCCAACGAATAGAGACATACCAAACGAAATATCTTCCATACTCCTTGATATAGCATACTACTCTCGGTTCCTCACCTTCGCCAGGCTGTCTTCGAAGAAGGCCAGCCTTTTCGCTCTCACGAACAAGGCGCAAGGAATCGTCGATCTTTGAGGTGCTCACGAATGATCTATCACATCTGGCCACAAGAGTGGTTCTTGCGACATATGTTCAACAAGCCTAGCTCTGGTGAAGCACTGGAAGTTCGCTGATATTGAGTTCTACATTTCACCACCACTGGCAGCCCACCAGCACCAGCACCGCAGGACACCGGCACTGTCATATCGATTCACATTCAACCCTAGGTCAATCAATCAAGGATTCGGTCAATGCACATGGCCGTTTGCACGACGGTCTGCGATTTAGGGAGTCCGTGAGAGGCCCGTTCATGCTTCCGCTCTGCCTGTCTCCTGGACTACCCGTCGGACTTGAGCGCATTATCTACTTGAACCGAGTGATCGCTGCTCGCCACATGAGCACGCCAAACAGCTGTGACAGGGTAATGGGGCGTCGTTGAATGCCTTCACCGCGTTATCTAAACAATACGAAATTCCGCGCCACCGAGGCAGATATACCCTCGGCTGGGGGTTGGAAGACTGCCAAGCTCGGCCAACTCGCGTTCAGCAGATTGAATCGATGATATATCGGACTGATTCACATCAGGGACTTCGACTATGTTCAGCAATTGTCGCAAGTCCTAGTGGTGTGCGAAGAGCAGGAAACCTGCTGGCTGCATGGCAAACAGCATCATTGCAAAAGAAACCGGTCTTCTACACGTGCTCTGAAGAGTTTGCTCAAACTGTCTCCACTATCCATCACACATGTTCACCACGTTGCCACGACGCGAGGTGTCTGTGGACCTCTGAGAATAGTCGTTCAATGACGCCTTTGAAGCCAGGAGAGATCGGGAGGAACGTCGACCGGTGACGACATGCCTTCAGCAGGCCAGACAGATGTCATTTCAACACGTCGCCAAACGATACATATGCCATCGTCACAGAAAATATTACCCGAACTCCTCAAATACTCATCTGGTGCCTCTGAAGACGACCCGCACTCACTTTCTTCTCACGGAACTTTGTCAACTGCGCCCTGCTCTTCAATGACATGGTCGACAACGGGCTCGGCACCGTTCACCGCAGTGTGGAGCGCCATCCACAAGTCCAACTCCTGAACCAGGTCATTTGTCTTATCGCCACTATTACCCAGTCTGTGGTCCTCGGCCACTCTAGCCGGCGCGTCCGCTGCCGGATCATATATGTACCTGGACATCATTGTCGTCTCCGGGATCCTTCCGACTCTTTGTGTTGTCATTCTGAGGTTCCTGCGATTGATGGCAGTGTCAGTTCAAGCATTCAACCATGATGTGCGTGTTACTTGCCATTTGCATTGGCTGCTTTGTGAAGACATGCTTGTCGAGAGTTCAAAGTTGCAGCTGCAGTTACTGAGTGCCAGCGCGCTTTTGATCAATGGCAGGACATCAAGAGGTCTCCGAGTCCGGGGCAAGGTCTATAAAATGTGATTCGATTACAAAGTGCTGTAGACAGAGCATCAACTTACTTGGGCCACTTCGTGAAGGCTCAACACCTGGTCTTGTCTCTTGTGGCTTTGAAAGACAGATCAGGGAGTACCACAAGGAAGGTGTTCAACTACTGAGCGATTAGCCACGCAATATGAGGCGGTGGTTGTGGGGGGGAGTGTGACCCCCTGGTAGAGAGACTTAGAGAGAGGATAGTTATTCACGTGACACTACTGGACAGTAGGCCGGGTTTGACGATCTCTAGGCAGACCTCCCAGTAAATTGAAAATCACTTGCGCAAAGCAGCCATAAGAGGTCGCGGATTTGACCTTTGTCATATAGTCAGAAATCATCGCATTCTCTTATACGGAGCCTTGGCGGACTTTTTTGATGGCATTGACGCGTAGCTAATTGGCCACTTCAGACAGACTTGTCATCCGCAGCCGGCGGTCGTTCGGGTGGGGGTGTGACCCAATAGGACGGTGCAGTCTTGGACCCTCCCGTCTACGGCGTCCATCCGGCGAAGTCTGCCTCACACAATCGGTAGGTGCCCTGAACCTTGGGCTGCGCTAATTGGCCGAATGAATCATTGATGATCACGTGCCATGCTCTGGGGAGAGGCAACAAGACTGGCTTCAGGCATCCGTTTACGCACTCGCCTTCTAGAAGTGGTCATAGCCAACGCTCCCTATATAAAAGCCGGGTTCTCAACCTGGCACTAGAAAATTGACCGTGCTGCTATGAGTGCCTTACCAGCTAGGACAACAGGACTCCTCGTGGATGCCAGGCAGAGACAGATTCCGCCAGTAGCAGCCAGCAGGACCGAAAGAGTTCTTCTACCTCTACTGGCCACAGGCTGATGCCGTGATAGGCGGCCAAGGCTCGTAATGTCACGTGATGACTGCTACGACGCTCCTGACTAATCAACGCCCTCGACTACGGGCGAATCTCTGCTTCTCATACCACATTAATTTCTCAGTGGAACACTACATAACCAACCTAGGCATCTCTGTCGAGGATATAAGGCGAGGTTCAAAGTTCACATTTGACTTGTGAAGTTGCTTGTTCTCGCCCACGTCCGATATCAAACTTCTTCTCTGCCACCTTAGGCACACCCTCAAAATAATGGGCTCACGCAGTACACCTCAATCTCAACTTCAAACCCTCTCGAAAATCGTTGCTTGTTGGACGTCCAGCCGCACTATTGTTCGCCTAGCAATCATTAGGTGCCACCCTTGCCCGCCAAGGCCTAGAAGTGGAGGCTCTCGGTAATCCACGTGATCAGGCTTGCAAAAAGGAGGCACCCTTCAAGATTACGGCCAACCAGGATAGCCAGCCAAGATTTCACATAAAGAGTCTCAAGTCAAGATATCCACCATCACCAACTCTACTCTCCTTAAGTATACTGGTGCAGTCTATTGCAAGCAACCCCTCATTAGAGTAAGCCATGACGGCGTCTCCATCGCCCGCCACGGCCCCGCGCCCCGAACTTGAAGTCCCGAAGCTGCGATCCTCTTGCGATGGCTGTGGAACGGCCAAGGTCAAATGCGATCGTGGTCACCCCGAATGCGGTCGCTGCGCAACGCTCAGCTTGACTTGTGTTTATGGGCTATCACGCAAGTTTGGCAAGCCACCGCGGAAGAGGCCTGGTTCCGATCTTGATGCGGCCACCGACAAGCGTATATGCCCGTCATGGACTGCCGAAAGTCGCGACAATCACACCACCATGGGTTTTGGGGAATCCCAAAGTGTCAACGAACCTACGCCGGCCCATTTCTCGGATCTAGTGGCCGACATCCTCCCATTCTCTTGCGGCATCAACACTGCGTTAGGCATCAATGAGCAGAACCAGCTTACCTCGGCTTTTTATCCCTCCCTGCCACTCGAGGAGTGGCCTCAACTCGACAGCTTGGGGCCTGGTCTAGAGATTCCCTCGGCTTCTGCCTTAGAGTCCGTCAGCACCGTGAGCACGAGCTCCGGCCGTCACGAGTCCCACAGCTGCCCTCGGGAGTCATGCGAGATCTTCCGGGACTTGATCTGTCCCAGCCCTTCTCTTCACGCACCGGAATCAAATTCTGTTACGGTCTCGGCACGGTTGGACCAGGTGCTTCATTTCAATAGAAATGCCATCGACCGTCTCAGCCGGCTCCTGAAATGCCCCTGCGCCAAATCTGGCCATCGGGCCATGGTCCATGCATCCATTGTTTCCCGCATACTGATCTGGTACGAGCAGACAGCTGAGTGACAGCAGTTCTCGGGGGAACCCACCTGAACCTTCCCTGTTCATAACGACTTGTCGACACAAATTCAAACACTGTAGGCTCGTCGACACTGGTTCAAGGCCAGGCCTTTGGCGGTGGAAGGAAGCCGAGCATCAAGCGACACGACGGACAAACCCTGTCAGTGACGAAGAGGGGAGCGGTGCAAAGCAGGGGTAACGGCCTCTGGCAGCCGAGAGCGACAGGGGTTGAGACAATTGTCCCAACCCCTGTCTTCCAAAGACGCCGCCGGCGGCCCGCCAACCTAGGAACCCGGAACAGAGCGGGGGGGCAGTTGGCGCTAAATTCAAACAGTATGAATTTAGCGTGCGCGCGTCCCAAAGATCATTTTGAACAAGTTTCCAGCAGTCGCGATGAACAGCCTACAGCTTACACATTATACCTTCAACAATCAGCTACGTCCCATAGTAGCTTCTCCTGATGACATCAATGCCTACCTCGAGGCCATATTGGAGGTCGCGAAGTCAGACAAGAACCTCTCGAACAGGGGCCTCGGCCCCCCACATTGGCCGATTCATCAATACCCTGCCGTGTATCCTCATCCTCATCCCCGCCACCGCCATCTGGGACGGCAGCCGGCACAAGTACAACAAGCCCACTTTCACTGGTTCAAGCCACCGGGTTTGCCGTCGAGCACGTGCCTGTTTCAATAGGGACCTTCAGTATCGAGGACCAGAATGTGCAGGCCGCTTTCAGGAACCAGTTGGTTCTTCTTCGGGCTGGAGCGAACGTCGATGCCCCGGCAGCCGTAACTCTGGGGAGGACTGCAATTGAAGGAGCAGCCGAACATGGCCGTTTGGATGTGCTCCACTTGCTACTTGAATAGAAAGGTGCCAAAAACTGCTGCCACATGCATCGCTTTTTAACGCTCGTCCTACAGAAACCCAGAATCTTGTTGTGACTGTTAATGCGCTTTGGCCAAGGCGGGGTATCACGTGATGACGAGGCTGCAAGGGGCGTGGCCATGTGTAAAGTGGTAGAAAGAAGTGTTATTCCGTGGTATCAAGTAAGCCTGCACACATGACATTCGACCAGGATGCGCAAGTCAATATAACTCTGACTTCACAAGACGATTCATCGCCACGAGCTGGGCTCACCGGCTTTATGGATGTTCCATGGTCACGGTCCTACCGGTCTGCTGCCGTGGGAGACCTTGTGGCAACGACCTGGGTCGGTCACTCTGGGGCACAACGTACAAGCGTCGACTGATGTATACTTATAGAGGAAGATGTGTGGCATCGGACTGAAGGGCCCCAGTTGCTGGCTGGCTAAGTTCTCGGCAACCTACGCTGGTCAGTCTGAGGCACAGCATACAAGTGTCAACCAACGTACGGCTGGACAGGGAGGATGTAAGGCTCAAGGATAAAGGGTCCCAGATGTCTGTTGACCAAGTCTTCTGAGACCTCTTTGACATTCGCCGTGGTCGTACAAGCATCCATCCACGTGTCGAGGTGTTCAATGAGCTCTTTGTCTTTTTGATGAGTCGGCGACTTGTCGGCAGCGACGGTGGTGTCTTGTTCTGCGCACTTGAGACGGGCATCGACGGGCTCGTTTGTTGAAAGGTACTTGGACATCATCTTTATTGATCGACGTTTCTTGAGCATGGTCTTGGTCAAGCAAAGATGCCTGTCGTGATGTTAGAGAGGCGAGAGCAGCAATGGAAAAGTAGCGGACCTTTCAGGATGACTACCTGAGCTTGACATGATCGGGTGCTAAGAACAGACCAACAATGATCTGAAAATCCGGTAGTGGCAGTGTTGGACGGGGAAGCAAGATGCTGCCTGAGGCACCAGGAAGGAGTGTTGGAAAGGAAGAGCGCTCAGTTGGCGGCGACGACGGCGACAGCGGCAATGCACGATATCCAGCAGTTGGGAAGGTGATAATGTGGTGAGAAGAGAGGTTGAAGATAACTAATGGTATTCTTTCTCAATGTCAGTCTGCTCTCGAGGGAAGGCCGGTTTTATAGCGTTGGGGGATGTCACAAAGAGAGTGCGGTCCCATCCGGCAGGAAATACCGGGGCGCTATTGCAGCAATCCATTCCGCTGTTCAACAGAAATATTCGAGCAAGAGTCTCCGGATATGCATTCATTACCAGAATTCCACGTCTGGAGATGTGGCGCTCAGCCGCCAAGTTTTGCCTTGCGGGCATGATGCGAACATGCGAACCACGCTAAAGTTACAGTGTAAATGTGGTTTGGACGATTGGCGCAAGACAGAAAGTGGGCCGGCGCATCACCAATCTGATAGGCAAACATTTTTGGAGTACGTTACCACAATTTGACCCCGTGGATGTAATTGATGTCTCTTCTAGCACAACCACTTATTTCATCAAGAAGCATCGTGGTGTCGTTGTAGACGGCTGTTGGGTGGATCTTGCCAAGGGATGCGGAGATTTAGGCACAATAGCTGTATGTGTCACCGCTAGGATCACGATTCTCACGAACAGAGGTGCCAGGATCTCCCAGATTTCTCGGTATTCTTCTGAATTGCTGAATTGCTCAAACTCTCAAAATTCCCCATGATTTGGGCATCACCGTCACAATATCACCCGACACGAGGACAAGGTCTACAATGTAGGACTTGGAAGACCCTGAGTCCACGACGTCTGCGTGGCCACTCAGACTCTTCCTACCAGTCCTGGCATGTGGAGTCATGGTGTTCACTCATTTCTAGAGGTGCTGAGACATCGCCTGTCCGACCGCCTTGAGCACTTGCTGGCCTTTATTTTTCTCGGGCACTCAACGATGGCCCAGCTGATACAAGCTGTGCGAAGCTTCGTTGAAACATGGATCGAATGTCTTGGAGATCTAAAGCATAGATCGAATATCTGGGAGATCTGGATCGGTATCGCATGGGCACCTCCAACTCCTCTCCACACTGATTCCCATGATCTCCGTTCGTTTGCCAATGTCAATCTCAGCCGGCTGCCGTCGGTCGGTCTGGCCTGTCTTGACAATTGACCGCTACCTTGCAAGGAAGATAAATAAACGAGCTCTTGACGCTACAGTTACCGACCACGGCGTTTTGTTCCAGCCGCGGAAAATTTGACGGACCAAAAGTGGCAAAGGTCAATGTGGCATGGGATGAATAACGGCGACCGAGTCGATCATCAATTGATAAGATCGACGAGTCCGGGCATATCTCCACAGGTAAGGAAAGGGAAGGGATCGGTTCCATCGTCCTTTCATAACCAGCGCTCCCGTTCATATCTGTTCCGAGTTGCTGCATCCTGGGCTCAGATCTCATATCGCCTACGGGGCCCAAAAAGGCACAGCTGGAACGGCTCTGGGAGGATTAGATTCGTTCGTCGTTCTAACTTCTCCTGGGAGCCATCTGCCGCCTCCAAATAAAAACCTCCCTCCTCTCCTTGCCCCCATCCCTGTCACACTCTGCCACTCTACTCCTCTTCCCAGCTCACCGACTGCTTCCCAGTCAGCCGCGTCTCTTCTCGCATCCATTCGTTTCATGATCCAATCAAACAAACTGCGAAGCGGGTCAGCGTGCCAGTCGGATCGTCAGCCGCGGCCGAAGCGTGAGATCGATCGTAACGTGAGAGGCAAACAGAAGTGGTATCTTGGGGAAGGTGTCCAAACCCTGTAGAAAGAGAAATCGAGATGTATTGATCGTGCTCCAGTCGCTATGCAAAATACCACCGCTTCCAGTCCTTTCCTATCAAATCGGTCCATTAGTTCGTGCGTTTGTGTCGTGGTGTCATTCAGAATGAAAATCGCCGCGAGGCAATCTCTCGTCGTGAGGTGTTGAGGTTGTCGTCGATTTACCATGGTCGGACTCAGATTTATCTTATATCTGAAAGGTGTCGTTCTTCTTCATTGCCTTGGCCAGCATCAGCTTTCTCATCCACTCGACGCGCTCCTTACTGCTGTCGACGGCAAAGTGGTGGGTCTTGTTCTTCTCAAACAGTTTTTTGGGTCTCTCATGTTCAGGAATGAGACTGAACGCAAAGGCCGCTTCGTACACAGGCCCCTTTCCACTGCCCAAGATGCTCTTCTTGAACGCGGCCGACAACTTGGAGCTGGAGGCGACCGAGTAAGCGTGGAGAGTGTACTGGTCGACGTCGATGTAGTCGAGAGCGGTCGCGTCGACCTGGTCGTTCTCGAGCATGGTGAGCTTGTTGCCGGTGAGATTGAAATAGTGGTCTTGCCACTCGTGCCGACGGAGCCTGGTGGTCCTCCGCTTCCGCATCCAGCCTTGGTGGGTGGCCAAGTCCAATTCTGTCAATCTCGTGGATGGAGTCGCGGCTCGGACAAGAATCTCACCCTGATCGACCTCATCCACCGACGAGACGTGTTCTCTAACCGGGGCAATGCTCGGAGTGAATGATGCGTGGCGGTGAGGCCGGCGGACGGGTTGGGTCGAGGAAGGGCGGCGCACAGGGTCGGTGGTCCCGCCCGAGGATGTTGGTGGTGGCGCGCCATATCGCATCCCGGGAGGCACAGATTGAGAGATGTCGCGTTCACAAGGATCGGGCACCGGGGCGGTCACAGGAATATCGGTGGCCGAGAACGGGGTCTCGACCCGGTACATGTCAGCAGGAGAGGCGACGCCACCATAGTGATAAGGATCGTTCTGAAGCTGCGCCCTCAGCCGTTTTTGGACTTGGCTGGGCTGCCGAAAAGCCGACAGCGGCGTCGTCTCCGGACTGTCGTCTTCTGTCTTTTCCACCGGGATCGTGAGTTTGGGCAGATCTTTCAGGTGGACGGCCAGGTTGGCCGGCTTGGCCGACTTGGCCGCAAAACAGGCCGACGCGGCCGGGGGCGGGGAGGGATTGGTTGAGTGGGAGGGCGAATGCAGATGCTGAAAGTTGAGGAATTGCCGGATACTCTCCTGCGGATCGCGAGGCTGAACGTCGCGCAGCGCTTCCGCCGTGATCTTCAACTGGCTGGGTCCGAGCACATCGGACGATCCGACCAGAGAGGGCGGCACCACCTCCGACTTGACGTCTGACGTCGGTCGTTGGTTCTCTTCGGCAAAATCCCGTTGGATCTGCAGGATCTTCCGCCGTTGCTTCTGCCACTTGGGGCAATCTTCGCCCTTGGAGCATTTGTGCTCTTTGGGTAGCAACTGTTCAATCGCCACGATCGACACGGACTCGGCCGGGGTGACGACATCGTTGGGGTCCCTTCGGCGCCCTCCCCGACGGCGAGAGTGGGATCGAGACTGCGCGACGACATGACATTCGTCGGCCCGAGGCGGTCGTTGCAACGTTCTCGCATGTCGGTTAACTTTGGACGGGGTCCGTGACAAAGGCGTCTCCAGCGAGATCATGCTGCTGTTTCGCAGATGGTGAATCGAGCTCATCACGCGGTGCCGTTTTCCAAAAGAGCTGATGTCGAGTTCCTTCAAGTCCTCGAACTGCAGGTCGAGCAGCACACTACCGGAGATGTCGTGAATCAGGAACTTGTCCACGACGCTGGACTCGAAGCCGGCATCGGCCATCCAGTCGGCCACCTGTTGAGGCGTCCAATCACGCACCTGGAACTCGTCGAGTTCTGCCACGGCCGTGTTGAGGGACGTGAACGGCCGAGACGCCGGTTTGGACGAGGGCTCGACCATCGGGTTTTGTGTCATTGGTGGTGGTTCCGCCGTCGGTCGTTCGCCATCCGATGGCGCCTCCACCGGGGACATGTTGAGAAGGTGGTCATCTTCGTGACGGTGGAAGATCTCTGGGGAAGCGCGGAAAAGATGGGGACCTTGAGGCCCAACCACGGGCTTGTCGTCAAAGTGGAATTCAAATCCGCCAAGACCGCCCGTATGGGGCGTTTTGACTTCGTCCGAGTTGGAGGACGTCGACTGGCTGTCTTCGACGAGGGACACCAAGCTCGCCGAACTGGAACCGTCTTCGCTGTCGGTGTCGAAAATCTCAGTGGCCTCGGACAGGGGACGCGGGGCGTACGACCGGCGTCCGAGAAAGACCAGGCCGCCGTCGCCGCCGCCGCCCCTGCCCGACTTCTGCATCACTTCGATGGGCTGGTGTTGGGATGGACCAGCCCACTCCATGACCGAAGACGTTGACGACCACCAGCAGGAGGAGAGGTTGTTCTGACGCTCAACGGACTATGGTCTTCTGGTAAAGTACACTGTCTGGCCACACGTCGTGTCTCGCCGCGGCAGCAACACTGATCCTGACTGCAAGAATAGATGGCGAGGCGACAGGCCCGGGACCGAAGGTGTAGATATCTATAGACAGAAACTGCGCGAAGACTCAATAGCCGGCGAGCTGGCGCCAATGGCTGCAGTAGGAGCACCGTGTGACGGATTGGCACGGCCAACATGGGGTCAAGCATGGAACAATGTGTGAAACGACGAAAAAATGAAAGGGTCCTGCCATGGAAGGCCGTAGTCGACCCGTGATGGACCCATGGCGGCGGCAAGAGAAGCTCTCAGATGCGCGGGATAGATCTGGCCGACCGGCGCTAGCAGCACTAGCCCCGCCGAGACCACTAGCTCACCTAGCGTCTGGCCCAGGCTATTAATGCTACGCGCCAGCACCGCCGTTGGTCTAGCGCCAAATATACCCAGAGCCAATCACCATACGTTACTGCCGTGATAAAGTGTGCCAAGCATCGTTATTCCCCGCACCATCCGCCACCACTTCCAAAAATACCCTCCCTCCCAGGTATGCCGTCTCGCTACAGGCTGCGTGGTGCTGCATATCACCTGCTCGGCAGGCCCAGAATAGCAGTGTGTGCGCCTGACTCGTCAGACTTTTCCATGCCTGGCTCGAGCCGTTGCCATCTTCCTCGCCCACGCGTGCCGTACCGCTTGTGTCCCTCGCTCTCCCAACCTCTCCCCCCACATCTTCCATGCCACTATTCCCCGACCCTCATTTTCTCATTGGTCCTCTGCCAAAATTCACGTTGAAATTCCTCTCTAGGAGAAGACCGGAGGAATGGTGTCATGGCTCGATGTGATGAGAAGCACGCAAGACTTGGAACTACAGCAGCCACTGAAGCGCCACCAACATGCCACCACCATACCACCACATACCACCACACACCACCAACATACCACCAACATGAGTGTGTTCTATCGTATCGAGCAAGCACCACTTGTGCCATCATGTGTGACACCACTACCGAACCCGTCGTGGAAGCAGCCTCATTCTGTTGACTGGAGGTGGCAGGTGGTGGTGCACACAGACGACCCCCATGCAGGAACCTTCAGTGACGCTGGACTGCTTTGAAAATCCTCATCCTGTGCAACGGCGGGCAACAGACTGGCCAAGACGAGTCCTCTGCCTTTGCAGCTGATGACGATCAACAGGGGAGGGCTATCACAGTTGCAAGCGAGAGGGGTGCGGGGAAGCTACTCTTGCCGAGACGAGCTCCTCTAGGCCATGTTTTAGCAACCATCCTCCAAATGTTTAGGCCAGAGTCAATTCGATGTGATATAAGTGATGACATGGATCGTGAAGTACGTACGTAGCTGTGGAAGTGGTCACATCTGTGGTCACGTCTAACCAGCAGAGATAGTATTCTGGTCCCAACTGATGGCACTGATGGCACTCTGGCCCAACAGTGGCGTATTGAGCAAGTGTCAGAGTCACTGAAAATGCAGGATTCGAGGCTCGCTATTATCGATAACGCATAAACCGAAAGCATTGACATTGACCTTTTGCTGCCCTTGGCGACGCGCATTGACAGCGGTGAAGACACCGCTACTTGTCGCTACAACGGTCGGAGAAACCTGTCAGGTGGCTTCGTGGTACCTGGGTCGGCCCGGAGGCACGGACAGCACCTCCGCCATGATCATTTTGTCCGCACCTGCCTAGGATCACCCTGAGCGGTATCCGTTGGTGGGTGTGGTGTCCTCTCTGAAGCAGAACTGTAATTTCTGGCGACAATTTGCGTCTGATCGGTTGCTGTTGCCACGGGACGAGTCATGGACAAAGTGGGACGTTCCCCCCGTCATCGGTGCGAGGACGGCCGCCGATGCAATGAATGATAGGGAGCAATAGTAATAATACATACGTCTCTGCGTTAAAGATAAGACTCACCAGGACGGAGCCAAGTGTGCGGCCAAAGTCGCCAACAAGAGCCGGCAAGTCAACGGCTCACAGGATGTAGCACTGAGGAGCTGCGGGTACGACTCGGGGCACTTTGGTGGGGGTGATTTTCTGGAAGCGGGGCCGCACGATATCGCACATGGCGTGAGATACACCTGTACCTCCCCTGCCAGGAAGTGACTTCCACTGTCCTCGCTCAGATGTACCGTGTGGGAGTACAGGTTAGCGAGAGCGTGGGCGTCTACATGATTCTAAAAAAAGAGGTTGATGGTTGATGGACAGATGCGACCGAGTGAGGAGAGGTCGAGCGAGAGGGTGGAGAAGGCAACCCGAGTAGCGAGCGGGCAGCAGTCGAGACGGAAATCTGGGGTGGTCCAAGCTCTTCATGCCATCACGTTATCGGGATCCTTGCTCGAGGGCTAATGTACCAGAGTCCTTGGCATCACGGTTGGCTGCCGTCGTCCCGTTGCTGGTCTGCCGATTGACTCGACCCGCTTTGGAACCAGTTCGGGCGGCCATCGATATCCAATCGACGTCGCGACACCACCGCTCTCTTCACACTGGCTTCGCTTGTTTCTTCTCGACCGCTCGGCGGCGGACTGGTGATGGCCGAGGAGGAGGGGGGAGGAGAAGGACGCAGACCGGACCGATATGCTTGTCTCCTCTTCACGACCACCTTGCTCAACCGAGCAGAGGTCATCCCTGGACCGACCAGCAGACCCCTGCACGGCCCAACCAGCAGAGTTTGACTGGTGCGGAAGCTCGATGATCAGCAGCAAGGGAAAGCTTTTCTGTTTGCTGCTGACTGCCGATGATGATCGCCGTTCGGCGGCATTCGGCAGGCCTGTGGGAGCGTAAATGACAGCATGCCTACTGACTACTGCATGGACCCGCGGTTGCCGGCATCTGCACCCAAAGCCATGATGTTTCCGCTTGTTTCCAAAAAGGCGATTGTTGGTCGCCAACTGCATGGCCGGGCCAGACCATCGCGTCAGACCAGCGCGGTTTTGTGTGCCCGCAATGACTCGTCGGGGACAGCCGGGTGGAGGAGAGGAATGGGATCAGGCAAGAAACACATTCTTTCTTCTGACGACTCCTTTGGGTGATTGCTTGTCGTCCTCGATCGCTGACAGGCTGGTCGAGTTGGCCAGTCAGGTCGCAGCGACGTCGAGGGGCAGCGAGACGGCATGACGGGGGATTGCTTCGGAGCCAGGGTGTGTCAGTACGTGCAAGTGAGTGGGAGAGAGCAAATGTCAGTGTGGAGAACAATAGCGGGCGCCAACGAGGTGCTACTCCCAAGAAAGACTAGACAGGACGAACTGTGAGTCAAATTTAGCCTGTAGCCGCCGTTCGGTCACTGTTGATCCATCCACCGAGCATACTCCCACACCTGCTGGCACAGCTAATCCCGGCTCTCTGCTTGCTCCACGCTATGCAAACTTCCGAGCTTGGTCATTTGTCCACTTGTCCACCGACCGGCCAGGTCCAGTTCCAGCGTGCTCTGGCAGCGCCTCGAAGACAACCGCGATAAAGATAGATCGGTCCTCTTTTGATCATGAGTCCAACGCCATCTCATTCGCCTACTGTGCATCTCATCGTTTCTGTCCCCAATCGGGGGGGCCTTGTGCGCTTAACTCTCAGGTTTCGCTCCAGAGCCTCGTCGTGTCTTCCTCCAGTCCAGACAAAAATAGCAGTGCACCGTTTGGGTCAAGATCGATTGGCACGCTCATATACCTGTATGCTTGCCAATGTGGCCTGGAGTCCGATACGGCAGACCGTTGCCATCGCTGTTTCCTCCCTCTTCGTCGTCGTCCTCCTCCGTCGTCGTCCTCCTCCGCGCCGCCGCCCTCTCATAGACTGCGAAGGCTGCTGGTCAGGCTTCGCGACCGCTCCCTCGTAATACTAAACAGCATACGGTCTCGCTCACCGTCGCTCCTTATCCATTTCGGCGGGCTGGATCTTGCCCCCCCTCTATACGTATCTCTTGAAGGAGCGTTGCGCGCCGACAAAGATGGTCTCGTCTTCCGACCGGAAGCCGGTGTCGGCTCCCAAGGACTCGCCGAAAACCAAGTCCTCGAAAATGCACCGCCGTTCGAGATCGGGTAGGTTTTACGACACCACTCAAAGTGCACCAGACGGGAAGAAACTGACTCGACCAGGGTGCTTCACCTGCCGATTGCGACGCAAAAAGTGCGATGAAGGGAAGCCCAAGTGTAAAGCGTGCCGACACCTGGGACTGGATTGCGAATACAAGCGGCCTCTGTGGTGGAGCAACAACGAGACCCGACGGAAGCAGAAGGACCACATCAAGACCATCATCAAACGGACCAAGACCAGTGAGAAAAGCTCGGCACTTCAAAGTCAATGTAGGCAGCTGTCCCTCCCCTTTCATTCTCGCACAGGGTGCCAATCTCCGCTCCAGATACCATGGGCCCGGGAACACGGGCCTCGTCCGAGGAGTCGCAGGACGAGTATGACAACCCCTTCGACCCGTCGTTTGCGGCGACGCCCAACATGTACGACCCGTACGCGCACCAGATGTATCCACCTCCATTCCCCGCCGTCCCGTCGTCGTCTTCCTCCTACAGCCAGCCGTTCCCGTACGAGATCGACGTCAAGACGGAGCGCCAAATGTTTATCAACGATATTCCCACCCGTCGAGACTCGACCATATCGACCTTCAGCACGCTCGTCCCGCCGCCACCACCACATGCGATGCTCCCCTCCTACACCAGTGACGACTGGGCGCCGCATGACCATTTTGAGACATGGCACGATCAGTGGAGTGGTGAAGAGGGCGTCGACTTCAACTACTTTGACTTTCCCCACGTCCAGCAGCCCTCGCAGCCTCAATGTGCCATGATCCCGATCGAAGACTGTGACCGCGAGCTCTTCGATCACCTCCTGGAGAACGTGCTGCCGCTGTTGTTTCCGATCTTGGAAGCCAATCAGCACGGATCTGTCCGGGCCGACGTGATCTTACCCGCACTCGAAAACAACAAGGCATATCTTCACTCCTGTCTCCTGGCGGCCGCGACCCACATGAAGGCCACGAAGCCATTGGCGTCGACCAGCACCATCGACGACGACGTCATGCGCCACAAGCTGGACTTTGTCACCATCGTCGTCAATTCGCTCAACAGCGACACGCACCACATGGAGATGTTGGACGCTCTGCTGGGCATGATCTCGTTACAATGCTGTGTCGGCCGGGCCGACGACCTGGAAAAGGAATTGATCCCGTGGCATCAGCACTTCCAGGCCGCCGCCGACCTGGTGCAGAAGTTGAATCTGCCCACCATTCTGGAAAGCCTGATCCATGCGGCCGGACACCCGCCATTCAACATGACCTTGACCGCGTGGATTGACATCCTCGGCTCGACCATGCTCGGCAAGGCACCCCGATTTGCAAACACCTACCGCAACAAGCATTTGGCCGGTTCCACATCCGGCCTGGCCGAGTTGATGGGTTGCCACGACGGAGTCATGTACTTGTTGTCCGAGGTCGCCTGCTTGGATTCGTTGAAGCTCGACGGCAAGCTGGACGACATTGGCATCTGTTCGCACATCACCTCCCTGGCACAACAGCTGGATGCCACGGAATCGCAGCCTGACGTCCTGCAGTCCCCCTACTCCAAGTCAGGTGCCATTCGCCCGCGACAGTTGTCCAGAAACATTACGGCCATTTTCCGCAAGGCTGCCCGCGTCTATCTGTGCTCGCTCGTGCCCGACTACAATCGTCATTCTCAGGCGACCGTCAACCTCATCGCCCAGATGGCAGACATGCTCCAGTACATCCCGTCCGGGCCGGGCGGCTTCGACCGTTGCCTGGTATGGCCCATGCTCATCTGCGGTGCCTATTCGATTCCTGCGTCGCCCTTCCGACGGGTGCTCGCCGAACGCGTCGAGGCTCTTGGAGACCTGTCCGACCACGGGAGTTTTGGCCGGATGGTCAAAGTCCTGCACGAGGTCTGGAGGAGAAATGACGAGTTGGCCCTCTCCGCCGGAGTGTGCGAGGCGACTCCGGTCACCGCGGGAAGCCCGACCGGGTCCATATCGACGCCGATCGCGCCAGCCACCTCACCACCGAGGAATCAGAACGTCCACTGGCGGGACGTGATGCAGCAAAATGGATGGGAGTACCTCCTCATATGACAAGACGATCATTTTTCGGCACTGCTCTTGTCCGGACAGGCGTCTGGATGGCGCTGACAAGGTCCGTGTCGAAATGATCTCTGTCACTGGGGAATGACACTCTTTGATCCTTTATCAAGGATTTCTTTCTACAACCCTCCTAATCTTTTCTGGAAAAGGATACTGCATCCTGGTCTGATGACCTTCTTCGATGGCGTTTGACGGTCCTGGCATAGCGACGGCGCAGGGTGCAATGACCAGTGGATCTGGCTGGGGCACGGCCGCCGCCGCGGCCAACATGGGTTCGGATCTGGCATCGGCATTCGTGGTGGACTTGATACCCTGGACGATAGGAGAGAGACCATCTCTCTCTAATCGAGTCCTTCATTTTTATTCGATGAGAAAGAGAAGTGACGGCCGCAGCGCGATATGGGAATTGTTGTACATGGTTCGGCTGTGGCGCGAGGAAGCCGATGGCTGGAGAGGTGGGAGATCCTGGAGTCTGGGGATGGAAATATTGAGAGAGGCAGGACTGAAGATGAGTGATGTGATGGAAGAGGTGTGATGGGTGGTCGGAAGAGGAAACGGGTGGTCGTTCAGGAGTCGCAAGGAATAACATGCGTGGTCTGTGAATAATTAATCTCCCTCGCTTTTACGGAAGAGGATGTGGCTACGGAAGTCCTACCAGGCATGAACACGCACTTGTTGTACACTTGATATCGGGACCGTCATTGGTGCTTTTCTCAAGCGTGACCCAACCTTTGATCGTCAACAACCACCTGGCTCCTTTTTCGTATTCGGCTTTCCGGAGAAGCCACCGTTACACCGTACTGTATTTATTTGGGGTAAGGGAAGGCCTAGCCAGCACCACGAACACGAGCGCTGGATGGCCCATAATATAATTAGGCTGGCGCCGCGAGATTATACAGCTTGCTCAGGTAGCATTTGTTTCCTTTCGAAATTTTGGTTTCATCATGAAGGGCCGCTTGCCATAATCTAATCTAGTCTATCTGTCCAGCTGAGAGCGAAGCCGGAGTGCTTCTTAGCCGAACATTGTTTCTGCTGACGTGTGAGTTCGAGTTGGGTTTGGGTAGGTTGGATATCTTCCCAAAAGGCCTCGATGGAGAATAATACCTGCGTCCCCCCAAAAAATCGGCCGAACATCGAATGCGGCTATTCACGTTCTGCCAGAGAGTCGCATAACCGTGGTAGCCAACAACAAGCCCTCCATCATACAAAGGGAGGAAAGGAAAAGGAAAACGATTATTAGGGAGATAGATCTAGTTTCGTATTGTGTCAAGTCCAGACATCGATCTATCAGGCTGATGAGAAAGTCAATGCAAAGTGCGCGCCAGTTAGGACGAACAGGGCCCAAAGTCAACTAGGCTGAGCAAAGGCATTGGAGGGTATGTACCTGAGCAGAAGATGAGCTGGAGAGCATCGAGACTTGCGAATCACGGCAGACATCGAGAACGTACTTATCATGGAGGCGCTAGTTGAAGCTGGCACACGGCCCCTAATCCCGGGTTCGGTGGCAAATATACTTGGGTTTGTTGTCCGCTGACAAACTGCATTCTCCTGTGGCCGATATGACCTTGACGTGAGGATTTTTCGTCACCCGCGACACTTCAAGCTCTTCTTGTGCAAATAGCTCTTCAGCCTCTTCCATCGCCTCTGCTCCTTGTATGTCAAGGCGAGATTATTCATGCTGGTAAGTGTGTCGGGGTGCTCTAGGTAGGGGACGTCATATTCGCGACGTACAGATTGTTGAGCAATTGACCTAGTGATGGTGCCGTGAGCCAGTTGACCCTGAGCCAGTTGACCCTGAGGTCCTGAGCCAGTTGACCTGGTGATGGTGAGATGGTCACGTGATGCAGAGCTGGATAATTGAGAAATAGCGCCAAGACAGCGCCAAGACAGAGAGAAAGTATGAGTATGAGTGAGATGGATGATGTTGATGTCTGAGGGTGCCTGAGCAGCAGATATTTATCTGTCTGGTGTGCCAGAAGTGCTTGGCAGGATCATTCACAGAATTGAATGAAGAGACAGCCGTCCAGCGCTGTGATTGGCTGCAGTACTCAAGATCTTGGCGATGGCAAATCTCACAGCCAATCAGAGCCCTTAATTTAGAATCTCTCTCAGGATTCCTGAATCTGTCAGGAAGTGGGCTCGCCAGAGGGCTATAAACGTATGCAATGAGTGCCGTTGTCTATCTACAGGTGCAGGGCGACATCGACTTCCACCTCTACGAAGCTCAGGTACGGGCATCCTGCGAGGCGTGTGCTATATACATGTGTCCTTGGCACGGGGCCGGAGCCTCGTAACAGAATCTGTTAGGCTGGCTGAGCTAGACAGGCAGCCGGTGGTGGAGGAGGTGCGCCTAACGTACGAACAATGGCAGCCCAGACATCCCGACCTTGCGGTCGCACAAAGAGAGACTCAACACTTGGAGCTACGAGGAGCGTACGCTCCCAGCGTGCTGAGTATACGCTGGGCTATGGAGGCTTGGCAGGACTTGGCAGTTCCTGTCAGAATCATAGTGTTTCAACAGGTAGCCTCATACACACCCTCTAGCGTAAATTAGAGTAGAGCCACTAACCAAATGTGATGGCAAGCACTTTTTCTCCAGTGGCTGTGCGTCCTACGATGCGGTATGATTTGGGCTCGTGTAGGATTCCACTTCCAATCCAAGAGCAAAGCATTAGCATAAAATTCTTTCATTCTTTCATTCTTTCCTGTCGTCGCCGTCACAGATCGTCCATACACATAGATAGATAAACGGCAACAATGTCTGTCCAGAATAGGTAAAGCCCAGGCAATGCACCTCCACATTTGTCGTGCAATATTGACAATATACTGACCATGTGTGTATGGATGAGGTAAAGACCATGTTCTGCCTCCTTCCAAATTGCAACTCATCCTCACGGCAACCGCATTACCAGACGCCAGGAAAGTGGCATGCTCAACGTATACATTTACTCACCGCCTCACCCCTTCGATGGTACTGCTCGGAACAACAAGGAGAAGGAGAGTAATGGCCACGACGATGCTGCTGTGGCCCAGAAGAACATGGACAGACACATGGCTGTGAACCCAAACGTGAAGGAAAAAGGACATGGAACCCTTGATCAACCAGCATCCGACATGTCATCGACAGCAAGAGCAGCAGAAGAACACTTGGACAAATTCATGCTCTCAGTCACAGACGCAGACATTTTGCTCACTGCACAAAAAGATCAAAAAGGTTGGTGGGCTCGTACCATTGATTTGGCCTGGATCTGGAAATGCGCTGACTGACTGAACGGTGACAAGACTTGGATGCAGGCCGTCATCCCTTCCGCTCGGATCTGAACGCAGGCAAAGGAGCTGGCAAGGCAACGAAGGGGAACCAGGGCTGGTAGAGCTGCGGTGAAGGATATGACACTAGCTCATGCTTGTCTTGTAATCGCCCCTCTATATCTAGTTGCTGGACGAACAAATCAAGGTCTAAACGCGGTTAGCATCGTTACCACAATTCTAAGCTGAGTCGTCATATCACTCCCGTCAGTCTGTCACCCATGTTATCCCCAGAACTGTAGAATGTACTGGGCAACTTCGTCGCCCTTGGAGATAGGTACTTCATGACCAGCATTGATGAATCTGAACTCCGCGTTACCCTCCAGGGCTTCGGCTGCGTCTTCCTGGAGCTCGTCCTTCAGAATGATGGCGTCGTTGTCCCCTCCGATGATGAGCACTTGATGTGGAGTTCCCTTTTCTCGACTTTGTTGGCTCAACCGCTGACCGATAAGTCGCCAGGATGGGTGCCGATCCTGGATGGGCCCATATCGGATGCTGGACATGAATGCGTGGACGAACCCGCCATGGTGGTCCACTTGGTGGGCGACAGCTTTTTCAACCGTGATGTCCGGATGAGATTGTGATAATGGTACTTGGGGGTTAGATTCGATGTTGGCCTCTGCCTGCACGGCCGCGGTAGCGTCCATCTTCTCTCCGCCGTCAGGCTGTGGTTGTTTTGAAGGACGCAAGGGCCTCTTCAACCGTCCGCGGATCAGTCGATGAAGCACGGCCTCAGGGACGACCCCTTGCGAGTACATGATCCGACTCGATCGGCTGATGTGGTAGGGTCGTATCAAGCCGGCGGGGGCGATGAGAATGAGCGAGTCGACCAGCTCGGGAAAGTACGAGGTGAAGTCGGCGGAGATGCCACCGCCCAGCGAGTAGCCGATCATGGAGAATTTGCCGGAGCTGGCGCCCGTCCACGACAACGGCGAAGAGGCCAGGGCCAGAAGGATCTGGGTGGTAAACAAGCGCACGTCGTGCTCGAGGTCGGCTGGCGTATCAGAATAGCCCCGGCCAAACAAATCGAACAGCATCACTCGGCAGCCGTTTTCTGCGAGACAATGGGCCACGGCGCCCAGCGAAATGCATGGTGTGCTGATACCATGGACCAGGAGCACTTTACGGCCATTTTCTGGACCAAACTCATACACCCTGATGGAACCATACGGCGTTGACACATCTCTGGCGCCTGGAAGGACATCTGGCGGATAGGGCAACTTGGACTTCTCAGTCTCTGACAACTTCGGGAGCAAGGTGGTCCTGGGCGACTCGATGACATTTGCCCTTGGCTTCTGGATGAAGAAGCCGCGAAAAAGAGTGCCAGCAGCGAAAATCGCGGTCCCGGCGAAGAACACTCTCCATGTGACAAGACCTGGCAGCCAGCTCGACCTCGAAGACATGGTGCAAGACACTGCGGCGCCGTATTGCTGCAGAGTCAATGGCTTGGGATGACCGAGGCTGGTGTCAACTTATTTGCGGCGGGGAACCCCTATCTAGAGCTCCTGTTATCGGCTTTTTGGCCGTGCTCACGCCGAGGTCCCACTTGAGCCTTGTAGCAGGGTCAGCTGGGACTAAAGCTGGGACTAAGTCACGTGATTGCCACGTTGGTCAGGTGATAAATGCTAGAGCCTCAATTCACAATCTGGCCCCCACTTGCTTTAATTCCATGATCAGACCTGACCTGACTCGGCTACAAATTGATCCGGCAGGGAGAGACGGTCGCTGGGAATAGCAAAGGCCAGGAGAGATTCGCCGTGGCAGCGAAGGTGGAGAAGGGCGGAGCATAACATGGCACCGACCAGAGACTTCAATCACCAACTTAGGTAATCTTCGCATACTGTATGCAGAGATTCTCCTGGCCTGCAGAGGCCTGTCTACCTTCGTATATTCGTACAGGGTATCTTTGCAGGAAAGGAGTGCAAGACTTTTGTCCACCATCCGATGCAATTACAGCAGACCAGTGAAGTTCAACGCCTTTCCACCACTCTTGTCCTTTCCTTTGTTTCTCTTTCTCTTTTTCCGCTTCGACCGCCCATTCTGTTCTTCGTCATCACTGCTATTGCTGCGGTCGTCGTCATCGATCTCTGAATCATCGCTGTCCTCTCCGGACTCGAGCTCGTGCTTGGCGGTTGACCTGCGTTGGCCACCCGGTACGCCTTTTGCTTCCGTCCACACCTTGATGGTCTGGCCCCCGCCGCTGACCATGCGCCCTGCAACATCAAACCCAAGCGCGACAACGCCGTCGACGTCGTCATGCTTCACGTCCCATTCGTCCAGAACGCCATTTTGACCGATCCGCAGAAATCTGACTCTTCCATCCTCCAGGCCGGCGGCGACGATCTTTTCGTTCATCTTTAGTTTTTCGGCACCGAATCCCATGGGAGCTTCAACGAGACTCTCGACGCTGTTTCCTTCTCGATCGACCACAATTCGTTCGTCGAGATCGCCCCAGACTCCTCTCTCCCAGAGACTGACCACTCCATCTCCTTGACCCACGAGGACCTTCTCACCCACGCTCGTGCCCCTCTTCTTCAGCCCTTGGACCATCACGACGCTGGTGAGCTCGACTTCCTGATCCTCGCTTGTGGCAATGGTCCCCTTGCGTAAATCCGTCACGGCCAGGGTCGTGCTCCCCACGCTGACCCATTGCTTTGGAAAGCCACTGGTGCTCGTCTCACTGACGGGAAGGGGCACGAGCGCGTTCACATGCTCATCGCCGTGTGGACTCCATGATTGACTGGCTCTCGATGCGACCTCTTTTCCGCCCTGCCTCAAATCTTGCAAATACAATTTCCCTGAATCTGTGCCGAGAAGCAACGCCTGAGGTGATAGAGCATGTAGGATCGTGGGTGCATCGATTTCTCCGTCAACATCCCACGGGATGGCAATCTTGCTGAGCACCCGCCCCGTCTCCGTCGGAAATGCCTTGACCAAGCCGTCTGTGCCAGCGGAATAGCATATTTCGCCGTCGTGGCTGAACGCCAGACACCGACAGGAGCCCTTGTGTCGTCGTGTCTTCCAGATTGTGCCAATAGCACCCAGACCATTTTCCGAAGCACTCGATGATCGCCGCAGCGAAGAGATTATGGGAGTGGGACCGGTCCCGTCTGCGGAACCCAGAGGTCGAGACGGCCATGAGGTGTCATCCTCCCCAGACTCGTCAGCATCTGACTCTGCGTCTGTTGGGAGTTTGTAGGTCTGTACATGACCCGAAGACAAGCCGACCGTGAAGATGGGTTCAGTAGGGTGGAGGACTTGAGCAAAGAGGTCAGACGATAAGGGCAAGGTGCAGATAATGTCCAGCATATCGGCCGGTCAGTATCTAGACCTTGGAAGCTCGGGCAGAATGCAGCTGTGCTTGCTCTGCAAATTTTGCTTGTTTCAGTCGAGAAACAATTGGAGGGAGAAGTTGGGGAAGCAACAGGCCAAGACTGGGGAACACCCCTCCATTCTCGCGCCTACAAACGCCTACAAAGAAACTGGATCACCTAAGCGAGCAGCTGCCGCGCCATTCCATAGATTTTGATATGCATGCGGCCTGCTCGGTCCAGGGTCAAGACTCATCTGACTGGCGCTTCGGCGGCATGGGATGCCTGCGTTTATACCCAACTCGGAACTTCCGAGTTCAATCTACAGGTTTGCTCTCGCGGGCTCGCCGGCCCAGCATCTCCGGATCAATTCCCGTATGGGAGCCTTCTCCACCGGTCGTGGATTCGGATACTGATTGCTGACAGCAATGTCCGCGGCCGTGTCGATGTCCTCCTCCTTCATGCCAAAGTCTTTGAGAGCTCGTTTCACCTTGAGTTTCTCGAGGAGGAGATTCAACCCTTTCGTGGCGTCCCCGTCACTTCCAGGGAGCACCGTCGCCAGCTTTTCCATTGCGTCGGGGATTGCCGGGGCATTGTAAGACAACGCATGCGGAAGGACAATGGTGTGGGTCTCGGCGTGAGGTAAATTAAAGGATCCTCCCAACGTGTGGCACAGTTTGTGGTGCAGTGCCATGGACGATGAACCCAGACAGACACCACATAGCCAGGCGCCATACTGAGCCTTTTCCCTTGCCGGTCGTGACTGCGGGTTTTGGATAATCTCCGGCAGAGATGCAGCGAGTGCCTTGATGCCTTCCAAAGCCAGGAGGGAGATGATGGGATTTTTGTTTTTCGCATACAGTGCTTCGACAGCATGAGCAATGGCATTGACGCCAGAGGTGGCACTCAGTCCAGCTGGCAGAGTCATGGTAAGATCGACATCGTAAATGACGGTGCCGGGCAGGATTTTCGGATCTGTCCGAGTCGTCTTTCGGCCGTCCTGGGTTTCGCCCAGGATGGGAGTCATCTCACTGCCGGCATATGTGGTGGGGATGCATATATGTGGCAGGCCCGTCCGGACCGAGATCGCCTTACCCAGTCCAATGGTAGAGCCACCACCAATCGACACAACGCAGTCGGCCGACTTGGAATGAAGAAAGGACAATGCTTCTTCGGTGATGTGGGAGGGAGTATGCATGGTGGCGTTTGTATATGTGCCTGCAGGCTCGATCGAGGCTGCGGTCAGGATCTGGGTCAATCCCTCGGCCTGCGCAATCTGTTGCGGCGTTGACAAAAGGAGAGGCGCGCTGAGCTTCAGCCGACGAATCTCCTCAGGCAGTTTTTGGATGCTCCCGGGGCCAAAGACCACCCGGCCGGGATTCGCGTTGTACTCGAAAGGCTCCATGATCAATCGTACCGGCGTCTCACAGTCTGTACTGGTGAAGGGATACTGTGAGAGAGGAGTGCGTCAAGCCGTGGTTTTGATCTCCTTTGCCGAAGTCCCCCGCATGGTCGCGCATCCGGAAGAGTTCCGCACCGATCCGGCATCGGCTGCCGCACCTAGACCAAGCATTAAGCAAGCACCAACGTGGCAAAAATCGCCTTTGATCCTGGTGCCGTCTGGGGCCGCCGTCTGGGGCCTGCTGATGACGTTCCAATCGTTATCACTGTACGTTGACCCAATATTTGAGAGTGCGCCGATCTATCTTGGTTCACCCAACGAGACCCGGTACGACTGCCACAGGTAGGCGAAAGCGGACACGATCCAACTGATAGCGAGCGCAGCCAATGACCGTCTCATTTTGACAGAGGTGGTAATGGCTTCGCTATAATCCTTTCCCAGTGGCCTTTTGGCTGTGTGACTCCAGAAATGGTTGACATGCCTGTACATGAGGATTAAACCAAATGCAGTGGTGGTGCTGATAAGCAGAGGGTTCTCCCAGTCGTCAGCGGATCTCGACGCGGCGAGTATAGATGCTGAGAGGAGTGATGAAATGGCCTGGAAGAAGTCAGTCACGCGACAGATAAAAACCTCCAACCCTGCATTACAGCATCCATCATTCTTCGTCTATCCAAAGAGTTAGCTTTAAGCAGGACTTACCCCAAGAGTGCCACCATTCGGGCTGGTTCTGGTTTCGTGGGCCTGTTCCCCAACCGTATGCAGGCGCAGTCGAGCAACGGATTTATATGATAGGAGGCCGGTGTATGCACTGAAGCATGCTTGAGCGATATGAAAGAGAAAAATAAATTGCATCACGGTCGTAGTCTGAGCTTAAAGAATGAAAGTCGTCAATGACGATATCTTGTCGTTAAGGATGGAAGGTCTTTGGCCAGACCACGCCTTGCAGCATCGATAGCAAGGCAGCCCACGCTAGAAGGTTTAGAGTGTCTGAGCCAACAGGATCGTGACTTGGCTGGATGACCAAGCAGGTTGTGCCAAGATCCGAAATTTTGGCTCCGTCCTAGAGACTTGAATACCTGACAGCGTTGAACTTTAGGTGAATTTTTGCAATGAGACGGCCTTCGGCGCTCGTGCATGGAGATGATAAAACGGCACGATGGGAGAAAACTTAACTGCACCACCGGTGCTGTCCACTCCGGACACGCACATATTGAACGAAACCGTCCCGGCCGAAGCGCTTCGACATGTCGAAAAGCTATCAGATGAGCAGCTTGACACCAGATACGAGATTGCCAGAACCGTTCAGGAGATCAGACAACACAAATGGAAGCGCGTTGCCCTCCAGTTTCCCGACCAGATGCTACCAGACTCGGCACGAGTGTACCAGTTGCTCGCACGAGGCTTGAAACCAGATGTCTCTGCATCTCAGGGAGATGAAAGAGGGGATATGCGCAACGCAGATCTCCCGGCCATGACAAACAATGAACGCGACCGGGTCAAGCTGACCATTCTGGCCGACACCTCTTATGGGTCCTGCTGTGTTGATGAGATCGCCGCAGAACATGTCGATGCTGAAGCCGTCGTGCATTATGGCCGGGCTTGCCTATCCCTCACGGCGAGACTGCCTGTCCTGCACGTTTTTACCACCAAAGATCTCGACCGGGATGCGGTGATCAGATCTTTTCAGAGCACTTTCCCCGAGCTGGATACGAATGTGATTGTCACAGCAGACGTGCCATACGCCGCCCATGTGGACCCAGTCTGCAATGCACTTGTGGATCTCGGCTATACCAAGGTGTTTGCGGCATCGGTCGTACACAATCCTTCCTCCGCTCTCCCGAACCGCACCGTGCCCGCGTCTGTGACCGAGAATCCTGCCACCTTGAACGAGTGGCATATCTTTCACATTTCAGAGCCGCCCACCTCGTTGCTGCTCACGCTGACATCACGGGTGGCCAGCATTCAAGTCTGTCCGATCAGCGGTGGAGACGTGGCAACAACATCTCGTGCTCTGGCGGCGTCTACAAAACTGTTGCTGCGGCGTCGCTACGCCCTCGTCACGTCACTGTCCACCGTACCGGTGTGGGGCATTCTCATCAACACGCTCAGCGTCAAAAACTATCTGCACATGGTCGATCATGTCAAATCGCAGATCGCCAAGGCAGGCAAAAAGTCATACCTCTTCGTCGTCGGCAAGCTCAATGCGTCCAAGGTCGCCAATTTCTCTGAAATCGGCGGATGGGTCGTCATCGGATGTTGGGAGAGCTCCCTGATTGACAGCAAGGATTTCTACAAGCCCATCATTACGCCATTTGAACTCGACCTCGCCTTGAAAACAGACGACAGCAGAGTGTGGACCGGAGATTGGCGGGGTGATTTTCAAGGCGTCCTGGAAGCGGCATCAGCGAGCGGTCAAGGGTCGGAGCGTGCAGCGACGGCTGATGACATGGCAGAGGGCTCCGACAGGGGAGATATGGCCAATGAGACCGACTCTGAGGAAGAATCCGAACCACCCGAATTCGACCTCCGAACCGGGCGTTACATATCGCGGACAAGGCCGATGCAGGACCGTCGTGCTCTGCGAGACTCGTCGGCACATTCAGACCCCTCGAAACCATCAAGCGCGCTTGCCAAACGTGCCAACGGCGAAATGGTCTCGGTCAACGGAATGGCATCGCCGGCCGCAGAGTTCCTGGCGCAAAAGCGCACGTGGCGAGGCCTTGGTAGTGATTTCAAAATTCGATACGAAGATGAAGAGGTCGGAAGTGCCATTGAGGAAGGCAGGACAGGTGTCGCTCGGGGGTACACCGTGGGTGAATCACCGAGGACATAGATGACACTTTGGAGATGTTCTCGCTCCCGTCCGACGTCAAGAGATGGCACCATCACCTACACCAAAGTGCCCGGCGCCAAAGTGCACTGCCGGGTTCCACAAAATTGGAGGCCATCACGCATATCCACGCTTCTTGAACTCCTCTTCCTGCCAATCCCACAGTCGATCGGCCAAGGCCATGTCTCGACTCCTTTTATCACCCGCGCTCAATTTCCCAAAGGGCACATAATGCGCTCCGTTGACCACGTCCTCCTTCTTCGGCCACGTCGCCGCCCAGAGCGATGTGTAAGCGCCTTGTTCCGGAGTCAAGGGCGATGCCAGAGCGTCGTAAAACTTCTGGAAGTACACGGTCGCATTCTTCTTTTCGAACATCGGGTCCAACAACGGGGTTTGCACACGGCCGGGATGGACCGCCACGCTCTTGATGCTGGGATATCTTTTGGCCAACTTGCGCGTAAACAGGATGTTCGCCATCTTCGACTGGCCGTAACGCACGTATGAGTGCACGTCAGCCATGGTCGTCGTCACCGTGTTGGGCTGAAACCCGCCTTTGGGTGCCAGGTTGTGAGCCGTCGAGGTCAAGTTTACGATGCGCACATCTGAACCTGGCTGTTCGGCCGTCTCGAGCAAGAGAGGCATGAGAAGTTTGGTGAACAGAGCATGGCCCATGTGGTTCGTGCCGAAGTGGATCTCGTATCCGTCTTGGGTCAATCCAGGGTTGAGACCCATGACGCCGGCATTGTTGATGAGGATGTCGAGACGATCGTTGGACGAGAGAACGGTGTCGGCGGCGCGTTTGATAGAAGCAAAAGACGCGAGATCGAGCTCGAGATAATCAACTTTGGCATCCGGTACTACTTTGTATATCTCGTCCATCGCGCCATCGTACTTGGCTTTTGATCGTGCTGCGAGATAGAGCCGCCCGGGATTGTGCTTGGCCAGGTGCAGGACTGACGCCTTGCCAGTGCCGCTGTTGCCTCCAGTGACCACGATGACCTTAGAGGAGAGGTCAGGAATGTGCTTGTCGGGGTTGTAATGGTATGAGTCTGTGACCGGGTTGATAATGCTCCCAACCATCCTTGTCTCACTTCCAGCTGGTTTGTCCCTTTCACGAAGCTGACTTCTCCCACCCTGGCTATGAGGCAAGCTATGAGTTATGAAATTGAAACGCAGGCAGCACCGTTTGGCGATCCTGTGCAGCACATATATAATACATGCAGTACAGCCTAGCATTTGCTAGAAAGGGATGAACGCGGAGTACAATTGTCCCGATTTGCGGCTCGGCCGAGTTGGTCCGGCAGCCAGACCAACGCCTTTCCTCTAATATCGACGGGCGTGCGCAGTGGTAATGCAAAGGTGACTACAGTACTGCTGCTATAACTCGTCGCAAATCCTCGCTAAGATTCTCCTGAGCCCAGCTATCAAGATCCATCATGAGTAGTGTAAATGGATTTTGAGCCGACCGGCATAATCTTCATTGTCTTGCAGGAGGAAGCCCAACATGGCTTTGACGACAGAACAGCGTGCGACGATGTATTAGTTCCGGTGCGTTCAGCAGAGACTGGTTAAGGGCGCCGAATGGAAAAGTCAATCAGGCAAGGGCCGGGTACGAAAATGGTGGATTGGCTGTGTCGCGCCAAAACTTCCTGAATGCTGTGTACGTTCTCTGGTCATCTGGTCTGATCCTCACGGTCACTAACTTGACCTAAGATCCTCTTGTGGTGTGGAGGTTGGAAGTGATGATCCCAGCAACCTGAATAGGCGAGGTTGATATCACGTGATCAGACACCTTCTCAAACCCAAGGAAGTTTATTCCTCACACCATCCGAGTATGGGCAATCTTATGGATTGAGTTTCACAGCTTACGATTGCCTCGTCTGCCCAAAATTGGAAACAAAGCCACAAGGTTGCGTGCTAGGCAGACGGAGTCAGTGAAGATGAGTATGGGGATTTTGAGTGACGTCATAGAGATGTTGTAATGCCGCTGACTCCAGAAGAGAAACTGGATTTGCCCTTTCACCGTGTAAGTCGGAGGCATCGAACGGAGCTATGGAAAGATTGATTCTCTGGTAGGAACGCCGATACAAACGTCCGTGGCCGGACTCTGGGTCTTTGGAACAGACCGATGGCTACATCACAGTGATCACCAGTATGCAAACGTCATGGGTCGGATATCACACCCGAGAGCGCCAACAGTCGAGAATTCTTACACACCATAGACACAGCATGGCCTGTATCCCTCACTGCCAGTCCTTTCTGATGTCATTGCAGCCGAGGGGCAGAATATAAGGAACGATGCTCCCTGAAAGGATCGACGTCAACTCCCGTCCCTCCCATATCAGGTCGTGGATATACAACTGCTGAAGAGTGTTCTTCTGCTTACCAGATCTCTACGTGTCCGGCAGTTCAATCACACCGTTACAATTATGGCGGCCAAACATGCGACCACGAGTCTCTTAACCCAGGCTCTGAGACGGCCGGCGGCGCGACCAATATCGCGGCAGAATTTGATGCACACTCATCTGTTATCCTCAAACACGATTCAGAATCAAGCGACCACATTGCTCCAGGACAAGGAGAATGGCTTTGGCTTCATTCGACACAACCCCCGCAGCCCCAAACCACGCGACCGTGGTGTGACGGAAATTCGCGGTCCGTACTATTCGTCCTACGGTAAACGGCATCTGCAGGACGTCCTGGAGACAATGGGCTATCATGTCGATGGCCTCAAGTTCGCCGGCGGCAGCTTTTCTCTCATGCCCGAGTCTGCCGTGCGAGAACTGGTCGAGCTGGCACACGAACATGACGTGTACGTGTCGACCGGGGGTTGGATGGAGCATGTCTTGACCAATCCCGACGCCAACACCACGGTCGACAAGTACCTGAAGAAATGCAAAGACATTGGCTTTGACGTGATCGAGCTCTCATCCGGTTTTCTGTCTTTCCCGCCGGACGACTGGTTGCGACTGGTGGACAAGGTGCACGGCATGGGGATGAAGGCAAAGCCAGAACTCGGCATCCAATTTGGCGCCGGCGGAGACACCGCCGCCGAAGATCTCGAAGCCACCGGCACATCGGACCCCAGCAAAGTGGTCAACCTGGGCAAGAAGTTCATTGAGGCCGGGGTGGAGAGGATGATGATCGAGAGTGAGGGCATCACAGAGAATGTCAAGAGCTGGCGGACCGACGTCATCCAGGCCATCCTGCGCGACCTGCCGCAGGAGAAGGTCATGTTTGAAGCCGCCGACCCCCCCGTCTTCAACTGGTATGTCCGGGAGTTCGGCATCGATGTCAACCTCTTTGTGGACCATTCGCAAATCGTGCAATTGACCTGCTTGAGGAGCGGCATCTGGGGCATGGCCGACACGTTTGGCAAGATAGTCAGCTACCGAGAATAGGGCTGTTACTTTGCCTGGTGTGTGCGCTTGCGGCCCATACCGTTAGCGACGGTTATATTTGCAGCTGTTGAAATGAAGAGGACCAGGTTCATCAACATTGGGTGCCTCAGTTCAACAGAGATCATGACCAGCGCTTACAAGCGACAGTAGGAAAGAATCTTTGTGGGTATGCCAAGTGCTTGGTTCAGATATGGGTACCTGGCATTGTGGCCCGTGCCTTGCAGCGACGCGTACATCGCCCTTTATCCCTCCACAGAGTCGCCGGAGATAATGTAATCCCTCCTCGGATACAGGGCCACATTCTTAGCACGGCCTCAAAAGAGATTACATTGCCACGCCACAGCGTCCTCGGATCTTTCGGAGCCAGTGCTGACATCATAACGAGGCCGAACTTTTCTCGTAATAGTCGCGTGTCCGTCCCCAGTGCAACGCATGTTCAGCCATGGCAGCGGATGCGAGCACAGCCGTTGTGCCGACGCCCTCTCTTTTATATATGTCGCTCTTTTTATTCGCTCCTTTGTACGTTGACCTACTCTCTGCCTCTCCTGAGCGGCCATGAAGTGGTCAATCACAGCTGCGGTGACCAGCGCCATCGCAACGTTGGTCAACGGTGAGTCCGTGCAGCCTTCGAGACATGACACCTTTGCTCACTGCGTGAATCAAGGCTATGCTCTTTCGACCGAGGATGCACATCTCCAAAGCTTGACTTCGGCAGGTAGAGTGCGCCGTGCTTTACCAAACTCTCCTCTCGGCTACACACCATCTCAAATCGAATGTCCCGGCGAAGTGCCGTCCGTCAGGAGCGCATCCACGTTGTCTCACAATGAAACCTTGTGGCTGGAACGCCGGAGGAATAACACCATTGAGTCCATGCGCACCCTGCTCAGCCGGGGAAATATTACCGGCTTCGACGCGGGATCGTACATTGACAGCATATCTCATAATGCGTCTGCCTTGCCCAACATCGGCATTGCAATTTCTGGAGGAGGTTGGCGCGCGTTGATGAACGGAGCAGGAGCGATCAAAGCATTTGACAATCGCACGGCCAATGCCACCCATCAAGGACATCTTGGTGGTTTGCTACAATCGGCGACGTACCTCTCGGGCCTCAGTGGTGGCAGCTGGCTGGTCGGCTCGATATTCATAAACAACTACACCACCGTCACCGCTCTTCAGGACGATAATACAGGCTCGGTCTGGGAGTTTGGAAATTCTGTTTTCGAAGGGCCTGCTACCGGCGGAGTGCAAATTTTCGATACCGCCGAGTATTATACCCATCTGGCCGAAGACGTCACCGGCAAAAGTGATGCAGGCTTCGATATCTCCCTCACAGACATCTGGGGTCGTGCTTTGTCTTTTCAGTTGATCAATGCCACCGATGGCGGCCCCGCATATACGTGGTCTTCGATCGCCTTCAGCGAGACCTTTCAGAATGCGGACACACCATTTCCGATTGTCGTTGCAGACGCACGGGCGCCAGGAGAGACGTTGATCCCGTTGAACACGACCATCTATGAGTTCAATCCATTTGAGATGGGCACCTGGGATCCCACAGCCTTTGGATTCGTCCCTTTGCAGTACCTAGGCACCAATTTTACCGCCGGCAATGTCCCCGACAACGATCGATGTGTCATTGGATTCGATAACGCGGGTTTTGTGATGGGAACGTCGTCCAGCTTATTTAACCAGTTCCTGCTTCAGATTAATTCCACCTCGCTGTCCAGCACTCTGAAGAACATCATCAGTAATATCCTCTCGGACCTTGGTAATGATAACAACGACATTGCTGATTATACACCAAATCCATTCTATCTGTACAATCCGTCGACAAATCCGTCTGCCAACTCGACCCGTCTCACTCTGGTGGATGGCGGTGAAGATCTCGAAAACATCCCATTGCATCCTTTGATCCAGCCGAATCGTCACGTCGATGTCATTTTTGCCGTCGACTCCTCGGCCGACACCACTTACAACTGGCCCAATGCCACCGCCCTTGTCGCCACCTACGAACGCTCTCAAAGCTCTTTGGCCAACCACACCATCTTTCCCAGCATTCCTGACCAGAACACCATCGTCAACCTTGGTCTCAACACACACCCGACTTTCTTCGGTTGCAATACTTCCAACATGACCAACGGAATCGACGTCCCTCTCATCGTCTACCTCCCCAACTCTCCGTATGTCACGTTCAGCAACGAGTCCACCTTTACTTTCAGCACGAACAATTCCTACCGCGATGCCATCATCCTCAACGGGTATAATGTTGTCACAATGGCCAACGCCACCGCTGATGGGCAGTGGCCCACCTGCGTGGCGTGTGCCATTCTCTCCAGAAGCCTGGAACGGACGAACACCGAGGTGCCAAATGCTTGCACCGAGTGCTTCAGCCATTATTGCTGGGACGGCACGCTGAACAGCACGACTCCTGCAGCTTATGAGCCTACCCTGAAATCCGAATCGACCGACACGCAGAGCTCGGCGTACGCACTTCGAGGAGAAGGACGAAGATCGTTAGTGGGCGCTGTGATTGCTGCTGCTTGTACGGTATTGGCGTTCTCATTGTAATACACGAATAACACACTTATGAAATTATTGAGACCAATGCTTCGCTACGCGATCCACCCTGGGTTTGGAATAGCATGGGATGGGCCGGGCCAGGAATTGGAGCGAACAGAGCTGGGTCTTCCGGGACGATCATGGACAAAATTCATAGGGACCGCCAGACGGCATATGGCCGGACGAACAAATCTTGACGTGTATTGACTGCCCTTGGAGATTGAAGAAAGGAATGCTACAACTATTCATTCCCCAATTGTTTCTTCACTGTTGGCTTGATTTGAGATGAAGTGTCTAATAGGAAGGAGAGAGAGATCTTGGGGAAGAGCGCTAGCCTTGGCCTGATCGGTTCGATTGCTGCCATTCCCCAGCGCAATGGTCGGTACAGCTCGTGTCATTGTGACTGGATGGTAGAGGTACAGGACTGAGGTTAGGATGTGATGCGGTCGCGCTAAAGACCGTTGATAAGAGTCTCTCCGGCGTGTCAGCGAAGACCTAACCTGGAAGGTGGGTTGCTCTGGCCGGCAGACTGATGACACGACAGCCTTTAGAAGCGGTTCTAGGGGATAGGGTGGCGTTGAAAAATAGAATGGCAAAGCTGAGATTGATATTGTAGACATGAGTTGACAAGTCTACCTGCCAGAGGGAGGAGACAACAGTGCATAGGAGAGATCGACTAATTTGCAGTATGCCAGAAGTAAAGATACTCACGCTGCGGCTTTGTGGCAAGTCCTGTGCCAGAAGACTTGATGCAGCATCATGGCATATTCCAGGACTTGGGTCTGAGAGGAAATGCTGGAACCAAAGACATTGAGAAATGTCGGAGCTGTCCACATCATCGGGTAGCTGAGCTCTAGAACTTGATTCTGCGTGGCAGAGTGAGAGGCCTTCCATATCTGCTTCGAACCCTGTAGCGCATCCCAGCGCGTGGCATCCCCTCGTCAATCACCAACAGCAGACCATAAAATCTGGGAGCGACCGTGACGAATCCAAAGAGTGGCTGCAAAAATGCGGCGCCGGAGAAGGGTGTCCAAGTTTCTGAGCACCGAACTGTGCAGCTAGTGGGATTTCCCACACATCTGCATGCTTCGTATCCGAAGGTTATGCATCTTTGAGTGGCATCTTGGCTGCAAGCCCGTTGACCGTGCCGTACAGCCACTTGAGGACAACAGTGTTGGAAGCCATGATAATGGCGCTGCCAATGAACAACAGTGTCCTCTGACCGGCTTCCAGCATCTCGAATATCGGATACGGATAGAAGCCGTTATAGGAATGGCATAGCTCGATCCAAAGCCAGTAGAGAAAAGCGATGACCGTGCTCAAGCCGATGGCAGGCAGGAAGTTGATGGTCCAAGGCGGGCTGAGCAATAACAAGTCGACCAGAAGGAGGATACTGGGGGCCGCGTGAAAGCTGAGGTCTGTTGGAAGGGGGAGTCCGAGGTCTTTGGGAACGACCAGCTGGGGATCAATGGCGCGAAGACCCCAGTAGAGAAGGCTGATGAGAACCTCCATCGGTGCCGAGCACATGGAAAGGACATTCTTGGTGAAAAACAGCTTCTCTGAGAGAGAAAGGTCGGCGAGGAGGGCGACGACAAATGTTAGCGTCGCGAGTGACAGTCCAATGATGGTCAGGTACTGAAAATGCCAGCCAAAGGCCTGATTGATGCGGTTCGGATGATCGACGAGATATTGAAAGGAATACGCGAAGTTCGCAAGACCTATGGTGTGTACCAAGGCCGAGACGCCTCTCGAGGGAGACTTTAATCTCTGGAGGGGATGGGTTAGAATCGGTCTTTCCATCGTGGCCTTCTCTTCAGACATGAGCGATTCTATAGGCTGGATCTGAAAGACTGTAATGGCTAATTGTCAATAATCTATTCCCAAACCAAAAGACACAATCACGCCGTTGAAAGAGGAAGATGTTTGACGAGGTATTCAGGATCAGGAGAAGACGGTCAGAACAAAGTCAGCCTCCTCCAGCTGGGTCACTGTGCCAAGCCGCAGCCGGATGACATCAAAGCCGAATTAAGCACAATTGTACATCACATGTCGGTGGCCATGGGCTGCCTTTTTTGCCCATGGACTGTCAGGGTCACGTTCAGACGCTCAGGATCAATTGGCCAAAGGACAGACAACGATCATTATTTTGATCTAAACCCGAGAGATCACCGTTCCCCGTAAACACGGTCAGGATCCGAACGGACCGTCCTAGCGCCTACGCTCACATAATACAGGATAGGGTATCCAGTGATTCCGCCATAGATCGAGCAGCCAAATCCGGTCCCTGAACGACAGTCCTTCGTAACTCATGAATGATCCAGCTCGCGGTCCTGTTTCATGGGAGTCGACCAAACTGACCAGCATTTGGTGCCTCCAACCGTTCAGCGTCTCTTCTCTATCCGCTTCAACCCACAACGCTCATGACCACAGTTCCCCGGGCTAGCCGAAGAAGTCTCCCGTCACGAGGCTTTCCCAGCTAACGCCAGTTCGCCATACCTCTTCCATGATCTTTCGAGCCCGGCTGACCTGGCACATTCCCAGTTCTTCGGCGCCCTTGATCCGAGCCAACACCTTTTCTCTGTCGAGGGGGTCTTCAGCCTCGACCCCAGCGGTGAACATGGGAAACAGAAGACAGGCTTCGGCACTGCCGCCTTCCCGGATCGTCGTCAAGATCTTGACGATCTCGTGGACCGCGTTCTGCACTTCTTCGTCGGACCGTGGCACGTTGTGAACTCTCCTCAGCAAATGTACCAATCCGGCCCAATGGAAGGCGGAATTGGTGGCAAGAGATTCCTCTGCGTCCTTCTCCGACATATCCACGTAACTCGGCGGCAGACTCTGGGTGCAGGGCGAAGCTTTGGTGAGTTTGGGACTGTGGTGAGAACACTGCTTTTGCTCGTGGTTCCGTGCGTGCTCGAGGTCGTTGTGGAGTTTTTTGGCCCGTTCGAGGATTCCGGCCGACGGCCTCCAGTCCGCATTCACCCGCCCCGTGTCGGGGTCAATCCTGCCTTCCTCCTCACACTGCCGGGCCAGACGAGCGATCTGGGCCAAGATGGAGACACAGCGCGTCGTGAAGCCGAGCAGGCAGTCGATCGTGTAGTCGTCATCGTCGTCACCATCGTCGTCGGTCAAGGAAAGTTCCTTGGCCGAGATGCTGTCATCGTGCGAGCTGGACCAGTAATGTCCCGCGAAAAGCGGTTCCTCATTCCTCCGGCCCGACAAGGAGCCCACAACGTCAAGATAGGCCAGCCACCGGGCCAAGAAATACATGACCGGATCTTTGCAAGAAATCGAATCCGGACCCCCCCGGGCCCGGATGATGCTTCGGGCTATACTGAGGTGGTTTTGCCACGGGATCGACACTCCAAAGCTCGAAGGCGATATGATCTCCAGGGAGGCCAGCATGATGGCTGTGGCCAGGTTCGCATTCGACACCTCCGTATTCGACACGTTGTCGAGGGTTTGGCGCAGGGACGGGAACACATCCCGCACCCAAAGCGCGATTCGATTGGCCGGTTCGGGGTGATTCAGTAACCGAGCCCGGTGAGAGGCGGAATAAGCCAACAAAAGGTTGAGCAGATTAGGATTATCGACGGCCACTGTGAATGAATCATGGTCAGCAAGGTCATGCCCGGCTGGTGCTTTGTTGGCTCACTTACTCTTGGGTAATATCGTCTTGAACGGGTTCTCCGGGCAGTCGTGAGGAACTAATATCCTCGCGGTGTGATTCAGGAAATGATGAAAGTAGAGCAGATTCATCGGATTCTCCGACAACGTCCGCGGTAGAGGCTCCAATTTTCGGGGAATCTTGATCGGCACGGGCGTGGCATAGTATCCCCCTTTGGCAAAGACCGTGTCGCGGCTGACCAGGCCAAAGCCGAACTCGGGCACGGCCACATCGGTGTCGCGGAGCCACGCTTCGAAGTCGCTGTGCTCGGACGGAGACATACCCGAGATGGCCACGGTGTCGTTGTTTCGTGGTATGTCGAGATCAGGATGGCCACGATCTTGACCGTACGTCTCGGTCTCGGAGTAAGAAATCATGCGCTGGTGGAGAGAACCCCGCCGGGTAATGACTTCCTCCACCGCGCCGCCGCGATCGCTCTGGCCCGCTTGCTTTGCCTCATCCGGTTCGGGGTCCTCTGACAAGAGAGAGCTGACCGAGATGCGCCGATCGTCGTTATCCACATGCGACGTCGACGAGGCCGCGGGCGTGAGCGGATTGTTGAAATACGTCGGGACGAAGGTCGGGGTGTGAGGATTAAACTGCACGCGGGCCAGTTCCTCCGTATCATTCGGACCATACGAACCGGCGCGCTGGAGGAGAGTCGGATTTCTGTTGAAGCTGTCCGTCCGAGGACTGAGTCGCATTCGTTTCGCGTTGTTGAATGGCGAGCTGGCCGCCTCCTGGTAGATCATCGGATTTGGGTTGGACGTGGGCGGGGGCATGTGCAGCGAGTGTCCATTCGCGCCGTAAATCCCATTCACAAGGCCAGGACTGCCGAAGCCCGAATCAGCTGGGGAGGGATAGGAGGGCAGAGAAAGGGTGTGTCGCAGGGGAGGCATGGGCGACGTCTCTGTATAGTGGCCGTTGGTGCCACTCTCTCCCCACGTGGGATTTCTCAGCAGCGGCAGCGGCGGGAGAATGGTGGGATTGAAGTCGACCGCCGGGAGCGGGAGATTGTGGGTGAAGTTGGTGATGGGTGGGAGCAACGACTCTTGCGTGCCCAGATGGTTCGTGTACGGCGAGGCAGATGGTCGGAGTTGCTGCACATTGTTCGACACGGCCGACGCCGCAGACATCTGGCCGGACACATCTTGATGGTGGATGATGCCGTTGGCACCGTGTTGTCCTGGCACCGTCGGCGAGGCAGGCGTCGCAAAAGAGATGGCCTGCTGAGACCCCGGCCGGCCGTCATCCTTTTTCTTGCTGCGTCCATCCCAATTGAGTCGAATGCTGTAGTCGCAGGTCTCGCCTTGTCGCTGGCAATTGGTACAGGTCGGCTTTTCCTCCCCGCTGCGATCTGTCAGCCAGTGCACCCGGCCGTGGAAACCGGTCAGAGACGACGCACCATTTGACTTTTCGCGACTTGCACGGCCTTGTTTCACATGAGCTTTTCGACACGGCGGGATGGCGTCACGAGTACTCACCAGCAGCCGTTGCGGGACCGCTTTTTCACCTCTTTGCCATCCTGCTCGGGCTTTTTGGGGCGCGGCATCGCTGAGGACGCGGTCTCAGCGAAGGGGGGTTGCTGAGGGGCGGCGTCAGTGTCGACGACATGGGCGCCGAAAGTGGCGGGCGCGCATTTCTACATTCAGGAGAGGATGGCGCACAGATAGATAAGGCCTCACAGGATGACGGCCTGACATTCAGACCATTCAGTTTCGAGCCAAGGTGTGGAATGGGCGGGAGGGCGGCCAGCCAGCCAGCCGAGCTGAACTCAACTTTGGTCTTTTCTGCTGCCGGGGCGCACGGGCCATCTGCCCCCAGCACAAGTGGAGGAAGTGCAAGAGATGGGAAGAGAAGAAGGTTTGGCAAGGCAAAGCTGCCTGCGCGTGCTTGGCACCCACCTGTGCACCTCCCACTCAGCCCACAGCTTGGGCGCCGCACTGTAAGCACATCGCTCCGCGCCAGAACTCAGCCTCCGGCCCTTACCGTGATATTTTGGAGCTGTCAGAGGACCATAATACGACCAGTCAACTCAGCAGCGCTGCAATGTCGGTCACCACCGCAAGGATCGGACTTCGCTTCACGCCCTCGCCATCATGCGTCCCTCCCTCGTTGAGCCGAACTGGCGCCCTCTCGACCTCCTTCTCCCCCTCGACACTCCGGCGACCGTTGTCCTCAGCCGCCCTGCAACGGTCTGCGCAACGAGGACTGTCCGGCCGTCCGCTGTGCACCGGTGCGGCTTCTTCTGTTTTGACACCCTCATTGTGCCGGAGGCGCCATGCATCGTCGTCGACCAAAGCTTCGCAAGCTTCAGACCTGACGGCGAGCCGGCCGAGAACGTCCAACCCCCCCGCGTCATCGTCGGTCATCCTTGACTGGAACACGTTCTTCCGCCTGCGCACCTCCCGCCGGCGGTATTCTCTCACCTCCTCGATCGTCGGCTCCGTGGCGACGACGGCAGCGGCATTCGTCGCGCTCTCAGAGTATCCTGACTTTGCCGATGCCGTCACCAAACTCATCCCGACTGATCCTTTCGTCAGCATGGGCATCGCCACTTTTGGTGCCACTTTTTTGGGCTGGCTGATCGGACCAGCGTTCGGCAATGCCCTCTGGAGACTGCTCCACCGGAGCCGGCTGCCCGAGTTCACCATCAAGGAGCGGGCATTCTTCGAGAGAATAAAGAAGCATAGGGTCAATCCGAGCGGTGCGAGCACGAACAATCCCGTGCCCGACTACTATGGCGAGAAGATTGGGAGCGTGACGGGATACAGAAGATGGCTCAAGGATCAACGGGCATTCAACCGGAAGAGAGGAGGCAACTTCTCGTCTGCAGTGTAAGGTCGGGCCTCGGAGACCGCTGGCGCCCATCATCCTCATCTTGCACACCGAGCATTCAACGGGCGGGCCGAAGATGGGTCTATGTTGGCGCTCCGTTTTCCGAGGAATTTGTGGTCGACCTCATCAGAAAAAACCCCATCGCAGGAGCGGTGACTGGATGCTGCATTGAGCGAATTTTGACGCATAGTTCGAGGGCGTTTCGAGTCAATGGAGCATGGCTATAAAGTAGCCGGGAAGAGACAGACTGAAGAAACTTTGTGTACAATCACAACAGGTTGTTCTCACCTGAATTGTACCAACATATGACACGAGCCTTTCACTTATCAACCACCTTTCCCGCTTTCTAGAGCACTTTTCAAGTCATCTGAATGACGCCTCGGTGTGGCAGCAGCTCGGGCGTTATCAGGAGATTTCCCGATTCGGTGGCTCTCTTTCGACTTTTCGACTTGACCTTCTTCAACCTCACTGAATCCAGAAGACCTTGACGCTGACTGCACCTGACCTGACCTGCTCTCGGATCAATTCACACCTAGGGCTCTCGGCCAGACAGCGAGTGAGTGTCTCTTTGGTCCAATCTCATCTCGCTCGTGATAGGCCATCCCATCATAATTCCACCCGACGCTTACGCCACATGCCGGGCCAACGATCCAAGGACAACCGAAATGGCTCTCGCCAATCGGCTCATCAGAGAAACCAGTTCCACCATCTCACATCAGTCCGCCGTACGGGTCATCCTGCCTCTCCCAACTCCGCACCTTCCTCGCTGGCTTCATAGCAAACCTCGGCCTCGAGATCCAAAACCCATGGCTAAAGGCCGATTTTTTCTTCGCGGCCGGTGCCGGCACCGGCGGAGCCAGGCCAAACATAGCCTTGACTCTGTCGTTCTGCTGCACCTTGGCAAGATAGTCGACCTCCAAGACTTCCTGGCCACCGGAATGTGCCTCTTCTGGCAGCTGTTTCCGCATCGTCTCGGCCGCGAATGCGTAGAACTGGTCCACATCGAACCGGCGTATGAGGCCATCGCATTGCAGGACGGTCAGAGCGGCCTGCAGCCAGTCGCCGGACGACACCATGCCGACGCCTTTGCTGCTGGTAGGCATCCGTCTCAGCACGGATTCGACCCTGGCCGTGATCCCCGAGCTGGTGCTGGGTGTGGCAACCAGGATTTTGACGACAGGAAGATCGTCATGGTCCTTGTCGCCGTGCAATGATGACGCCTCGGACGCAGTGGAATACCGCCTAAGTTCTCCGCCGTGGACGTCGAGGACGGTAGGTTCGGCTGATTTACTGGAATCATGATGGAAGACGCTCCCGTGCTTCTTCTCCTTCTGTTCAGGTTCGACGAGGATGGCCCAGCGTGTGTTGTTTGTTGCGTCGCCGCGGGGGCTGGATGAGGGGAGGGTCGTGAATCCGAGAACGGAGATGCGGCTCATGTTGTTGCTATTGTTGCTGTTGTTGCTGTTGAAATCGCCCTCTGATGTCGATGGTTACAGGAATAAATATGCCTGATGGTTGTGATGTCCACTGACAACAATTCAATCCACGCTCGTCTCGTTATTCTCTTCGAAGCAAAGCTGGTATGATGCCTAATCAGCCGGCCATGCACAGTAAGATCTTTAAAGAAGTGTGAACAGAAGTGTGAGTAATCCAAGGCCTGCGTCAAAGCGTCAGCTTTATGACGACCATCTGCCAACCCTTGCTGCAATGCCTGAGGGGAATGGAATAAATCGAACTGAATCGAAATGGAATTACTCCTTGGATTTTTAGCTCCATTATTCTGACACATGCCATGCAAAGATATTTATATAAAAGTTTCTGGTAAAACAAAAAAGCGCCCTGACATCAGTAGACCCAACAATACGAAAGAGGCGTGATTAAGGCCGGTCGGAGTTGTAGCCGGAACCTCCTCCGGCGGCCAAGGTGCTATCCCTTCCTGTCAAAAACAGGTCTCCCTTGGACCAATCAGGGAATTATCACGTGACAGTTCACCGAGGGTTCGCCGATTGATTGGTATAATTTCGCGACTGACAGAACAAGTATTCTGCGAGTGATGTTGAGGCTTGCGAAAGATGGCAAAGACAAATATTGTTGGAACTTGTTTTCTTTTATACAGTCCACGGTAATCTGCTTGACATGGCCATCTTCGCCACCTATGCCACCTATCCTGCCCGTCCAAGAGAGAAATAGATGTACGTTCAAAGGACAATACCATCAGTACGATCAACAACAAACAACGGATATGAACGTCGTGGTCGACCCGAGATCTGGGATATTTGATGGTGGAAACGGTGAGGGAAAAAATAGGTCTCATCTCGTGCCTGACATGGATATCGTCTGCTTGCAGAGCCACCACTTCCATTAATGCTCCTCTATATTCCCAGGCCATCAAGATTGGCTTAAAGCGCTTGTCCGGGCAGCTGACTCGTCGTCGGGCGCATGTAGGCTCCAGGGATGGGCACGGCGTCGTATGTCTGCTCTCCGGGAGCCGCGGCCACGTGCTCGTTGACTCGCTCTTGCGGCGGTGGAGACATCGGAGGCGGGGAGATTGAGGGTGGAGGAGGAGACGATGCCGGCAATGCAGGCTCGAAGCCGTCCGATGCTGGTCGAGGCGTGGCGTGGTGTATTTTGATGGGTGGTGCTTGGAGCTTGAACGGTGATTGTGTCTGGTAGGATTTGGGCGACACGGCCGCGTACTGTATGGGAGACTCTTCCTCGACCGGAGGAAAGGTGTCGACTTTCATGGCTGTGGGGAAATGCGGTGTCCGCGGCGTCTGGGCAAAGCCCGGAGTATTCGGGGCGCTCTGGGTCCTCAGCTGAGCGAGGTACAAATCGGAACGGGCACGATCGCGGGCATCCATGCTCTTTCTCAGCCGGTGCTTCGAGTAGAAGCGGTAGAAGATGATGCCGTAGATGGCGATGACAATGGACTCAATCACCACCTCAATGATGCAGCAGACCAGACTCCAGTCTTGCAGTCGGCACACCAAGGCATAGTGGATGTCGTCCTGGAAGAGTTGGCGACGCTTGTTGTCATTGCACGACCAACCCCACAAGTCCTGGCCCGCGCCGTTGGCCTTGGACCCCTGGAGGATGCCGGCGCCAATGAGCCACATGACGACGCTGAAGATGAACCATCCCACGGCAAACATGGTGTAGTAGACGCCCACCTTTTGCGCCCTCTTGTGTCCGCCGCGGCAGTATGCGAGCATGACGACAATCGAGAAGAGTAAGGAGACGCAGGCCATGACCAGCACCACGATCTGGGGCCAGGTCTGTTGCGCCGGCGCCCACGGAGGCAAGCTGTTCCTCGGGGGGAGGCTCTTGGTGGCGTGGAAGATGGTCAGGACCGTGCTGAGCATCGCCAACACGATCAATGAGCAGGAGAAGTTGACGCCTCGGAGCAGCATCTTCGCAATCCGTACTCGGGTCTTGATTTTCTGCACATTGGTCAGAACATCGGCGCGGCACGGCTCCGAACCAACGACCACTTACGACATCTTTCGCCTGTTGCTCTTCGGTCTGGAGCTCATGCTTCTCCAAAACTTGTTCTTCTCTGAATGTGGGGCTGCGCATGTCCAGGAACCGGCTGGCCGTACCGGGAGTCTTCAAAGCGGATTTCAGCGGCGCCCCGCCCGGTCCATACAGATCATTCTTCATTATGGCATGCTGCTCCACCGGTTGGTGGTCGGAGATGTAGCCAAAGCCGACATCTGACGGCTTCGGACCATGGTCGCCCGCCATCTGGAGGGGAGGGTCTGCGAAAGGCGACTGATGCTCGCCAGGACCACTGGCGGGGGACAGAACAGCCGTGGCCTCGGCGAAGCGTGCCTTGCGTGCAGCGGCGACAGAAGGCGTCATGGAAGAAGTCGAATCGGTGCGAAGAGACCGTGGACCAGGCTTGGTCTCTTTCTTCTCGTCCCGGTCATCGACAAAACCGACACCGCGAGGGCGCTTTGGGCCGGTGGTCATGTCGATCGGCGAGACCGGGTCGTAATCCTGACTC
>Ga0255336_100659_pt1 | contig 44567 bp, 36 predicted proteins | sample MeOH1_35cm_T3_17_FD_189102 | JGI IMG/M metagenome (GOLD analysis project Ga0255336, IMG submission 189102) | Sandy soil microbial communities from University of British Columbia, Vancouver, Canada - MeOH1_35cm_T3_179 | ecosystem: Engineered > Artificial ecosystem > Sand microcosm > Unclassified ...
GCATCCCCTGCGGTCGCGGCATCCTGGTCGACGCAAGCGGGGCGACTGAGGCCGAGCGCGTCTTTTCCGCGGGGGACGCGGCTTCCTGGCCCCTTCGCGATGGACAGCGACGTTCCCTGGAGACCTACCTGAACAGCCAGGCCCAGGCCGCTGCCGCGGCGGCGGCAATGATGGGACGTCCGCAGCCGGCACCCCAGGAATCCATCTCGTGGACGGAGATTGCGGGACACCGCCTGCAGATGGCTGGCTCGATCGACGGGCCGGGCGAGATCGTCGAGCGGGGTGTGGTCGATCGTGAACCGGCACTGATCTTCCGACTGCTGGAGGGTAAGATCGTCGGCGCGGTCGCCATCGACTCCCAGAAGGACTTCTCTCAGGCCGCACGCATGGTTGCGAAGCGTACCTCCGCAATCGCGGAGGTACTCGCGGACGGAGGCGTCGATCTCCGCGAGCTGCTACGCAAATAGGCTAGGCAACCCATGGCCTCGACCGCCTGCCGTGTCGCCCATCGCCGGTCTACTCGGGTTCCGGGCACCGCCGGGCTGCCTGGGGCCAGCACGCTCAGGGAATAAACCCGAGAATCCGTCGCAGGCCGGTGCCTCTGCGTCCTGTGCCGATGGTTTCTCCGGTGACGTGGGATGCCTCATCGGAGGCGAGGAACGCGATCACGCTGGCCTGCTCCTCCACGGTGGCGAATCGCTCGATGAGACCCTCCTTCTCAATCAGCGTCATGAACTGCTTCTCCCATTCGCTTTCCTCCGCCGACATAGGCCGCGTGTTGCGCTGCACCCTGCGATCCTGGACATCCGTGGCTCCCGGCTCGACACAGTTGACCCGGATTCCCAGATCCACAAGCTCGTTTGCCAGGGAGGTGGTGAGCGCCGCCACCGCGCCTTTGCTCGCAGAATAGGGGACCCGGTAGACCCCCTCCGTGGCATTCGATCCCACGTTGACGATCGCGCCGCCAGTCCTGCGCATCACCGGGATGACGGCCCGGCAGCACCAGAGCGGAGGCCAGAAGGACCGCTCCACCTCCAGGCGAATCTCGTCCTCCCGGTAGTACCAGAATGGCTTTTTCCAAATGGTGCCGCCGACATTGTTCACCAGAACGTGGATTGCGCCAAACGCCGCCTCACCTACCTCGACCATCCTCTGAGCGGCCTCATACCGGGTCAGATCGCCTGCCACGGGCACAGCTTCGATGCCCCGCAAGGCAAGCTCCTTTACGGCCACGGCAGCGGATTCCTCAGAGAGATCGGCGATCACGATTCTCGCACCTTCCAGCCCGAGCCGTAGCGCCGTGGCAAAGCCGATTCCCTGGCCGCTCCCGGTCACAATAGCCACCTTGTCCTTGAAACGATTGGGGGCGAACGATTCCGGGCGCATCTAGGGCAACACCTTTCCTATCTATGGCCGTCGATTGACGTGCCAGAGGGCGTTCTCCGGGACGGGAGGACCCCCTTCGGTTCAGGTCCGGCAACGATTCCGGATCAGAACGGACAATCAGAATGGATAAACGATATAGCGGGGCAGAATCCGGGAGTCGTAGACTGCGCGTTTCTCGCGGAATACGGCTTTTCCCTGCTCCATTGCCACGACGTCGTGGTATCGGCCGGTTGCCAGCACGTAGCTTGAGCCCATCTCCGGAGAGATCATGATGGAGAAATTCGCAACCTGGCGATAGGTCTCCTCCGCGATCTTCTCCACGCTCAGCCGCTGTACGAAGTGGGTCGTCCGGTAGGGCTCGAAGGTCCCCACCCAGATCTTGTTCACGAACATGACCCTATCAGCGATCCGCTCCCGGCAGTCGTCCAGCATCAGCGCGATTGGAAGACCGCGCTTCTCATTCTCTTCCGGGATGCAGACATAGGAGGCCTTCTCCCGCGAGAAGCAGTCGAGCCATTCCTCCATCGCGGCCGAATCGAGCGCCCGCGAATAGGTCTGCTGAAGGGATTCAATCTGTTCCAATATCTCAAAACCAACCGATGCTGCGCTCATGCCTCCTGCCTCCGCTCGAAGCTCATCAACTTCCGGTAGTGCTCCCACTTCAGCAGGAAGCTCGCTTCGTCATTCTGTTTGAAGTCGAACCAGAACTCGTCGGTCCGCTTCACGCCCTTCTGAAACTCCACGTCGCCCGGGCTGAAGGTTCCCAGGTGCACCCGCTGAAAGATCGAGGCATCCTCCATCGAAATCATCCCGCAGGGACCCAGCAGGTTCGAGCACTGCCGTACGCGATGGAGCAGCATCTCCTCGGAGTCCGATTCCAGTCCGAAGTAGGCGTAATGAACCTCCGTGGAGCCTACGCCCCGTGGGATCGCAAATCGCAGGTTGATCGTGTCCAGATGCTTGGTGGCCACTGCCAGAGGAAATAACTGAACCACGCGCGATCCCTGCTTGGGGTCCGTCCCCTTGAACTCAATCAGGGAGGGATCTTTCAAGAAGCTTTCGCCTTTGGGCAGCGACAGTTCAGCCTCGATGGCGTTGTGCCCGGTCGTCGTGGCAATCTGGCGGCCTTTGCCTCCCTGCCAGTTCAGCAGACGGAAGGCGCTGTGCAGCAAGGGAGCGTGATATCCGTCGTTGTCGTTGTACGCCTTCCAGTTGGAAGCGTAGATCACCTTCTGATAGCCCAGCAGCTTGAGCTTGCCGTCGCCGCACAGAACGTCGGTCAGGGGACTTACCACCTCACCCATCCACTCCATCAGCGGGGGCGTGTCCTTCGAGGCCGTCACGAAGATCAGGCCCAGAAATTCCTCCATACGCAGCTCGCGAAGGCCATAGTTCGCCTTGTCGAAGCCAGGCGTGAACTCCGAAGTCCCGGGACAGCCGACCAGGGCCCCGTCGGTGGCGAAGCTCCACTGGTGATAGGGACATGTGAAGTCTTTCCGGTTGCCACACCCTGATGTCTCCACCTGCGTTCCGCGGTGCGTGCAGGAGTTGTAAAACGTCCGCACCTTCCCGTCCTCGCCGCGTGCAATCAGAATCGGACGCCGTCCCAGATCGAATGTCTTGAAGTCGCCCTTCTCCGGCAGCTCCGCCATATGGCCGACCATGTGCCACTCCGGACCGTAGAAGATCCGGTCCAGTTCCATCTCGAAGATGTCGGGATCGCCGAAGACCTCCTTCGGAACCAGGTTGATGTTGTGCGGCCATTTCACATGTTGCGCAATTGCCCCGCTGCTTTCATTCGCGTTCATCGAAGCTCCCTCTTGCAGCAGGTTCGTCCGCTGCAATGCCCAAATCTATCGAGCCCAAAAACCGTATTCCATTTCTTCTGAACCTGTCAATCGATATCCTCACCGTGTATCGACATTATTCAGCAGTGTCCCCGAAAGGGCATAGAGAACAAGCGATCTCTAAGAATTGTCGATAGGAACCACAAACAACGATTGACAAAGAACACACGGTTCCCATACGTTTGTGCGTCGTCACTGATTTTGGAGGAGAACTTGAACTGTAAAGCACTCTTCGTCTCAACCGTCTTGGCAATTACGACAGCCTTCCTTGCGGTTCCAACGCAGGCACAGAATGTTTCGTACAAGGGCATCAACCTTGACGCGGCAGGAATTCACAAGGGCGTGGCTCTTCCCTCGGATCCTGGAACCTCTCTCTTCGGGCTTACGTTTGTTACGGGGTCCGAGGGGATTCGAGAACACCTTCCCACGAACGCGATGCTCTTCTTTCCCATCGTGGTCAGCCAGTGGGCCAACGGCTCCTACGATGCCTCGGGAAAGAAGGTCGAAGGCGTCGGCAATCTCTCTGTCAACGCGCTGCTCCTGCGCGAACTGTACATCTGGCCCAAAGCTTTGCAGCCGCCAAGTAATCATTGGATGTTCACGTCGGACTTCGTCCTTCCGGCGATGGTCAACATTCACGTCGACGCCGGGGCGCCTGGGACCCCCAAGGGTGTTGGCGTGGGAGGCGCAAGCGTAGGAGATGTCTCCTTCGCGCCGCTCGCCGTTGTTTTCAAGGGATACAACTATCCCTCGATCACCGCATCGGGTTATTTGGGCCTGCTCTTCAACTTCCCAACCGGTTCCTACTCCAAGGCAGCCGCCTTCAACGTCGGAAGCAACGCGTATTCCTTCACGTTTCTCGCAAATCCCATCTTTACGTTTCCGCGTCTCAAGGGCCTCTACTGGGACAACGAACTACAATTCACCCATACGATGGCGGGAAACGACAGTTTTGTTCTGGGAGCGAACCCGGCCGCCAATATGGAGTTTACGGGGAAGCCGATCTCCAACTATACGACCGGGGATCTCCTGACCTTCAACTCTGATCTCCTGTATCGATTGACCAAGACCTTTTCGGTAGGGCCGTCCATGGCGGTCATGTCTCAAACCTCGGACGATAGTTGGGACCACAATGCCGTCAACAACTCCAAGCAGTTCTCTCTTGCCCCCGGAGTCGGTCTACAGTATGTGCGTGGACCTGCTAACTTTCAAATTAAGTACATTGGCAGCATCGATGCCAAGAACGGGCCACGGTACAACACCGTGTGGGCACAGTTTTCCATACCTTTCACCTTCTAAATGGAAGCATTGACTACTTGCATTTGCTATAGCCTTCGCCTTTGCAGATACCAGTTCCTCCAGCAACATCTTTGGGATAGTAAAAAAATATCGATACTTTTATCAACTTTCACGAATTTCAGCTTCAGCGTAGTAGTATTTAGAGGCCATTAGCTAATGTTCCAAGACGATGATGGCAAAGGTGAGGCGATAGGCTCGATGGTGCGAATCAGCGATGCTACCCGGACGGCTGTCGAGGCTGTCTGGTTCGATCTACGACACGAGATCATCCAGGGAAATCTCTACCCTCCTGGGAGCAGGCTCGGTATCGAACATTTAAAGTCGGTCTATGGCGTGAGCGGAAGCACGATTCGCGAAGCCCTTACTCGTCTGATTTCCGACCATCTAGTCTCGGTCGAGGAACAGAAGGGCTTCAGGGTCACCGCCCTGTCGGTAGACGACTTGAGAGACTTAACCGATGCTCGCATCATTATTGAGTGCGCTGCTCTCCGGGAGAGCGTTTCCAAAGCCGACGAGGAATGGGAGGCTAACCTTGTGAGTACTTTTCATCGGCTAACCCGCGCCGATGAAAGGCTTCGTGAAGATCCTGAGGCTTCTTTCGATATCTGGGAACTGAGGAATAAGGAGTTCCATGTTGCGCTGGTTTCCGGAGCCAAGTCGCCCTGGATTCAACGCTTTCACCTAACCATTCTTCAACAGTCCGAGCGCTATCGGCGTGTTACGTCGCGAATGCCGATGTCCAGAGAAAGTGTCCATCAGGAACATGAAGCCATCTTCGAGGCAGCTATGGCTCGTGACAGCGGAAGGGCCGAGACGGCTTTGCGAAGTCACATTCAGAGGGCCATGGATATTCTCGAAGGGGCTGGAGCTTCCAGTTGCGCGATGAAGACGCTGAGGCTCCCCGGGGATACGGACGCACAGTTAGCGAAAATTCCCTTCTCTCCAGCTCGTCAGGGATCGATGCACCGTGACCGCGGAAACTGAGCGCATCAACGATCCTGGCGCGCTCCTCTATTGTTCGCAGGCGGTTGTCGAGAGGTTTGCGATCAAAGAAAGTCGCCGCAGCGCACAAAATCGATAAACTCACGTAATATCGCTACATGGTTCTCGATGGTATTCGCTGCGCCCGATCTGAAACGGATCGAACAGGGGTGCCGGTTAGGTCGATTCGCTGCGCCGCGGTTACCCCTTGTTGCAACCGCGAGTAACCTGTCCCTCATACGTTCAACATATCCGCGAGGAGTGGAAAAGGAGATCCAGATGACTGCCGGAGCGAAATTTCGAGCCGCACTGAAAAACGAAGCGCCCTTGCAGATTATGGGAACCATCAACGCATTCACCGCACGCATGGCCGAAGCCACCGGCTTCAAGGCGCTTTACCTTTCGGGTGGAGGCGTCGCCGCGAATTCACTCGGAATGCCCGACCTGGGCATAAGTACGATGGATGATGTTCTCACGGATGTAAGACGAATCACCGATATCACCAATCTTCCCCTGCTAGTCGATATCGATACAGGGTGGGGCGGAGCTTTCAATATTGCCCGTAGCATCCGCTCGATGCAGAAGGCAGGCGCTGCTGCCGTGCATATGGAAGATCAGGTCAGTGCGAAGCGCTGCGGACATAGACCCGGGAAAGAGCTGGTCTCGAGCGCTGAGATGGTCGACAGGGTCAAAGCCGCCGTCGACGCCCGGACCGACAACGACTTCGTCATCATGGCGAGAACAGATGCATTGGCGAGTGAGGGGCTAAGCTCGGCGCTCGATCGAGCGGCTGCCTACGTGGATGCGGGAGCCGACATTATCTTCGCCGAAGCAGTTACCGAAATCGGCATGTACGCCGAGTTCAAGAATCGCGTTCGTGTTCCCATACTGGCCAATAGCACGGAGTTCGGGCAAACCCCCATCTATTCGCTCGACGAGCTAAGAGCGGCTGGAGTTGACATGGTGCTGTACTGCTGTGCCGCCTATAGAGCGATGAACGCCGCGGCCCTGGCTGTCTTCAAGGCTGTTCGTCAAGAAGGCGATCAGAGCAGCGTGATCTCACGCATGCAGACAAGAGATGAACTGTACGCTTTCCTCGGTTACAAAGAGTATGAGGAACGGCTAGACAGGTTATTCGCAACTTCCGTAAAAACTTAGGCAGTTCCATCCTCATCTTTGTCAGATAAGGGCTCTATTCATTCCCCGCAGGATTAGGAGAAGGTGTTATGCATGACGTTTCCGGAGAATCCATTACAGCGGCATTTCGCCCCAAGAAGTCCGTGGCGCTGTCCGGCACTGTCGCCGGCAATACCGCTCTTTCAACTGTCGGAAGAAGTGGGAATGACCTCCGCTATCGCGGCTACGATATTCTCGATTTGTCAACGCGTTGCGAGTTTGAGGAAGTTGCGTTTCTCCTCGTCTACGGAAAGCTGCCGACCTTCGCGGAACTGAAGAGTTATAAGAATAAGCTGAAGGCGTTGCGCGGTCTTCCATTTGCCGTTAAGGCGGCGCTGGAACAGTTGCCCGCCTCATCAAATCCTATGGACGTGCTGCGGACGGGTGTCTCCGTGTTGGGCTGCGTCCTTCCGGAAAAGGACGACCACAATGACGCAGGCGCTCGCGAGATAGTGGACCGGCTCATGGCCTCGCAGGGATCGATGCTTTTGTACTGGTATCACTTTTCTCACTACGGCCGCCGGATCGAAGTGGACACGCAGGACAACGGCATTGCGGGCCACTTTCTGCACCTGCTGCATGGTGAGCCGCCTTCTTCCCTGTGGGAGAAGGCGATGAATACGAGCCTCATCCTTTACGCCGAACATGAATTCAATGCGTCCACGTTTACAGGTCGCGTGATCGCAGGCACCGGTTCCGACATTTTTTCCTGTATTGCAGGCGCGATCGGAGCGCTCCGTGGACCGAAGCACGGAGGCGCGAATGAGGCCGCATTTATGATTCAAACTCAATTTGAGACTCCCGCCGAAGCCGAGGAAGAGATCCGGCGGCGGGTGGCGGCAAAGGAGATCGTCCTCGGCTTCGGCCATCCCGTCTATACCGTCTCGGATCCGAGAAATGAAGTCATCAAGCAGGTGGCGAACGATCTGTCGGTGGCGGAAGGCACCACAAAGATGTATGAGATTGCAGAGAGACTTGAAAGGGTCATGTGGGAAACCAAGAAAATGTTTCCGAATCTGGATTGGTTCAGCGCGGTAAGTTATCACATGATGCGTGTTCCAACTTCAATGTTTACACCGCTCTTTGCGATTGCCCGAACTTCGGGATGGGGCGCCCACATCATCGAGCAGCGAACCGATGGAAAGATCATTCGTCCGTCTGCGAACTACATAGGCCCTGACGACCGGCATTTCGTTCCGATCGCGGAACGAGTCTGACCGACAACCACAGGCCAAAACAAAATATCAAGGAGAACTCTTGTCGACCTACACCGAACAGCCAGGGTTGAGACCAGATACGGTCATGACCGATATCGTCGATTATGTCTGGAGCTCCGAAATCCAAAGTCCTCTCGCTTACGAGACTGCCCGACATTGTTTGATCGATACCTTGGGATGTGGATTGGAGGCCCTGGGTTATCCAGCCTGCACAAAACTGCTTGGGCCCATCGTTCCTGGGACGATTGTGCCGAATGGCGCGAAAGTGCCCGGGACGCCGTTTCAGCTTGATCCCGTCCAGGCAGCCTTCAATATCGGAGCCATGATCCGCTGGCTGGATTTCAACGATACCTGGCTGGCTGCTGAATGGGGGCATCCTTCCGACAATCTGGGGGGCATCCTGGCGGTTGCGGATTGGCTCTCCAGGGTTGCGGTGGCTGCTGGCAAGCGGCCCCTTTTGATGAAGCAGGTTCTCACATCGATGATCAAGGCCCATGAGATTCAGGGCTGTATCGCCCTTGAGAACTCATTCAATAAGGTGGGTCTGGACCATGTCCTCCTGGTGAAAGTTGCTTCCACGGCGGTGGTTTCCCATCTGCTTGGACTTACCCATGAAGAAGGAATTGCCGCCGTTTCCCTCGCCTGGGTGGACGGCCAAAGCCTGCGCACCTATCGGCATGCCCCCAATACAGGCTCAAGAAAGAGCTGGGCCGCTGGGGATGCAACGAGCCGTGCTGTCCGCCTCGCACTCATGGCAAAGACGGGCGAGATGGGTTATCCAACGGTCCTGACCACACCCACGTGGGGCTTCTATGACGTTTCCTTCAGGGGAAAGGCTTTTCAGTTTCAAAGACCCTATGGGACCTATGTCATGGAAAACGTTCTCTTCAAGATAAGCTTCCCTGCCGAGTTTCACGCGCAGACAGCGGTAGAGGCCACGATGAAGCTGCATGAACGATTACAGTCGTTGGGTAAGACGGCGGCTGATATCCAGACCGTGTCGATTCTTACTCATGAAGCCTGCGTTCGGATCATTGACAAAAGAGGACCGTTGAGAAATCCGGCGGATCGTGACCACTGCATACAATACATGATCGCAATTCCGCTTCTTTTCGGCAGGCTGACGGCGTCCGACTACGAGGACCGCGTCGCTGCCGATCCACGCATTGACGTGCTTCGCGAGAAGATGACGGTTCAGGAAAATCCGCAGTTTACCAGGGAGTATCACGATCCGGAAAAGCGTTCCATTGCCAACACAGTGATTCTGACACTGAATGACGGGACAAGGATTGAGGAGACCGTTCTCTATCCCCTTGGACATCGAACCAGAAGGGGCGAAGGGATACCACTCCTGGTAGATAAGTTCAGAACCAACCTGGCGCGACGATTCCCTTCAAAACAGCAGAACACGATACTGAACGCTTCTCTCGACCAGACAACATTGGAAGATATGGCCGTGAATGAGTATGTGGATATGTATACGGCCTAAGGAGCTTCTGGGCCCGCGGTGCGGCGGCGTGGATTAGCTTTGACCGCCCCGGAAAACTGGAGGCTCTCTATTCCGAAAGAAGATTTGCATTCCGGAGAATTCGCCTGACCTTCTTAGGAGAGATACTCAAACGCTTTGCAACAGCACTTATATTCTTGTCCAGTGAAAGCCATACTTTGGGAATTACGAGTTCGGCAAACTCCTCCTGCACCTGCTGAAACGATTTGTTTCCAAGCTGTCCGTCAGACCACATGCGAAGATTCTCATCGACGCGTGTGGCATCTACCAATTTCCTTTTGAGGGTGCCCAGACTATTGAAAAGGTGGTCCCGATCGTTCGAACTCAGAAGCGTTGTCGCCTTTGTAGCGTATTCCCTGGCAGGTTCCAGGTCCTGATGAAAATCGCTGGCAGCTATCATTCCGCGTGTGATGTAGGCTTCGGCGAGCAGGCGCTTATTTTGAGTCTGGAGGGCCAGAGCGATCGACGTTTCGGAGTACTGAACCGCGAGGTGCGCGTGTAACGCGACATCGGGTTCCTCTCCCAACTGCTCCTCTGAAAGTTCCAATTCCACCATGGCCTGGACATTTCTTGCCCTGGCCATCAGGATCTGATCGTTTTTTTGTTCTCCCAGATCGAAGGCGCGGTTCCCTTCGACGGATGCCTGACCTATGTCTCCGTTTTCAAGGTGAAGATGAGCTGCATTCACTAAAACGGATCCTGTACCGCCTTGATGCTCATGCCTTGCATAGATCGTTTCCGCCTGGGCCAAGAGGGTGAGGGCCTCTCGTCTGACGCTCACTATCTTCGCATGGGTAGCCCCACTGGCCTGTTTGCCAGCTTTATTGGGGTGCATGTCGAGTGCCATCAGGCGTTTTACATACGCCGCATTGACAAGCGCGCGCGCAAGATTTGGATGTTCGGGATAACCGCTGCGATAAATATCGATCGCATTCTGAAAATGCCGGATAGCTCTTGCGTACTGCCCGGATCGGCGTACGAACCTTCCTCGTGCCGACTCGATGTTACCGAGCGAAAGAGCATGTCCCGTTGGTTGGAGTTCCACTTCGGCTTCGTCCAGGAGCTGTAAGGCGAACTGCACCTGACCATTCTGAAAGGCCAGCCAGCCCTCATGTATCTTTGTCACGGCCACCAGCTTCGGCGCTCCCAGGCGTTCAGCTGCTTCTTTCGCTGCGATGATGTGAACGAGCGCGTGTTGGTACTCGCCGCGCTTACGATGAGCACGGCATTTCCAGAGATTGGCCACAAAGAGGAAGTAATTGCTGAAGAGTCCTTCTCCTACCCGAAGCACGAGATCTATACCTTCTATGCAGCTCTCCAGCCGTTCTGAGGCCAGGTCACGGTAGGCCTCAGCAAGACGTGTTTCGAAAAAAGCAAGCACGGAGAGCTGGCCTCGATCGCCCGGAGGACACTGTGCGAAGAGTGCGTCCAGGAAAGGGAGATCGCGGTAACCGAGGTCAGTCCACTGGGCCAGCGACAAGAGCAACGCCGATGAATGTCGCGCGTCGCACTTCATCGTGGATAGATTCGCCAATGCCTCATCGAGCAGCTTGAAACCACGTTGTACATCCCGCTTTACGAGTGCGAGTTGCAACTCTTCGATCAGCAGCGCCATATCTTCGTGTTGGGTCATAGTGCGGAATATAGCGTACAGAGGGCAGTGCCCGCCAAGGCCCTCGTCCGAATCGGACAGGGATACATTGTCAATCTGTTGTACGCCCACTAAGGTTCAGGCAGGTCGAATCCGAATGCCTCTACTGCATTCGTCTCACGTAAGCGGAGGCTTCTATGAACGGTGTCGGGAAACAGGTCTATCGGTTTGGGCATGACTGCGTGGATGGAAACGGGTCCATGCGTGAAATTCTGGGTGGCAAGGGCGCGGGCCTGGCAGAGATGACGACGTTATCTGTTCCAGTTCCCCCGGGGTTTACGGTAGGCACGGACGTGTGCCGTTTCTTCCTGGAACAGAGCGCACTCCCGCAGACCCTGTTCCAGGAGCTGATGGCGTCGCTACGGTGGCTGGAAGAGACTGCCGGCAAGCGTCTCGGGGATGCGAAGGATCCGCTCCTGGTGAGCGTGCGTTCCGGCGCCCCCGTCTCCATGCCCGGGATGATGGACACGGTTCTGAATGTCGGGCTCAACGACCTGTGCGTGCGCGGTTTGGCAGCTACCAGCGGATCCGAGCAGTTCGCCCTCGATTCCTACCGCCGACTCCTCCAGATGTTCGGCTCGGTAGTGCTCGACGTGCCGAAAGAGTCTTTTGATGAAGCGATGGAGACGCTCAGGAAAGACGGAGGCCAGCCCGTCGAGGAGGTCTTGTCCGACAAACAACTATGCCTCCTGATAGAGGCATACAAGGCGATCATCCTGACGCATACGGGTCAACCCTTCCCTCAAGATCCTTTTGCTCAACTTACCCTGGCGATCGAGGCAGTCTTTCGGTCCTGGAAGAGCGAAAGGGCGCAGTTCTACCGCGGCCTGAACGGGATTCCTGACAGCATGGGAACAGCCGTGACCGTCCAGATGATGGCCTTCGGGAATCGAGGGACGGATAGCGGAACGGGGGTGGGGTTCACGCGAAATCCTTCCACGGGGGAATCCGGCGTCTTTGGCGAGTATCTGCCCAATGCACAGGGGGAAGATATCGTTGCCGGGGTTCGTACTCCGATGTCCATCTCTGAGCTGTCCGAACAGATGCCGCTTGTCTTCGCTGAACTCATAGGACTTGTTGAAAAGCTTGAAAGGCACTTCCGGGACACCCAGGATTTTGAATTCACTGTCGAATGTGGAAAGTTGTTCTTGTTGCAAACCCGGGCAGCGAAGCGAACGGCGCAGGCTGCCGTGCGAATTGCCGTCGACATGGCAAATGAAGGATTGATCGCTCGGGAGGAGGCTATTCGCAGAGTGAAGCCAGCTTCACTAGCAGAGATACTTTCGCCTCAATTGGATTTGACGACGGATATGCCGGAGGCTCTAACCACGGGTCTTCCCGCGTCGCCCGGAGCCGCGGTCGGCATGATCGCTCTCAGCGCCAACCGCGCCGTGAGCATGAAGCAGTCCGGTCATCCTGTCATTTTACTGACCCAGGAGACGACCGCCGATGACATTCATGGCATGGATGCGTCCGTAGGTTTTCTGACCGCCCGGGGAGGAGCCACCAGCCACGCAGCAGTGGTAGCGCGGGGGATGGGAAAGTGCTGCATCACCGGAGCCAAAGGGATACAAATCGACATGAAGTCCGGTACCGCCAGCATAGGCGACCGAACCTTTGCCGAGGGAGATTGGCTATCGCTTGACGGGAGCACGGGCCGCGTCTTCGCGGGAAATCTCCCCATGCAGCCGTCGACCGAAGACCACCCTGAATTGGACCAGATGATGAAATGGGCGCTCGACATGAAAACCTGCGGTGTACGGGCGAATGCAGACACTCCGGCAGACGCACAAGCGGCCCTTGCGGCTGGAGCTGTTGGCATCGGACTCTGTCGCACCGAGCATATGTTTTTCTCCCCCGAGCGACTGTGTCATGTTCAAACCATGATTCTTTCTCAAACAGTTGAGGAACGCATTGCCGCACTCAACGCTCTGCTTCCCATGCAGCAGCAGGACTTCGAAGAGATATTTCGAACCATGTCGCCCTTGCCAGTGACCATCCGCCTTCTGGATCCTCCTCTCCACGAGTTCTTGCCGTCAGTTGAAGAATTGAATCAACAGATCGTCAGTGCCCGCGAGGATGAGAACTGGGAACAGTGCCTGGCTCTTGAAGCCGCTCGGCGGCAGGTGAACCTGCTCGCGGAGAGCAATCCGATGATGGGTCATCGAGGCTGTCGATTGAGCATCACCTTTCCCGAGATTCTTCAGATGCAAGTGCGTGCGATTTTACAAGCGGCGTTCCGTGTCGCGTCAGAAGGCTACCTTCCACTGCCGGAGATCATGGTTCCGTTAGTTGCGACCGAGCAGGAGATGAAGGTCCTGGCAGAGATGATCCATTCCACGGCGGAGGAGGTCTTCAAGAACCTTGGCCAGACCATCGATTATAAGATTGGTACCATGATCGAATTGCCGCGCGCCGCACTCTGCGCAGGGCCAATCTCGAAGCATGTCAGTTTCATATCCTTTGGAACGAACGATCTTACTCAGATGACATATGGCTTCTCGCGCGACGATGCGAGGAGTTTCCTTGACAGCTACCTGGAGCAGGGAATTCTTACCGTCGACCCCTTCATCACGGTCGATCGGGAAGGCGTGGGTCAATTGATGCAGATGGCGATCGCCAGCGTGCGGAAGATCAACCCCAAGATCAAGATCGGAGTATGTGGCGAGCACGGGGGCGACCCCGAGTCGATCGAATTCTTCCATTTTCTGGGCGTTGATTATGTCTCCTGCTCGCCTTCGCGTCTTCGAATTGCTCAACTGGCAGCAGCGCAGGCCGGTGTTTCACCTTGGGACTCAACCCCGGTCCAAGAAACGGAAACCTCAGCCCAAACTACGTACAGTGGCAGCATGGCGACTTGCCTATAGTTTTGCCGGAGAGACTTGGTCGAGCATCGCTCGCGAAAAGAAAGGAAATGGTACCGGCAGAGCCAGAGGATCAAAACGCGGCAGTCCTTCGGGTCTTGCCGCGTCGCTTACATATCGAGAAGAACGATGTCTCATAGGGCAGGACTGGAGCCGAGCCAGCCGTTGGCCTCCAGTCCTGCCCTGGCACAGAGTTCATCCTGCTCTTCCGACGCACCAGAGACACCGATGCCGCCGACGACTTCGCCGCCGAGGCGAATCGGGATTCCTCCACCGAAAAGCACCATGCGCGGGCGCTGCCTCAGGCCCTGCTGCACCTCAATGGAGTGGGCCTTGAGCTGTTCCGCCCATTCGCTGGTCGCGATGCCGAAGCTTGCGGCGGTGTAGGCTTTATCTTCGCTAATGGAGATCGAATGCAGCGACGAGCCACGCATACGCAGGAACGCCAGGCGAAGCCCCGAGGCATCGACGATACTGACATTGATGCGTACACCTAACTCGACAGCCTTGCCGGCGGATGCCTCCACGGCACGCTGTGCCGCAGGCCAGTCGATGAAGGCTTCTGTCTGCGGAGTCATCGCGTCCTCCCCTGTCGCTTGCCATTCCACCAAGCGCGGCAGCGCGTGAAACGCTGCCGTCCCGGTACGTTATACAGCGTGTTCTGCGGACTTTCCAGCCAGGTCAAGCGCGACATCGACGATCATGTCTTCCTGACCGCCGACCATATGCCGCTTCCCTAACTCCACCAGAATCCGGCGGGCATCGAGGCCATACATTGCCGCTGCCTTCTCCGCGTGGCGGAGAAAACTGGAATAGACCCCGGCATAACCGATGGAAAGCGTCTCGCGGTCGACCCGCACGGGCCTGTCCTGCAACGGACGGACGAGGTCGTCGGCCGCGTCCATAAGGCGAAAGAGGTCGCAGCCGTGCTCGATACCCATCAGATCCAGCACGGCGATCAGGGCTTCGAGCGGTGTGTTTCCCGCGCCAGCTCCCATACCGGCCAGGGAGCCGTCCACCCGATAGGCCCCTTCCTCGATGGCCATCACCGAGATGGCGACGCTGAGAGAAAGATTGTTGTGCGCGTGAATGCCCACCTGCGTCTCGGTCTTGAGGGCCTGTCGAAGCGCTCGAACCCTGTCTCGTGCTGTGTCGATCGTCAGGCCGCCGGCAGAGTCCGTGACATAGACGCAATGTGCTCCGTAGCTCTCCATCAGTTGCGCCTGACGGGCGAGTTCGTCTGCTGGCGTCAGGTGGGCCATCATCAGAAACCCTGCGACGTCCATGCCGATCTGCCGTGCGGTTTCGATGTGTTGCCGCGAGACGTCGGCTTCGGTGGAATGGGTCGCAACCCGCACCGAACGGACACCTGCGTTGTAGGCTTCCTTCAGATCGTGAAGTGTGCCGATGCCTGGAATTATCAGGGTGGTCAGCTTGGCGTAGTGCAGTTCTTCAGCAACTGCCTCGATCCATTCCAAGTCCGTGTGGCGACCGAACCCGTAGTTGAACGAAGCTCCGTAGAGACCGTCGCCATGGGCGATTTCGACAGCATCGATCTTCGCCAGATCCAGTTCGCGGGCAATGGCCTTGACCTGACTCAACTCATACTGATGACGGATCGCGTGCATCCCGTCCCGCAAAGTGACGTCCTGAATATAGATCTTCTTCATCGCGCTGCCTCCATGGCTAACACGCCAGACTCGACATACCGTTCCGCAGTGCGGAGGGCCGCCGAGGTCATAATGTCCAGATTGCCAGCATAGTCGGGCAGATAGTGTGCAGCTCCCTTCACCTCCAGAAAAATGGTCACCTTCAATCCGCTCCGGGGAACGTCGATCTTCGGGAGCCGCAGAGGCTGGGAAGCGGGTATGGTTTCGAACTGTACCTCGTGCTTCAGGGTATAGCCCGGCACATAGGCCTGAACGGCGGTGACCATCTTCTTGATCGACTCGAGGATGGCCTTTTCCTTGCCCGCGCCGTCTTCGGCCAGACAGTACACGGTGTCGCGCATCTTTACCGGCGGGTCAGCCGGGTTCAAAATGATGATGGCCTTGCCGACCTGGGCTCCGCCCACGCTCTCAATGGCCCTGGCCGTCGTCTCCGTGAACTCGTCGATGTTGGCGCGCGTTCCCGGACCGGCCGACTTCGAAGCGATCGATGCCACGATCTCGGCATAAACGACGGGCGTTACGCGGGAAACCGCTGCCACCATGGGGATGGTGGCCTGCCCCCCGCAGGTGACCATGTTCACATTTCGCGCGTCCAGGTGCTCATCCAGATTGACGGGAGGGACGACGAATGGCCCTACCGCGGCCGGCGTAAGGTCGATGACCTGCTTGCCGTCCGCAGCCAGAAGAACCGCATGGTGTTGATGTGCTCCTGCCGAGGTGGCGTCGAAGACGATCTGGATATCGCGATAGCCCGGCATCTTCCTCAACCCTTCGATTCCTTCCGCGGTCGTAGGAACTCCCATGCGGGCGGCGCGCGCCAGGCCGTCGGAAGCTGGATCCACGCCAACCAGCGCACCCATCTCAAGGTGCTTGCTATTGCGTAACACCTTGATCATCAGATCAGTGCCGATGTTTCCCGACCCAAGGATTGCCACTTTGACTTTGTTGTTCATACTCCTGCTCCTTCATATTTGAACCCGCATGTTCCGACCCCGCCGATCGTAGCGGAGATGATCGTATTAGGATGGATGGGTGCCATCGGGCCGAGCGCACCGGTGAGAATCACGTCGCCCGCCCGCAATGGATCCTTCAGGCTGCTGAGCGTCCTGGCCAGCCAGGCCGCGGACTGCAGCGGATGTCCCAGGCAAGCTGCCCCGGCTCCGAGCGAGGAGACCACGCCGTTGATTTCCAGAACCATGCCGCACGTCCACAGGTCGAGCCCCGCAATCGACCGAGGTTCGTTCCCAAGTACGTAGAACGCCGACGAAGCGTTGTCGGCTACCGTGTCGGCGATGCTGATCTTCCAATCGGCAATGCGGCTGTCTACGATCTCGATCGCAGGCAGCACGTACTCGGTCGCCGCAATCACGTCTTGAATGTCGGCCTCCGGGTTGTCAAGATCCCGCCGCAGCGTGATCGCGATCTCGGCTTCCACTTTAGGCTGGAGGACGCGCGAGGCTTCAAGTACGCCGCCGCTCTCGATCGCCATGTCCTTGAAGAGCACGCCGTAATCCGGCTGCTCCACGCCAAGCTGAGCCTGCACGGCGCGCGAGGTCAGCCCTATCTTACGTCCGCTGATCCGGCGTCCCTCCTGCTTCCAAAGGCTCACATTGAACGACTGGACGGCGAAGGCTCCTGTCACATCGGACGCTTGCAGCAGGTCGCGCAAGGGTGGCACGGGACCCGCTGTAAACGCGGAACGAAGCCTCCCGGCGAGTGTCTCTATCGAAGCTTTCGTTATCATCGAGGGTCTTCTCCTGTAGATCGTTCCTTTGAGCGGAATGCATTGCCAAGGCCGCGCGGAACTTCGTCTGATTTTCCGGGGGACCTTGTAGACCTGTGCCGCATGTTGAGACCCTCCCAGTTATGCGGCAGTATACATACTTCACTTCGCTGAAGTCGACAAAATATATAAATATCGACATGCTGGGCGCGAGGCTGGCGGACGGAATGTCGTCCCGCGATATGGGGTTCGTCAATTCAAGGGTCCGGAGAAAATTCTCAAGAGATCTCAAGAGAGACCGTGCACGGATCGGCAATCCAAATGCATGAAGGGCTCGGGGCGGGGACGTGCATATGCCGCCATTCATGGATTTCAATGGCGGTTGAAGTAATTTATTTCGCCATCGGAATTCTCATAAACTTAGTGAGTAATAGGTAAAGGAGGTAACATGTCTGACGATGTATCGAAGCGTGAGCCCGTGGATCGCAGCTTCATCAACCAACACGATCCCCACTACCTGGAGTTTTGGACCAAAGAGCTTGGGATCGATGAAGTTCGCCTTCTCCGACTCATTCGGCAGCATGGCGTGATGACTTCCGCAATTCGTCGGGCTATTGACTCCCATGACCAGAGTCACTAACGCAAATGCTGCTGAAGCAAAGCGTATTTCGGCGCGCCGATTCAAATTGACTACTTGTGCCCGGCTCAGCAGGTTGTGAGCTTCAGCAGAAGCGAGGCCTTCGACCTCGATAATCTGACCGGTCTTCCGCTAAAGGAGCAAATAAGAGTGGCTAGCGAGCGTTTCCATGATGTCCATGAAGCGCATTCCACAAGAAGCCTGTTAGGAATTTCGCGTCCTCCTCGATCGACCGCCCCGCGGAGAAGGCCCTCCGCTCGTTCACTCCGCGAATAGCATCCAGCGTCGTCCAGGCCGCAGACAGAAAATCCTGTTGTGGAATCTCCCCTGCTTCCGCAGCGTCGGCGAACATCGACTCCAGATACAGAACTGTTTCCTTTTGCCAGCCCAGGCTGCGTTTCCGATGCTGCTCCTGACGGGTAATACTCAGAATGATCCGATAGAACTGCTGCTGTTCGTCCCAAAAGGCGATACGGACCGAGATGAAGGCAGCGAGTTTGCTGGCCAGGCCAGACGCCCTGTTCACATGCTCTTCGGTCAGGGCAGCAACCTTTGACAGGGCCAGGAGGACTGTCGCCTCATAGACTGTGTCTTTCGAGGGGAAATAGCGATAGAGAGTTCCTTTTCCGATTTCGGCAGCGTTCGCAATGTCCTCCATGCGGGTAGCCTCAAAGCCTTTTTGTGCAAAAACTTTGGTCGCGGCAACAAGGATGTCCGCGCGCCGAAAATCGGCGAGCACTTGTTGTTTTCGCGTTGTTGCAGTCCTGGGCATTCGATCATCTCCTGATTTGGATTCTAATGATTCCGTACTTGGACTAGCTGGTCATATAATGGACTCGTGAGTCAGCATGCCTAAAGCCTCCTCTAATCCGGATAGAATGTCCGCCGCCGAGGAATCGCTCTCGGAGATCGCTCCGCAGTTCGACAACGAGCGCCTCCCCGAAGCAAAAGCATTCAATCCCTGGATCGTTGCCATCGTCGTTACCATCGGCACATTCATGGAGGTACTCGATACCTCCATTGCCAATGTTGCCTTGCCACACATCGCTGGCGGCCTCTCCGCCTCGCTGGACGAAGGCGCCTGGGTACTCACGAGTTATCTGGTAGCAAACGCCGTCGTGCTTCCAATGAGCGGGTGGTTCTCCTCGATCCTCGGCCGCAAGAATTACTTTCTGATCTCGGTTCTTCTTTTCACCGTGTTCTCTGCGGCTTGCGGCGTTGCGCCTTCGCTTGGTCTCCTTATTTTGTTCCGGGTCGGCCAGGGCCTTGCAGGCGGTGGCCTGCAACCCTCTGTTCAAGCAATCCTTGCCGACAGCTTCTCAGCGCAGCAACGCGGCATGGCTATGGCCCTCTACACCATCGCGATTCTATGCGCCCCGGTTCTCGGACCGACGGCCGGTGGATGGATTACCGACAACTATTCCTGGCGCTGGATCTTTTACATCAACATCCCGATAGGCCTGCTCTGCGCCTTCTTCGCGCGTATGGTTCTCGAAGACCCACCCTACATGAAAGAGGCCAAGGAGAAGGCCCGCAAGCTCTCGGTCGATTGGGGTGGCCTCGGCCTGATCAGCATCGGTCTGGCAACCCTTGAGATCGTCCTTGACAAGGGACAGGAACTGGACTGGTTCGGCTCACGATTCATTGTCTTTTTCGCCAGCGTGTCCTTCGCGGCCCTGGCCGGAGCAGTCTATTGGGAACTTAATCGGAAGAACCCGATCGTAAACCTGCGCCTCCTCAAAGAGCGCAACTTTCTCTTCTGTTGCATCCTCATCCTTGGCCTTTACTCTTCGCTGTACGGCGCTACCTATCTGATGCCGAACTACATGCAACAGATGATGGGCTACGACGCGACGACCGCCGGCCTGGTGCTCTCTCCAGCCGGCCTGTTCACGATGATCGAGGTGCCGCTTGTGGGATACGCCCTCACGCGAGGTCTCGATCCACGCAAGATGATCTTTCTGGGGATGCTCATGATGGCCGGGTCCTTTTGGTGGATGTCCTCGCTCAACCTGGATGTTGCCCAGCGCGACATTGTCCTTCCACGTATTCTGCAAGTGCTTGGAAGCGCCCTCGTCACCGTTCCAGTCAGCACCATTATCTTCCGGTTCCTGCCGAAGACGGAAAGCTCGCAGGCCGCTGGCCTTTACGCGCTGACACGCAACGAAGGCGGAAGCCTCGGGATTGCGCTCGTCAGTACGATGCTCCAGCGCAAGGCGCAGGTTCACCAACAGGTGCTTGGCCAGCACATGACCGCTTCCAACCCTCTCCTTCAGCAGTATGTCGGGAAGTTAGCCGCATCTCCTGGAAATCTCGCCGATCATAGCTACTCCGCGTTGGCCCTGCTCTACAACGCCATGCAACGCCAGGCCATGCTTCTGTCGTACATGGACCAATTCCGCATGCTCTGCGGCGTGGTGCTCTCGATGCTTCCCTTGATCTTGTTTCTCAAGCGTCCGCCAGCGCAGAAACATATCGAGCTGGATGCACACTGATCAGCGTCCTGATCGGCTTCGAGACAGAGTACAGCTGACGCCTACCCCGCCAATAAGCTTATCTTCGACCGACGCGGCTCTGACCGCTTGAGCAAGATCGGGAAAGCCTAACGGGATACCCCCTGTACGCCGCCAACGCCGAAGGTCTATTTTGTCGCCAGGAGCCGGTCGAAGACGGTATAGATCAGCTTGCGGGTTTTCTTGACTGAAAGTTCCGAGCCAAGAAGGCGTTGGCTCACTGCAAGCCCGTGGGCAAAGCTCAGCATAACCATCAGGAACTCACTGGGCGGCAGGGCGAATTGTATTCCGGGCTGCTGAACCAGCTTGTTCAGGATTCGCCTCGAATCTTTGAGCATATTGCGATACAACTCAATATAGGTTTGACGTATCTTCTCACTTCGCAATGCCCCCGCCTCAAACTCCGCTTCGAGACTAATCCAGTCGGGATCTGTAACACGTTCCGCGACAGCTTCGCGGAGACGCTTCACCAGGATTCCCGCTGGTTCGTGGCTCTCAAGAATCGTTCGGACCAGATGGAAACGGCTTTCCTGATCGTCCTTCACGATGGCGAGGAACAGGTCCTCTTTATCTGCGAAGTTGCCGTAAAATGCGCCGCGAGAAAAGCCTGCTTCCTCGGCAATACGCTCCGCAACAGCGTCTCCCAGCCCGTCACGAAGAATGTGTTGCCTCCCAATCTCGATGAGGCTTGCACGTGTTTGCGTCTTGCGCTCCTGGCGGGAGAGCCTTGGTTTCCTTGCCGGAACGGTAGGGACGGAAGCGGGCGGTCGGGCCATACGAGAAGATTACCAACTACTGATAGGATGTCGTCAACGCTTCCCGTCCGGCATTCCTGATTTACTCACAAGTTGGCCGAGAAACGTTGAGTCAGCAGAAGTACCACCTTCAATTGGTCTTTCGCGTCGGGATCGCTGCTAACTATGTGTTCCCCACAAGAGCAAACAGGTTTGACCGTCAGCTTCAACATGCTATGGGACGGCAGGCGGGTGGACATCTTCACGCTGAAGAAGTCGACCATCACTAGCTTGATGTCGAGCAGCAGCGTTCCATGGACGCATCAGTCTCGGTTGGGGCGATCCAACTCGTCGTTCAAAGATGCCGACCGTTGGCCGCTGTGGTTGTTTACGCGTGTCGTGCACCTCATGATGTTGGATAGTTAGACTTTGTGGAAGAGCTATAGCACCACAATGTGCGACAAATCAGAAATACAGGCTGGTGCCTCCTGTGTGAACCGGTCAGCATGAGGAATGCAGCTTAACCGCCGCCCCAGAAGCCGCTTTAGTCTGAAAGACGAATGGCTCGACAAACCAATGTATTGCAGGTGCTGCATCATCTCGCCTCATTCCTTGGATGAAACAATCTGAAGCTCTTACGAGACATATCACGGCGTGCGGCGATGGGCTGTTTGCCAGTTGACTGTTCGGACATTTTAGGTACAAGCTGCGACACGACATATCCTCTGTTTTGCTTGACGAAGAGATGGCCCTCAGCTAAGGTAGCGGAACGAACCGTCGTCTGGATGCCCTTGGCGAAAGCGCGTCCGGAAATCTTGCATCCCTTGGTTCATCCTGAAATACACGATACCGAGGCCAGTCCTGCAACGAGCCTGACGAGTGCAAGAGGATATAACATGAGAATTACAGTGTTTGGGGCCTCTGGTGGAGTCGGCCGAGAGTTCGTATCGCAAGCTGAGGTTCGATTCCATCGTGTGCGAGCGATCTATCGCCCGGGATCAGAGATCAAGACGAGTGCTCGAATCGAGCACCACCTGTTGGACAATTTTGCCGACCCCGCCGCTCTCATCTCTGCGATCCGAGATTCAGATGCTGTCATAAGCTGCCTCGGACCGAAGCGAACCAATCCCCATAATCCATGGTCCAGGATCCTATCCCCCCTAGACCTGATGGAACGCTTTTCAGCGGCGCTCGTCTCCGCCATGGAGGCGGCCGATGGAGGAAAAAGATTCGTCGCGGTGAGCGCCGCAGGAGTCGGTACGAGCCGAGAAGCGTTACACCCAGTTCTTAAATGGGTATTCGATCATTCGAATGTGGGAAAGGGATATCGAGACTTGTCAGCAATGGAGGCGATCATTTCCAGCTCAAACCTGGACTATACCGTGGTGCGGCCCGTGACCCTCACAAACGGCTCCTTCACAGGTAACGTACGGTTCTGTGAGAAGTATGGCTTGACAAGCACGATTTCCCGCGCCGATGTTGCCGGATTCCTTCTACGCTGTGTGGAAGAGCAGGAGACCGTTCCCATGCGCACGCCCCTGATCTGCTCCTAAGATGCACTTAGGAGCGGTTGAGCAGAAACCTACGGTCATCATTTGCACAATGGTCCCCATCAACCCGCCCCCTGTGGCACTCTGCCCAAAGTAATCTTGGGGCTGACTAGTCGGTACAGGTCTACGCAGGCAGCACGTCACGCCGGTCTTTGCGAAGCAACACGAACCTCGCTTCCGGTACGTTCTAGTCTAGGCCGATCGAACACGCTGGAGTGTGGCCTCCGCGTCCTGCTTGCTCGAGAGTTCTGCTCTCTAACCAACCGCTGGTTGCCGTTTGCGAAGCTCGGCATGAAGAGAAGAAAGTCGTCGGGGGAAGGTGATCGGGCCTCCCTTCCGTACTGAATCGGGGAGCCGCCTGCAATCCATTCTGCCGATAATAAGCCCCCATCTCGGCAACAGAAATTGTCCGTCCCCTCGGGTCTTAGGAACGGTATTTCATCCGTGCGCCAGATCAGGATCCTGAATCCAGAGGCGGCGGAAGAATCAATGCCTCACCGCCTGGACAAGCTGGAGGACGGGAAACCAGATCTGCCCCATCGTGTGATATACAAGATGCATCTGTATACGGTATGGTTACCATGCTTCCTAGGCGACGGCTCTACATCCTCACGGCCCTTCAGTCGCATTGGAAGGTGAGATATGGCGACTCCACAACAAAGTTCCGTACGGCCCGAATCTGCCCTCTTCTTCTCGTAGTTGGCACGGTCTGGGGAATGCCTTCCGCACTAAAGGGCCAGACGATGCAGATTAAACAGCATCAGCACCTCACTCTTGCTTCTCGCGGCTTGGCAACATCCACAGAACGGAGGGATGGGCAAGAAGTCGTTACGTCAGTGGTGCAAGTTCAACCCTTTACTGAAATTCATTTCGAAAAACCCATAAGACCCAGCGCACTTGAGCGAAAAACGCTCAAAGTCTTCTGCCGTGAAGTTGGCATCTACCAGGCTCCGGGCAATCAAGCTACCTGGACAGTCGGAAAATGGTGCTCCTTGGAGCGTTGACCTGTACGTAGCTCGAACATAGGAGGACCGGTCTGAAGAACCGTGAAGACCAGATTGATACAAGAACTCGCGATTACGGTAAGCAAGGAAAGCATTCACACGAAGAGATGATTCTCGTTGACCTGGCGCGAGGTGGCGACAATGCCGCTTTTGAGAGGCTAGTTGGATTGTGCCGTGAGCGACTGCTCTTCACAGCCTATCGGAAGATCCAGTGTCCAGCCGAGGCCGAGGATCTCGTGCAGTTCGCACTTCTGAAATCCTGGAGACACTTGGGATCATTTCGGGGCCAAGCCGCGTTTTCTACTTGGCTGACTCGCATTTTGCTCAACGAGATCCATATGTACCGGAGACGAAGCGACTATCGCCGACTGGAATACCAAGAGGATCTTACGCCGGCGGAGGCTGTCTTGGTACTCGCCGATCGTCTGCCGCAAAATGAAAACCCCCAAGAATGTGTACTTCGAAAAGAGAAGGTAGAGCTGCTCCGGAAGATGGTTCAGGCGCTGCCACTCAAGTTGAGATCCGTTCTGCAGTCGGATTTGGAAGAAATCAGTACCGACGATGTCGCTGAACGTCTTTCGCTCTCAGTTGCAGCTGTGAAAACACGCCGCTTCCGAGGCAGGAACGAGTTGCGTAAGCGCTTGGAGAATCACGAGCGAAGAACCGGTTTAAGAGACAAAGGCAAATAAGACCCCCGCGATTGAGCGACGTTGCCGTTGGGTGCGGGATGGTTAATCGCGCGCGCTCAATCTTGAGCGAGTGTGAGCGTATGACATGTGAAGCGGCGGAGCTTGCGCTCAGGATCAAATGATCAGTTTGTAGGTTATCTCCAGACGCTCTCAGATACACGCAGTACACAGATGCGAGGCGTATACTTATACGCGAGCAAAGATCTGGAATTGACCGGGTGAGGGACCGGATGACTTCTACGACGGAACAGTGGAAACCTAGAGCGGACCCCTGGTTGATTGCTGCTACGGTAGCCTTAGCCGCATTCATGGAAGTCTTGGACACGTCGATTGCGAACGTGGCCCTGCCCCATATTGCCGGTAACCTTGGAGCAAGCCAGGACCAGGGCACCTGGGTGCTGACGAGCTATCTGGTCTCGAATGCGATCATTCTGCCCGTCGGCGCGTGGGCTTCCAGCGTCATCGGCCGCAGGAACTTCTTTCTGCTCTGTATTGTCGTCTTCACCATCGCCAGCTTCTTATGCGGAATCGCACCATCGCTTCCGATTCTGCTGATCTCTCGCGTGATCCAGGGAGTCGGTGGGGGAGGACTGCAACCTATGGCTCAGGCCATTATGGCTGATTCTTTCGAAGAGAAGAAGCGTGGCCAAGCGTTCGCACTCTATGGGCTTGTCGCCGTGCTGGCCCCCTCGATCGGGCCCACGCTCGGAGGCTGGATCACCGATAATTACTCTTGGCGATGGATCTTCTACATCAACATACCAGTCGGTGTGCTGGCGTTCTTTCTTGTAACGCGACTTGTGGACGATCCCCCTTGGATTAAGGCCGACCGGAGCAACCTCAAGCGACTCGACTATGTGGGATTGGCTTTTCTGACGCTTGCCATGGGAGGCATGCAGATCTTCCTAGATAAGGGAGAAGAGAAGGATTGGTTTGCTTCAAACTTTATTCGTACATTTGCTTGGATGTTCGTGGCGGGAATGATTGGCCTTATCTGGTGGGAGTGGAGGGCCAAGAGTCCCATCATGAACATTCGCCTCTTCCGGTACAAGAACTTCGCGATCTGCTGCATTTTGATGATCCTGGTCGGGGGCGTGCTGAACGCAGCAACGGTGCTGCAGCCACAGTTCCTCCAGCAGCTGCTGGGCTATACCGCCACGAGCGCAGGGCAAGCGCTTACATGGGGCGGCGTGACGCTGCTTTTCGTCATGCCGCTCGCCGGTGTTGCCACCGGCCGCTTTGCTGCCAGAAATCTGGCTGCCGTTGGATTCGCCATCTTCGCCGTCGCCTACTACTACGCCTCGACCCACCTCAGCTTGAATATCAGTTTCGGATTCGCGTCATGGCTTCGTGTCATTCAGATGATTCCGATCCCGTTCTGCTTCATTGCCATCACGAATGCGGCGTACGTGGGACTGCCAAAAGAAGTCAGTAATCAGGTCTCCGGCATCATCAACTTTGTTCGGAATGTTGGAGGCAGCATCTTTATTGCGGTTACCGGAGCCATCGTCACAAACCGCTCTTTGTTCCATCAGGCGCGCCTGCAGGAACATATGCAACCAGGTAATCCGGCATTTACAGCCCAACTCAATGCACTGACGGGAGCCCTCAGCGGCATGGTGGGCCGACCACAAGCGGTTCAAATGGCTCAAGCCACGATATACAAGCAACTCAATCAACAGGCTGCTGCTCAAGCGTATCAGGACATCTACCGCTGGCTCTCCTGGATGTCTGTGGGGATGATAGCGGCGGCATTCCTGCTCAGTAAGAATCGTCCCGGAGAAGGAGCGCCCGCAGGAGAGGCAGTGCACTAGTGAATTTCCGTGGACTCCTAACCTCAGCCAGGCGCGTGAAGTGGAAGGTCAAGGTAAACGTTCGGGTTGATCGCACGCAATCCGATGGCAGAACGACCCATATCGACAGACAGGGAGAGCGGCATGGCTTCAATAACGACTCAACGTATCGCCAGAGAGTCGATCAACTGGTCCATCGGACTCAGTGTTGTCATCATCCTCGGAGGACTGCTGGCACTTGCTGTACCGTTCACAACGGGGTTGGCAGCGACAACCATACTGGCTTGGATACTGCTGATCCTTGGTTTGTTACATCTCTGGTTGGCTTGGCACACGAGAGGAACAGGGGTCTTGCTCTGGGAAGTCATGGTCGGAGCGTGCTATCTGTTCGCCGGCGGCGTTGTTCTGGCCCATCCTCTCGCCGGATTGGTCGCCCTGACCCTGGTATTAGGTTCTTATCTGCTGGTTAAGGGAGTCGCAGAAATCATTGCCGGCGTGAACACGCGAGGAGTTGGTGGAAGCGGATGGCTCTTGCTGGATGGGATTATCTCCGTTGTCCTCTCCGCAATGATCTGGCTTCACCTCCCGTCCGCGGCCACCTGGGTGATCGGCACTTTGATCGGATTCTCTATTCTTTTCAGTGGCATCACGTTTAGTCATCTCGGTGGCTGCACGCAAGGTTTTCGACGAGGTCTAAATGACGCTCGCCGAGCATTGCTGAAGGAATTCGGGCTGCAGCTTGAATTCGAAGGGGCAAATATTAGTATGTTCCCTCGAACTCCGGCTTTCCCTGCCTCGAGTGTTGATCTTATAGGTTTGGTGCCGGGGCAAGCTCCACGGTGATGCGGCCGGTGCTCCGCCATAAGGAAGCGCAGACTGAGCGCTGCTTTGGGAGGACGGCCCACTTTGCAGTGATCGAGAATGAGGAGGAGTGAGTGATAACGAAACCCGAAGATTTTAACGACGCCTACGTAACCATCCTGAACGCTCCCTATGTTCGAGAACCCCCCTACGATGTAAAAGGCGCCGGAGGAGTTCTCGCCAAGGGGCAGGTCGTTTGGGTTCATTCGTCTGAGGTTCCACGCATTCGAAGCGGACCTGTTCGGGCGTTTGTCGACTATCTCGGGGTTATCCTGGTCAACGCGAATTACCTGAAGAGCGTCTAGCAACGCGAACAACAACTCCGTGGCGGTCCCCGATCGAAGATTCTGCGCGGCACGCTACGACTGAACAAGCTAAGCATATACGATATGTACTGTAATGCAGACCGTCTGTCGTGAGATCCAGCACTTCAAAGTTCACGAGAGCCTGGAGGCTGATTGAAGAACGTTTTCGAAATTATCGGGGCGTTATCCTCCTTTGCCTTCCGCGTGATCGTCAACGCCTTCAAGGCACCATGGGAGTTCAATGAAGTCTGGCGACAAGTTGGTGAGATGGGAGTTCGATCTCTCCCTCTGGTGGCCGCCTCTGGACTGGCCTTAGGGGTAGTGATGACTCTGCATACGCGCAGCACTCTCGTGACATTTGGCGCGGCCGCAATGATTCCACGGCTGCAATCCCTCTCGTTCTTTGTGGAAATTGGTCCGCTTGTCGCGGCTCTGCTCGTCGCGGGTCGCGTGGGCGCGGGTATCGGAGCCGTGATCGCGAACATGCGAGCGACAGAACAAATCGATGCGATCGAGGCTCTGTCGATCGATTCCTTCAAGTTGCTGGTTGTACCCCGCGTGATCGCATGCGTCTTAGTTCTGCCGCTGCTTACCACCTTTATGGACTTTTGCGGCTTGCTCGGTGGCTTCTTGTCCGAGTACGCAGAGTCCCATCTATCGCTTGCGCTATATATGACCCGAGCCTTTACCGGCATTGTTTGGTCGAACTTTATTCCTCCAACTTTGAAAACGGCGGTCTTCGGCTTTCTGATTGGAACGGTTGCCTCCTATTTCGGCTACACAATAAATGAAGGAGCTGAAGGTGTAGGCCGCGCTGCGACGAACAGCGTCGTCCTATCTTCGTTACTCGTGATCCTTGCCGACGTAATCCTCGTCAAACTGATCTTCCTCCTGTTCCCCGAAAGTGCGATATGAGCGAATCTCAGGAAATAGCCATTACCCTTGACCGAGTCTCCAAGTCCTTCGGAGACAAAGATGTGCTCTGCGAGGTCTCTCTTTCGATTCGGCGCGGTGAAGCTGTCTGCATCCTGGGACGTAGCGGAATGGGCAAGAGCGTAATGCTCAAGCTGATGATTGCGCTTATGAAGCCGGATGGGGGGCGCATCCGAATCGGCAACGATGAACTCACGCAACTGAAAGGGGAAGAGCTTTCTCGTGTGCGGCGCAGCATGGGCTTTCTCTTTCAAAGCGCTGCGCTTTTTGATTCCTACACGTTGCATGACAATCTGGCCCTCCCGCTTCGCCGGCTTACCAGCAAATCGAAACAAGAAATCGAAGAGATCATCGACCGTGTTCTTAGCCAAGTTGGTCTTCAGGCTGATAAGCAGAAGATGCCGGTAGAACTTTCGGGAGGTATGAGAAAGCGGGCTGGTCTCGCTCGGGCACTCGTGTTGGAGCCGGATGTCCTTCTGGTTGATGAACCGAGTAGCGGACTGGATCGCATCACCGCATCCGAGATCGACGATCTGTTGCTCGAGCAGAAAACTCAGCGGCATACGACCATGGTCGTCGTCACGCATGACATTCATGGAGCCAAACGCGTCGGTGATCGACTTCTTGTACTCGACCGGGGACGGATCGCCGGGCTGGGCTGTGCCGAAGAATTAGAGACCAGTGATAACGAGATTGTTCGCAAACTGGTCGCGGAGCAATAGATGCGGAACCGGAATGTGACTATAGGGATCTTCGTCGCAGTGGGCCTTGCCCTGTTCACCCTCGCCATATTCCTCATTGGCGACCAGCATAAAGCATTTGCGAAACACGTCGAGTTTTATACAGAATTCGCGAGCGTCAGCGGCTTGACCAAAGGCGCCAAGGTACGAGTAGCGGGTTTCGATGCCGGAGAGGTCACCTCCATTGAGGTTCCGCCTTCGCCGGCATTCAAGTTCCGCCTGAAGCTGAAAGTGGTAGAACGCGTTCACGGCATCATCAGGTCGGATTCGATCGTCACCATTGCGACGGAAGGAGTCGTTGGAGATAAGTTCCTCCTGATTCATGAGGGGACTCCACACGCGCAAGAAGCGACGAGCGGTACCACGCTCCCAAGCAAGGAACCAGTGGATATGGCGGATCTATTGGAGAAGAGTGAGCGATTGCTCAACGGAGCGAGTATCACTATGAATTCCGTGGCAAACAAACTGAATGGAACCCTCGATGCGGTGACCACCACTGTGAACAATGCGAACGACGTTGTGGTCGGCATCAAGCACGGGAAAGGAACAGTCGGGATGCTTCTCAGCGACGAGAGCATGGCAAACAATGTCCGGAAATCCGTCGCGAACATACAGCAGGCAACGGCCAACTTAAACCATGCTTCGAAGCAGGCCGACGCGATGATCACTGACTTCACTTCCCGTGACCTGGGAGAGAAGACGGATCAAACAATTGCCACCGTCCAGAATGCCGCACAGAACTTCGATGCGACATCTCGCCAAGTTCGTCAGACCTTGACAACGGCTTTGGGCCCGGATGAGCAGGGTATTGATGCAGGTACGAACGTCCAGCAGGCGCTTTCGAATCTCAACCAGGCTTCCGGTAACATGGCGGAGGATACCGAGGCCCTCAAACATGAGTTCTTCTTCCGTGGGTTCTTCCGGCACCGCGGGTATTTTTCCCTCAATGGCCTGAATCCGGAAAGCTATCGGCGGGACAAGCTCTTTGCCAATCCCGCAAATGCCCGCCTGTGGCTGGCGGCGGCGGAGCTGTTCGAACAAAGGACGGACGGCACCGAAGTGCTTACTGCAGCAGGTAAGGTCCGGATCGATGCTGCCCTGGCCCAGCTAGGCGATGCGGTTGTCGGGAACCCTCTCGTGATCGAAGGGTATTCGGGCGCGGGCGCCCCAGGTGCGCAACTTGCGGTGTCTCGAACACGCACAATTCTTGTGCGCCAGTATCTGCATACCCGCTTCCAGCTTGACCTCCAGAGTGTTGGAATTGTGCCGCTGCGAAACGAGCCCCCGCCGGGAGTTCAAAAGACTACGTGGGATGGAGTTTCGATCGTGCTGCTGAGCCCCTCCGGAAACGTTAGCAACAGATGAGTTCACTCACTGAACCATCGGCGTATCGCGGGTTTTGATGGTCTTAAAGACCGAAGGCGAGCTGAACGAGCAGCTACCCAACGCACCGATTTTTCCGTCGGCTCTATCCTCTCCTGGTCCGCCGGGCACTAGCAAGCGGCGTTCGGCCAGACCAAGTTCGCTCTTGAGTCGCTCCACATACTGCCGACCGTCTGCTCCCTAGAGGTAGCCCGGAACCTCGGCGCGGATCTGATCGAAGATCCGCCGCGCCGTATGATCACTGGTTCCGCGGAGCCCTCCGGTACGACTCCCGAATCGCATCGATCAAGATCGCAGCCCCGGCCATCTTCACTGCCGGACGTTGTTTCTTCCTATGCTGCGCCTGAACGGCGTTCTGAGCTACCTCACGCACCACCGCTGATACGCGCTCAACTTCCGCGATACACCGATCGCCGACCCTGCCCCAGACTCGACTCCCGGCGAAACTGCTCGGATAGCTCCACCTTGGCTCTCCAGTCCAACCGGCCTCCATTCCTCAGCACCGCTGAGAAACAGGGTAGACTCCCCCCGCCCAGGGGTGGACAACTTATAACCGACAAAGTGGCCAAATCAAAATGCCAGAATCACATAGCAATAGCCGCGGTTTACCTGTAGTGGACGAGCAGAACTTCTGCCTTGGGCGAGCTTGCGCCTACGACGCGTGTTTCCAGCAGCACTTCGAACGAGCGCAGGGTCCCGTCCGCCTTCCGGGCCTGCTTCAGAATCGGGCCCATGGAGAGCCGGTCCATTACGAAGTCGGCAGCCGCTTGCGTCGATCCCATATTTCCTCCCCATAAGAGCAGGACATGACCATGGCCGTCCAGACTGGGCAGGAAGGAGATAACGCTGTGGTTCACGTAGCCTCGGTCTGGCTGGAAACCATTGGAAAAGCGAGTGGCTTCGCCTGTGCGAGGAGACTTGTTCAGGACGACCCGGGCGTCCAGCTGGAACCCACGAAATCCTCCCGGGATTTCCAGGAGGAAATCTGATATGGGTTCGTAGAGTTCCACCCAGGGGTTTGCTCCTCGTCCGCCGACGATAACCGCATTGGAGCCATAAAGGTCGTCCATCCGCACCTCTTGTGCGGAACGTACGCGAGGATTCGCTGCGGCAAACTGCGGCAGGCTAGCCAGGGCAAGCAGGCTATGGATGTCGGCTGTGCTGGTCAAATTCTTAAAGCGGTCTATCCCAAATGATGCCTCGGGAAAGCGCTGTGCAAAGGCTACGGCGAGGGGAGACGTATCGCCGTCTGCATATTCATGCAGTCGGATACGCACTCCGGTAATGTCCTGCAGGATGCCGACACCGCTATCCGCCAAGACGACGACGGTGGGCCGGTGAGGTGGAAGAACTTCATTCCAGAACTCGGTGTAAGCCTCCGGATGGAACGCAATCCATGCTCTCCTGCCCGCATACAGCCCAACCAGAAGCAGCATGATCGCGGCAGCAGTGGTCGCGATCCGTGCCCTTTTGTCGGCCCAGAAAGATCGTGGGGCAGTCGATCGTTCGTGCGGGGGCGAAGCGAAAAAGGGAGACGGAATATCGGGCGGGTGTGGAAGGGCGATGAGCGGAGCTTGAGTCTGAGGGAGGGCATGACGCTCAAAATGGGGGACGTAACTTCCACGGGGGATGACAATGCGTATGGCTTCTTCACGTCCTTCCTCGGCATAGAAATCGTCCAAACGCTGACGAAGGATGCGTGCGTAGTTGCGCACGATGTTATCGTCGCCTGGATTGTAGGCGGCCGGCCTGCCGAAGGCGTGCGTGCCGATCTGCTGTTCGGTGATTTCGGCTTCACATCCCTGCAATTTCCTTTCGCAGACATACTGGAGAAAGTTTGAAAGCAGTGTCGATTTGGCAAAGCCTTTACTGCCGGTGATTCGAAGAACTGTCCGCCACTCTTCAGAGTGTGAGTACGGTTCATTGTTAAGGCCGCCTGCCTCTGTAAGACGGGATGACTTGACTGCGGTGGTGACGGATTCTGCGATGCGTTTTTCGCTGGCCATGATCTGAAAGCTTGGCACGCAGGGTGCTGTATACTCCAAGGTACATGAGTCCTCTGCCCATGTGCGTCGGTTGCTTGGCCCATTCTTCCATGGCCACCTGTCGCTGTCCGCGCTAAATTCCTCTTCTCAATCCGTCTTGTAGTGACGAACGTTGCCTCGACGCGCTCCGGAACTGTTGGTGCGCTCCGGAAGTGTTGGTCAAAAATCCTACATCGCCGATCCCGCCATGCGCAATCGGTTCTTTCCACCGTGTAAAGCGGAGTCCGCGGCATACGTAAGTTTATCTTTCAGCAAGGTTTAGCGAGACACACCGTGTTTTCACCTATACAGAGTGGAGTCACGGCGGGAATGCTTCGAGAGTTCGTAAGAGCAGAGTAGAAGGGAGCTTGCATTGAATCGAAGAACATTCCCAGCCCAGGTCGGATCGCCCGCAGCCATGGCCGGAGTCAGCGGTGGAGCGAATGCGGGGCCTTCGAGCAAGCGGCGCGTGAACGTGCCGTTGCTCATGTCCGATCAAGACAACCGCGGGCCTACGGGCTGCAGCAGCGACCAGTGGCACGTACTGCCAACCTGGATGCGTACGCCCCAACGGGCAGCCATTTTACCCAGGCGTATTGCACGTCCCCGGTCTGGACGCCGTCGCGGGCCTCGTTGATGAAGGGTTTGTCCAGCCATCACAAAGGGGCGCAGAACAAGACAACGCCATATTCCCCCGAGCCCAAGGGACTGCCGCTACCGCAGCATGCGTATCACAATTGACGAATTTTGCAATTTCACACGTTGGAGGCCATCCATGAAAAAGCTGTTTGCCGTCATTTTTCTCCTGTCTATTAGCGTTGCGGCTATTGCCCAGCAGACGGGCAACATTCTTGGTACTGTTCGAGACACGACGGGTGCTGTGGTTCCGGATGCAACGGTTACGCTGACAAACGCCTCCACCCAGTTTTCGCGCACGCTACACTCAAACGCCAGTGGCGAGTACGTCGGTTCGTCGTTGCCGATTGGCAACTACACAGTGACGGTGGAAGCGCAGGGCTTTCGGAAGCTGGAACGTTCGGGTATCACGTTGACGACGGCAAACTCGCTGACCCTGGATTTAGATCTGACGATGGGCAGCACGTCCGAGACGATCGAGGTGACGGCGCAGGCATCGCTCCTACAATCCCAAAGCGGTACGGTGTCTTCACTGGTGGATAGCAAGCAGGTGGTGAACCTGCCGTTGGCGACGCGCAACTTTACCGATCTCGTGTTGCTGACGCCGGGCGCTCATCAAGGAACGGCGTCCAACTTGGGTGAAGGTGGCAGCGCGTACTCCATTCGGGGCGGGGCAAACTTCAGCGTAAACGGAACGACCGCCGCTACGAACTCTTACCTGATTGATGGAATTTATGATCGCAATCAATGGTTGAATACGCTGGTCATTGTACCCATCGTGGATTCAATTCAGGAATATCGCGTGTTGACGAGCAGTTTCACCGCGGAGGTCGGTGAATCGGCCGGCGCGGTAACGCTGGTAAGCACGAAGAATGGCACCAATCAGTTTCATGGGGCAGCCTGGGAGTTTCTTCGCAACGATCGGCTGAACGCGAATCAATACTTTGCCAAGCAGGCAGGCCTCGCACGACCCAAGTACAACCGCAATGTGTTTGGCGGCAACGTGGGCGGGCCAATCTTCCGCGACCGCACGTTCTTCTTCGCGGACTACCAGGGAATTCGGCAGCACACACCTGTAACACAGACCACAACCATTCCAACGCAGGCCATGGTAAACATGGTGAAGACGGGCGACTTCAGCAGTGCGCCCGTCACAATCTACAACCCCTCCACGACAACCACGGTGGGCGGCGCGAGCACGCGTACGCCTTATGCAGCCAACAACCTTTCCGCCGATCTGGATCCGGCGGCGGTGAAGCTGGTGAGTTTGATTCCGTTGCCCACGAACGGCAACGCGATAAACAACTACACCATTACCCCAAATAGTTTGCTGAGAGACAACCAGTTTGATGTGCGCGTCGACCAGAGCCTTCTCCGATCCGATCGGCTTTTCTTCAAGTATGCGTACGACCGCGCATCACAGACATTGCCCGGCACGATGTATCCCAATCCCGCGGCAAATATTCCGGTAGGACCCTATTTTTCCACTGGCGCCAATGGCTACACCACGGACGCGCTGGCGCATTCGGGTACCGTTGGCTATTCGCATGTGTTCTCGGCCAACACGCTGGTTGAGCTGCATGCAGCCATTGTTCGCTGGAATGCCGATGTTGCGCCGGTGAACATTGATGTTCCCGCTGCGACGAACCTTGGGATACCCGGCATCAACCGCGACCCGTATTCGGGCGGTCTGCCTGCGTTCACGGTCAGCACCTTCTCCCCACTTGGCGACAATTCCACCTGGCCTGAGATCAGCCACATTACCACCTTTCAGTACGACGGGAACCTGACGCACACCTTGGGCAACCATACCCTCAAGGCCGGCTTGCTCTTCCTGCGTCATCGCTTCAACGGCTTCTCGGCATTTCCAGTACGCGGCACCTTCGATTTCAACGGTCAATACACACGGCCCAATAACGCCACCAACGTGACAGCCACGCAGTTACCGTATTATGCATTGGCTGATCTTGCTCTGGGCGCCATGGACAGCGCGAGCCGCAACATTCTCACTGGCAGCTTCGGCATGCGTCTCTTCCAGCTTGCACCGTTTGTGCAGGACACCTGGCGTGCTACGGACCGGCTGACACTGGATTACGGTGTTCGCTGGGAGATCAGCGCGCCACCGTATGAGGTGCACAACCATTGGGCCAACCTTAATTTGAAGACGGGTCTTCTGGAGATTGCGGGGTTGAACGGGAACGGACGCCGCCTTCGGAACTTTGATCTTAAGACGATTTCGCCTCGCCTGGGTCTGGCATACACCTTAGACGGATCGCGTAAGACTGTGCTTCGTGCCGGGTTCGGTATGTCGTACGTGGAAACTCTGGCCGGCGGTGCGCAGCTTTACAAGAATCTGCCCTATTACTTCGCTCAGAACATCACCACAACGGTGGATACGGCCCCGACTTCGTTTTTGCGCAACGGTCTTCCTGCACCGGTTCCCCCTGACCCAAATAACGTTAGTGCTATCTCCACCGGCAGTCCAACGGTGTGGGACCCGAACACGAGGCAGACTGGGGTAACGCAGTTCAATCTTGGCATCCAGCGCGAATTGCGCAAGGATGTAATTCTGGACGTGAGCTATGTCGGCACGGTAAGTCATCACCTGCTCGTAAACAATCTGAACCTAAACCAATCGCGGCCGGGTCCTGGTGCACAGGGACCGCGGCGTCCCTTCTATACCGTCAATCCTAACCTGGTGAATGTGGCGTATCGCGCCGGTATTGCGGATGCGAACTACAACAGCCTCCAGGTACATGCCGAGAAGCGTACCTCTGGCGGTTTGAACTTCGGCGTCTCCTACACCTATTCGAAGTATCTCACCAACTATGGCAATCCGAATCCGGCAGGAACGAATAGCGGCGGCAACAACGACGTTCAGGACAGTAGCTGCCTGCGCTGCAACTACGGTCCAGCAACCGGGGATGATCTCCGTCATAATCTGGTGGCCAACGAAGTGTATGAACTGCCCTTCGGCCCGAAACGCCGCTTCCTGAACCACGGGGTCATCGCACACATCGCCGGTCCATGGAGCGTCAGCAGCGTCTGGTCCCTCCACTCCGGGTCTCCCTTTACGGTGTTCTACAGCAGTAACACCTCCAACTCTGCGGGCGGCGGCACCCAACGGCCAAATCGTATCGGCAAGGGGAAGCTGTCCTCCGGCCGTACGATCAATCACTGGTTCGATACGGCCGCGTTTGCCGCACCGGCACAGTACACTTTCGGCAACTCCGGTACGGGCATTCTCACAGGGCCCGGCTACTTCAACATGGATATGACTCTGGAACGCCACATCCTGTTGGGAGATCGCTACGACCTGAACCTGCGCGGGGAAGCCTTCAACACTTTCAATCGCGCCAACTTCAACAATCCTTCCGCCACGATAGGATCGCCCACCGCTGGCGCGATCTCGAGCACGCAGGCGGCGCGTATTCTTCAAATCGCGGTAAAGCTTTCGTTCTAGGCATATTATGAACAACTCACATCAACCGGGGTGCAATCTGAGGGACACATGTTTGAGCCTATAAGCGGCCGCCGCAGCTTTCTGAAAGCAATTGCATCCACTTCGGCTGCCACAGCGATCCGTCCATCTGCTGTTCTGGGCCAGGGTCCGGCTGGACTGCCAAACATTGTCTATCTACATTCGCACGATTCTGGCCGCTACCTGCGGCCCTATGGCCACAACGTTCCTACACCCAACCTGATGCGCATTGCCGGCCGAGGCATTCTTTTTCGCAAAATGCATTGCGCTGCACCTACATGTTCCGCAAGCCGCTCGGCTCTGCTTACCGGACAGAGCCCGCATGCGGCCGGGATGAATGGTCTTGCCCATTTGGGATGGAAGCTGCATGACTACAAGCAGCACATCCTGCACAGTCTGCGAGAACAAAAAGGGTACACCACGGTGCTTGCGGGGTTGCAGCACATTGCGGTTGATCCGAAGGCGATCGGCTTCGATGAGATTTTGCCCGGCACGCACCGTCTCGCGGCGGATGTTGCCACGCACACTGTGGAGTTTCTGAATAGGGCTCCGAAGCAGCCATTCTTTCTGGACTGCGGTTTCTTTGAGACACACCGCGATTTCCCAAATCCAACCGATAACGCCGACTATATTCTGCCGCCGGCACCGCTGCCGGATTCTTCGTCCACGCGCATTGACATGGCGGGCTTTCATCAAAGCGCGCGGAACATGGACCATGCGGTTGGGCGCATTCTGGATGCGCTGGAAGCCAATGGTCTGCGAGAGAATACGCTGATTATCGGCACCACGGATCACGGCATCGCTTTTCCCGCCCTGAAGGCAAATCTTAATGACGGCGGCATCGGAGTCTCGTTCATGATGAGCGGTCCGGGCGAGTTTTCCAAACCGGGCGTGTGCGATGCGTTGCTGTCTCAGATCGATGTTTTTCCTACGCTCTGTGATTACCTGGGCATGACGAAACCTGCATGGTTGACTGGCAGATCGTTCCTTCCGATCATGCGCGGGGAGCGGAAAGAGGTAAACGAGGCCATCTTTGCGGAAGTTACCTATCATGCAGCGTATGAACCGAAGAGGTGTGTGCGAACTGCGCGATACAAATATCAACGCCGCTACGACGGGCGCTCTATCTATGTGTTGCCCAATTGTGACGACGGCCCGGCAAAGTCTTACTGGTTACGGGAAGGTTGGCAGAAGCAACGACTGCTGCATACAGAAGAGTTATACGATCTTGTCTTCGATCCGGCGGAACGCAACGACTTGGCGCGCGACCCGGCACATTCGGAAACGCTGCGGCAGATGCAACAACGCATGGACGAGTGGATGCACGCCACGAGCGACCCTCTATTGCATGGTCCAGTGCCGCTTCCGCCAGGAGGGCAGTCGGCCCCAGTGAACGGCATCTCACCAAAGGAAATGCCTACCAGCGAAGGGCAGTTTTCGTATTAGCTCGTGTTGCCACGAACGGTCCGACGGACGGTTGTACCAGCGATCTACGGGTTCGGATCGATGCAGGAAGTGACAGTAAGGGAAGCCAGAATCGCAGGACTCGCTCCCCTTATTGCCAAGCGTCGGATGCCAGCCTGACCTCTGCTGTAGGTGGTGTCTATCCTAGCCAGGAGTTTGGCCGACGGTGTTGCGATACTTCCGCCAGCGTTCGGCCAGCACAGGGAATTCTTTAAAGGAATAAGGACCTCGTCGTTGAAAACTCATCGCGCATCTTCGAGTTGAAGCTACATCCACGGTCTCGGACTGACAGCCCTCGTCGGTTGTGGAGAAATATGCCTTCCGGTGAGTTGTCAGTTTGACCTTGCCCCCGGAAAACGTACCTCATATAGCGTTCTGAGAGACTATCGAAGGAGCAGCGAAGATGGAGCGTATACCGAGGAAGGCGTACACCTACGAGTTCAAGATGGAAGCGGTACGGCTGGTGGAGTCAGGCCAGCGCGTTGCAGAAGCGGCGCGGTCGCTGGGCGTGATCGAGCAGACGTTGTCGAACTGGATCAAGGCGCACGAGTCTGGCAAGCTCGTGGCCCACGGTCGGGGATCGAAGCTGACCGCTGAGCAGATCGAGATCCGCCAGTTACGCGCAGAAAATGCTCGTTTGAAAATGGAGCGTGACATTTTGGGAAAAGCGGCGGCGTACTTCTCGCGGAGCCAGAGATGAAGTACGCCCATATCTATCGCAGCCGCCATCTCTGGCCAGTTGGTTTGCAGTGCGAAGTGCTCCACGTCAGCTTCACTGGCTATCGCCAGCACCAGTTGCGTCGTAGCCGGATTGCCCGGCGTCGGCACATGGCGGACGCGGCATTGCTGGTGCACATCGGCGCGATTCATGCCGAACTTCGCGGCGCCTACGGCTGGCCTCGTATGTGGCGCGAGTTGCGTCGTCGCGGCGTGCGCGTGGGTAAGGAGCGGGTACGCCTGCTGATGCAGCAACATGGCATAAAGGCGCGTGGCAAGCGGCGATTTGATAACGTACGATATTTTTCGCACATTTGATTTGAGTTTTGTCTGAGGCGGTTGGTACAAGCAGGAGGAGCGAGGCCTCTGAGGGACTTGTGATGGAGCCGACGATGGGAGTTGTTTCTGAGTTGGAGAGCGGGGCGAAGGCGCTCGGCGCAGTGGTTCAGATCGACGAGGGCAAGATCCGTGCGCATCTGGACGAGGTGGTGCGGGCGACGGTGGAAGAGACGCTGAACGCGCTGCTGGATGCGGAAGCGGACCACCTGTGCGGAGCGCGGAAGTACGAGCGAACCGAGGGCCGCAAGGACACACGGGCAGGCAGCTACGAGCGGCAGTTGCACACCAGGGCCGGCGAGGTGTCGCTGCAGGTGCCGAAGCTGCGCAGCCTTCCATTCGAGACGGCGATCATCGAGCGCTATCGCCGGCGTGAGACCTCGGTGGAAGAGGCGCTGATCGAGATGTATCTGGCTGGGGTGAGCGTGCGCCGGGTCGAAGACATCACGCAGGCGCTATGGGGTACGCGGGTGTCGGCCTCGACGGTGAGCGACCTGAACCAGAAGATCTACAAGCAGATCGAGGAGTGGCGTCAGCAGCCTCTGGTGGGCGACTTCCCGTATGTCTTTCTGGATGGCCTGTGGCTGAAGCGGAGTTGGGGTGGCGAGGTGAAGAACGTCTCGGTGCTGGTCGCGATCGGCGTTGCGCAGAGCGGCTATCGACAGATCCTGGCGGTGAGCGAAGGTGCCAAGGAAGACAAGGCGAGCTGGACGGAGTTCCTGCGCGGGTTGAAGGAACGTGGTCTGAAGGGCGTCGAGCTATTCGTGTCAGACAAGTGCCTGGGGCTGGTGGAGAACTTCGCGGACTTCTATCCCGAAGCGAAGTGGCAACGTTGCGTGGTGCACTTCTACCGCAACGTGTGGACGGCGGTGCCGACCGGCAAGGTGAAGGAAGTAGCCGCGATGCTCAAGGCCATCCACGCCCAGGAAGATGCCGCAGCGGCGAAGCAGAAGGCTCGTCTGGTCGTTGAAAAGCTGCGAACGATGAAGCTGGCCAAGGCTGCCGAGATCGTCGAGAACGGCATCGATGAGACGCTGAGTTACTACTCCTTGCCGCCCGAGCACTGGCGCTGCCTCCGCACCAACAACCCGCTCGAACGGCTGATGCGCGAGATCCGACGACGAACTCGAGTCGTCGGAGCCTTCCCCGACGGCAACTCAGCGCTCATGCTCGTCGCCGCAAGGCTTCGTCATGTCGCCTCCACCCGATGGGGCACCAAACGCTATCTCCAGATGGATCGGCTCGCAGAGGTCGTCGCCATCGCATGACCCTTTTGGCTCTGGCCCCCATGGGGGCCAGAGCCAAACAAACCCCAACCCAACAACCTTCCAAAGACATCACTCAAAATAAAAGTGCGAAAGATTCTGGACACTACCCTCCGCACGGCATTCTTGTAGCAGCGCATCAGGACCCGACGGACATCGTCTATCGAGGCTTCCCTCTGGTCAACAAGAATCTTCTGGGCTTGGGCAATAGCGCATTCCATCAATTCACGGGCACCTGGATCGTCGCCCAACTGCGATTCTGCCATGCTGACTGCATCGGACCATCCCGATTGGACAGCTTCTCGTAGCAAGGGAATCAACCAGCGGCCCTGATCAGGAAATCCTGTTACCCAAAGGAGATCCGAAGGCGTGGGAAGAGCCATGAGGGTTCCTCAGCCGGGTGGCGAGACTATGCTCGACCTGGCAGGCCTGAATCAGCGGGACAAATTCTTTGATTCATCTTGTTCGTTTTTCGTTTTCTCGATGGCTTAAAGGGTGAAGGAAATTCATCACTGCCAGAAGAGAGAACGTTTATGCCCCCTCAATCAGAACGCGCCAATCTCGACCCAAGATGGAACGACGAAGCAAAACGGCTGGCATCACAGGCCCGAGTTCTTTCAGGAGAAAAACTCATCGAGTTGATCTCTCGCTTGCAACGGATCACTGGAAACTCAAAGGATGCATGCTGGCGTTTTATTCGCCAACACGCTCTTCGCGGCAAACACGACTACCGGAGATGGACTCCTGAGGAGTTCGATCAGCTCCGCGAAGAACTAGCGTCTCACCCGCTGCAAACCGTCGCAAAGAAGCTTGGAAGAACTGAAGAATCGATCCGAAGCATTCTTGCGCGCAATGGTCTTTCGGTGCGCTCTATTCGCTGCGACATGTTCTCCGTCGAAAGCTTAGCGGGCGCACTGAAGGTAGGGCGGCGTGAGGTGCTGCATTGGATCGAACAGGGTTGGTTGGAGACAAGCGTCGAAAAGCGCGGAAGTAAATCTTTTCATGCCATTTCGCCAGATGCGTTGGTTCGTCTCTACCGCAATCATCTCCCTCAATTGATCGAGCGGGGACTGCCCAATCGAGGGTTGTTCGAGGCATACCTACAGTATTGCTATGTGCCTAAACATACGACCGGAAGTCAACTTCTCGAAGTCAGGCGAGACAAACGCGAGAGAGACGCATTCGACACTCTTTCTCAAAGCTCCGAGAACGCAGTATGAGTGGAACTCCATTTGTGGATGTTGCTTTCAAGGGAACGTAGAGACTTCTCTATTCAACATCTATGAGGTGCACCATCCTTCTACTCGAGACCACAATATCCCGCTGCTTATGCTGAGTTGGAGCGTGGTTGTGGTATGCCCGGCTTGATTTGTGCCAGTGGATAAGAGAGAACTGGACAATGATCGGCCCCGGTATTTCTGTACCAATTGAAGAGTTAGTTTCCGACCAAATTTAGCCTGAGAAGGCGGAGGGATTTGGATGCGGAAGAAGCGATTCAGTGTGGAACAGATGATCGGTGTATTGAAGCAGGCGGAGGTTGGTGTTCCGGTTGCAGAGGTCATTCGGAAGGCTGGGATCAGCGAGCAGACGTTCTATCGCTGGAAGGCGAAGTATGCGGGGTTGGAAGTGGATCAGGTGCGGCAGATGGCTCAGCTGCAGGAGGAGAATCTGCGGCTGAAGAAGCTGGTGGCGGAGTTGAGTCTGGATAAGACGATGTTGCAGGACGTGCTGTCAAAAAAATGGTGAAGCCTTCGCGGCGTGGACCGATGGTCGATCGGCTGATGAGCAGCTATGGAGCGAGTGAACGGAGAGCATGCCGTGTTCTGTGCGTCACGCGCGGGACGTATCGCTATCGGAGTTGCTGCGATCCACGGACTGAGTTGCGGATGCGTATCCGCGAGATCGCTCAGGCAAGGGTGCGTTATGGATATCGTAAGATCCGCGTACTGTTGAACCGCGAAGGCTGGGAAGTGGGCAAGCATCTGGTATATCGGTTGTATAAAGAGGAAGGCTTGATGCTGAAGCGGATGAAGCCGGCCGACAGGCGCAAGTCTGCCCGCCAGCGCGAAGAGAAGTTCAAACCATCTGGGCCGGACCAGGCATGGAGCATGGACTTCGGCGCGCCATGTTGGCGAGGAGGATGAGATGAGTTAGTGATCGAGTCTTTTCGCCTGCTGGCTCTTGACCGGCCGCTGTGATGCGGTCCGACTCAGGAAGGAGCCTGAGTTGAAGGGGTCTGTCCAAGCGTATCGTGTTCCGACGATGCGTGGGAAAGCTGACAGACTGAACTGTACCGGGCATCGCCATTATCGGTGTGCCGGGCTACCACACATCTTATGGTGAGACAACGAAGCATACGTTGGAAGCCTCTGTCTTGAATAGCTCAATGCTCCCGTAGTAGGTCAGATGGGACCGGGAGTCATGCGGTCTGAGTTGGTGGGGCTTGAAGTTCCCCACTGACGGGTCTGGATAACGGACTCAGCGACGATGACCTCCTCACAGGTCGTCGCTCCGAATCGCCAGGGGTAAAGTATGCCACCTACGAGATGAAGGTCGAGAACTGGAACATGGGAACCCTGATTGACCGCCCGGCAACGGAGCCGGGCTAGCCACGGAGACTGGAGATGGTGAATCGAGGGGGCGGAGCCTGCGTAGTAGTCCGAGCACGGGAAAGCCGTGTACATGGCGAAGGCAGGCAAGGAACCGACAGAGTTGCGAAGACGGAGGAACCATCCATGGACTTGGGTGATCAGACTGATGAGGCCTGGCTCCTCAGCGTGCAACGCAAGCTCTATCAATGGAGCAGGACACATCCTGAAGACAGTTACCGTGATGTGTGGAACTGGACGACAGACATCCGCAACTTGCGGTGCGCCTGGCAGAAAATCGCTCTCAACAAAGGGCGTCGTACTGCCGGGGTCGACGGGATGACAGTAGCGGGAATCAAAGGGGCGATGGGTATGGAGTTGTTCCTTGAACAACTCCACGGTGACCTGAAGAGTGGCCGGTACAAGCCGAGCCCCTCACGACGGAAGCTGATCCCCAAGCCACGTCAGCCGGGGAAGTTCCGACCCCTCGGTATCCCGACCGTGCGTGACCGCGTGGTTCAGTGTGCGGTCAAGAACATCCTGGAGCCGATCTTCGAGGCTAGCTTCTGGCATGTGTCGTACGGGTTTCGACCCGGACGAGGCTGCCACGGCGCCTTGGAGCATATCCGCATGAGCATGCGCCCGCGAGCGAAGGCAGAAGATGGCCGACGTCAGCGGACACCCTACCAATGGGTCATCGAGGGGGATATCAAGGGCTGTTTCGATAACATCGATCACCACCAACTGATGGAGCGGGTTCGCGCCCGTGTCGCAGATGGCAAGGTGACGAGGTTGATCGCGCAGTTCCTGAAAGCCGGCGTCTTGTCAGATTGCTTCCTGCTACCGACAGACAAAGGCACTCCCCAAGGTGGTGTGATCTCGCCGCTGCTTGCCAACATCGCCCTCGGCATCATCGAGGAACGATACGAGCGGTGGACGCATCATCGCCGAAAACTCCAGGCTCGCCGCAAGAGTGATGCCACGACGGCGGCGTTGTGGGCCCGCATGACGGACCGTAAAGCTGGGCGGGCAGTGTTCTTCCCGATTCGATATGCAGATGACTTCGTTGTTCTTGTATCTGGTACTCGCGAGCAAGCCGAGCAGGAAAAGGCAGACCTTGCGAATTACCTGCGGGAGTCGCTGAAGTTGGAGCTATCCATCGAAAAGACGCGGGTCTCTGATCTGACCGAGGGCTTCCAGTTCCTCACTCAACGGGTGCGCTACAAGTGGCATCCGCGCTTCGGCTATATGCTGAGGATCGAGATACCAACCAGCAAACGGGCGGATCTTCGGTACATGGTGAAGCAGATGACCAAGGGCACTAATACGCTCTGGTCTCTGTCTGAGCTTCTCCAGAAACTCAATCCTGTTCTGCGGGGATGGGGAAACTACTATCGCTTCTGCACCGGCGCAAGCCGTCAGTTCGCTGCACTCGACTTCTATGTCGGGGACTGCATCTGGCGTTGGCTGATGAAGAAGCACAGTAAACTCCATCGTAAGAGAACCCGGCTCGTAAGACTGCCGAGTCTTCTTCGCCCTACTCGCAAGCTATGGCGTGAAGGCAATGTTGAGCAGTTCCTTCTCTCCATGCTG
>Ga0255336_100660_pt1 | contig 44550 bp, 45 predicted proteins | sample MeOH1_35cm_T3_17_FD_189102 | JGI IMG/M metagenome (GOLD analysis project Ga0255336, IMG submission 189102) | Sandy soil microbial communities from University of British Columbia, Vancouver, Canada - MeOH1_35cm_T3_179 | ecosystem: Engineered > Artificial ecosystem > Sand microcosm > Unclassified ...
CGCCTTCTTCCGACGACACCAGCGCATTGATTTACGATCCGAATGGCGTCTTTTTGGAGAACGAGTTCCTGGTCCGAGGCTTCTTCGACGTGGCCGCCGCCCGCTTTCCCTACGAAGCTCTCCCCTTTTTACGATTTTGCAAGTCGCTGGCCCAAGCCGACATCTTCGACGAGGATGGCACGCCGTACGTCGCGTACCGCCTCAAAAATCTCACCTCTTTCACGCAGGCGGCCTCTCGCGGCTTTGCGTCCTACAGCACGATCCGGGAGGATGAAAACGCCAATTTGGTGTCCCTCGAGCGTTCGGTGAGCATGTTCGATTCGGCTCCCCGCACGGCCACTTCGAATTCCGTTCAACGCGCGGACGGCGGCCTGGACGTGATTCCCGCGCATACGGTGGGAGAGGTCATCTCCGAGTCGGCTCCGCCGGTGGTCCGGTGGCAACACCAATACTCGGGTCTGGCTCTTCTGGGCGCATGGCTGGACCTCCATTGTATGGGCCTTCTCTCGGGCAGCATTTCCGCGTTCGAGGCCGCGGACGACGTTGTCGCGGAAGCCATTCAGGTGCTGACCTCGTTGTTGTCCACCACACTGGCACATGCCGCCGCCGGCGGGACGGAAGACGAAGGCCATCAGCAGTGTGCCGTGGTGCTGGACGAAGCCAGCAGCCGCTTCGAGACCGGTACGGACGTGGTGACGTGTGTCTTTGACATTTTGGAGCAAGAGTTGCAAACGTTCCGTCGACGGTCCGGCCCGAGCTTCAAGTGCAGCATCCTCAACGCCTGTTTGGACTTTACCAAGGTGCTGAGCAAAGTGCGACCCCATCAAGTCTTGCGGCACCTTTTTCAGAGCAGCCTGCTCAGCCTCCACGGCTCGACCGGATTGATCCTGGGGATCGTGTCCGCCATCGAGATCCCACGACAGGAATTTAGCTTCTTGGAGAGGTGCGCCGAAGTATACAAGACCGTGATCACACTCGCTCTTCAGGCGTGGGATGACGTGAACGTTCCCGGCCGAAAGGACCGATCCCGTGTGACCAGATTTGCGGGCGGACACAGCGCCAAACATCTGCAAGAGACCGGATTGTTGGCCTTCAGCGAGGTCATGTTTGCCGCCTTTCAAGAAATTCCGAACTGGACGTTCCGGTCTCACGATCAACACATCCGACTGAGTGGCACGCTGGCTGAAGCATTCTGCACAGTCCTCCGTCTCGCCTTTGACCTTGGTGAAGAGTACGGCTCTGGCACCAAGACGACCATGGTTTACCTCGCGTCGGCGAACATGCTCGCCACGGCTTTTCGGCAGTCGGATCCAGAGGCCACACCGACGAAACCCATCCTCTGGCTGTTTGCGGATATTTGTACCCAGAAGACATTACAGCCGACCTTGGACGAGGAATGCTCTCAAAACTTACACGCCGTTGTCACTTTGGCCGGCCTTCTCATCCGCCACGGCCAACTCCAGAAAGAGCCCATGTCATCGTTCGACGTGCACTTGTTCAACGCCACCCCCCTGCTGGTCCGTTTGCCTCTCCGGCTGTCGTCGGCCCGCGCTCCCTGCCTGCAGCTGCTGGAGGATGTGATGCGGAAAGTCGATCAAGATCGGCCCTCCTCTCTGCTCGGTCTGCTGGGCGCCACGTCGAGCATTGCTTTTCTGAACGTGCTCAAGCATCTGGAGCAGTCTTGGACGGCCGGTGACCGGCGTGAGATTGTCTGGAAGCTCTCGTCCTCGATCCTCCAACACTCGCAGCAGTGGCTGGCGATCGTCCTGCTGACAGGATCCACTCCGAATACGTCCAAAAAACGAAAATCAAAAGGCCCCCCGTCGCATTCGGTGCGAGGAAAGCCTTTTTTACAAACGGCCGTCGATTCATTGAGCAACATTGACCGGCTCCCGCAGACAGCGGCCATAGCCATGTTAGGATTCGTCATCCAAGCACATCAGAACTGCCCGTGGGCGACAAGTGACCTCCATACGCGCCGCGACTTCTTTCCCGCGCTCATCTCTTACGTCGACAAGTTTCCTGCCGACGGGGGTGACGAGGTGAAACGCGCTCGACATTATTCCATTGCTGCTCTGGTCACAGAGTTGTCCACGATCCACCTGCACCACGCGAAAGCAGGACGAGAGCTGGCGGCCATCACGCCCTTCACGCCCCTGCTGCGATGGCTGACCGCCCATGCGGTCGACGTGTCCAGTTACAATTCATCCTTGCACGCCAATCTACGAAGAAATTTTGCCGCAAAATACAGTGGCCTGTCGGTGATGGATCTCAAACGCACCGGTTTGACCGACAGGCACTACGGCGACGGCTTCTATTACGACATTGAGTATGCGAACAGGTTGATGGCACACGATGCCCACTGGAGCAGCGACCGATCCGGCCGGCAGTCGTTTGCCGCCGAGTTTCGACGCGCCAACACGAATCTTTCTCTCGTCGACGCCGAGCTCACGCTCCTGCAGAGTTTCCGAGACTTCTGTACCGACCACTGCGCCTTCTTCGTCCGGGATCGAGAAGTGCAAAAGGCCGTGGCTCACGTCATATCCCACTGTCTTCGAGCCAACACCCGGGTCTATCCGTCCGAGCGGATCTTTGAGGCCCTCTTCCAGACCCGGGCCGACCTGTCGATGGTGTTGATCAGCCAGTTGGTGGAAACCAATGCGAAGGGTTCCGATTTCGCCAGCCTGCTCCATGCCGCCTGGGATAGCGCGCGGTTCCGCAATGGATCCTATGATATGGCCATCGCCCACAACGATCTCTTGTATTGGCGATCCGTGCTCTCCATTCTTCTGATGGCGATGCATTTTCACATCAACAGAAAACTGAAGCCCATCGCGCCTGGATCGATTCCGGGTGCGGCGATTGTGCAGATCGACCCTTCCAATGCGACTTTCCTGGAGATTGCGACCGTGGTCGTGGCCGATGGATTCAAGTCGATTGTCGCCGCACTGCTAGACCAGAAGAAAATTGAAGCGCCAGCGGACCGTGCCCCCGCGGACGCGCTGGTCGTCGGTCCCAAGGATCTCTCTCTCGTGCTGACAATTTTCCAGACATTACTCAGACTGCAAGCCCTTCCCCAGTTTGCGGCCGAGCTCTCCACGCGTCTCTGCAGCTCGGGCGTCGTGCCGTCTTGCCTCGTGCTGTATTCATGGTCTCATCTCCTGATCACCTCTGACACGGGCCATGAGCCGGTGTACGCCGACCTGTGTCTCCGATATTTGGTCTCGCTTTCCTCACTCGCCCCCGCCGCCGAAGAACTTGCCATCGAGGGTGTGCTGAGTCGGATCCTGACCTCCAAAGTCACGCAAATATTGCAGAGCGTTCCTGGCGGAGTATGGCACCTCGACAAGCGACCAAGGTGCGCTCTGCTGTACCATACCTGGGCCACGGGAATACTCCCCCTCTGTCTCAATCTCCTTCATGCCGTGGGGGGGGCTATCGCAGGGGAAGTCGCATCATTCCTCAATCAGTTCCCGAATCAACTCAATCGGGCGAGCAGTGCGTTCATGGCACGGCCACTGGGCAATTCCGAGGATTCTGGTTTACTCACCTTCACCCTGGCCAGCGAGGCCGCCACCCTCGCGCTCATCTCCTACATCTTGAACTGTTTCCGAGGAGCGGGTGCATCGGCCGCGGTGGATCCTACAGCAATTCCTCCGCTGGCCGGGTATGACGAGCACCGCGCAGCGCTGGTAGACGACATTCGAGATGTCATCCAACAGAAAGACACCATCAGACAAAGTACAATCGTCGCGACGGACAGTAGAGAACTCAAGTGGCAGAGGTCCAAGGACGGGGATATCCTTGACAAGAAAATTGTGCAACAACTACGCCAGGCATTACTCTGTTTGCCAGGCGACGAAGAAGACGATGAAAAGTCATGAGCGAGAGGGGGAGCATGTATAATACTTGTCTGTTTGCTGAACAAGAAGCTGTTGGCTGCCGCCTTCCCTCCTTTTCACGTGACTGGCAAATCTCGGCTCACTCGAGCCTCGGCAATAGTCCTCCCCGCTTGTTCTGACTACTAACCGAGTGCGAATCCTGACTCGATGTTCTCAAGATGAGATCTTCTCAATGGACTGAAGATTTAAGTTCGGTTGCCCCCGGGAGAGCCTGGATTTGTGAGGCTGACAGACCCTGAAATCCTCGGAAGAAGACTAGTCGAACATTTTATCATTTACCAGCCTTGGACATCTCTTATTTGCATTGATCACTCGCCTCCTGTGAAGTCGGTCGCTGCCCTCCCCTCTACGTCAATCTTTCTCAGCTGGCCGACACGTTCGCGTCGACGTCCGCAAATATGCCTTACACATCTCGCTGGACGGTACCCATTCCGGAATGCTCTTTACCCACCTTCCTGTTCAAATCATCCACCCACCCACTCGGGGACCAGATGTGTTTTGCGGAAGCGGAGCGCCCAGATACACACTACCTGACACCCACCCAGTTCAGGCTGTGGGCGCAGCGGTTTGGTCTCGGACTGCGCCAGTCCAAACACTTCCGCAAAGGAGATCGAATCCTGTTGTTTAGCGGGAACGGCCTGTTTGTTCCCGTGGTCTTTATGGGGACGCTGTGTGCTGGGGGCATATTTTCAGGCGCCAACGTCGGTCATCCTCGGCCGGATATATCGTCGACCGCTGACTTCTTGTAGCCGACGTTTGTGCCCCGGGAGCTGGCGCATCAATTACGAGACAGCGGAGCGGTCTACCTCCTGTGTGCCGACAGCGCGATTGATACAGGCATTGAAGCGGCCAAACTGGCCGGACTGGACCCCGCGGAGAGGGTGTTTGTCTTCAACAGCAAAATCTTCGATGGACCGGGTGCTCCTGGCACGCAGGGTATCAAAGGATGCCCGTATTGGAGCGCGCTCATGGCCTCGGAAGACGAAGCAAGAGGATTCCAGTGGGACGACCTGACCGGGCCGGGCGAGTGTCACACAACGCTCGCCCTGAACTACAGCAGCGGCACAACAGGGGTGCCCAAGGGTGTCGAAATTACCCACAAAAATTATATCAGCAACACGTTACAGGTCGCCAAAATCGCCCAGAACGCTCCAGATTACGCGATTCGCAATGCCCGGGCTCGATGGCTGTGCTTTCTTCCTCTCTACCACGCATACGGACAGACCTACTTTATCGCCGGCGCCTTGAATCGAGGAATTCCCGTGTATATTATGCCCAAATTCGATTTTCTACAGGTCCTGGAATATGTTCAGAAATTCCGCATAACAGATTTTGCGCTCGTCCCCCCGATTGCCGTCGCGTTGGCCAAACATCCGGCGGTCAGCAATTACGACTTGAGCTCGATTGAGGCCATGGGTTGTGGAGCCGCACCGCTGGGAAGAGACGTCGCGGCACAGCTCGAGAAGCGGCTGGGTCAGAGGGTGAACTTGAAGCAGGGATGGGGCATGACCGAGTACGCAGAGAGGCCCTGATCCCAACCCCACTGATTGAAATATGTTCCAAATCTGACGAGATTAGGTGTACTTGTTCTTTGCTGGGCTGGGAGGTCACCGATTTCTGCGACTCCAACGCGGTTGGCGAACCCAACGCCAACTGCGAAGCGAAGATCATGTCCGAAGACGGTCAACAGGAGATCACAGAGCGTGGGCCCCAGGCGCGAGGCGAACTCTGGTGCCGCGGTCCCAACGTGATGAAGGGCTACTGGCGCAACCCGAAAGCTACTGCAGAAACGCTCACACCGGATGGCTGGCTCAAGACCGGCGACATCGCATATGTCGACGAGCACGGCAAATTCTTCATCGTGGACCGGAAAAAGGAGCTGATCAAGGTCAAAGGCAACCAGGTCGCGCCCGCCGAGTTGGAGGCCTTACTGTTGGAACATCCGGCCATCGCCGACGTGGCCGTGATCGGCATGCCGACAGCAGACGGAGACGAAAAGCCGCGCGCCTTCGTGGTGAGACAGCCCGACGAGAAATCGCAGCGCATCACTGCCGAAGAGATCGCCAAGTTTATCGAGGACAAGGTCGTCAGGTATAAGAGACTCGCCGGCGGCGTTGAGTTCCTGGAGGTCATTCCCAAGAACCCCAGCGGCAAAATATTGCGGCGACATTTGAGGGACGAGGCCAAGGTGCGCATGGAGCAGCGGCCACAGGCGAGACTGTAAAGAAGGTCATAGAAAGCGTGAATAGTCGCGGCATGGAAGGCAGATAGATTATTTCGTAGCATCTGGTAGACCGTGTCAGAAAAGGTCCTTAGCCATGATCTCCCCATCCAGCGCCCCAGCCTGCCATCTCGTCGGCCGACACAGTCCTGTAGATGACACCGGCACCAAACAGATGTGGCGCTGCCCTGCTCAGCGCGACCGCCAGGATATGCTTGCAAATCGGCACAGGGGCATCTGGCCTTGTCGCGGTGCCGCCGAACTGCCACCCCGCTCCGTGGTTGTCGATTTCGATTTTGTCGTTGTCATCATGTATTGGTATCGTTGCCGTCGTCACCGCCATCGTCATGTCCTCGCCGTCGTCGTCCACCATGGCGTGGAGCAGTGTGAACGAAGAGAAGGCAAAGGCGGGACATGAGCAGTTCCACACGTCCAATCGGACCTCATAGTACGTCGTACTAGGATCGAATGCTTTCCGATATCGAGACCGAGATCCGGTCGGCTTTGATGCCTTTCCGTCAGTCGCCACAACGGCCGAGGCGGATTGGACGAGGAAGACGGTGGCATCATTTGACCGTAGAGGGTGCGGCGGCGCATTGCTTTCGCCTCTCGCCTTCAGGTGGGCAACTGTGGTACACGATACTTCCATCTCTGTCACAAGGTGCCGGTCAAGCAGGTCCAATGCAGGCAACAGCTCATGTGGAAAGAGAAAGTGGAGCGTCATCATAATCGACCTAGCTTTTTTGGCGGCATCTGTATTAGTCTCCGCCAGCCGGGACAGCGTTCCAGTTCCCGTCTCTCCAGGGCTGCTGGGTCTTGCTTTTTGCGATGTGTGAGCGGCGTCGAGTGTGGAGAGGGATGAGAAGATGCCGGTGAGCGTCGAGTTGTCGATGCCAGTGGTCATGTCTGGTGCCAGATGTATGCTCATTGTGGCCTGGGGGATTTTGGAACACGTATTCCATGTTGTGGTATGGTCGCTTGACCTCAACCGTGAAGAGAGTCACACAGCTGTGGTGAACGGCTGGGTTTAAGAATCAGGCATTGCACCTAGCATGGGGAGTTGATGGATGTTGGGCATAAACTCGCGCCAAGGCTCCGCTTGATTAGAGCGCTCAGAATAGATGTGCTGTCGACAGTGGAGGAATGAGGTGTGCCAGACTTATTGAACTTTCCTTGGACCGGTACTGTATCATAAAAGTTCGAGACGAGATCAGGATCAAAAAGATTGACGCTATCACCAGTCCGATTCCTCGGCGGGAAGCCATTTCATTCTTTCCGGTCAAGCGAATCAAAACTACCGCTTCCCGGTCAAAGAGAATTATTAACGTTCAAGCTGTCAGATTCTAGCTCTGCCTGTCATTAGAGATTCCCTTTCACCCTTGCATGCTCATCGCAGATCTCTTTCAGCCCTGCCATCGGATCTTTGCAGCTTTCATCACCCCCACCACCCCCAGAGGTACTTGCTCTGGATCAACAATCTGCACACTGCCGTATTTGTCCACGATCTCTGAACCATAGACCGCGAGGGTCCATTTCCAGTAAGGCTGCATGGAGGAAAACGTCTGGTGGATGCCTGAGCTGGATGATTTTGGCAACGTTTTAATCCAGCCTGTCATCTGGCTCGTGAGGTGCACATGCTGCTCGGCAGGCACCGACAGGAGCTCCTCATATGCAGCCCCGAGGTTCGTCGATCGCTCTTCTCGATAGCGCAAGAATTCTTCCTTGGACATAAAGTCCTCATTCTCGGCCGGGATGTTTCTGGTGGCGACCGACCATCGGTTTCCCATGCCTCTGCCGGTGTTGTGCGTACGGAATTTGTCCTTAGCGGCAATGTAACCTGCTTCATCCCGGTCGAGTGACCTTTCGAGAATGGTTTCTGGGGACCGTCGGATCGACTCCCTCATGACAAAGAGGGGCACCAGTGGATTTCGGAGCTCCATTCCACCCATCTGGACCGGCCAGTACCAGAAGCCGTCAGGGATCTCCGTGACACCAAATCGTTCCCGGGCCACGCCGGCGAGATGGTCAGTCACGGACCCGGCGGGAAAGAGGGTCTTTTGAATCCGGACAAAGGTATTGATCATCATGTCGACGTGCTCGCGTCCAAACGCTAACGAGGGCTTCCCGAAATTGTTGTTGAAGAATCGCGCCAGGTATGTGTTGTAGGACTGAATGTAGGAGAAAATCGAGTGGCGGTGGGACAGCTGAAGCTGAAGTTCTTTGATGTGCTCGTCGACCATGGCTTGATCAATCACAAATCGCGTGGTCTCAGCGTCGAGGCGGAGAAATCCCCATCTCACCTCACCTGTTGGTAAGCCGCTGCCAGCGGTGGAATGGTCGATCACTTCAGCATCAGAATCACTTCCGCTTTCGGATGATGATTGCTCAGCCCGCACGTGTCGAGAGCCCAGGCCTGGGTTGAAGATGACGGTCCCCGTCTTCTCCTCGTTGAACTGGAGGCCCATGATTTCAGCAAAAGTCGTCATCGCTCGCCATCCGCGTCGACAGACATCTTCAGACCCCCAGAACCAAAAATCATCGTGGAGTCGATAGAGATAGGTCTGGGTGGCACTGTTGACGGCAAAATCCATCACAAACAAGATGACTTCGCCAAAGACATCGCTGAGTGCGTGTGACATGGGCACACCTCGCTGGCGGTTTTGTATCTGACCATGGGGGCCATCTTGGTGGAAGCGCAGTGGAGTGGCGAGGAACTTGCGGAAGAACGTGAGCCAGTAGTCATTCACTCCGAAGAATTCAAGGACGGCAAAGATGGTCGGGTGGGGAAGCGACGGTCCAAACCATTTGAAGTCCGAACGGATGACTGCGTGTGAAGTGGCCGGCCGAAGATGTTTGGCAAGGAGAGTTTCGGTGATGAGCAGGTGGAGCAGGCTTTGCTTGACTTCTAACGGGCTCTTGCGCACAGAACCGGGCACCCGGTCATCATCATCCGAATCGTCACCATAGCCACGCACGCCCTCGAGTTCTTGGATCGGCAACTGGGTCATGAAATAATCGCCCGCATATTTGACTCGCCGCAGGCCTGGCACGGTGTGCGGAGACGATTCGTCATGTTCGCCGAGGAAGTAGGCTCGTCGTTCCTGGTCAGCTTTCGGAATTGCCTTGGTACCATTCTTCCAGACGCCAGAGAAGAAAAATGCTGTCAGACAAGTCTTGAAATGCACGGCCCATTTCAATCCCAGAAAATGGACGAGGATGGTGTCGAGGACATCTTCGTCCATGAAGACCCTGTATTTTCCGTTGAGCTGTCGTCTTTGTTCCACGTTGATCGCGCCTCGGGTCGTCGACCACTCCCACGTATCCAAGGCTGTGAAGCGCATATTGAGCACGTCGGCGACCTCTTTGAGGACATCCTGGTTTTCAGAAAACGTTTTGAGGATGGCTCTTTTTTGGTGGGAAAAGAAGTCGGCACTCAAGATGCCGTCGATGGTGGTTTTGAGGGAGGAAGGGCTAAACAACTCTTTCTCATACATTAACTCGGTGCTGTAGTTGACGGTGGAGCTTTTCAGGTCTTCATAGGCTCGCGAGACCACTTTGGAAGAATGGAAAAGTTGGTGCAAGTATTGCTGGATCTTGTCCTCATCGACCGACGATCCTGAGAAGACCAACGCCTCCCATTGTTCTCTCTGCTCGTGCATTTCCCGGCGGCCCACGGCCTGGAAGGAAGACTCCTCAAGAGTAGAATCTTGACCGTCCGACTTGGTCACGTCCTGTGCGTCCGGTTTGGAGAGCCATTCGGTGACAAGCTCTGAGAAAAATTGGGCATGCTGGTGCTTGACGCTTTTCAGCCGAAACCCCTCCAAGAGCTCGTGATGGATATCCTCGACCACGGTCCGGGGGAAAGTGGGGTCTGTTTTTGCTTGACGTAACAAGAGCTGTTGGTTCTTGAGCCTGGCGGCTACATCTGAAGCTGAGGAGTCTCTGTGGTCGGACGAGTCGCTATCATCGGTCACCCGCACGCCCTCGTGTCGACACGCTCCGTCAAGTAAGCAGCTCGTTCTTTCGAGGAGATTTTCCGCTCGACCGGCTTGACGAAGAATGTCTGTTTTTGAGGACTCGTAATGGTCACGCTGCTTCTTGAGCTCTTGGATCTTGATAGAAGTGACAGACTTGAGAGCGTCAGGTAACGCAGCTGAAGCCATGGTGAGCAAGCACGGGCAATGTCACGGTATGATGGCAAATGGCAATAGGGAGAGATTCAGATGGATTTATCAGGCCGTCAAAGAAAGCAAGCCAGATAGCGCAGACGTAGTGACCTTGTCCGATTGTGAATCAGGAGTCAACTAGTCCATTGAAGAATCTAGATCTCTTAATATGATAGGCTTAACGCTGTTCACTGGGCAACCTAGTTCACCAGGACAACATCATTCTCACCGTAGGCACCATGAGGCTGAGAGACCCTTACTGGTAAGTGGTTAGGCATCGGCTGTGCCAGCTATCTATCTGACTCATTTCGACTCACGTTGACTTGTCCAAGGACTGTGGACTGGTGGGGAACTCCACAGTTGTGGGTGCCTTGGAGGATGCCTCGGGCGGCCAAGTTGCGCCACACATCAGCATTGAGAGACGATCGTCGCTTTCAGGTGCAAAGACATTGTATTTTGTCTTTGAGATACTTGATGTCTACACTAGATGCCAGTGACCGAGAGTGGTCCACGTCGTCTGACCACCATTCTCAAATTTTGTCGCGTACGAACGTGACCATAGCGCTTCTGACAACTACTTCAGATGTCGTCCATGCTGGACGTCCAGAACTGCTCGTTAGAGAGGGTTAGAGAAGGGGGGAGATGTACACACCAAACTTCTACAATGTCCTCTCAGACGAGCTTGCGCCAGATTCCTCACAGCCGTGAGACACACCGCAAAATCGCCCTGCTGCGCTTCAGTGTATGATTTTGGACAGTTGATAGGCTGGGCATCTGGAATTCGTGGGAGGATGTCAAGGGTATTCAACGTCACAGAGTCCTGTTTATTATGGCCTGCCGACTAGTCGATGGGTTGGCATTCCAAGTCCAGAGGGAGAGGTCCAAAAACTGAAAGTCTAGGCAGCCCGTAATCAGCCCTATCATCTAGTCGCACCTCTGCTACCGAGAGTCCACCTCAAGCCATTTACCCGCTTTTCCATATCGTGGAGTGGACAAGGCGACATCTTCTTGTATGAGATGACTACCGCAGAAGGCTGCTTGCCCTGAGCTTGACTCAAGGTGCCTCTCTGCCGTCATGATGACTACTCCTGACCAGCTCCACTGTCTCCGCGCCCCGGCTGCATTATGGATGCAGCAGACCCGTCCACAACGTCCAAGGTGATCGTTCAATGCACTGATCCCAGCGATATCTTTGGCCTCCTCGAGCCGCGCCTCTCCAGCCGCACTCCGCTCCGCAGCCTGCACTGGAAGTCGCCCAGTCGGCCTCTGCGCTCCATCCCGACGCTGAACATCTGGCTCACCCGTGAAGAGAGAAGATCGGATGGGTCGCTGTCCAATGTACGACGGCACCAGATCCCCGGACTACGCGAGACCCCCTACGTCAAGCTGTTCCTGCTTCGCTGCGACGACAAAGAAACATACCGAGAGAAGGCGCGAAAAGAGGTTCGTCAGTGGGTCAAGAGCGTCACGCCAGCACCCGATGGCAAGCCTTCTCAGGAAGACCATGATGCTTTTGAGTGGCTGATCGTCCACGTCGTTCTCCCCAATACGCCCGCGGCCAGTCAGCCACGGACTTCAAAACACATCTCCCTCGAAACGTCCGACAGCACGGACAGTGTGAATAGCAAGTCTAAATGGTCGGGGAACAGCTCGTCCACCATCTACGACAAACTGCGGGCGGACTTCAACAGCAGCTCGAAAACGCCGATCAATCGCGTTGTGCAGGTCAGGATCGTGGATGCGGAAGAGAAACAGGGGCCGTTGTCCACCGGCGAGGTCGAAGAGCAATGGCGCGAGTTGGTGGAGAGTCTGAAAGCCTGTATTCTCCGCTCCTTTGACGCTCGGGTGACACAATATGAACTGGACATCCGGGAGAGAGACGGCCAGCGAAATCTGCCTGGCTGGAACTTCTGCACCTTCCTCATTCTCAAAGAGGGGCTGGCCCGCGGCTTCGAGAGCGTAGGACTCCTGGAAGACGCGCTGACGGTGTATGACGAGCTTTCTCTCAGCCTGGACAACGTCGTCCAAGATCAGGCCGCTCGGGACCATCTCGATGACGCCGGCGCTCTCCTGCCATTCTCCCGCACGTTGAAGAGTTTGATCAGAGCGGCCATTGACCCCAGCAAGACCGATCACAGTGGTCTCGACCAGCGAGAAGAAACCTTGAGTCTCAAATCGGTGTTGACAGCGGACCGGGACAAATTTCCTTTCGACATCGAGGGCGGAAGATATCGCGATTTGATCCTGTCAAACCAGGTTTCGGCCCTAGACCTCCGAATCCATCTTTTCACGAGGCAACTGGAGATTCTGCTGAGGATGGCCCATGCAGCTTCTTTCGGAGCAGATGACCGACCTCAAGAGTCCCGGACGGCGGCTGTCAATCTGAACATGGCGGCCGACCTGGGGGAGCGAGCGGTCCAATTTGTGAGTCTCGCTGCCCGGAGTCTCCGTCTCGACCTGTACCAGGCCTGGGGCGGACAAGAAGGCCTGAGTCGGGAAGAACTTCACACCCAACAGGTTGTCACGGGAAATATCGTTGCCACATGGGTATGGTGCGCCATCATGCAGATATTGACGCACCTTCTCCCTTTCCTCGGGCCGGACATGAATCGCTGGGCCGACCCGCCTGTCCTCGAGGAGCACGAGCTTTTATTCAGCCACGAGAAGGCCCATTCTGACGGGCCTCCTGTCCGCCCATCCAAGCTGAACGACATGTCTTCTCCGCCTTTGACACTGCAACCCCTGTCTCGGGATAGTACCCCACAAGAAGCAGGCTCGGAGGTATCAGACAATGCGACTGTTCGGTATGCGAAGATGGCAAAACCAGGTGCAGAACGGCTGGCGTTGTGGACTGCAAAGCTCGTGTTACAGGCTCGGAAAGTTGTCGAAGGCCTCGAGTCGACGCAGGCTTGGGCGCGCCGCATGAAAAGAATTGTCCTGTCCAGTCCCGCCGCGGTGAATGGATATGCCAACGAGGATACGTCCGCTCGAGGCCATGAAGAGGGCGTTGTAGGACTGGATTCATGTGTCCTCAGGACGGTGGCCACTTCGCATTCGGCTTTCGTTCAGCTGTACGGAGTCCTGTCCGTTTTTGCATACCGTTTATTAGCCCCTGCACCGAGTGAGGTGACCGCGCGGCAGGTGCTGATCGATCTCATTCAGTTGGAGTATGCACGACAAAACGACCAGGTCACGGCATGGTACCTGGCCAGCATCCTTCACCCTCTGCCACGCTATATCTACCATCCTTCAGATCGATATCTCCTTCCCGTTTACGCGGAATGCTTACGCCGACTGGGGAGGCATCAAGAGCTTGCTCGATGTCTTGTGGCCTGCCTCCAGCAGTCGTTCCAGAAATCGCCCGCGACGCCGTCATATTCTCAACACACACCTTCCTTGAAAGGTTACGTCGAGGAGCTATTTGCGCTGGCACAAGATCTCCCGTCCGTGACATTACCCCTCGAACATCTGTTCCAGGTCTCAAGAATTGCCAGGAACATCAGCCACCGAGACGCCGAGGATGGATTCCGTTTATCGCTCTTCATTACACCTGTCGTCGAGGTACGAACACCTGCTGTCGACAGAATAACGTTGCGGCTTGCGGCATTGGACGGGAACGAGCCCAGCGAGATTGCCCTCCAGTCGAGTCGAGGAGAAGCGATTGGTCCCGAGATGACCGAAGTTCCGGTTGAGGCGTCCATGACGACACAAGGCTGGTACAGCGTCGAAGAGTTACAGATCCAGATTGGCCATCTGTCCTTGGTACATCACTTCCGACCGAGGGAAGATGACGAGGAGAGGCAACCACCCCCACTGAGGAGCGGGACACCGAACGTGCCCAACATTCTCGTCTATCCACGGCCAGATGCGTTCGCCTTGAGGGTGACAACGGCCCCGGTCGTCCACCTCGCCGAGCCCAGACATATGGCCATCCACCTGGATCCGGGGACGAACAATGTCATACAATGCCAACTGAAGTTGAGAGCCGCCACGGCCGGACTGAGGTTACAGATCCATGATATCCGGCTGCAAGACCCACGCCTCGCCAAGCTCAAGGTGGCGCGAGAGCGGGAAGCGTTGATGATTCACGTTGACGACCTCCAAAATCGGCCCGTCGACATGGAGATGCCGTACTCGATCGAGAATCAGTCGGGACCATCGGTGACACTTCGGCTCGAAGCGATCTACACGACGGATCGAGGAACCTTTCACCTGTACGACACGGCCAAAGTGAAGGTCATCTTACCTGTCACGGTCAACGTCCAAGACGTGTATCGAAGTTCGCACATGTACTCTCGATTTACCATCAGCCCGTCCACGCTGGTGCCCTTGCGCTTGACTCAATGTGCGATCGAAGAGAACGACCATTTTACCACGCCCGAGGTGGATGGTGGTGGAGGCATGGGCGACGCTCTCATGATTTTTCCCAAGCAGCCGGCGAACTGGACCGTCCGATTATCGCCCAAGAGGTCCAGCAACGTCACCACCGGCGCGAGAAGACTCACGCTGGTGCTGGACTTTCAGTGTTTGGACGAGCTCATCTTGACCGCGCTGGAACGCGAATTCCTGCATGACGTGGCCAAGTCTCCCTATGCGTCGGCGAGAAGATTGCTGTCTTCACACTTCTTGGACAGAATTCAGGCCCGCTGGACGGAGCAGGACCTGGAGGTGGCAGGCTTGACCCAGGAATTCGAGGTGTGGAACGTGAAAGATATGGACTGGGGGGCGGTGCTTTGCGCATTCGAGCAGGACACACGAGCCCAGATGGAGGACTGGCTTCGAACGTGGCACTCTCTGCGGCCACCGGTCGATCTCAGTGTGACGACTCTTCCAGTGCGCCAGCTCAAGCTCTACGTCGACGTCCCTCCGCCTCCGATCATTCTCACCGCCCGGCTCGAGCTGGTCTCGCTCCAGACGGATGAAGTTGCCCCGGTGGGGCAACCCTTGCTTGCGGAACTGGTCATCATCGCACCGGACGATCCTGATCATGGGGAACTGACCCTGACGTTTGAACTCATTGCCCCGGCTGAGGCATGGCTGATCGGTGGTCGGCGCAAAGGAACGCTACCCATGACGGAGCACACGGTCAGAAGCCAAGTGGTCCTGTTTCCGCAGCACACCGGCCATCTTCTGCTTCCCACAATCGACATCAAATGCAAAAGACCGATGTCGACGAGTCCCGGTTCGGGACTGGACTGGGCGGACGTGACGGTCGAAGTGGACAACAAAACAGCGGCCCGGAGCATCCTCATCGTTCCGGGTCTGCAGAGTACGACCATTGAACTGTCGACCGACAGCCCGCACGACACGACCGGCCGGATTGTGACCAGCACGTTTCGGAATGGCTTCGGCTGAGGGCGAGTAGCATGGTGTTGGGCAGGTTCGTGATCTGGTTGTCCCCTGCATCCCGAGATCTGGGGCTCGATCTGGGCTTTGAGATCTGCAGGGACAGTCTCTTGGCCCGCACGGCACGAGCCGAAGGTCCTGCAAGGCTAGTCTTCTTTCAGCATGGTGCCCAGTTCTTCGGCACCTCGGTGGTCTGACGTAAAGGTGTCTGCCTCCCCAACAAAATTCCATCGTGGAGCTCCGAGTCTACCCAACAACACCTTTGCTGTCTGCCCCCCCCCCTTGTCGATTTGGACAGCCACCCCGTCAGAGGGAGTGCCGCGCTGACCGGGCCCCATGCCGAGCCTCCTGCTGTCTAGCATGTGAGTCTGATATAAGCGCCTTTTTTGCACGATTTTTTCGCACATGTTGCCGGACTGGAGATCTATTGGTGATGCCCGTTCACCATCCCGTATCTTTCTGACGACACAATGTCGCAGCCGTGTGCAACTCCCTTCCTATGCTAGCTCTTGGCCGAATCCAAGGCGTGGACTGGTCGCTTTGAAGTGGCTGGGCGGCGACGAACGCGCGCCTTGACGAGATTACGGCTCCGAGATGCGGTGAGAGCTCGGCAGATTGGTTGATATGGACAGGCGAGCTAAACTCTCCCTCAGTCGGACTACTTGCACTGGACCGAACCTCGGGGCAAGCCGATGGCATACGCAATGGGCATCTTGGGTCAAGCTGGCAAGAGAAGTATAGTCGGCTCCGCCGCTCCATCCTCGGTACAGCAAGTCACATTACCGGCAATGAGGGTCCCCGCCGTGGTGGTGTGCTAGGTGGTCTGGGCCTCAGAAGTCCATGTCGTTCACCGTAAAGTGATTTGTATCTGTAAGCAATACCCGTGCCTGATGAGCCAAGATCATGTGGACTGAGGCGGTCTGGGCCCAAGCCGAGGCCAGCAGTACCTGACCTGGCACCAGGACCCCTTCTCGCCCACATCCATATCTCTGACTTGCTAGGGGCAAATCCTCCTCCGTCCTCGGCGGCCCACCAGTGGCCCATGCTCACCGCTCGGCGGCCTCCTTGGCTTAGTGGGCTCGCGCCCTGACCTTAGTGGCCTGTCGCGTTTCAAGAGTTGTTGAGAAAATTTGGGGTTTGAACGGTCAGTGCCAGGCCACGGCCGGCCTCCAATGCCAGATGAATAAAATACCAGCGAGGTCTACTTCAGTTACCCGCCATTGTCCCGTTGGCTTCCCGTACCCTGGCTGCTCCTATTTGACCATCTGACCATCTTTCGAGCAAGCAGTCGGCCCTGTCACGATCAGTCAATCCTTTTACACTGCCCGGTCCTCCCCAACGCATTTTTGCGTTCTACCACATCATCTGTCTGCGCCTCCCAGCACCGCAAAACCGGCCTCTCTGTGTCCCTTCTTTTCTTCCTCCGACCTTGACTTCCACAACGAGAATCGTGAACGGCAGAGTGCTCAACCATGACGTCTACCGCCCTGGCCTCGGAGGCGGCTCTGCGTCGACTGGCGACGACCGAGTCCACACCGACGTCCTCGACCGACATCTCGCCCATCGACAGTCCCAGGACGTCGCGTTCGTCCACGTCCTTGTCGTCTCTCGCGTCGGAAGATGGTGCTCCCAAGAAGCAGAAACTGATGGATACCAATGGCAACGTGTTTGAGATCCCCGATTATACCATCAGCGACATCCACAACGCCATTCCCAAACATTGCTTCGAGCGTTCCGCCATCACGGGGCTGTATTATGTCGCTCGCGACGTGGCCTCCCTGGCTCTGACCTTCTACCTCGCCCATCGGTACCTCACGCCCGAGAATGTCCCCTCGACACTGCTCCGAACCGTCCTCTGGGCGGTGTATACATTCGTGCAAGGTCTCTTTGGCACCGGTGTGTGGGTCTTGGCTCATGAGTGCGGACACCAGTCCTTCTCCACCAGCAAGGTCCTCAACGACACGGTGGGCTGGATCTGCCACTCGGCGCTTCTGGTGCCGTACTTTTCCTGGAAGATTTCCCACGGCAAGCACCACAAAGCCACCGGACATATGGAGCGCGACATGGTGTTTGTGCCCATCACCCGGCAGGAGTGGGCCTCGAGGCGGGGGTATTTGCTGCACGAGATTCAGGAACTCACCGCAGAGACGCCGATGGCGACGGCGTGGCAGTTATTGTCGCAACAAATTGGCGGCTGGCCCATGTATCTCTTGGCCAACGTGACCTGTCACAACAACCATGAAGGCCAAAGGGAGGGCCGTGGAAAGGGCAAGTTCAACGGCCTTGGCGGTGGCGTCAATCACTTTGATCCCGCCAGTCCTCTGTTCGAGGCCAAGGACGCAAAGTTGATTGTCTTGAGCGACATCGGCCTGCTCATCACCTCCAGCATTTTGGTCTGGGTCGGCAAGACCTATGGCTGGACCAATCTCTTGGTCTGGTACGTCGTGCCGTATTTTTGGGTCCACCATTGGCTGGGTAAGTGACACGTCTCGGTGGCGGATTCGTCGTCGTCCTGCTGACCGGTTCATCAGTCGCCATCACCTTTTTGCAGCACACCGATCCCACTCTACCACACTACATGCCCGAGTCCTGGACGTATACGCGTGGCGCGGCGGCCACAATCGACCGCGAATTCGGTTTCATCGGCCGTCAGCTCTTCCACGGTATCATCGAGACCCACGTTCTCCACCACTATATCAGCACCATTCCCTTCTACCACGCCGATGAGGCCACCGAGGCCATCAAGACCGTCATGGGCCGTCACTATCGCAGCGACACCGAGGGCGGCCCTCTGGGATTCCTCCACAGCTTGTGGACGTCGATGAGGACGTGCCAATGGGTCGAGCCAATCGACGGCGCCACGGGCGAAGAGGCGGGCGTCATGTTTTTCCGCAACCGAAACGGCCTTGGAGTGTCTCCGGCCAGGGTGGAGAAGCCTGTTGCTTGAGCCAGTGTCGGTATCTGGATCTGTCATTGCATAAGCATGGGCTGGCTAACTCTGAATCTCCCATCCTCGCGGCCGTAAGGTTGATGACTCTAGAAGGTTAGACGCAAATAAAACATAGACACGATACCCTGTTTATGGATAGAATTAAACCTTCATTCGGCAGACCTTGAGAATGTTGCTCCAGAAGGTCACACGGAATTGACACAATGGACCTGTCAGATGCCTCGCCCACTGGTGCAGTACCTAATTACGGCTTTACCGCCCATTGAGATTCCAGGATGACTTCGGCAATCACTCAGTTGGCCACGTTGCGAGAGATTGCAGGCTTCCAGGTTACGTCCGTATCGGCAGTTGGGCGATTGTTGATTGGTCCCCTCTCCCTTCCGTCTCCCATGTCTGTTGTCCCATCTCCGCCATGCACTCTCCGGCTGGCATCCATCATTATGGTAGTGGTTGCGACTGAGCGAGTTGGATGCGTCCGTATGTGTGAGATTATGTCATTGATAACGCCCGAAACGGCCGTTGGAATACACAACATGAGAACATGTCAGGAACGCCTGTCTCTCCGCATGCCGACGAGTTCAGCATCAGGTGAGTCTCAGATGGTGACTTGGTTTATATAACACTCCAAGTGTCGTCGATATTATCATATTGCCACGCATCGAGTCCCACTGATAAACTTGCCCGTATACACACTTGACCACTACAGTTTCAGACTTACATCTACTCGAGTCGGACACCGGCCAGCTATAAGGATGGCCTTCCAACCACTTCTGCCACCCTCAGTAAAGCGGCCAAAATCCCAGTCTCGGTGGCCGGACAAGCTCCGAAGCTTTTGCCATGCCCTGCGAGCCAATCTTCACATCTCTACCTGGCTCCTCCTCGGCGGCAGTCTGCAGTCTCTGATCGTCCTGATCTCTCCTCGGCTGTCTTACGCCCTGGTCCTCCCATTCGCCATCCTGGTCTGGCGCTTCGCCGACACCCTGCTCATCACCTTTGGCCACAGGAAGAACCCGTATCTGGAGGAGGCCATCATGCACCGTGTCTCACCGCAGATCCCCGACGAAGATGGCAACTTTAGCAACGAGGGTGCAAACGAGAAGGTGGCGGTCTTGCACCTCGGTGCCAAAATTAACCATCCGCTGGGTCTGTTCGCGCCCAATGTCAAGCAGTTCGGTGATTACCTCGGCGACATGGTCAAGCTGCTCGACAAGGAGGCGCCCGACAACGGCTTTCTCGGCGGCTCCGTCTTTTCCTCGTTCGACAAGAAATCTGCTCAAGAGATCATGTTCGTGTCGTACTGGCGCAGCATCGACGACATTCACCAGTTCGCCTACTCGCCGCTCCACCGTGAGGCCTGGGAGTGGTGGAGTCGAATGATCAAGGAAAACAACCACCTTGGCATCAACCATGAGATCTTCGAGGCCGATCGCGGCAAGTGGGAGGCCATGTACGTCAACTTCCAGCCGACCTTACTCGGTGCCACCACGTACCTGCGCAAGGGCGACAAGCTCATCGGAGGGACAGTGGAGGACCAGTGGATCAGTCCACTCATCGATGCCCGCAGTGGCAAGCTGCGGTCTAGCGCAGGCAGGATGGGACACCAGCCCGAGCAGTTATACGAGAAGTACAAATATGATGCCCCACCCTCGACTGAAGCAGAGAATGAAAAGAGAAAATAAGACCCAGTGTTGGCGAGTCAGGTGCCTTTGTCATGGATTGCAAAACACTTCCAGATTGGTCTACCGAGGCCGTGAAGTGGAGACGGCGCAGCGAGGCAAACAACTCCACGACGACCATCACCGGCTTGAGACGGATTTTCGGAACAATCTTGAGGGTACAGCCATGCCACCGGACTGGCGGACGGGATGCCGAAGCAACAAGTCAGGCAGTGAGCCAGAGCAGGATGCCACAGATTCCCGGGATGAGCGGAGTGGTGCATCTTGCTAATTCTACTCGTCGGACTCAATCAGCATTGGTCCTCTGCCTCCCTGAAGCACGAACTGTGGATTCTGCATATGTAAGCTGTATGGGATGAATATATGTATTATAACCCAAGGCTGTGGAAATGGGGTGTATGAATTGAAGATTTGAGGCTTGATGTCAGGTAAAAGTAAGGGGAATGCGGGAGTATGATTGGATCACTCAGCAGGAGAATGATTTTCTTATATCCTGAATCTCACCTTGACTGATTTGGCTTCGCGCACCATCGAACCGTAAATTCAAATGGATCCGGCAGATACCAGTTCCTGATATCGTCCATGAAGACATGGTTCAAAGACAGCAAAACTGACCACCGACCTGCTGGTGAAGTGGCTGTCGCCATTATTGTTCTTCTGCACGTAGTGTAATAATCATAGTTATACAGGACAGCGGGCTCTTCTGTCTGCCGCTGTCTCCACCGTGACCACGAACGCCGTGCTGAATGAGTAGCACGAATGGGTGGCGTTTGACAGGCCGTTCCGTGGGCAAAGCTCCGTTTACTGTTTTGGGCGAGGTCTTGCGGCCACGGTCGATCAGCTTTTTCCCTTGCCCTTCCCTTTCGCGTCTTCTTGGGCCTCCTTTTCCTTTGTCTTCTTGCTGTCGCCGTTGATGGCGCCATGGACGCTGGTGTTCTTCTCCTCCTTGTCTTCCTTCTTCTCCGAATCTTCCTTTTTGGCCTCCTTTTCTTCTTGCTGCTGTCGATTCTGGTTCTTGTTGTCGATGAGGTCGTGGAAAGCCGTGATGGCGCGAACCAGCGAACTCAAGTATATCGTCATCAACTGGTCGTTGGTCTTGATGCGCATGGCCCGTGCCAGCTCGCTGTTCTCCACTTGATTCTTGCCGTTGGCCCCGGACGCCGGAGGAGTGGTCAGGTTGGGCAGGAGGTTGAAGATGTCCTGGAGATTGCCGAGGATGGCGTGATTGGTAGGCAGTTCGCCATCGAGGACCTTCTGCAGGTATGCGCCAATGTCACGTAACCTCAAATGTAGACCCTGCAACGATTGCAGTTGCGCCGTTATTCTAGACGACAGAGTGCCCACGGCCACGTCTCTGATGTCTCGAAGCAAATGTTCCACTCCAATCTCTTCGGCCTCTTCGGCCTCAATGATAGATGGTGTATGGACAAACGTTTTGGTCGTCGTCGTCCCGTCGTCCTTGATCTCCTCGATGGCGAAGTAGGCGTCCGTGGGCACGCCGACCTCTTTGGGTTGGACATCGATGATGACCAGCAACGGGTTGGGTGTATATCGCTTGAAGAGCTCGTTAATTTCCAGATCCGACGCCCGTAGCTTCGGGCCAGAGTGGTACCAGCCGATGAGCTTTTCCCGTGCGTTGACTTTTTTGAACATTTCTCGCATCGATTCGACATAGTTGTGGTCCAAGAACCATACCGAAGGGTCTTTCTCGTCTTCCTCGAATGGGACTGTCCGTTGAATCAGTGCTGGAAATATCAGGCAATGTTTGCGGGCACCAACCTGCGAAGCTGTTGGAAACCCTCACATTCTTGCCGTCATTCTGGCCCAGGAGCACTCCAACCACCCGCTTCCGGGTGCCTTTGGCAGACCTCCCATAGTGATCGGCGGCAGATAAAAGTACGAGAGGGGCGACAGAGACTTGTCTACTGACGAGCGACAGAGTCTCCGCGGTCGTGGCAGGCATGACAGTCAAGGTCGGAAGAAAAGTGCCAGGCCGGAAAAGGACGGGTGGGGATTCTGTGATGGAAGAGCGGCGGAAGGCTAATGAAACAATGGATGGTTGAATACAGCACGAAAAGCAACAGGGTATGAGGCGCCGTATTTGTGAAAGTGTGATGCAACTCAACCTCAGTCAAGCACTGGCAGGCGTCCAGGACGCGCGATGCGGTTGTCCATTCCTTGGCACACCCGCTGGTCCGCGATCACGTGCTTCTTCCTCCCACCCTCTCGAGATCTGTCAAAAGGTTGACCAACGGACAAATCACAAATAGCAGCGAGGAGCACCAGATCCAGCGGTCCAATATTTCCTGATCTGAGCAAAACCCAGTCCTCATGGTTCCGCGAAAGACAAGTCGGAGGCTGGGCCGCGGTAGTCCCTTAGCGGCAGGGTGGATTCTGGAAGCTCGGCGGGCTTCGGTAGAGCGGAGAGCTTTCCCTTAATTACTTTTCCTTGTCTTACGTGCTTCTTCTGCTCGGCCTGCCCTCCGTCGCGTTTCCATTCGTGGAGCAATTTTCGCCTGCCTTCTTCCCACGCGGTTCCCTTAGAGAGGCTTGCCATACTTGGGTGATCAACCTTGGTCAGGTCCGTCTTGGTCCCAACGTGACAATGGCGCCCATCACCGAAGACAAGGTGGAAAGCCTCAAGGACCTAGTCCACAAGCTCGAAGCTCGCGTCCACGAGCTTGAGCAGAGACTGTCTGGCGATGGACCGGCACCGACGACACCGTCGGAATCTATGCGCATGATCCTCATTGGACCTCCTGGCGCCGGTGCGTCTCCTCTGGCCGGCGTTGCGCTGATGGCTGACCTGCATTCCACAGGAAAGGGCACGCAAGCACCTCGAATCAAGGAGAAATACTGCATCTGCCACCTGGTACGTATACGGCAATTCTGCGCAGTACGCTCGGTGACTAAGTGCCTGCAGGCCACCGGCGACATGCTTCGAGCGCAGGTTGCAAAGAGGACGCCGCTGGGGAGAGAAGCCAAAAAAATCATGGACCAGGGCGGCCTCGTCAGCGACGATATCATGATTAACATGATCAAGAACGAGCTCGATACGAACCGGGATTGCGCCAACGGGTATGGGAGCCGACGGGGCAGAGACTCGGGGCCCAAAAAGGCTGACGGTGTGCAGATTCATCCTCGATGGCTTCCCCCGAACAGTCACGCAGGCAGAAGGTCTTGATAAGATGCTTCAGGCCGAGTCCAAGCCTCTCAAACACGCGATCGAGCTGCAAATCGACGATGGACTGCTTGTGTCTCGTATCACAGGCCGGTTGATCCACCCAGCTTCCGGTCGATCATACCACAAGGTCTTCAATCCGCCAAAGGAACCAATGAAGGATGACGTGACGGGCGAACCCTTGATCCAGCGAACTGACGACAACGCGGACACGCTAAAGAAGAGATTGTCGACGTATCATGTACAAACGACTCCGGTGGTCTCATACTACAAGACGAAGGGTATCTGGTCTGGCATTGACGCCAGCCAAGACCCAGAGCACGTGTGGAAGAGTATTCTGAATGTTTTTGGCGACAGCAAGCCTCCTGCGTCCCACACGGGCATCCTGAGCAAGATCGGACTCAGGTGAAGGAGAATAGATGGGAGCAAAAGTGGTTTGATGCATGTCCCTGGCGCTGGTGATTCGGTGGAATCGTTCTGAGGATGCCATCAGCATCTCGAACAGCGTGGCAACTTGTACCAGATATGGATTTGGGGTAATTTGGCCTGGTGAGTGCGCCACAGTCCTTAACCCGAGTACATAGCTTGCGCATGTCGCGAGACGAATACATGATCGAGAACAGCACCGGCGGTGTTTTAGCTAGCATCGAGATTCCAGCCTCATTCTAATGTTGTTACATGTCGAAGGCCAAATATGCCCTGCTACCTGTGCGCTTGCATCAGTCAGGATGAACCATCAAGCTGGGAGGAGCCTATTTTACCGTCACGTCCAAAGCTGAGAATAACCTCGACTGGCACGTTACCGCGGGACATTTCCTGACATCCTAATGGCCAGAAGCGTATTGAAGGCTGCCCTTGGAAATGGATCTTTGTTCTACCGGTTGGAAGCTCCTGCGATATCATTCACCGCTTCATGAATACTTGGGTCACTTCGAAGTACTGTTGATAATGGGTAGACACACATTTCCGTTTGCAAACCTCACATCGGTAGTATGTGAGGACGTTCACAAGAGAAGACTGGAATTACAGCATTGTCCATCAGGTCACGCACAGCAAGTCAGAACGGCCCGAAATCGTCAGTCCTGTCAGGATCCGAGTGTCGACATGGTCTACACCGCACTACATTCACAGTACTACTTAGCTTATCTCGAGGCCATCGAGACACGGTATCTGTGCTACTTGAACGCTGAAGCCGGAGATGGACAGTGAAAACGAAGATATGATCCTGGCTTGAGAAGGCTCACCAGCAGAACGATTTCTCTGCTGGCGGAATAGACGTATTGTGATGCATTCGCAAGCATTCATGATGCCGTTTGGAAGAGCACGGGTCCAGGTGAAGCACAACGTTCTTCATGCTTCACCACTCGTAGGTCGTGGATGCCCCCTCACTGTCCTCTGCAACCAGCGAGGTGACTCTGTGGGACGTTTATTCATCTTTCGGCTCCTCCTTCCATCTGCCCGTCCCGTTTGGTTTGGTGTACGTAGTGCCGAACCGCTCTCGATTGGCCTTCCGCTCTCGATTGTCTCTCGCCCTGCTGACCTTCAGCTCCCCACCCCAGGGTGCTTCTTGGCCGTTCAGTCGGTCGATGGCAGCTTCGACATCCTCGACACTCGGTAAATCCACAAACAAGTAGCAGTGATTGCCCGGTTCGCTCGCCTTAGACGGGTGAGGTGAGATGATCTTGCTCACCGCCTGAAGCTCAAACCCTTGGAACAGCTTCTGCATTTCCTCCTCCACCGCACTCTGCGGTTCTATCCACGGCAGCCCGCCAACGTACAGGCGTGGCCGTTGTTCTGACGCGTTCTGCCAGGAATTCGAAGCGTCGGTCCGTGAACCCCGGACCACCGTGGGCTTGGGGTCTTCATTTCCTTGTACGTCAGCGGGTGTGGCAATAGGCAAATCGGAGGTGGCGAGGAAGTACCTGCTCCCGCGGCCGATTGGTCCCTCGGCCAACCACGCTCATAGCTGTTCACCCTTGCCTGAGGTCCATTCCCAGTCGCGGCACTCTTCTTGGCAATGCCTGGATTAATCTTGACTGTCCGGCCGAGCACGTCCTTTCCATTCAACTCCGTCATGGCACGATTTGCCTCTTCTGCACTGTCGAGGTCCACGAAGCAGTACGACGGATTCCTGCCCGTGAACGGGTCGATGGACATGGTGATCTGTGCCACGGTGAAGCCATTCTCAGTAAAAAGTTGTTCCACGTCCGTTTGTTGCGCGCTGTACAGCAGATTTCCTACATATAACCGAGTCCCTGGCGCTGAAGGTGAAGCTGGATCGCCGTTCTGCTGGGTTCGGCGCTGAAATCGAGGCTGTGCCTCAGCACGCAGTGTGTCATCTCTGACCCGCCAATTCGACGAGGCCTGGGAGCGTGAAGATTGCTGTGCTCGAGGTGATTGTTCCTCCATATCTCACAAAAATCAGTTCAGAATTCCAAAGAGACAGTAGCCGTCATCCGGAAGGATGAACTTCAAGATTTAACTAGCGACGCTGGGGGAGATATTTTGTGTACTAGGCTGCCAAGATTTTATTAGACACTTTTCGGTCACCGCCATTGCCCCCATTGGGCGGCCTTCACCCCTCCGTGCTTCTTCAGCTTCGCCAAAATTAGCAACTTGGTCAGCGGTTGAGGGTGTGTCCATCAGCATCCCCAGTAAGACTTGATCCCCTTCAACTGTAGCACAGAATGACTGATGCTACTCCTCAATAATCTACCAAGCTTTCCACCTTCGAGCCTTCTGTGCTCAGTGCTTATATTCTCTAGCTGACGTGAAGGATCAGCTAGCTTCCAAGCCCACATTTGGCAGTTCATAGTCCTGCGGAATCTCAATCATAGACAGACATCACCATCATCTGCCCATTCATCGGCTACCAAAATTTGGATATTGTAGCTGCAATAACCACGCAGCAAAATCATGGCCTCAACCTACAAAGTCGAATCGGGGGACACCGGCATACAAATCGCTCATAAGCTCCGTATGAGCTTCTCCGCTCTTGAGTCTGCGAATCCTGATGTCAATTGGAGCAGCCTGCAAATCGGTCAAGTGGTGAAGATATCTAATTCAACCCCCACCACGAACTCACCTATGATCACTTATACGGTCGTCGCGGGGGACACCTTCTTCGCCATTGCGCGGAAGTTCTCCATTTCCCTTGACGTTCTTACAGGCGCCAACCCCGGTGTCACCCCAAACAACCTACAAATCGGGCAGAAGCTGAATGTTCCAGTCTCATCTGTTCCAGCCGTCTTGACTCCCATGTTTCCCGCAAATCATGATCCACTGACTGACAAGGGTACCTCGGGCTCCAGCACTGTCATCAGGTATACTGGACACGCATCCAACTTTCCTGGCCCGTCCCGGTGGGCCAAATTCTCGGTTCTTTGGGCTCTCAACGCCCCCGTTATCAACTCCTTTCATCCCCTGTCCGGCCTTCAGAACACTCCACAACAGACGAAATTCATCCATGATGCCATTAATAAGGTTGCTGCTGAATCTGGTGTTGATCGACGGATCATCCTCGCCGTTATCATGCAAGAATCTCACGGTGACGTTCATGCCGGCCTGACCGTCTCGGGCGATGGCATTGGAAATCCTGGCCTGATGCAATCTAATCGGGGAGTCCTTTTCGACGAGAACAACCAGGAAGAAAGCATCCTCCAAATGATTCGTGACGGGACGACAGGCACAAGATTTGGTGATGGGATCAAGCAGTGTATGGAGCATCACGTCGGAAACGTGTATGCCGCCGTTCGAGAATACAATAGCGGCCCGAACGCCACACATGTGAGTGACTTGTGGGACATTAGTTTTGAAGCCGGGCAATTTGGAGTGGCGAGTTACGCAAGCGACATTGCGAACTGGTTGATGGGGGGGCAGCCAAACTGATTGCGGAAGCATGGATGTGAGGTGCGTGAGGGCTCATGGGTACCAACTCAAGACTGCGGCTGATTCAGGATGTAGATCTGGAGGCTGGCCCAAACATTGAAGCTGGTCAGCTGAGAGTTCTTGATTCCTCGCAAACAGTTACCCAAGCCTCGGACATTTCCGAAAGAGATTCAGATGGACAACAGTGCCTGATGAACCAAACCAAAATCTCCCTCGTCGGCAGCTGCCGTCTGATGCTTCACATTTCCGTAGAGTTATGCAACCACTTGACGGTCCGCGCCGTTGTATGATTTAAAAACCGGAATTCCTTTCCTTCTCAAAGGACATCTTGAGCAGTTCTTTGGATTCGAAGCAGATAATCCAAGGTCATGGTTGTGCCTGTCAATCAATATCAGCTTACACAGGTCAAATACCTTCCTCGCGGCTGAATGTTCCATAGAAGGTATCATCACCAATCCGCTGAGCCAGTCAATAGCCGGAAACGAGCAGACGCAAGTTTCGACTTACAGGCCATTTCCTTCCTCAACGGCGCTTTTGATGAACTTGGATTTGATTGCCTCACCGAGGTGCATAAACACGGTCACAGCGAGGTGGTCCTCTATTTTGAACTGTTCTGGAGTCTGAGGTTTGGTGGCATCAGCCATTCGTCCGTGTCGCTCATGTGAGGGGGTGCGCCATCACAAAGTGTGTGATTTTATGGACCTCCGGAGCTGCTGCATTGGTCCAGACCCCGACGCTTCTATGACCGACTGGAAACGTCCCAAATCCGTGATGGTCAATGACAACTTCCCCCCATGCCCAACCTAGCAAGTCTATCCACCGTTCACCCACATGTTTGTGGCCAACAAACATCCTCTTCCGTTGACAGCTCCAGCTGTTGGTCATAAGGACGGCGAGTCCAGCACCATTGGAACGAGAGGGGTGACCCAGACGGGTCCAGCCAATGCAATCCGCATGATCAAAGTAATCTCTTTGCGGGCCGTACGCGTACAGCTTTCTGGCCGCGACGAGTCGTGAAAGCTTGCCGCCACATGCAGGACGCCGAGGCCGAGGCCCTCTCGTGCCGAAGAGGTCGCCGTAGAAGACGCACGGATAGCCACCGTCGAGCCGCAGCAGGATCAAAGCATAGGCATGGGGAATAAACCATTCCTCGACCGGGGCGGACAAGGATTGGAACTCTTGTGTGTCGTGGTTGGCCACAAATGTCTGCATTCAGAGTCAGTCAGGTCAGGCAAGGCATGGACGGTGACGTACAACGGCATGTGCAGGGTCTCGCTGCACCAGCGTGCCGTCGAACACGGCTCGCAAGTCCTGTCTCTTGTCCTGGGAAATATCGGAAAAGGTGTAGACGAGCTGGACATCGATCAAGGACACCCGACCTCCCAGCCTCTGAATGAGGCTGACCAAGACATCATCCTTCCAATTCCAATACTCTCCGAAGAGGAAGAATTCGGTTCCCAGATGGGAGTCCAGATGGCGGACAAAGGTGGCCAGGAACTCTTCGGAATAGTGCTTGATGGCGTCGAGCCTCATTCCGGCAAGCTGGAGTTCTTGGGCAATCCACGTACCCCAGTTCAGCACGTCTTCCCGTACATCAGGGTGTGAGAAGTCGACATCCGCAAACATCCTGGCCGCCTGTCAGTTGGAGATGGAGAGTCTGGACGCACTGACAGGTAGTCATAGTTTCCCAGCTCCTTGTCTACATCGGGTGCCCAGCCCGGCTTGTTCTCACCGACAAACTTGAAGATTGCTTTGGTCCTCGTTTTGGCATCATAGTCGATGCCAGAGAAGTGTTTCCAATGATAGGTCATTTTGCTGTACTTGCCGGCACGACCTGGAAAGTTGAAGCGCGTCCAGACCTCTACTTCTTCGGGCTGACCGACCTCTCGCCGCCTATCTTCGGGCTATGAGCATTTCCCGGAATGATGCGCATCTCCATACCTTTGGGATCGACCCGTACCGCGTGACACCGCTCGGCGGCATCAGCGGACGCCCTGTGATTCAAAACAGCATCCCAGTACAATCCGACATCATGTACCTGAGCGGTTCGGACCAGCTCGATGAGATCAGCCTTGCTGCCCCATTTCGTCGCCCGGTGGCCTTTCTGCTCGAACTCGCCCAGGTCGTACAGGTCGTAGATGTCATAGCCATTGCCTTCGGGTCGCGAGGCCTTGCAGCCGGGCGGCAGCCAAATGGTGTTGATGCCAATGGCTTTGAGAATCGGAATGATTTTGGAGATTCGTTGCCAATGCTTCTGATCGGCGGGGACATACCATTCGAAAGCCTGGAACATGGTTTTGTTTTCTTTGCACGGCTCATCTGTCACTGACGTTGTCTGAGGGGCTGTCTTTTCTCACAATGGGCCAAAGGCGAAACTGACCTTCGGCACTGCCGTGGGTTTCGCCTTGTCTACCCCATGTTCTCGTGAATGAACTCAGCCGCTGCATGCTGGGCGCCGCTTGCAGCAAGCACGGGACAAAAATGAAAAGCCGATGATAGACTTACGGAGAGATTATTGCTGAAGAGAAGACGTGTCAGCAGATCATATTGTCACAAACCTCGCCGAGTAAGATGAAGGCTGAGATGACAGAAATTCAGCTGCCTGCTCAAGCCACAATGGCGCCACAAGCGACTTGGCGCGCGGCAGGTATCGAATCACGTGCCAGAGCCTGAAGCCAACAGATCTTCATCCAGGAGCATCTGGTAGATGTGAAGAAGGCAACCCGAATTCGTCCCACACCCATAATCCAACCAGCCAAAACAATATCCGCTTCCTTCTACAAGCGTCACTCAGTCAAATCGGTCAGTACGGGGATGTTCTATCTCCCAGGTCCTCGCGGCGAGCAATATCTTTGGGCTGTGTGCAGCGCTTTCATCCATTCGATGGTGTCGACAGATTGTACCACAATGGACGTCAGATGGCAGCAATTCAAGACATTGTCTCACCAGAGCTCGTGTAGCTAGATTCCTCCAAATATTGGGGGTCGGCGGTCGGTAATGTGATCTGCGTTGCAACCGGATCCTCCACTGAGATTTGTGGATTCGCAACCACATCCAGCCAGGCGACCTATGAGCCGGCTGCAAGCCCAATGACATCGAATTGGACAAGGTAAGGTTTTTATAAATTCGACGCACCTTACGGTCTAGTTGCCAAGACCATTGACCTAGAGGCTGACGATTTACCGAGGCTTAACCCCCCTTTGGGTGGTCCTCCGCGGCTATTGACCTAGGTAGTGAGTGAGCTGGAGAAATGCCAGTTAATACAGTGATATGAACATTCAGGAGAGAAGGCAAAAGGAAGTACATCGAAGAAACATCCGCCTCCACTATGACGTCGTTGTTGCGAGGTGTTGGCTTCATTACTGGTGGTGCATCAGGTCCGTCAACTCGAGCTTACTGTTTCTGCGTCGAGGTAACAGCGTCTGACAGGCATCGGAAAGGCCACCGCTTCTGCATTCTTGAACTATGGTGTAAAACGTCTTGCGATTGGCGATGTGAATGTAACAGCGGTTAACGCGGCCGCGGCCGAGTTGAAGGAACAGTTCAGCGGTGTCGAGGTTCTTCCGTTGGAGCTTGATGTGACTGATGAGGACTCAATCGACAAAGCCGTCGCACAGACGGTCGAGGCTTTTGGCCGTATTGACTATGCCGTCAACAATGCTGGCATATCTGGACCCAAGACGCTTTCGGCCGAGACCAGCACAAACGAGTGGCAGAAGTTGCTCAACATCAACCTGAACGGCGTATGGATGAGTTCGAGAGCGGAAATCAGGCAAATGCTGAAGCAGGAATCTCTCCAACCAGAGTGAGACCAGACCCTGAAGCTCTTGGAATTCGTGCTGACATCGGTCAAACAGCTCCAAGCGTCACGGCCGAGGAGTGATCATCAATGTCGCTTCCATGTATGGCATCATTAGTACATCGTTGAATATCCCAGCGTGTGCATACACAGCAGCAAAACACGCCGTCGTGGGCCTTACCAAGGCTGACGCGATTGCGTATGCCCCACAAGGAATTCGAATCAATGCCATTTGTCCTGGGTAAGACTGAGACTCTCTCCACGGTGGCGAGTCTTGAGTTAATCCATCCGCAGTTATGTTGCCACTCCTTTGCTGAATTCTTCCCGAGCCACGCCAGCTATGCAGAATGAAATTGAGAAGACTCCGCTGAAAAGATTGGCAGAGGTGGAAGAGATTAGCGATGCCATATCCTTCCTGGCATCACCCATGAGTAGTTTCATGTGCGGAGCGGGAATGGTAGTTGATGGGTATGGCTGTCGACTCCTTAGCCGACATGGAGCTAACATCTGTCCAGTGGCTTCACCATCCAGTAAGGATCTGGTGAGGATATCGAGAACATCTGGGGGGACCATTAATACGTGGCCAACCTTTAAGTACAACACGCTCATTCAAACCTTGAACAATCTCCACGGCTCTTCAAACCGGATTGCCCTGACGTGTCGCGGTGGGGATTGAAACACCTTGATATTAGCCATGGTTGAATTCTCGTCAGCGACCATGGCCTGGCTTATACCACCCGTTCAGACTATATCTGGAAATTCTGCACTGACCATCACTCTCTTCTGCTGTATGCTAATCCGTGGTCTTCTGAGGTCTGTCTGGGTTATGCTTCCGAGTCAAGCACCGCCGGCGTTGAGCTTGACTACAAAATTCCACGTCTGACCTCATGGCGCAGTGACAGGACAGTTGACAGACGTCGAGAAAGAGACGAAGCTCTGCGATGTGAGGACCTCGCTCCTGGTGAACGATGAATGTGACGGTGAGCCTTTTATGGCTACCCTCTACTGCTTCTTTCTTCTATCGTCCGCTTACCGACGTCATCTGAGGCTGATCAATGTGTTCAAATGTGGTGTTGAAAGGCGCCAAGAGCTTACCTGCCGGGTGAACCCATTCAAAGCCAAAAGGATATCACTGGCCTACTTGGACATCCTATGGCAGGGTAGTCCAAATTCTGCAGCAGATAACCCTGCAGCCGGCCTGTGCCCCACAGTTGTTTAGTGAGTCAGACTTCCCGCTAGAGATGTGCCGTTGGACGCCTTAATCTACAGATGTCATCGGGATGAAATAGCATATGTCGTTTGTCGTTCTTGCTCGGTAAGGTTAGAGAGTAAGGTGATATGTCACGTGATCACGCAGCCTTCAACACCATTGTAGGCAACATCTTAGATTGAATCAATCAATCATTTTATTGCTTATTTTAACAGAGAGTACTACTCAAGGTCTTCAGCGGCACGCAGTTGTAGAGCTGGCAGCCATTACTCCACCGGAATTAGAGTCTTGTTGCCGGTTTCCGGCGGAAGCGACTTTGCCGCCGGTAACTATCGGACAGCGCACCCTTGCCTGTTCAGAGTGGGTGTTTCACAAGTATTTGTCAATGGGTCTCAGATGCTGTTCTGACTGATGCATGACATTTCCCAAGACATCAATATACCGCCAAAAAAGCGATGTAGGGACGCTGTGACTGCGGATGGTCCACGTGATACCGACCTGTTCGACCTGACACCTTTGTTTTCTGGTCTGCACATATTTGCTTACACTCAAAACAATATTACAACGAAAGTTGGGGATACGCAATTAGATACGTGTCAGACATATCCTGCTTTGTCCGGAGAGTAGGACTTATTATGTTTGTCTGCTGATAACGGAGAGAACGTTGATGTACAGAGGTGTTCAATAGGAAGGAGTAGATGATGAAGTCTGAGTTGCGAGTACTTGACGATATTTTAGACAATGATATGAGATTATTGATATTGTGAGGTTAACTTCTGTCTTGGAAAGTCATGTTTTCAAAATAGCCATGGTCAAAGCCCATCCATGCTAGAAATAGGCCCAAGTATTTGGACTTTTCGTAAGCTCCAATATGGAGTATTTGTAGAGCTGTGCATGTCGGTCTAAGAATGCGCCTTGTTGTCCCACTATGATCCTGGTGAGTTATGTTCACACCTACAAGAGTAATCAAGCTGGCTTCTCGGATCAATCTTCTTGTGCCGTCCAATTGTCTCCTGCTTGCCACATCTCTATTCCTTCAATCATCACTCTCTTCGATTCGTATATTTACAGCAATGATCCTGACATCTCTGAGATGATGGATACGAACGAGGTGCTCATGATTCCAGAGAGCGTATATCTACATGTCTAGATGAACAGGGGTCTCCGGGCTGCGTCGTTGGGTTTGGGCTGGATTATTAAACTAGCCCTACCAGAGGATGGGCTACCCCGCCCCCTCACCAAAAACTTTCCGGTCCAAGATCCTGATAGCTACAGTGAAACTTCAAGACCTTGCGCGCCTTGCTTCTTTGTTTCTTTACTGCGCAAGTGATTTAAATTCTCTGATAATGTTCACGGCATCCCCCATTGCCAAAAATGGACCGAGAAAGAGGGTGCCCCCGCCGAGAGCCCGGCATGCTTGCATGAGGTGTCGCCGACAGAAGTTGAGGGTGTGTATCTTAATGTTTCTACTTTTGCCGCAAAGTCTATCCAACGCTGAAGGCTGAGATTAGTGCGACAACGAACGGCCTTGCGCGTTATGTGTGCGCTCCTGTGTAGATTGCGAGGAAGCCGTTCGACCAACGAGGTATATATCAGCTCCGGGATGCGTGACCACTCCCGACATGGGATGGGATGAATTGACAAGTTTTCAGGAAGCGTTCAAAGACATCAAACAGCAAGTTGTTGCACAGTCCGGCCGAAACGATTCGTCCAGGAATCCCTGGTCCAAGACAAGCCGACGAATCTCCTACAGCAACAACTGACGCTTGCCATTCAGACGCAGGCACTTGCTTCTCCGGCTCGCCACTGGAAACATCCCAGCGGCATGAAACGATGCCAGGGTTGAATCAGGAAAGGGCGTCCACTTACGGACTGGTAGATCAAGTATGTGAGACCTTTCTTTGCACCAAGATTAGGATCTAAGATATGGCCCTTGCTAGCTCTTTCAGAAGTATGACTCGGTATCTGGGATCTTGACAGAAGCCGATGCGATACCAGATGGGACCCCTGACCAAGCGTCTTCCACCCTAGGCCATGATAAGCAGGTACGAGTGTCGGACTTGATTGGATGTGAACTTCCCTCTCCCGCGGTTACCACGATGCTGTTCGACATCTTCATGAAATCGGTGCACTGGTTCATGATAGTGTTCCATGAACCCACGCTAAGGGCTGAACTTGAGGAGATTATGAGAACCGGTCACGTTCAGCAGAGCAAATTCTCTCTCCTGGTGCTGGTTATGGTGATCCTGGCCATCGGTGCAAAGTATGCCACCAAGGATGACGTCCAGAGCTGTGGTTGTCCTGATCTGGACTTGGCCTCTCTGCAGTCTAACCTCATGAGGAAGATCGAAGAGAAGCTGTTGGAGGTTCTTGATCAAGATGACATAGGGTCCGTGCAGGTGTGCATCCTGCTGAGCTCCATATACCTCTACCACCGGCGGCCAAAGCGCTGTTTTGTCGTCGTCGGTGCCGCCATGAAAGCCGCTCAAGCACTAGGGCTTCACCGAGAATCGACCTGGGGGTGCATAGATCCCGTTGAGCGGGAAGTACGAAGACGGGTGTGGTGGGCACTGTTCGTCTGCGAGGCGTGTGTCATCCCTTTGTTGCTGGCCTGTTCGTCCCTTTGCTAAAGCCTGGCAGATTCGGTGCTATTACCTTTGGAAGCACTTGCACCGTCCAGGATGGAGACTGGCAAGTCCATATGCCCCGCAATATGGATGATGCGTCAGACAGATGCCCCGGTTTCGACTCCGTGGAGTTGTTGGAAGATGGAAATCGCGAGCCCGTCACGACATTATCATATCAACGGTTCAAGTTCCAGCTCTATCGCATTGCGTCGCCTATCACGCGGGATGTCTACTTCAACAAGAGATCGACGGTGCAGGACATTATCAAGCGCGTACAAGACATAAATCAACGGTTGGTTGAGTGGGAGCGGAGTGTCCCTTTGGAGCTGAGACCGAGTTCATTTTCTGCGCAGGCCAGTCCTGATCCAATCACCAAGATCTTCCAACTTCAGGCCCTCGCGCTGCAGCTGTCATATGATAACATACAGCTGATCTTGCATCGCCCGCTCCTCGTACACAACGGAATAATTCACACTCGACGTCTCTCTTCGCGGAGAACAGGACACACTGCTTCGGACTATAACGAGAATGGAGAATCACGTATTCTGGACCAGGAGACCGATTTTCTCAGTGCGAGCAAGGCTCGCTGTTGGCAATCAGCGAGGCGGACGTCTTGCATTGATGAACAACCAGAAATCCTGAAGCAGGCCCGAAACTCCCATGCGGCCGGTTACGCTGGAATCCAGACATTTACCGCGGGAGTGATGCTGGGCATCTTTGCACTCTCTCATCCATTCTCGGCTCAAGCGCAGGAGGCTAAGCGCGGTATCGGCAGGCTGATAAAGGTGCCGAAGCTTCTCGGTTACCGCACCGCCATCTCGGATCAGAGTGGTCGCATTTTGGAAGAACTTCTTCGACTGATTTTGGCGGAAGAAATGAAAATGCTGATTTCTGAAGAAGAGACCACCACTGGGCGTTTACAGTCGGACCAGGTGGTCGGGCCTTCAACCACCCGAAGCGCGATTCAAAAATCGCTCACTCAAACAGGCGCACCCAGCACCGGCTCTATCTCTGCACCATCCTTGAGCGCCCCCCCTGCTGTTGACAGCATCAACATTAGCCATCTCTCCTCAACTACTGACGCCCTATTGTATGCTGTGCCGTCAACGAATGGCAACTTCAATGACGCTCGTCAGTCCTTACAACAAGGTAAGCATCCCTTCCTAACAAGGGCTAATATATCTCTGATATCACCTTTCTTCCAGCTTTCCGCGACAATGGAGGAAATAATGAAGGGTGCCGGCACCCTCCCGCGCAACACACCGGTTGCAACCTGCCACGGAGATACGACTCGGAGGACAGCAGCACAGGAGCGACGTTGTTCCATTCGTCCCTATGCGGACCGTTTTCCGGCAGCAACTTCCTGGGGGGTTTCGATGAAACGGGTCAAGGTTGGATATGGGATGACTCTTTCCAATTCACATGATTGCATGATGGAAGCGTTGCCCCCACGCTCGAGAGTTGGAACTCGTTCTCTACCTCAAGTCGGTTGCTTCGCTCACTTGGAGGGATTGAAAAATCCATCAACTCTCCCTGCCACCCTCTGAAATTGCTCATTCTGATCCTCTGCCGCCTTCTCATACGCCCTCCGATAGACATCGTACGCCTGGTGAAATAAAGGCTTTCGGTCAGTCCAGCCTGTATGTCTTCTCAACTTTTCCGATCCGACCCATTGTGGGAAATTCACAATAATGTTCATGCTGTCACTGCCTTTGTCTTCTAACCGTGGACCGGAGAGCACCACCTTAATCTTGTGGCTGTTCTCCACCACGGGCACGATTTCTCCTAGCGTTTCGTACCGACGGCTGGAGATATTGTACACTTGCCCTGTCACCACGTCTCGGGGGGCTGATGCAAGAGCAACATACGCAGCAGCCACGTCGTCGACATGGGTGCCATGTAGAATCGCGTCAGGCGTTGAATTAAGAGTCAACACGCCGTCGGTTTTGGTTTTGGCTTGTTCTGCGAGCAGGAAGAAGAACGAGTAGTAACTCCCCGACCGACCAAATAACGTAGTCGGTCGAGTCACAACGGCGTCGAAATCTTCTGTATAGCTCAACATGCTCAGAGCACATTCAGCTCGCCTCGCCAGTAGTGCTGGTGGGTTGAGAGGGCTGTCTTCTGTGTGTGGTGCAAGCCCAGGCTCGCCATCCCGAAGAGTAGTCCCATAGTCTTTACAACCGCTGCTGAAAATAACCAGCGGTTTGGTGCCGCCTTGCGCCCGAGACGCCTGGCTGATCTGCTTGATCATGGAGAGCACATCTTGGAAATGGGGTTCGTAGTTGTGTATGTCCTCTGAGCAAGAAACGATAACGTCAATTGCCGGCAGGCTCGAGATGAAGGATGGGTTGGCAGCAGAGCCGAGGATTGGCGTGATTTCTTCCCTGATGAGGTCTGCAACACTCTTGTCACTGCGCAATAGCCCATATGTCGTCCAGCCAGCCAATGCGAATGCCCTGCACACCGCATATCCTATAAATCCATTGGCGCCTGATACGAGCACCGTTTTGAAAGCCATACCAGTGGGAGGAGTGTATGGAATGTTTCCTGATGGAGAAGGGGACAGAAAGAAGCGTCATGGCTCTTGATGATATATGTGTATGTCATCATGTACAATGGTAGCATGATTCCGGCTTCGCATCGGGTACATTAATAATGTGTGTGGTACGGCTGCGGATTTGGTCGATGTGCAGATATACCCACCGGATTGAAAAGTTCCGGTGGAAATTCAGTGCCGAGAATTTCGACCATGGTACCGGCATAAATTCGATCGAACTCTTCCTTCCTATGGTGTTGAGCTGAAGGTGTTGTTATCTGGAGATGATAATCATGCAATTTAAATCGGTTGATCGTTAACTATCCAAGAGGAGATTGGTGTAGGAGTATCAAGGCGAGGCCAGCACGTGACATCATGCCTGTGTTCACGCTTGTCACAATAGAAGATCCTTCCAGTAGCTGTCTCTAGAAGCCTTGAGTTCCTCGTGGAATTAATAGGAAGGACGGTTTGGGATCTCGGTGCAGAGGGTCAAAGCGATGGTGCCACCCCACCAAATTGGAGTTCTCCGCCAATTAGTCAGCACGCCTCATACTCCCTGCGACTACAACTTCAATTCCGACTCCAATCTCATGCAAAGTTGGCGATCTCCTCTTGCTCGGTAGTTCGAACACCAGACACTAGAATTCCTGCGGGACCGCGAAGCGACTCAGGCCTTGTAGCCGTCTGGTTCATCCCGGAGCAAGTTGTCAGAATATGGTGGAATTTTTTCAGCATCTCACCTCAGCGCCAACTCGACCACACTCGTCAACTATGATGAGACCAATGTATAATGATAAAGACAACTGGTACGGCGTTCAAGACCTTCGGAAGCGAAAGCAGATTCAGGACAGATTGGCCCAAAGAGCACGACGTCTGTCATTATGAGCGGCTGCCATTGGAGATTTCCTGACTTTTTTAGGAAAGCGATTGGCCCAGACCAAGAACGGCGTCCGCCCCGGCTCGTGTGCTAGTAATGAGAGCGTATTGGGTGGATCTGACTCGAACCGACAACCCGCTTCGTCTGATGTCGGAGCTGCCGTGGCGGTGCCGGAGGTGCCGCGATCACCGAGTCTCTTTCAAGTTCTCGTACCGACAAGCAACCCAGAGCAAATGGTAGGGGGCCAGCTTCAAATGACGGTGTGGGCTGCCCTCTTTCAAAACGGTGCCATGATGGGCATATCCTGCGCGGTCTCCTTTCCGGGGAAGTCCGTTCCTGTGGGACCGGAGATCCCTTTGTCGTTGCGGCCCACGGCTTTACAGCTCACCACCATCCACCCGAGATGGATTGATCGATTCCCGTTCGCCAAAATGAGAGACAACATGATCAATATGATCAGTATTATTGACGAAGACGAATTCCTTCAAGACCTGTTCTGCATGACCAGCTTCACCGTCAAACCCGGTGCCGCGTCGTGGGATCCAACTGCTTGGTCGATAGGGTCGGAATTCTCGCAGAAGTGGGGTTACCTATTCTACTGATCCGGATTCTCGGACAATGTACCGATTGAATAGGATTGCTCGACCAGTCAACGCCTCAGACCTGCTTCTTGTTCGCCGGAGCTCTCTTGACGGTCTCGTTTGTTCAAGCAGTGGATTGGGCTGTATGAAGCTCTGTTCTGACTCTAGCTAGACCACTAATGAGGGCAGAAGGACTAATGTTGGTCCGTTATCCTACGCCAGAGTCAGTTTATGCGCCTCCAACTGTCTTCACCACCGCTTCTGCAACATCCTTTGGTACACTCGCATTGGGACAATGTCCGGCATCTAACGCGATGACATCCACCTGCTGGCCGCTCTCCTTCTTAATGAACTCAATAAACTCGCGCTGAGCTGGCGGGGGAATGATCATGTCCCGTTCGCAGACGATATAGGACGCGGGAATATACTTGTACGCCGGGTAGGTAAGCGGCCCGAGGAAGCTGGGATAGGAGTGCTTGGGCATCTTCTTCACCATCTGGACCGCCTCGTCAAAGGGTAGATCGGAAAACGTGAACTCGGCGCTCCGCTCAATCTCATGAGTCATATAGTCGCCCTGACAACAAGACTCAGATGTTGTCCGCTGCAAAGCCGGGAGCCGTCTTGCCGGAAAATGGGATCGGGCACTCACCTCAATTTTGAGATAGTCCGGCAAATTGTCACCCATGACATCCTTCAGCGAGGTGCCCACAGCTGGTACGATTGAGGTGAGGTAGACCAGCCTGACAATCCCTCCTTTCTTTCCGGAGGCCTCTTAAACGGCTTTGGCATATCCCTGGGCGGCCTCGGTCCCGACGACGCCGCCGTAGGAATGCGTCAAAATGACCACGTCTTTACCCTCATCTGCCAGTCCAGATACGATGCCTCTAAAGTACACTGCGTCTTCATCCATGGTCGCGGCAGGGGCTGGTGGGACGCGGCTTGCAGACACAAGTGCTCCCACAATGGCTTCGTACCCATTTCTGCGCAAATTCTCCGCCACCGCCGCATAGAATGAAGGAGGTGAGAAAGATCCGGGGACGATGACGATACTCGGCCTCTCAGCCTGTTCTGAAGTGTCGAGTCCCATGTCTCAAAGTATGAGAATCGTATTTGGCTGGTTGCATTCAACTACGCCGACACGACCGCATAGGTAGATCTTTTATACCTTCTATCCCTGGATGAAAAGCTGAGGAATAGGTGAATGTTTGAAGCGGGGATTGGGCCATCAATGTCAAGGCTCCTGTCAGATATTAGTTACACTGTTCGTGTCAGCAGTTGTCAGAATTTAATACATGTCAGAAATAGGACCGGTGGGGTAGCCTTTCGGCTTTCGCCCCGCCAAAGGGAAACCTACACTTCCGACCATTGTCTCGGCGACCTCGCAGACAGTGTCTGAACTTACTCATTGTCCACTGGTAGCATTGAACAGAGTTCAGACTAACCCACTGATACCAACCAACCCGCGGGTTCATGTCACTACTTGGCCATGGATGTGGATGATCTTTTCAGTGCCATGGATAGAAAAGATATCAACAAGATCTCCGTTCTATCTTCATTGCCCTCTCACACGCTGGGTTAATATGCTCCAGCCGTCGTGACCAATCTCGCCGCATACAACATTGTAATATGCCTCGTCGTTTCACTTGGGAGTTATACCTATGGCTACGGATTCGGAGTATTTACGAGCAGTATAGAGCAGCTTGGCTTCTACCGGTACTTCCACCTTGACTGTCAGTATAATAATCTTGCCACCTCAGGCATGGTTGTCCAACAAGACCAGCCACCAGCACACACACGGCGAAGTCAGTACATCCTCGACCTTGTCTTCTTCAGTCCTGACAGACGTATAGCATCCTTGGCGCGGTAAATGCCTTTCCACCGGAGCAGCTTTTGGTGCTCTGCCCCGAGGATTCTCCCCGAAAACTGGGCCGCAAGAAGGCCATTGCCCCGGCGGCCATCTGCTCAGCCATCGGTGCAGCACGCCGGCTCCGCTCATCTCAATGTTGGTCACTGTCCGCTTCCTCCACGGCCTTGGTTTGGGAATGACTACTCTCTGCCTGACTGAGGTCGCCCCGCCTCACCGCCGTGGATTACTCTCTGGTCATGCCAGGATGAGTATTAGTATGGGCTATTTCACGTGAGCAAATTCAGTCATCCAGGTACAATGGCTCAGCATGAAAATCGAGCGTTGCGTGGATATCGGTGGGATTACGGTGGTGCAATGGAGGGTCCCTCTGGCTCTGATATAATTTGAGATGGACAATGCTGCCGCGAAGAGCCAGTTGAAGAGTTCCACGCCACTATACACTCACCACTGGTTCATTGACAGGAGCGATAGGGCGGCCCGTCTGAAGGAAAGCCTTGATGTTTTCGAAACATTCTCTTTCTGACCTCTTCGCTGCTTCTTCCGTAATCCCACCTAGGTGCGGTTGTATGGTACATTTGTCGCTGTTGGTGAAATAAGGATGGATGTTTGGTTCATCCCGGAAGACGTCTAGACCCGCTCTTCTCACTTTTCCACTTTCCAGTGCCGCGATGAGCGCCTCTTCATCAACGATGGGACCACGGGCCGTGTTGATGAAGAAAACACCGTCCTTCATCTGTGCGAATTCACGCTCCGAAATGAGATTCGTGGTTGCTGCGTTTAGGGGGCAGTGTATGCTGACGATATCGGAGCTATTGAGAAGGGATTCCAGGGTCGGACAGTAGGTGACATTATATTCCTTCTCCACTTCGGGCGGCAGACGCTTGCGGTTATAGTATTGGACCTTCAGGTTGAAAACTGCCGCCTTTTTGGCGACATACTAGTTGGAGAGACGTCTAGGTTAGCGAAGAAGACGTTCTTATCCCACGGGAACAGAATACCTTGCCAATCATTCCCAGCCCGACAATTCCTAACGTTCGCCCACAGGGGTCAGGAACGTGCTTGAAATTGTGCTTCCAATTCCCAGTTCTCGCAGACTTCTCGGCCCTGGTCGTATCCCGTACGACCGCCAATAAAAGGAAGATGGTCATGTCTGCCGTCGCTTCAGCGACACCGTCAAGCGTGTTGCAGAAATAGATGCCATTCCTCGTCATCCAGTCAACGTCGAACTCGTTATATCCGGCAGACGCCGAGACGAAGAGTTTGCAGTCGGGAACAATGGGCTGAAGAAGCTCCTCGTCGAAAGGTTCGAACGGGCGAGTGTTGACTGTGGAGCACAGTGAGCGGTCAGCATTGATGTACCTAGATGTCGGTATTGAACTAACACAGCATCATGAACGCGACATAAGGTCCTGAGCGGGCCACCCTCTCTTTGATATCACGGATAGCCTCCTCGCGCGTAGATGCTGTCAATACCTGCAATATGTGAGTAATTTGCTTCGTAACGGAATGTGTCGAACTGGGTGATGGATTCAAACTCACCTCCAGCTCAAAATATTTTGCACATTCCGCCAGATATTCTTCTCCGGCAAACTCAGGCTCGCGGAGTGAGAGGACCTTTGGCCGCGACGACAGGAAAGTAGACGGCATAATGTACGAAAATGAATCGCCGGAGTGATTTCTGCTTTGCGCACAATGCGACGCTGGTGGGCTGCTATCGTCCAACAGAATCTCTGGCTCTGTGGAATCAGCGTCCCGCCGAGCACTGAAGCTGTGGGGCTGGTGCTCAAGTCGATGGGTCTGAACAGATCGGTTTGGTACATGGAGTAATATTCCAAAAATTCATTTTTGATAAGGAATCCGAGGAGAAATCCGGGTCACGTGACTTATCGCCTCACAGAGCCACTAGAGTATCCGCGGAAGGAATGCAGTTGGGCTTCCTGAACCAGAGGTTGAGAATCATCGTGAAGTCGAGCCGTGTCAAGACGCGGAACCACGTGGGACGAGAATCGACATGCCAGTTTGCTAAATCTCAAGAATTTCTTCCAGCCGAAATATGTGCGCCAAGAGCTTATGTCTATCTGGATGAACCTATACAAAGCTAAAACTGGTCAGACATCTCCGCTCTCCTCTTCCAGGAGCTGCTGTCTACTTATATAGCCCATCTAATCAACAAAGTGCACAAGAAGTCTCAATTGTCAAACAATGGTGAAACAAAGCGGAAATCAAGGCCAATGATGCATATGTCAATCACGTGACTATCATCAGAGTCTTTGGCACAATAGGATGTGCCCGGCATAGGATGACAGTATTTATATTCGTTGCCATGACAATTCACAGTTCGCAGCTGGTGTGGGTGTAAACGATCAGGACAAGAGTGACCATAGAAGGATGACCTGTCCAAGTATGGGACAAAAATCAATTCAAGACCTGCTTTTGATTACCTGCCTGATTATTATGGTCTCGTAATATAAGTAGACTATTTTCGGCCCTCGTTGGCTTTTATTGTCAGCTGGCTTTAGACTTTTTCGCTGCCCTTGTCAGAGTGATGACCCAGAAAACGCCGCAACAGGCCCGGCAATGGTACGATCCGAAAAGTCCTCACTTTGTGGGATGGTTTCCAAGAAATGGTTGAGGTGTCGGAATCGGAGAGGTAGCTGCTTGCCACGTCATCGCCGGTGTCTTCACTCCACTGTACACTTGTTTCGTCCACTTCTTCTCCCCTTTGCTCATTCCCCTCTAGCCTTGCCCACTTGCTTTTTGCTTTTTCAACCGCTGCCCTCTTCTTCTTCAGTTCCCTCTTCCTCTGCTTGGCATCCTTTCCTTTGGCCTCCCACGCAGCCTTCAAATTCATTCCCTTTGCCAGATGTTTGCTCACGTCGTCGATGCGCGGCAACTTTAAGAAGGACGTCAGCCTTTGGTCCCGGTAATGCTCCTCGGCACGCTGGATGTCCCGTTTGACCCTCTCCTTCTTGCGTCTCTGCTTTTCCATTTTCTTTTTTGTGTTCTCTTTAGGCCTGCTGTCACTCCCTTCGCTCCTGGCCGTCGAGTCGAGGGAAGTCATACTGCGGCTGTTGTTCGTAGACGTCCAGGACTTACGTGAGGAGGACGGTGACGCCACTGGTTTCTTGTCTTCGAGGCTAGGATTGTATTCCAAGCGTCGGAAAGGATATTGAGGGAGGATGTAGAAGAGAAGCTTCATGATATCAAAAGCATTCATGAGGATGAAGCGAACGATGAACACGAGGATGAAAAGAGGAGAGAGAACGAGTCCGAACGCCAAGGTGAAGATATTCTGACGTCCCTGGTTCCGTTCCAGCTCCACATCCTTTTTCTCACGTTCTTCTTCTTCCGCGGATGTGCTGTCTTTCGCTGGGAAGGGGAGTTTTTTGGATTGTGACAGTCCTCCTTGTTTGTTTGAAGATCGTCTCTTTTGGAACTCGGCTTTCTTTTGGCCCAGGAGTACTGCGGTGTCCAGGACACGTTGTGCCGGGTACGTCACACACCAGCGGCCAAGAGCTCGGAAAAAAATTAACCAGAGACTCTCGGTGTGCTCCATGACAAAGCTGTCTTCTGGCAGTCTGAAAATTTTGCTCTTGTAATGTTGAAAAACTCTCATCGGGGTTCCCGCATTCAGAATGAATAAGATGGTGGCAAGGAGGGCGGTGACGGCGGCCGTGGCGAACGATACGACGGTTGAATGCGAGGGAGAACCAGCCATGCTGA
>Ga0255336_100661_pt1 | contig 44239 bp, 34 predicted proteins | sample MeOH1_35cm_T3_17_FD_189102 | JGI IMG/M metagenome (GOLD analysis project Ga0255336, IMG submission 189102) | Sandy soil microbial communities from University of British Columbia, Vancouver, Canada - MeOH1_35cm_T3_179 | ecosystem: Engineered > Artificial ecosystem > Sand microcosm > Unclassified ...
CTAGTTGCGCAGCATGTAAGTCTCGTACTCGAGCGACGCGAATTTGCGGTCTAGCATCATCACCGCGGCCATCACGACGACGAGCAGCGCGAGCGCGAAACCATAGCCGTACCAGTCCGGCCCGAGCCACAGCGTCATGCCGGTGAACAGCCCGTTCAGCACGACGAAGGCCGCCGTGAGCCTGAGCACGGCGCGGCGTCCGTCGAGATAGAAGAACACGTTCAGCAAACCGAGCAGCAACACTTGCAGACTGGCCGAGATCACATCCACGATGAGCAGCGGCAAATACAAGGTGGAAATGCCCAGCGCTTCGAGCACGAGGTGGCCGAACGCGAGAATCAGCAGCAGCACGACAGCCTGAATTTTCACGATCTCGAAGAGCCCCGCGCGCACGCTGCCGACCATCATGTCGCGCATGTCGTTGATGTGGCGCAGCGTCGCGCCGCTGCGCACGGCGTCGTAGAAGCGGTCGTAATACTCGACGAAATCCGCCTCGATCCGCACGAGGAAGGTCGCCATGCCGGGCATCACGCACACGTAGGCGATGAACACGGGAAGGTCGTAGATCACCGATGCATGCAGCGGTCCGATCACGCGCGCGCCCGTTTGCGGCGCGTACCAGAACATGAACTTGTCGATCCACACGCCGAGGTTGAACAGCAGCCCGACGAGCGCGAGGCTCGGATACGCGAAGCGCTTTTCCAGCACCTCGAACGAGATGAAGCGCTCGCTTTGGTAGTTGCGGTAGATCAGCCCCGAGAGGCCCGCGAGCAGCACGATATGGCCCGCCACGAAGCCGCCGAGCAGGCCCGGCAATCCATGACGATTCAGCATCAATGCGAACGCGACGGTGCAGCCGTAGCCGAGCGCGAATACATAGAGAATCTGCCGATATTGTTTGACGCTCGACAGAAAGATCACCGCGATCCAGATATTGCTGACGACGACGAAGCCCGCCACCATCAGCAGCCGATAGACGAGCGGCTCGCCGCGAAAGCCGAACGCCACCGCGAGCACGCCGAGTACGCCCGAGGCCGCCGTCGAGATCAGCACGACGCCGTTGTAGTTGGACAGCACCAGGTCGTCGCGCTTCTCGAACAGGCGGTCGGAAATGAAGCGCGTAAACGACAGTTGCAGCGGCCCGGTCAGGATCAGGCTGCAGGCGATCAGATACGTCACCGACACCTGGAACTGCACGATCGCGTACTTCGGTATCACGAACGCGAGGCTCAACAGGCCGATGATCAGAATGCCGAAGATCGACAGAATCAGCGGCCCGGAGCTGATCAGCCCCGCATAGGCGTAGGCGCGCGCGACGCCGAACAGCGTCTGGTGCTTGAGTATCTTGCGGAGTTCGAAACCGATGCCGGCCATCAGCGCACCTCTTGCGGTTGAAGCCGTGCGCCGCCGTCCGGCGCGCCATGATGCATCGGACAGCCGCCGCGCGCGGCGGCGGCCTGGCCGCTCGCGCGATCGGCCCGCGTGGGCGCGGCCGTCAAACGTTCATACAGCACACGGTATTGATCGATCATCTGCTTCTTCGTATAGAAACGCCGCACGCGCGCGAGGCCGGCCTGTTGCGCCGCGAGCCAGCGCGGTTCGTCGCCGAGCAGGTCGAGCACGGCTTGGGCGAACGCGGCCGGATTCGCGATCGGCACGACGCTGCCGGCCGAACCCAACGCGCGATCGTCGTCGCCGTAGCCTTCGATCAACTGGCGGCATGAGCCCACGTCGGTCGTGATCGCCGGCACGCCGGCCGCGAAGCCTTCCAGCACGACGAGCGGCAAGGCCTCGCTGATCGAGGTCAGCGCGATCACGTCCACTTGCGGCAGGATCTCGTCGATGCGCTGAAAGCCGAGGAACTTCACGTTCGCCGCGAGCCCGAGACTTTGCACCAGCGCGCGGCACTCCAGCGCATAGGCCGGGTCTTCTTCTTGCGGGCCGACGATCCAGCCTTCGATATCGGGCATCGTCCGCGACGCGATGAAGAGCGCGCGAATGAAGGTCTTGATGTCCTTGATCGGCACCACGCGGCCGATCAGCGCGACCACCTTGCGCGCACGCGCCACGCGTTGCGCGACGAGCGGCGCGAGCGCGTCCACGTCCACGCCGTTCGGAATGTTGCGCGTGCGCGAGGCCTGCGCGCCGTCGGCGATCTGCCGCTGGCGATTGGTCTCGTAGAGCGCGACGATGTCGTCGGCGGCGTCGTAGGCGAGCTTGCCGAGCGCTTCGAAGAAACGCACCCACAGTTCGCGGAAATAGCTGATCCTGGAGATGTCGCGCTCGAACGCGCCGCGGTTGTCGCGGATCCACTGGCTTTGCAGCAGGTCGATCTTGCGTTCCTTCGTGTAGATGCCGTGCTCGGAGACGAGCAGCGGCCGACCGCTCCGATAGTGCAGCAGCGCGCCGAGAAAGCCCGCATAGCCCGTCGACACCGTGTGATACATCTTCGCCGGCGGCAACTGTTCGGCCACGCGCGCAAGCTGCCACAGCGGTTTGTGCATGATGCGCACGGTCCAGAAGTAGTCGGTAAACGAAGGGTCCGTGCAATAGCGATGGTACTGGTCGACGATGAAATCCCATGCCGCGCGGCTGGAGAGAAACTGTTCCTCGTTGAGCGGGCCGTGGTCGCCGATCAGTTGCACCATGTCGGCCATCAGCGCGCCGGGGCTTGAGGCTGGATTCGAGCCGCCGTTGCGCCACGCGTCGTGCAAGGCGGCCGAGCGTGCAAACGCTTGCGCATCGCCGGGAATTTCACGCGACGCCTCCTTGTCGGCGAGCGCCGCTTCGTACAGGTAGTGCGCCTCGAAATGCACGACGTTATCCGGCAGCGCATAAGCGGCGCCTTCGTAGTCCTCCTGGCGGCTGCCGACGAACACGATCGAAAAGCGCAGTTCGGGATACGAGCGGATCATGTCGTTGACCCAGCTCGACACGCCGCCGCGCACATAGGGGAACGTGCCTTCGAGCAGCAGGCAGACATCGGCGTCCGCGGCGCGGCGCAGCAGTGATGGTTTCATGTTGACCAGTAACGCGCGACAGGTTTGAGCATCGGCAGCGTCGCGGCATTGCCGAGCGACGCCAGCAGTTCGGACACGCGCGGAAAATCGCCGCGCAGGAATTCGACTTCGGCCAGCCAGGGCACGAGGCGCTCGCGCGGAAAGCCGAGCGCCTGGGCACGCGCCATGTAGGTGGCGGCTTCGTCGGCGGCGCCGTTCGCGAGCGCGAGGCGGCCGCGGATCATCCACAGCGCGGCGTCGGCGTCGTCGATATCGAGCGCCGCGCGGGCGTGGCGATCGGCCTGCTCCAGCGTGTGCCGGTAGACCGCGCCTTGCACCAGGTTCTGATAGATCAGCTCGAAATACAACTCGGCAAGCTGACGATTGATCGCGTGACGCCGCGCATCGGTGCTCGCCGTTTCCAGGCTTTGCGCGGTCTGGAAGATGCGCTGCGTCACCTCGTTTTCCGCCTGATCCAGCGTGCCGTAGGCGATCAGGCGCACGTCCTCGACCGGGTCGGCAAGCAATTCGCGCAGCAACGTGCCGGTGGTGCGCGTCGGCATGGTTTGAATCGCGACGAGCGCCGACAGACGATCCGACGCATTCACCTGCGTATTCACGATGCGCGCCTGCAAGCGGGCGCCGCCGCCGTGCGAGACGCGCGACATCAGATGCGTGACGAACTCGGGCGCCGGCACGTCGTCCAGTTCCTCGCCGCTGTGCGAGCGCGGATAGCAGGCGGCCCACACGCAGCTCGCGAGCACCACGAGCCCGCCGAACAGCGGCACGAACGCGCAGCCGAGCCACAGCAGCAGCACGCTCCAGCCGCGCGGCTCACGATAGCGCACCGGCAGCAGCGCACGCACCAGCAGCGCCTGGAGCGCGCCGCCGAGCACGTCGATCGCGACGACGGGCAGCAGCGGATCGAACGCGGTGTGCCGGTTCGCGATGCGCCAGATCAGCGCAAACTGCACGAGCGCGATGAGCACGATGCCGGCGAAAGCGGCGCTGGCGCGGAGCACGCTCGACGCGCGGCGGACGGATTCGGAGCGCATGGCGTCAGACCTCGAGACCGCTGCGCACGAGAAGGCGCTTCAGCGCCGCGCCCGGCTCGCCGCCGCCGAGATGCAGCGTATGCACGCCGATGCGCGCGCCTTCCAGATCGAGATTGAACTGCGCGCGCAGGCTCGCTTCGATCCGCGCGAGATAGCCGTCCACGCCGGTCGCATCGGTGGCGGGCATCAGGTTGATCAGCACCGAGCGCCCCGCCGCCTTCACCGGCCACATCAGATCGAGCGCGCGGCGGCGACGCATCACATGCTCGAAGAACGAATCGCCTTCGTCGTCGTGCGGAAACACCAGCGCGACCAGCGACGAGGTAATGCCCGCCGTGCCTTCGAGACGCGTGAGGCGGCTTACGTCGAGCGCGAATTCATACGGGCAGTCGGGCACCGCATGCAGGATCGTGCGCACCTGCCGCGAGTGTTCGACGCCGTCGGCGTAGTAGCCGAGCAGGACCAGCAGCAATTGCAGGTTGTCGAAGTTCAGCGACAGGAACGGCATGCGCCTGATCGCCAGCACGGCGAGCAGGCGCCCGTCCGCCGAGATCACCGGCGCGCACACCAGCAGGCTCGTGTGCGTGGCCGGATGCCCGCCGCTCCTGATATGCGCGACCGCTTGCGTTTCGAGCGCGCGGGCGACGAGTTCGTCGCGCGGTTCCAGTTCGAACGCATCGCCGATGCGCGCGAGCGCTTCATGCGCGAGCTTGCCCTCGTGCACCGCATACAGCGCGGCTACTTCGATCTGACACGCCTGGGCGACGAATTCGAGCAACGCCTGCGCGCCCGGCAGGGTCCGCGCCGGCGTCATCGGCACGGTGTCGAGCCCGTGCGCGACCGACAGGCGGCGCAACTCGGTGATCGAATCGCGCAGCGTGGTCGGCTTCGACAACAGATCCTTTTCGAGCCGCTCATGCGACAGGCGCATCAGGTAATGGCTGTTCGTGATCGCGACGAGCCGGTCGTTCAGGTAATCGTTCAACGCGTTCGCGCGCTGCGCGCGGTTGCCCCACGTATCGCCGAAATGCCCCGCGACGATGGTCTGCAACAGGCCGCCGGTGAAGAACAGCGTCGGCCATGCGTCGGCGCTGTCGCGCATCAGCACCTGCCATGCGCCGATCAGCATCGCGCACGCCAGCAGACCGAGCAGCGTGCCGTAGCGCAGCGCGACGATCAGCGGCGCGAACCACAGCCACGGAAAACCCGCGTGCAGCAGGAACGGATCGTTGCGGTCGAGCGCCCAGCTCAACACGCCGATGACCGCGACGAACGCGATCGTCTCGACGATGGAAAACGGCCGCGCCACCGCGGGCGCAACGAAACGCCGCAACGCGCTCAGATTGCCGAGCGGATTCGAATGGCGCGGCTTTGCCGCACTGGCGGCGGATTGCGCGGTGACGGTATTCACAGCCGACTCCTCATGACGTGTCGAGATACGGATGACAGCGTGCTTGCGCGACGCGGGACGTGACGCAAGATGTGAAGCAAAATCTGAAGCAACCCGCGCATCAACCGCGCGAGCGCAGCGGCGACAACAGGCTGCCGATCAGCGACGAAGCGACGCTCGCGAGACTCGAACGCGTCCAGCCGCTCTTCGAGCCCGTGGCGCTCCACACGACCTGGCCCGAGGCGACGTCGATCAGTTCGAAGGTGACGCCCGCCACCGGCTCGCCGTCCACGCCGACCTTGTAGCGCCACTCTTCCACCGCGCCGGTCAGCACGTATTTGACGTGCTGCTCGCGCGCCCAGGCGAGTTTCTTCTCGCCGAGCTCGCGCTGCGCGGTGTCGAACATCGCGTTCGCCGACGCATCGACGGGCGCGATCCGCACGTCCGTCAAGCCGTTCGCGCGCAGCGTGTTCGCCGCGATCGCGGCGGCGCTGCTGCCCGCGGCCGGCGTTTCGGTGAAGTTCGCCATCGACACGATCGCCACCGAGTCCTTCACGCCGAGCGCCGGCGAACCCGTTTGACGAATCGAACCGCACGCGCCGAGCACGAGCGCGGACGCCGCCACCACCGCGGACCACTTGACGAGGCCGCGCCATCTTTTCATGTTGTTCATCGAACCACTCCTCAGTAACGTCGTTATTCATCGCAGGCGCGGTCCGCCTGCGTCGCCAATAGAACGGAAAATCGAACGGAATCAGTAGTACCAGCTATAGCGCGCGCCCAGCACCGTGACCGGCGTGCCGATCTTCGACACGCGCTGGTGTTGCAGGAACACGGCCAGGTGATCGCCGCCGAACACGGTGCCCGCGATACCCACGTTGAACTGCGGCCCCCAGCCCTGTATCGAGTCGTGCAGCAGGCCGACGTCGAAGAAAGGCCGCCAGCGGTGCGTGTACTGTTCGAGCAGATCGTTGCCCGCGCCGAGGAAGAAGCCGTATTGCGTGTAGGTATCGGGCATGAAGTCGCGCGGCGTCGCCGGTTGCAAGGCGACGGGCAACAGCCGCGTGATCAGCGCGTCGGCCTGGCCGCTCGCGCCGTAGCCGCCGTGCGTAATGAGCGCGCGCAGCGTGTAATCCGGGTACTGCGTGCGGATCCGGTAACTCACCTCGCCCGTCGACAGCACGCCGCTGCCCAGATACGTGCGCGCCTGGCTGTAGAAGCGGTCCGCCTCCACGCTGCCCCTGAACGTGAGGCGCTGCGTCATCCGATACGTGAGGTCGCCGATCAGGTTGTCCTTCATGCCGCCGACCAGCAGCGCCTGGGTTTCGTCGGCGACCTGGTTGCGGCCCGCGCGCAGGCCGAGCGTGAGCGCCGAGTTGCGGCCCACCTCGCCGGCCAGGTCGAGCGTATAGAACGAGGCGGAGGCGACGCGCCGGCCGCCCGTGATCGTGAACGACGTATCGCGCGTGCGCCGCTCGCCGTAGATGTTGAGCCAGCGGTCCACCGAAGGCACGTTGACGAGCTGCGTGATGTCGGTCGAATGCTGGAAATGCTGGACCGCCGTCACGCCGACGAGATAACGCTCGGCGATCTTGCGGCTGCCCGCGAGCGTCGCCTCGACGTAATCGAGCGGATGCTCGACGTAGTTGGTGACGCTCGCGTCGAGCGATTGCGGCCAGTCGAGCGCGGTCTCCGTGACCCGCGTATGGAGTTCCGTGTCCTCGGGCGCGCCGCCGAGCGCGTCGAAGGCAAGCTGCTGCGCGCGGTCGGGATGATCGACGGCGATCGTCGCGTCGATGCGGTCGTAGATCGGCAAGCGCGAGCGTTCCTGGTCGAGCAGGCGCTCCATTTCACCGACGTCGTTCTCGGCCAGCGCGATGGTCAGGCGCGCGTCGGCGGGACGCGACAGGCGCTCGGCATACTGCTGCGCGAGCCAGCGCTTCGCCAGCGGATTGCTTTCGTGCGACAGCGCCCATGCGATCGCCACGTCCTTCGCGACCGCGCCGCGCAAGCGTGCGTTTTGCGGCAGATCGGCGCCTTGCATCGGCGCGCCGCCCGGCAGACCCTTCACGTTGCCGATCAGCGTGCGGCGCGTTTGCGCGAGGTCGGCGGGCGTCGCGTGCGCCGACATGAGGTCGTCGAGCAATGCGGCGGAGACGTCGCCGGTGGCGAATTCCGTCGACAATGTCACGCGCCGGCCGCGCAGATCGGCCGCTGCTTCGGCGTCTCGTGTGATGCGGCCGCGCGTTGATGTGCTCGACGCGTTCGATGCGTTCGACACGCTCGATGTGCTCGACACGCCCGGCGTGCTTGACGCGTTCGACACGCCCGACACCTTCGACGCGCTCGTTGCGTTCGCTGCGCCCGACACACGCGACACACCGCGCTCTTCCACGAACCTCGCCTGTTCGCTCTGCAATTGCAGCCACACCTTCTTGCGGATCGTCCACGCGAGCCCCGCGTGTCCCGACTGTTCCTGGGCGTCGGCATAGGTGAGCAGCCACAGCGGATCGCGCGACATCATGCCCGCCTGGCGGCGCAGATATTCGAGCGCGGCGACCGGCCGGTTCAGGCGCATTTCGGCCGCGGCGAACGGTCCCCACAGCGCCGAGCTTTGCGCCGCGCTGCCGCGCCAGCGCTTGAGCGCCGCGCGCAGGTCGGCGTCGCTGCCGTAGTCGACGAGCGTCCACAGATAGGCGGCGTTCACGTCGGCGCCCGCGCCCGGCAGATCGACCGCGCGCTTCAGATCGGCGAGCGCGTTTTGGGGCTGGCCGATCAGGCGATAGTATTCGGCGCGCACGCCGAGCAAGGCGGGCGACGCTTCGGCGGTTTTGCGCTCGTCGGGCGTGAGGTTCGCGAGCAGTGTGGCGATGCGGTCCAGCGCCTGGGCGTCGAGGTAGTAATAGATCGCGTCGCGCAACGCACGCGCGCTGTGCTCGCGGTGAAAACGCAATTCGGCGATGCGGCCCGCGTCGATCGGATACGGATCGTAGAAGTCCGTCATTTCGCCGAGGTCCTCGCGCGTGGCCGCACCGCTCGCGAGCAGGTGACGATACGCTTCGTTGGCGTCGCCGTCGCGTTGCAGCAGGCGCGCGAGTTCGGCGTAGTTGCGCCAGAAGATCGGGTCGCTGTCTTTCGCGCCGGCGCGCGCGGCGCTCAACGCGGCCAGCGATGCGCGATAGTCGCCCTGGCGATACAGCACGCTCGCGGTGCGTAATGCGGCGGTCGCGTCGTTCGGATGACGCGCCTGCACCGCGCGGTAAGTGGCGAGCGCCTGGTCGTCGTGGCCCGCGCGTTCGGCGAGGCCGCCTATGCGCTGATCGATCGCGTCGCCGTTCGCGCCGTTCGTATCATTCGCGCCGTTCGTATCATTCACGCCGCGCGGCAGCGAGCGCAGGAAGGCGAGACCGTCGTCGGGACGGCCGAGGCGTTCATAGGTCGCGGTGACGCTATCGACCAGCTTCATATCGCCGGGCGTGGCGCGCGCCTGATGAACCAGCGCGACCAGATACGCTTCGTCGTCGTTGAGCATCGGCGCGATGCGCAGCACGTTGCGCCAGCCGACCGGATCGTTCGACACCTGCGCGTATTCGAGCCACGACTTCAGCGCCAGCGTGGGCTCGCGGTTCCATTCGGCCACCTGCGCGAGACGCTTGACCCACAGCGCGGAACGCGGATCGCGCTGCACCTGTTGCGCGGCGATTTTCTGCGCATTCGGCAGGTCGCCGGATTCGACGAACGCCTGGAATACGGTGTCGGCGATGGCGAGGGTTTGGGGGTTCGCCGCGCTGGATGTGCTAGCTGCGCTTGCTTTGTTGCCTGCGATTGCTGCGCTAGCTATGCTTGCTGTGTTAGCTCCGCTTGCTTTGTCGGCCTGGCTGGCTGCGTTAGTTAAGCTGGCTCCGCTAGCTGCGCTGCCTACACCCGCCACCTCCCCCATAGCCGCGACGCGAACCACACCCACCGCGCCCCGCCCCCGCACATCGCCGCGCATCGCCGCGCGCAAACTCGCGAGCGCGAAACCATCCCCCTGCGCCACAGGACCATCCCGATACGCGTACTGCGCGAGCTGCTGCCGCGGCGCGAAATCCCTCGCCCCATCGCGCGGCCCGAGCGACGCATAACGCGCCAGCATCTTCGCGTAGCGATCGACGGCTTGCGGACGATTCGCCGCGCGCGCCAGATTCAGCAACACCACCAGCGTGGCCGGGTCGTCGGCGAGCCCGGCGCCATGCGCGTCCGCCGCCGCGAGCGCTTCGTCCAGCAGATTGCCCGACTGCAATGCGCGCACGCCGGCCACGAAACAACGGCGCTGCTCGTCGCGCGTGCGCGCCGCCGCTTGCTGACGGAACCAGGCGTCCGCGGCCGCGCGATAGTCGCCCACTTGCAGCGCGTAACGCGTGATCTGCGTGTCCCACTTCGCGCGGCCATCGGGATCGTGCGCCGACAGCCGCGCGTAAAGCTGCATCGCGAGATCGGGCAAGCCGACGCCGGCCGCGCGCTGCGCGAGCCATTCGAGATCCTTCGGCGCCCATTGCAGCCTGGCCGCCTCTTGCAGATGCGCGCGCAGATCGTTCAACTCGCGGGCGCGCCGCGGATCGTCCTCGGCAATCGCAAAGGTGCGCTGCTCGGCCACGGAAAGACGCAGCATGGTCGCGCCGCGGCGCATGTCGTCGGTGCCGAGCGCATCCATGCGCGCGGCGATCCGCTCGGTATCGGCGGTGCGGCCCAGATACGAATACTGCGCGCCGAGCAGGGACAGGAACTCTTCGTTGTCGGGCCGCACTTTCGACCAGGCTTCCAGATACGCGACGCTCAATTCGCTGGGCGCGCCGACCGACGCCACGCGCTGGCGCAAGCCGCCGCGCGGCGACACGCCGTAGATCGTCAGCAGCACGACGCCCGCCAGCAAACAGACGAGCCAGGTCGGTGCGATACGGGGACGTTTAGCGCTCACAGGCAATCTCGACGGGCTGATAGTTCACCTGCAAACCGGCGGAGGCCGGCGTATCGAAGCGCACGCCCGCGCCGTCGCGCGGGGTGGCGACCGCGCGTCCCGCGACGCTCACGCTGCAACCGCGCGCGTTGGCGAGCCTGACGAACGGCTGGTAGTAGCCGCCGAATTCGAACGACATGCCGTTGGCGTTGCGTCTGAAGTTGCGCACGAAACCGTTGGCTTCGGCGATGTAGGGCAACGCGCCCGCCTTCGCATCGGTCGTGTTGAACGACACCCGCGCCGCGCCGTCCGCGATGTGGATATAGGTGCCGTCCGGACCCGCCGAATAGCCGGTGACGCCGGCCGACGCGCGCAGATCCGGCGCGCTCGACAGCGGCCAGTGCAACTCGCGCACCTCGCCGTTGCCGCGCACGATCCAGTCGCCGCCCGCAGGCTTTCCGGCATCTGCGTTTGCATTTGCATTTGCATTTGCATCTGCATCCGCATCGGGCTCGCCACGCACCGCGCGCGCGACCGCGAACGAACGCCAGTCGAGCACCTTCTGCGTGTAGTCGGTCATCTGCACGGGCAGCACGGCTTGCTTGAGCACCGCCGTGAAAATCTGATCAAGCGCGCGCAGCGACGCGACTTTCGTGCCGCTGTACATGTGGTAATACAGATCGATCGGCTTGAAACGCAACGGCTTGTCCGTCATGTCGAAGGTTTCGAGCACGCGCGTGAAGCCGTAGAACGGGCCGAGCCAGTCGTTCGTGTAGACGTTCTCGTCCTGATTCGGCGCATACACCTGGTACGCGCCCGGCCCCTTGTCGACGCCGATCGGCGCGATGTTGGTCCAACTGCTCGCGCTCTTCGTGATGACGGTGTCGCCGCCGTTCACGTTCGCGACGCCCGCCGCATACACCTTGCGCACGACGAGCGCGGGCGGCTTGCAGTTGCCCGGCCATTGCAGGATGGCCGTCTTCTTGCCCGGCGGCGCGAGACGCGTGTTGATGTAATCGATCGAGCCCGTCACTTCGCGGTCGATGTCGAACGTGTAGTTCGGAATGACCAGCGAAAACGCGGTGTCGCCGCCGCCGCGGTCCACGCGCTCGCCGGTCTTCGCATCCACGCTGCCCCAGTCGAACGGATGCGAGTACGTGTGCGTGCCGATCGCGACATACGGCAGCGCGAACATCTTGCGCGCGATCTCTTCCAGACGCGGCGAGATTTTCGGATAGAGGCCGGTCGGCCCCACTTCACCCTCGATCACCGAGAGCGTCATCGGCACCTTGTAGCGCGTGAAAATCTGCTGATACAGCGCTTCGCCCGAGTAGTCCGCGCCGGGAAATTCGGCGCGCGACGCGAACCCGTCGCCGTCGACGTGCGACATGAAAAGACGCCGCCCGTTCTCCGTCGTCACGCTCGGCGACGGCATGCGCTGCAGGCGCAACGCGGCGGTGAGGAACGAGATCGGTTGAATCGCCCAGCGTTCCTGGTCGATGCCGTTGAGCGAGACGACCGTGTACGGGCTCATCGCGAAGCCGCCCCACGGCGTGATCGCGATCGGGTCGAGGGTCGCCTGGCCGCTCGTCACGCGCAGCAGCGGCCGGCTCGCCGCGCCGACCCGCACGCCCGTCAGATCGCGTGGGCCGAGCTTCGGATCGATCTCGAAGCCGACCATCGGATCGCGCGAGACCACCTCCACCTTGTCGCTGAACGGACCCGGCACCGCTTGCAGATCGAGCGCGCGTCCTTCGTCCTCGGCCGCGTCGAAACCGAACTGGCCGAGAAACGCGACGGGCACGTGCGACGCGATGCGCGCATCCACCCATGCGCGCCACACCGCGCTGTCCTGCGTGCCGCTGCCCTGCAGCCACGCGACGACGCCGGCATAACGGTCGGGCGTGATGTCGCCGGGGAGCGTGTCGTTGACGTTCGCGTACTCGACGTCGTAGCCGAGATAGTTCAGCGGCGTCGCCAGATCGCGCACGCCGGGGGTTTCGTCGAGCAGCAGATCGTCGCCCGTGTCCTGCACGACGAGCACCTTGCGCGGCAGCACCTCGATCGCGCCGATGCCGACCACGCCGCGCGCCACGTCGGTCACGTAGGGCGTGACGCCGGTCGCCACCACCTGCGCGGCCGTGTTGCGGGCGCAGGCGCGATCGTCCGCGGGGCAGTATTCGATCGATACCACCGGCACGCCGGTCTGCTGCATGAATGCTTGCGCGCCGGCGACGCGCGCCGCGCGCTCGTCCGCGGACACGACGGTCTGCAACGCGCCGTTCGCGCTCACGCCGCTGACGAGCGACGGACCGGCCACCGCGTACAGCGCGTTGGCATGCGGCATCGCGAGTTGCAGCGCGTCGGCGCCGCCGATCACGAGGCGCGCGTCGGGATGCGCCGCGTGTATCGCGTCGATGGCGGCAAGGGCGTTCGGCGTGTCGAGCAGGAAGCCGCGAAAACCGCGCTGCCACAGCGGCTCGATCTGGCTCGCGACGAAGGCGGCCGGCGTGCCTGCGGCGGCATCCGCATGCGTGCGCGCGAGCCATGCGGTATGGCGCAACGGATGCGCGGACGGATCGAAACCGTGCGCGGGATCGACGACGACGGCGTCGAAGGCCTGCAACAGATCGACCGGCACGTTGGCGCCGTCGAAGAATGCGAGGTTGACTGATGGCGCGCGATGCGGTTCGGTCGCTTGCGGTTTAGCTTGCGGTTGCGGTTGCGGTTGCGGTTGCGGTTGCGGTTGCGCGGACAACGGCGCGGGTTGCGGTTGCAACTGCGCTTGTGCCGGCTGAGCGATCGCATTCGCGCCGCCCAAAGCGAGCACCGCGACAACCGCGCGGCTCAAGGCGCGCATGACGAAGCGTGGACGGGCCGTTTTCCGCTCTTGCCGCGACGGCCCCGACATGTTCCGAGGTGCATCGCAAAGCGCCGGCCGTGCTTCGAATATCGTTTGAATCCCCAAGGTCATGTGATTTCTTCTTCGGTTTTATTGCTTTTACCGATCCGCGTCGAACACGGCCGCCATCGCCCATCTACCCGTTAATGAGCGCCTTTCGTCCAGGCAGCGCATTCTAATAGCTCTTTTTTTCAAGCGCACCACTATTCTGTGGTTGAAAGCATGGCGTTGAGATGGTCAAAACCAGGCAAACTTTAATAACCTGCTGGCTATTTCCAGCAAACAGAACCTCGCAAACGTTTTACCGCTGCGAGAGGCAATGTTTAAGCAAGCCATGGATTTGACAAAAGTTAACGGAGCTGAAAGCATTTGAAATTTTTGGCGGGCGGTCATGCAAAGCACGCGGTGCGCAATCCAATTGCAAGGTTCGCGGATCGGCGAAAAAACGTGCATAAAAGCGAAACTCCCGCCGCCTGGGTGGGCCGTTGACGGGACGTTCCGTCGCCGAGCAAGAGCGAAGCGCGGTGGGCCGTGGCTCGGCTATTCTTACCTCCCGCTATCGAGCAGAATCGTTTTCAGGCAATAATTGCCTGATACCTGGGCAATAAAGCGCGATTTTCCGTAGGCTCTAATGAGACATGGCGCGGGCCGATCGCCCCAATACTTTCTGATCCGCGTTCCTTCTAAAAGCTTTCCGCTTCATAAATTAATTTTGTTTTCGCGCACTGCGCCGGATCGCTTCGCTCTGCCCTTGGACTTCGCAAATTCTGGTGTTTTTCGAATGACGCGATAAAGCCCAAAAAAACATGATTAGAGGGATAAACGTTAAATTTTGGCGGGATTTTCGCCGGTCCTCGGCCGACCGGCCAAACATAATAAAAAACCCGCAAAACGTTTGCGGGATTCCAAAGCCAACCCATCGTCATCCAATCGGACCAAGCGAGCGGCACTAGCGGCTCGCGCCTCGGGCAAACTCACCCCGCCTCGATCGCGCTTCGGGAGCGAAAAACGGATAATGCATGTCAAGCCGCTTTCATTCGTCTGCCCTTCACCCGCAACTGAAAAATTCCCCATGCGTATCCCACCGCTCAAGGCGATCATCGCGTTCGAAAGCGTGGCCCGAACCAAAAGCGTGAATCGCGCGGCCGAGGAACTGGGCCTGACCGCTTCGGCGGTGAGCCATCAACTCAGCAATCTGGAGTCGATCATCGGCCAGCCGCTGTTTCAGCGGTCCGGGCGCGGCCTCGTGCTCACGCCGACCGGCGAGCGCTATCTCTCCGATGTAACGGGATCGCTGGCCGATCTCAGCCGCGCGACCGAACGTGCGTCCAGCCGCAAGGAAGTGGACATCCTGCGCGTGCATTCGAGCCCGAGCTTCGGCCTCATGTGGCTGCTTCCGCGGCTGTCGTCCTTTCAGGAGGCGAACGGCGACATCCAGCTCAATCTGGCCTGCTCGTACGAGAACGTGTCTTTCTCGAACGGCTACTACGACATCGACATCCGTCACGGCTATGGCAACTGGAGCAATCTGGAAGTGAAAACCATCCGGGGCGAGTTCATTGCCCCGCTGGCCGCGCCGAAGTATCTCGAACGGCATCCCGTGAACACGCCGGCGGATCTGCTGGCGCATCGTCTGATCTATTCGGAAACGCCGCTCGTCCAGTGGAAGCAATGGTTCGGCAGAACGGGCGTGTCCGCGCCTCAAAAGACGTTCGATTTTTCTTTCGACCGCTCGTACATGTCGATCGAAACGGCGGCGCTCGGCCTCGGCATCGCGCTCGAAAGCCTCATGCTCGCGTCGGTGAAAATCAGGGACGGCCTGCTCGTCCCAGTGTTCGACGATAGCTGCGCGGTCGAGGTCGGCGCGCACCACCTGGTTTACCCGAAGCAGAACGCGGAACTGCCGCGCGTCGAGCGGTTTCTTGCGTGGATGGAGCGCGAGGCCGCCGCCTCTTCCGCGGCTCGGCGATAGTCGGAGCGCTTCGCGCCCGCCACAGTCGACACACCTGAATACCTGAATTTTTCTCAGCCATTGTTGAGCGTTTCCGCGTTGATGCCGCCGGCCCGCGAGCCGACACTTCAGGCATCAAATCAACACTCAGGAGACAAGCGATGTTGCTGGAGAACAAAATCATCATGGTGACGGGCGCGGCATCGCCCCGCGGTATCGGCAAGGCAACCGCGAAAGCGCTTGCCGCCCAGGGGGCGCAGGTGGTGATCCTCGATCTGCGCGAGCAGGACGCGCAGGCGGCGGCCGCCGACCTCGGCGCGCAACACCTCGGACTCGCGTGCGACGTGACCGACAAGACCGCCTGCGTCGCGGCCGCGCGCGCCACGCTGGAGCGCTATGGCCGGATCGACGGGCTCGTCAACAATGCCGGCATCACGCAGCCGGTTCGCACGCTGGAGATCGGCGGCAAGGACTTCGACGCGATCGTCGACGTCAATCTGCGCGGCACGCTCTATATGTCGCAAGCCGTGATTCCCGCGATGAAGGAGCAGAACGGCGGCAGCATCGTCTGCATGTCGTCGGTGTCGGCGCAGCGCGGCGGCGGCATCTTCGGCGGCCCGCACTACAGTGCCGCGAAGGCCGGCGTCCTCGGACTCGCCAAGGCGATGGCGCGCGAGTTCGGCCCGAACCGCATTCGCGTCAATTCCATCACGCCGGGTCTGATTCAGACCGACATCACGGGCGACAAGCTCACACCGGAGATGCGCGTCGAGATCATCAAGGGCATTCCGCTCGGACGTCTCGGCGACGCCGCCGATGTCGCGAACGCTTGTCTGTTTCTGGTGAGCGACCTGTCGAGTTACCTGACGGGTGTCACACTCGATGTGAACGGCGGCATGCTGATTCACTAAATCACTACTAAATAGCGCCGCGTTTTTGCGCGGCTTGGGTTCGCGTGCACCTGGGACAACCCGGGGCGCGACAGCTTGGCATGGGATCGGAGTAAGGCGCTAAAGCGCCAACTCCGATCGACCGCAAAGCATGGGACGAGAGTAAGGCGCTGAAGCGCCAACTCTCGTCGACAGGAGACAACCATGAAATCCAGATACAGCGCGCCGCCCGTCACGGGCGATGCGATTTCCCGTAGCGACTCGCCGACGTTCGAAGCCAAAACCTACGCCAAGGTCAGCCGCCGGCTCATTCCGTTTCTGATGCTGTGCTATCTCGGCGCCTATCTCGATCGCGTCAACGTCGGCTTCGCGAAGCTGCAAATGCTGAGCGACCTGCGCTTCAGCGAAACGGTGTACGGCATGGGCGCCGGCATCTTCTTTCTCGGGTACTTCCTCTTCGAGGTGCCGAGCAATCTGATTCTTCACAAGGTCGGCGCGCGCCGCTGGCTCGCCCGCATCATGCTCACGTGGGCGGTGATTTCAGCGAGCTTCGTGTTCGTCAAATCGCCAACCGTCTTCTACGTGCTGCGCTTTCTTCTCGGCGTCGCGGAAGCGGGCTTCGCGCCCGGCGTCATCCTCTATATGACGTACTGGTTTCCCTCCGCGCGCCGCGCGAAAGCACTGTCGCTGTTCTTCATGGCGATTCCGCTCGCGGGCATCATCGGCGGCCCGCTGTCGGGCCTCATCATGCACTCGCTGCAAGGCGTCTATTCGATGGCCGGCTGGAAGTGGCTGTTCCTGCTCGAAGCACTGCCGTCGCTGGTACTCGGCGTGGCGATCCTGCTGTATCTCGACGACGGCATCGCCCACGCGAAATGGCTCACCGATACCGAGAAGGCGCTGCTCGCGCGCAACGTCGCCGGCGACAACGCGCACAAGACCGCGCATCTGTCGATCAAGGCCTTCATCGGCGACCGACGTTTGTGGCTGATGGCGGCAATCTACTTCTGCGTCGTGCTCGGTCAGTACGGACTGACATTCTGGCTGCCCACCATCATTCGCAAGTCCGGCGTCGCGGACCCGCTGTGGGTCGGCATCTTCACCGCGATTCCGTATCTGTGCGCGATCGTCGCGCTGCCGCTGGTCGGCATGAGCGCGGACCGCTTTCACGAGCGCCGCCTGCATCTGGCGATTCCGATGCTGATCGCCGCCGCGGGTTTCGCCACGCTGCCGCTGCTCGGCAGTGTCGCGGCCTCGATCGTCTGCCTGAGCATCGCCGCGGCCGGCATCCTCGCGTCGTCATCGCAGTTCTGGTCCCTGCCGACGGCGCTGCTCGGCGGCATCTCCGCCGCGGCGGGCATCGCGGCCGTGAACTGCTTCGCCAATCTGGCCGGGTTCTTCTCGCCCGCGATCGTCGGCTGGCTCAACGATCTCACCGGCAAATCCACCGCGGGCCTCATCTTCATCTCGATCGCGGTGACGCTGGGCGCCCTGCTCGTGTTCCTCGTGCCGGCCAGGTCCGTCAACCGCTGAAAGACCGGACATCTCTCGATATCAAAGGAGTCGTACATGGACAACGCAACCCTTACCGAGGACGCCACGCTCGCCGAGCGCGCGTACCGCATCCGCAGAAACGCGCTGCTGATGGGTGAAGTACAGGGCCAGGGCTATATCGGCCAGGCACTCGACATCGCGGACGTGCTGGCCGTCGCCTATTTCGGCGCCATGCGCTACCGCCCCGAGGATCCCGCATGGGACGAACGCGACCGCTTCCTGCTGTCGAACGGGCATTACGCGATTGCGCTCTACGCCGCGCTCTTCGAAGCCGGCATCCTGCCCGCCGACGAACTCGAAACCTACGGCAGCGACGACAGCCGTCTGCCCATGTCGGGCATGGCGAGCTACACGCCCGGCATGGAAATGTCCGGCGGCTCGCTCGGCCAGGGCCTGACGATCGCGGTGGGCCGCTGCCTCGGTCTGAAGCATCGGGGCTCGGATTCGTTCGTCTACACGCTCTTCTCCGACGGCGAACTCGACGAAGGCGCGATCTGGGAAGGGCTGATGTCCGCCGCGCACTGGAAGCTCGACAACCTCATCGCCATCGTCGATGTGAACAACCAGCAGGCCGACGGCCCCTCGACGCAGGTCATGGCGTTCGAGCCGCTGGTCGACAAGCTGGAAGCGTTCGGCTGGTACACGCAGCGCGTGAACGGCAACGACATCGACGCAGTGAAGCGCGCGTTCGATAGCGCCCGCCGTCACGACAAGCCGCAACCGCGCATCATCGTCTGCGATACGAAGATGGGCTGCGGCGTGCCGTTCCTCGAGGAACGCGAGAAGAACCATTTCATCCGCGTCGATGCGCACGAGTGGCAACTCGCGCTCGACGCACTCGAAGCCGGGAGGCAAGCATGAGCACGATCCAGAACAAGCCGCGCCTGAAAACCTCCGCGATGATCGCGTCGATCGCGGGCGAAGGCCAGCTCACGCGCTCCGCCCCGTTCGGCCATGCGCTCGCCGAACTGGCGCGCACGAAAACGAACGTGATCGGCATGACGGCCGACCTCGGCAAGTACACCGACCTGCACATCTTCGCGAAGGAATTTCCGGCGCGCTACTACCAGATGGGCATGGCCGAGCAGTTGCTGATGGGCGCGGCGGCCGGCTTCGCGCATGAAGGCGCGCAACCGTTCGTCACGACGTATGCGGTGTTCGCGACGCGCCGCGCGTATGACTTCATCCATCAGGCGATCGCCGAGGACAACCTCGACGTGAAGATCGTCTGCGCGCTGCCGGGGCTCACCACGGGCTACGGCCCGAGCCACCAGGCCGCCGAGGACCTCGCGCTGATGCGCGCGATGCCGAACATGACCGTGATCGATCCGTGCGACGCGCTCGACATCGAGCAGATGGTGCCGGCGATCGCCGCGCACGACGGCCCCGTCTATGCGCGCCTGTTGCGCGGCAACGTGCCCGCCGTGCTCGACGAATACGACTATCGCTTCGAGCTCGGCAAGGCGAAGCTGCTGCGCGACGGCAACGACGTGCTGCTGATCTCGTCCGGGATCATGACGATGCGCTCGCTGGAAGTCGCGAAGGCGCTCGAAGCGGACAACGTCGGCGTGGGCGTGCTGCACGTGCCGACCATCAAGCCGCTCGATACGGCGACGATTCTGCGCGAAGCGAAACGCACCGGCCGCATGGTGGTCGTGGCCGAAAACCATACGGTGATCGGCGGGCTGGGCGAAGCCGTGGCGGGCACGCTGCTCGGCGCGGGCGTCACGCCCGCGTTCCGGCAGATCGCGCTGCCGGACGCGTTCCTCGCCGCCGGCGCGCTGCCCACGCTGCACGACCGCTATGGCATCTCGACCGGCACGATGGCCGCCACGATCAAAACGTGGCTGGCCTGAGCGAGCGAATCGCGGCTGGGGTTTCGCTCCGCTGTCCATGACGGGCGCGAGCGAACCACGGCGCGGTTCGCCGCCCCCCTCGCGCCTTACGCGCCGGGCCTCACGCGCGCGCGCCGTCGAGACGGAAGAACGCCACCGCCTCGGTCAACTGGCGGCCCTGGTCCTCCAGCGAGGTCGACGCGGCCGCCGCTTCCTCGACGAGCGCGGCGTTCTGCTGCGTGACCGCGTCCATCTGCGTGATCGCCACGTTGACCTGCTCGATGCCGCGGCTCTGCTCGCCCGAGGCCGCCGCGATTTCGCCCATGATGTCGGTCACCCGCGCCACCGCCTGCGTGACTTCGGCCATCGTCTTGCCCGCCTCGCCCGCGAGCGTCGAGCCGTTGTGAATCTTTTGCACCGAGGCGTTGATCAGGTCCTTGATCTCCTTGGCCGCGCTCGACGAACGCTGCGCGAGACTTCTGACCTCGCTCGCCACCACCGCGAAGCCGCGGCCCTGCTCGCCGGCACGCGCGGCTTCCACCGCCGCGTTGAGCGCGAGGATGTTGGTCTGGAACGCGATGCCTTCGATGATCCCGGTGATATCCGCGACCTTGGTCGAACTCTCGCTGATGTCGGTCATCGTCTCCACGACCTGTCCGACCACGGCGCTGCCTTTCAGGGCGACTTCCGAGGCATTGGCGGCGAGCGTGCTCGCCTGCTGCGCGTTCTCCGCGTTCTGCTTCACCGTGGACGTGAGCTCTTCCATGCTCGACGCGGTTTCCTGCAGCGACGACGCCTGCTGTTCGGTGCGCGACGACAGGTCCTGGTTGCCCGAGGCGATCTGGCTGGACCCGGTGGCGATATTGTCCGCCGAGGTCCGCACCTGGGCGATCAGCTTCACGAGGCTCGCCTGCATCTCGCCCATCGAGGCGAGCACGCTGCCGCGCGGCGCGGCCTGCGCGCCCGGCACGGAGCCGAGATCGCCGCCGGCCACGCGCCGGGTCACCTCGCCCAGCGCAGCCGGCTCCGCGCCCAGTGCGCGCGTCACGCTGCGGGTAATCAGGAATGCCGCGACGAGCGCCGCGCCGATTGCCGCGAGGCAGATGCCGATCAGCAGCATGCGCTGCGTCGCGTAGTGTTGGGCCGACTCCTGCATCAGGGCCTGGGCCCGGTTGCGGGTGAATTCGCTATACGTATTGGTCGCCTTGACGAGCGCCGCGAGCAGCGGACGGCATTGCTCGTTCATCATGGCGATCGCCTCCTCGTGCCGCTTGTTCAACGCGGCGTCGACGATCGCGAGCGCGACCGGCCCGTACTGGGCCTCGACCCGGTCGATGTCGGCCACCAGGGCGCGCGCCGCCTCGTTCGCATCGCCGGCGTTCGCGATCATCTCCTTGAGTCGCTTGAGCCGAGCCTGCACGTCCGCGTGCGCCTGGTTCACGGCGGCCTTTTCGATTTCCAGATCCGCCGGCTTCGTCACGAGCACCAGATTGCGCGCGGCGATCGCACGCCGGTCGACCGCGGTGCGCACCTTCGCGGCCACCTCCGCGCGGGCGCTAATGCCGCTCACGTAATCCGAGAAGCGCTCGTTCGCATCGTTCAATGCAACGAGCGCGAGCACCGATACCCCCAGCACCATCGCCGCTAGCACGCTGAACGCCGTCGTGAGCTTCGCCCGTACGGTCATCTGTCTGGAATTCATGCTTCATACCTCCACCGTTCGCCGGTTTCGTCATATTCGCCGCCCTGCGCGGCCATCACCTGCTGCCCTGGTGCTTGTTGCTATGTCGGCTGCATCACAACGGTCCTTGAATGCCGATGCGCCCGCCAATCGTTTGCGTCAGGGTTCAGGAGCGATGGGGCTTACCCGGCGCCACCCCGCGCGACGGGGTGCGATCTGGCAATGCGGGTTCGTTGTTGTCCTCGTTGTTGTCCCATACGCGCGGCCGTCTGGGAAAACCCCAGGACAACGATCGGGACCCCGCCGGCCCCGTCCCGGCGCGGTTTCAGCGCCCGGCTCGCCAGATCGTTACCCTTGGGATAACAGACGCGTCCCGAACGTGATTGAACCGGGATACCCCGCTCCCTAGACTCGCCTCATGTCCTGAGCGAGAGCGCACATGTCCGGTCAAAGTCAGTCCTCATCCCGTTGGGCCACCCGCCGCGCGGAAAAGCATCGCCGGCTCGCGCGCGTCGCAGCGATCGCGGACGGCGCGGTTCTCCCCGCCGAGCGTATCGTCGACGTCCTGCAAGCCCTGATCGCCCCCGGCGACCGCGTGGTCGTCGAGGGCAACAACCAGAAGCAGGCCGATTTCCTGTCGCGCTCGCTGGCGAAAGTGGACCCGGAAATCGTCCACGACCTGCATCTGATCATTCCGAGCGTGAGCCGCGCCGAGCATCTGGACCTGTTCGAGCGCGGCATCGCGAGGAAACTCGATTTCGCCTTCGCCGGCGCGCAAAGCCTGCGCATCTCGCAGTTCCTGCAGGACGGCATCCTCGAGATCGGCGCGATCCATACCTACATCGAACTGTATGGGCGGCTGTACGTCGATCTGACGCCGAACGTCGTGCTGGTCGCCGGCTACAAGGCGGATCGGCAAGGCAATCTCTACACGGGTCCGAGCACCGAGGACACGCCCGCCCTCGTCGAAGCCGCCGCGTTTCGCGACGGCATCGTGATCGCGCAGGTCAACGAGATCGTCGACGACCCGAAGGACCTGCCGCGCGTCGACATCCCCGGCTCGTGGATCGACTTCGTGGTGCAGTCGGACAAGCCGTTCTTCATCGAGCCGCTGTTCACGCGCGATCCGCGCCTCATCACGCCGGTTCAGGTGCTGATGGGGATGATGGCGATTCGCGGCATCTACGAGCGGCACCAGGTGCAGTCGCTCAATCACGGCATCGGCTTCAACACGGCCGCGATCGAACTGCTCCTGCCGACCTACGGCGAGAAGCTCGGCCTGAAGGGCAAGATCTGCAAGCACTGGACCCTGAACCCGCATCCGACGCTGATCCCCGCGATCGAAACCGGCTGGGTCGAGAGCGTGCATTGCTTCGGCGGCGAACTGGGCATGGAAGCCTACGTCGCGCAACGGCCGGACATCTTCTTCACCGGCCGCGACGGGTCGATGCGCTCCAATCGCGCGATGTGCCAGCTTGCCGGGCAATACGCGGTCGACATGTTCATCGGCTCGACCTTGCAGATGGACGGCGCCGGCAACTCGTCGACGGTCACGCATGGCCGCCTCACCGGCTTCGGCGGCGCGCCCAACATGGGCCACGATCCGCATGGCCGGCGCCATGCCACCCCCGCGTGGCTCGATCTGCTGCAAACGGACAGTCCGCTGGAGCGCGGCCGCAAGCTCGTCGTGCAGATGGTCGAGACGTTCCAGGCGGGCGGGCAGCCCACCATCGTCGAATCGATCGATGCGGTCGACGTCGGCCGCGAGTCCGGCATGCCGCTCGCGCCGGTCATGATCTACGGCGACGACGTCACGCACGTGCTCACCGAGGAAGGCATCGCCTATCTGTACAAGGCGCGCTCGCTCGAACATCGCAAGGAGATGATCGCGGCGGTCGCGGGCGTGACGCCCATCGGCCTCACGAGCAGCGCCGACAAACTCGCGACGCTGCGCCGCGACGGCTTCGTCGCGTTGCCGGAGGACCTCGGCATTCAGCGCGGCGAAGCCACCCGTTCGCTGCTGGCCGCGAAGAGCATGGCCGATCTGGTCGACTGGTCGGACGGTTTGTATGAGCCGCCGGCGCGGTTCAGGAGCTGGTGATGCGCGAGACCCTCGCCATGCCAGTAGCGCGAGCGCGACGCGCGACACCGGATCTCGCCGGGCGTTTGGGCGAACACGTGATCGCGGCGCTGATCGAGGAAGCCACGCTCGCGCCGAAGCCGGGACTCGTCGACATCCGCAGCCGCGGCGCGCATCACGATCTCGACTGGGAACTGATGTGCGTGTCGGCGCTTGCATTGCAGCCGACCTTCACCGAACTGGCGCGCGCGGGCCTGGAGATGCAGCCGATGCAGTCGCTGCAACGTATGCAGTCGCTGCGCGAGCGCATCGGCGCGATCGGGCGCGACGGCGAAGCGCGCATGCTCGACGCGACGCAGGGCGTGAACACCCATCGCGGTGCGATCTGGGCGCTCGGGCTGCTCGTGACCGCCGCGGCGGCCGGCCCCACCGACCCCGCCGACCCCGTCGACCATACGCCACACGCCATCGCCGCGCGCGCCGGAGCGCTCGCGCGTCTGCCCGACCGCCACGCGCCCGCGCTGACCGGCAACAAGGGCGAGCGGGCATGCCTCGACTACAACGTGGGCGGCGCGCGCGGCCAGGCGCAAGCCGGCTTTCCGCATGTCGTTGACGTGGCGCTGCCGGAACTCTCACGCTCGCGCCGGCGCGGCGACAGCGAGACGGCCGCGCGCCTGAACGCGCTGCTCGCGATCATGGCGAGTCTCGACGATACCTGCGTGCTCGCACGCGGCGGCCCCGGCGCGCTCGTCGAGTTGCAGGACGGCGCGCGGCGCGTGCTGGCGCTCGGCGGCGCCGCGTCGCTCGCCGGCCGCCGTCACCTGAAGCTGCTGGACCGGCGGCTCGTCGAACTGCACGTGTCGCCCGGCGGCGCAGCCGATCTGCTCGCCGCCGCCCTCTTTCTCAACCGGCTTCACCGCGAAGCCGCTCCTACGACGCAGGCTTAGGAACGCATATGGAAACCATCGTCCTCGAATTCCCGGCGGGGCAACCCGCGCCAGGCCGCGCGCTGGCGGGCGTGGTCGCGTCGGGCGACCTCGAAGTGCTGCTCGAGGCGAACGGCTCGCCGCGCACCGTGGTGAACATCACGACTTCCGTCGATGGCATGGGCCGCGTCTGGGAAGCCGTGCTCGAACGCATCTTCGGCGACGGCACGCTGCCGGCCGCGAAGATCGAGATCAACGATTCCGGCGCGACGCCGGCCGTCGTGCGCATGCGCATCGGCCAGGTGCTGGAACAACTGGCGACAACCGGCGGAGCATGACGATCATGGACACACAGGCATTGCTGGAACGCCAGAGCTTCATCGAACTCGACGCGCGCAGCCGCGCGAAACAACTGCTCGACGCCGGCACCTTCAGCGAACTGCTCGATCCGTTCGAGCGCGTGCGTTCGCCGTGGCTCGCGCGGCAAGGCATCGTGACGCAGGCCGACGACGGCACCGTGGTCGCGCGAGGCGAGCTCGACGGACAGCCCGCGGTCGTGCTCGCCATCGACGCCGGCTTTCAGGGCGGCAGCATGGGCGAAGTGTCCGCGGCGAAGATCGCGGGCAGCCTCGAACTCGCCGCCGAGGACAACCGCAACGGCATTCCGATGCGCGCCGTGATTCTCTTCGAAACGGGCGGCGTGCGCTTGCAGGAAGCGAATCTCGGGCTCGCGGCGATCGCGGAGATTCACGCCGCCATCGTCGACTTGCGGCGCTATCAGCCGGTGATCGGCATCACGGCGGGACCGATCGGCTGCTACGGCGGCATGTCGATCGCGGCGGGCCTGTGCAGCTACCTGATCGCCACGCGCGAAGCGCGCCTCGGACTCAACGGACCCACGGTCATCGAGCAGGAGGCCGGCATCGCCGAATTCGATTCGCGCGCCCGTCCGATGATCTGGAGCTTCACGGGCGGCGAGCAACGCCATCGCACGGGGCTGGTCGACGTGTACGCCGCCGACGACGCCGGCGCGATCCGCGCCGCCGTCATCGAACGGTTTCGCGCGGGACGTCCCGAGGCGTGCCGCAGCGAATGCGTGGCCGGCTTTCTGCAACGGCTTGCCGAGGTCGATCCCGAAGCGCAAGTCACCCCGCAACAGGCGGCCGCCATCTACAGCAAGGGGTTCAGGTCATGAGCACACAGGAGCTTTCGAAGCGCGGCGCGGTCTGGCTCGACGCGCTCACTTACAGCGCGCCGTTGCAGGCGGGCTATCCGCCTTCGGTGCGGGTCGTCGATGCGCGGCTCGGCGAGCATCCCGCGCGCTTCATCGCGGTGGTGCCCGACCCGGATAACGCGTTCCCGCGCGCACGCAGCGGCGAAGTCGGACTGATCGAGGGTTGGGAGATCGCGCGAGCGGTGCGCGAGGTGATCGACGCCGATGCCGGCCGCGAGGACCACGACAAGCGCGCGATCGTCGCCGTGATCGACGTCGCGAGCCAGGCCTACGGACGGCGTGAGGAAGCCTACGGCATTCACCAGGCGCTCGCCGGCGCCGCCGATGCGTATGCGAGCGCGCGCCTCGCCGGTCATCCGGTGATCGGGCTGATCGTCGGACGGGCGATGTCGGGCGCGTTTCTCGCGCACGGCTATCAGGCCAACCGCCTGATCGCGCTCGCCGATTCGCAGGTCATGGTTCACGCGATGGGCAAGGAATCCGCCGCGCGGGTTACGCTACGCTCGGTAGCCGATCTGGAGGCGTTCACGGCACGCGTGCCGCCGATGGCCTACGACATCGACAACTATGCGTCGCTCGGGCTGCTGTGGAAGCTCCTGAGCGTGAGGAACGCCGATGCGCCCAACGGCGCGGATCAATCCGCTGTCGAAAAGGCGTTGCAGGAAGCTTTCGACGAGATTCGCGCCGACCCGTCGCGCGGCCTTGGCAGCCGGCTCGGCAGCGCGCATCGCGCAAGCTCGGTGACCGTGCGCCGCAAGCTGCGCGAGCAGTGGCGCTGAACCGCGCCGACCCCATCCCCGCCCATCCCGCTTCACGCACCGGCTCGTAAGAAGCCATTAAACGTATGACAGGAGACACGAAATGATCATCTATGGAACCGCGCTGCTTGCGTTCTGCCATCTGGCGGGACTCTTCCTCGGCGACCTGCTGGGGCTCGCGATCGGCGTCAAGACGAATGTCGGCGGCGTCGGCATTGCGATGCTGCTGCTGATTTTCCTGCGCCTTTATCTGCACGGACGCGGGCTGTTGCCGAAGGAAACCGAGGCGGGCGTGGGCTTCTGGGGCGCGATGTACATCCCCGTGGTGGTGGCGATGGCCGCCAATCAGAACGTGGTGGCCGCGCTCAAGGGCGGTCCGGTCGCGCTGCTGTCGGCATTGGGCGCGGTGGCCGTCTGCGCGTGCTGCATTGCCGTTCTTTCCCGCACCGGGAGCGACAGCACGTCGCTCGTCAGCGCGCCGAAACTCGAAGAAATCTGAGGCAGGAGACCATCATGTTGCATATGCTCGATAAAGTTCTGATCCAGAACGGCCTTGTGACTTCGTTCGCGCTGGTCGGCCTCATCATGTGGGTGTCGTCGCTGATCTCGCGCAAGCTGACCTTCGGGCGCGTGCACGGCTCGGCCATCGCGATCGTGATCGGCCTCGTGCTGGCCTATTTCGGCGGCGTCTTCACCGGCGGACAAAAAGGCCTCGCGGACCTGCCGCTCTTCACCGGCGTCGGCCTGATGGGCGGCGCGATGCTGCGCGACTTCGCCATCGTCGCGACCGCCTTCGAGGTGCAGGCCACCGAGGCGCGCAAGGCCGGGCTCATCGGCGTGGTGTCGCTGCTGCTCGGCACCGTGCTGCCGTTCATCGTCGGCGCGAGCATCGCCCACGCGTTCGGCTACACCGACGCGGTCAGCATGACGACCATCGGCGCGGGCGCGGTCACCTATATCGTCGGACCCGTCACCGGCGCGGCCATCGGCGCAAGCTCCGACGTGATCGCGCTCAGCATCGCGACGGGCCTCATCAAGGCGATCATCGTGATGGTCGGCACGCCGATCGCGGCGGGTTTCATGGGACTGAAGACGCCCCGCTCCGCGATGATCTTCGGCGGCCTCGCCGGCACCGTCAGCGGCGTGAGCGCCGGACTCGCCGCGACCGATCGGCGGCTCGTGCCGTATGGCGCGCTGATCGCGACGTTTCACACGGGCATCGGCTGCCTGCTCGGACCTTCGCTGCTGTTCTTCGCGACCCGAGCGCTGATGGCCGCGTGAAACGCGCGAGCGAGCGCGGCGTGCAGAGTGCGGCGTGCATGATGCGCCACGGAGAAGCCTCATGAGCGTGCTGTTCACCTTCCCCGGCCAGGGCTCGCAGCGAAGCGGCATGCTGCGCGCGCTGCCGGATCACGTCGCGGCCGCTCGCGCGATCGAGGAGGCCAGCGACACGCTGGGCTACGACGTCCGCGCGCTCGACACCGCCGATGCGCTGCGCTCCACCACCGCGGTGCAGCTTTGCCTGCTGATCGCGGGCGTCGCGCAGGCGCGCGTTCTGGGGGCCCGCGGTCACGAGCCCGACCTCGTGACGGGCCTTTCGATCGGCGCCTATCCCGCCGCCGTGAGCGCCGGCGCGCTTCATTACGCCGACGCCGTGAGGCTCGTCGCCTTGCGCGGGCAGTTGATGGAGCGCGCCTATCCGGGCGGCTACGGCATGACCGCGATCGTCGGCATGACGCAACGCGCGCTCGAACCTTTGATCGCGCGAGTCAACAGCGCGGCCATGCCGGTGTTTCTCGCGAACATCAACGCGCAGACGCAGATGGTGGTGGCGGGCAGTCACGCCGCCATGCACGAACTCGCAACGCTGGCGGGCGAACACGGCGCGCAACGCTGCGAGCGTCTCGACGTGGCGGTGCCGTCCCATTGCGCGTTGCTCGACGAGCCCGCGGCCGAACTCGCCGATGCGTTCGCCAGGGTAGCCGTGCAAGCGCCTCGCGTCGTGTATCTGAGCAGCAGCGTCGCGCGGCCGCTGTTCGACGGCCCGCGCCTCGCGGCCGATCTTGCCGGCAACATGGCGCGGCCGGTGCGCTGGCACGACACGATCAGGCTCGCGTGGGAGCGAGGCGCGCGGCTCGCGGTCGAGATGCCGCCCGCCAACGTGCTGACGCGGCTCAGTTGCGCGATCTTCGGCGAAGGCATTGCGGTGAGTTGCAGCGAGACGGCGCTGCGTGACGTTGAAGCGCTGATCGAACGGGAACGGGCGCGCGAATGACGTGAAGCGTCGGGCGACGCCTCGGTTGCCGCCTCAGTTTTCTAACCTCAGATGACGCTTCTCGTGCGAAGCCGGCAAACGGCCATCAGCGCGAGCAGGTTCGGATCGCGTTCGCGCGCGCGCAGAAAGCTCACGCCGATGGTCTGACGCATCAAAAATTGCGGCTTGAGCGGAATGAACTGCACCTGGTCGCCGAACACGCCGCGCACGCGGCCCGGCAACAGCGTATAGCCGACTCCGCCGCTCACCAGGTTCATCAACGAAAAGATATCGCCGACTCGCATGGTCACGTTCGGCGTGAAGCCCGCGACGCGAAACGCCTCCAGAAAACCGCGATACGTGACGAAGCCCTCGCCCAGCGAAACGAAGGTCTCGTCGCGGCAGTCGCACAGATCGACGGCCTCCTGATTCGCATACGGTGAACCGGCCGGCGCCGCGAAAAAGATGTCGTCCTCGAAAAGCGGAATGGACTCGATCTCCGGATCGGCGTCGGGCAAGGCCATCAACGCCGCATCGATCGCACCCCGCTTGAGCTTGTCGAGCAGTTCCGCGTTCGAGCCGAGCGCGAGTTCGACCTGGAGTGTCGGACGCCGCACCTTGATGTCGATGACGATGCCGGGCACGGCCCGGATGGTCAGCGAGTAAAGCGAGCCGATCTTCAGACGGTCCGACGAATAGCCCGCCGCCTCGCGCGTCGCGCGAATGCCGTCGGACATGGTGGTGAGCACTTCTTGCGCGACGTCGGCCAGCATCTGCGCCGCTTCGGTCGATTTCAGATTACGGCCTTCGTGCCGAAAGAGCGCGCATCGCACACCCTGTTCGAGCGAATGCAGCGCGCGATGAACACTGACGGTACTGACGTTCAACGCCTCGGCCGCCTTCGACAGGTTCCCCGTCTCCATGAAAGCGAGCAGGACTTCCAGCTTGCGAAAAGTGATCTCCTCGTCGATTCGGTCGCGCATCTCGATGCTTCGGCAGGTGGAAACAGGCCATTATCGGCTCGCGCCAGCGCTGCACAAATAGCGTTAACCCCGCATTCGCCCGCTCACGCGAACACCGGATCGCGGCGTTGCCGGTTGATCCATCTCAATCCGATGACGATTGCGAAGCCCGCTAGTTCTTTCGAACTACGGCCAACCGTGACGGCATAGTTCCAATGCCTCGCGCGTGACCCCCACTCGACGGATATTCATCCGCACCCCCGCCGCCCACAATCGTGCTCAACCATTCGAGCGGCGTCACATCATGAATCCCTTGCCTAACCCGATTTTCGACCAGAGCTGGCCACTGCAGGACGCCGCCGTGCTGATGTTCTGCCTGTCGGTGGCGATCTGGCTCGCGTGCTTCGTGATGGACCTGCGACAGCACGCAACACGGCCGCGCCCGGACACCCCCGGGCGGGCCGACCGTCCAACAGGAGAATTGCAATGAACTCCCGGCCGATAGCATCGCGGCCAGGCCGCACGCTCGCGATCTGGTCCCCCGAAGACAAGGCGTTCTGGGAACGTGAAGGCGAAGCGATCGCGAGGCTCAACCTGTGGATCTCGGTCCCCGCGTTGTTCCTCGCGTTCGCCATCTGGCAGGTGTGGAGCGTCGTCGCGGTAAGTCTGCCGACGCTCGGCTTCCGCTACTCGACCAACCAGTTGTTCTGGCTCGCGGCGGCGCCCGCGCTGAGCGGCGCGACGCTGCGCATCTTCTATTCGTTCATGGTGCCGCTCGTCGGCGGCCGTCGCTGGACGGCGATCTCGACGGCCTCGCTGTTGATCCCCGCCATCGGTATCGGTTTCGCGGTGCAGGACAACACCACCACCTATCCGACCATGCTCGGGCTCGCGTTGCTGTGCGGCCTGGGCGGCGGCAACTTCAGTTCGAGCATGGCGAACATCAGCTTCTTCTTTCCGAAGGAGCGCAAGGGCTCGGCGCTCGGCGTCAACGCGGGACTCGGCAACCTGGGGGTGTCGGTCGTGCAGTTCCTGAGTCCGCTGGTGGTCACCGCCGGCATCTTCGGCATCTTTGCCGGCGACCCGCAAAGCGTCGTCAAGGCCGGACAGACCACGCTCGTGTGGACGCAGAACGCCGCCTTCGTGTGGGTGCCGTGGATCGCCCTGGCGTCGCTCGCCGCATGGTTCGGCATGAACGATCTCGCGGAAGCGAAGGCGTCGTTCGCCGAACAGGCGGTGATCTTCCGGCGCAAGCACAACTGGCTGATGTGCGTGCTGTACCTCGGGACCTTCGGCTCGTTTATCGGCTATGCGGCGGGCTTTCCGCTGCTGATCAAGAGCCAGTTCCCCGGTGTGAATCCGCTCGCCTACGCGTGGCTGGGACCGCTCGTCGGCGCCGCGGTGCGCCCCTTCGGCGGCTGGCTCGCCGACAAGCTGGGCGGTGCGCGCGTCACGCTGTGGAACTTCGTCGTGATGGCGTGCGCGGTGGGCGGCGTGCTGATCTTCCTGCCGAGCGGCGCCTCGGCGGGCAGCTTCGCGGGTTTCTTCGGCAGCTTTCTCGTGCTGTTCCTGACCACGGGCATCGGCAACGGCTCGACGTTCCGCATGATCCCGGTGATCTTTCTCACCTCCAGGCTGCGCGAGGTCGACCCGGCGAACCGCGAAGCGGTGCAGCGCGCGACGCGGGAAGGCAACACCGAGGCCGCGGCCACGCTGGGATTTTCCGCGGCGATGGCGGCCTACGGCGGCTTCTTCATCCCCAAGAGCTATGGCAGCGCCATTGCCCTCACCGGCGGCCCTCAAGCGGCGCTGTACGTGTTCATCGCCTTCTATCTCGTGTGCATCGCCGTGACGTGGTGGCACTACGCCCGCCGCAACGCGCCGATGCCCTGCTGAAACCGGAGCCTGTTCCATGAGCCATTTTCTCGACCGACTGACCCACTTCGCGCTCCCCAAAGAGCGGTTCGCGGACGGTCACGGCGTCACCACGGGCGAAGACCGCACGTGGGAAGACACTTACCGTAATCGCTGGGCCCACGACAAGATCGTGCGCAGCACGCACGGCGTGAACTGCACGGGCTCCTGTTCATGGAAGATCTATGTGAAGGGCGGCATCGTCACGTGGGAAACGCAGCAGACCGATTACCCGCGCACCCGCTGGGACATGCCCAATCATGAACCGCGCGGCTGCGCGCGCGGCGCGTCGTACTCGTGGTATCTGTACAGCGCGAACCGCGTGAAATACCCGATGGTGCGCGGACGCCTGCTCGAACGTTGGCGCGCCGCCTTGAAGGCGCAGGGCGATCCGGTCGCGGCGTGGGCCTCGATCGTCGAGAACGCCGAGGCGCGGCGCGATTATCAAAAGGTGCGCGGCATGGGCGGCTTCGTGCGCAGCAGTTGGGACGAGGTGAACCGGATCGTCGCCGCCGCCAATGTCTATACGATCAGGAAGCACGGCCCGGACCGCATCATCGGCTTTTCGCCGATTCCCGCGATGAGCATGGTCAGCTATGCGGCAGGCAGCCGCTACCTGAGCCTGATCGGCGGCGTCTGCATGAGCTTCTACGACTGGTATTGCGACCTGCCGCCGGCCAGTCCGCAAATCTGGGGCGAGCAGACCGATGTGCCGGAATCGGCGGACTGGTACAACTCGTCCTACATCATCGCGTGGGGCAGCAATGTTCCGCAAACGCGCACGCCCGATGCGCACTTCTTCACCGAAGTCCGCTACAAGGGCACGAAAACCGTCGCGGTGACGCCCGACTACAGCGAAGTGGCGAAGCTCTCCGACCTCTGGCTGCATCCGCGGCAGGGAACCGATGCGGCGCTCGCGATGGCGATGGGTCACGTCGCGCTCAACGAGTTCTACTTCAAGACGCGCAGCGAATACTTCGACGGCTACGCGCGGCGCTACACCGACCTGCCCATGCTCGTGATGCTCAAGGCGCACACGCTGCCGGACGGGCGCGAGACCCTGGTGCCGGACCGCTATCTGCGCGCGAGCGACTTCAACGGCAAGCTCGGGCAATCGAACAATCCCGAATGGAAAACCATCGCGTTCGACACGAACGGGCGTGCCGTGCTGCCCAACGGTTCGATCGGTTTTCGCTGGGGCGCGGAAGGCGGCGAGGACGCCGGCAAGTGGAATCTGGAGGACAAGGAAGCGCGTCACGGCGAGGCGGCCACGCTCAAGCTCTCGGTGCTGGAAGACGGCTCGCAACCGTATGAGATCGTCGATATCGCCCTGCCCTACTTCGGCGGCGTTGCGTCACCGCATTTCACCGCCAATGAACTGAACGGACAGATCAATCACGTCAAGGCGCCGGCGGTGCGCCTGCGTCTCGGCAAGGAAGGCGACACGCGCGAAGCGCTGGTCGCCACCGTGTTCGATCTGCAAGCGGCGCAGTACGGGATCGACCGCGGCCTCGGCAGCGGCGCGGCCAGTTACGACGACAATGCCGCGTACACCCCGGCCTGGGCGGAGTCGATCACCGGCGTGCCGCGCGATCAGATCGTCACCGTGGCGCGCGAATTCGCCGCCAACGCGGACAAGACGCACGGCCGCTCGATGGTGATCATCGGCGCGGCCATGAATCACTGGTATCACGCCGACATGAACTATCGCGGCGTAATCAACCTGTTGATGATGTGCGGCTGCATCGGCCAGAGCGGCGGCGGCTGGGCGCACTACGTCGGCCAGGAAAAGCTGCGCCCGCAAACCGGCTGGACCGCGCTCGCCTTCGCGCTGGACTGGATCCGTCCGCCGAGGCAGATGAACGGCACGAGCTTTTTCTACGCGCACACCGACCAGTGGCGCTACGAAAAGCTGAACATGGAGGAAATCGCTTCGCCGCTCGCGGACAAGCGTCTCTATGGCGGCAGCATGATCGACTACAACGTGCGTGCGGAGCGCATGGGCTGGCTGCCCAGCGCACCGCAGTTGAAGACCAATCCCTTGCAGGTGGCGAAGCAGGCGGCCGAGCACGGCATGGAAGCGAAAGACTATGTCGTGCAGGGGCTGCGCGACGGCAGCTTGCAGATGAGCTGCGAAGATCCCGACGCGCCGCAAAACTGGCCGCGCAACATGTTCGTGTGGCGCTCGAACCTGCTCGGCTCGTCGGGCAAGGGCCATGAGTATTTTTGCAAGCATCTGCTCGGGACGGAAAACGGCGTGCAGGGCAAGGACCTGGGCCGCGACGACGCGCGCCCCGTCGAGGTCGAATGGCACGACGAGGCGCCGGAGGGCAAGCTCGATCTTCTGGTGACGCTGGACTTCCGCATGAGCACGACCTGCCTGTATTCGGACATCGTCCTGCCGACCGCGAGTTGGTACGAGAAAAACGACCTCAATACGAGCGACATGCACCCGTTCATTCACCCGCTCTCGGCGGCGGTCGATCCGGTTTGGCAAGCCCGTTCCGACTGGGAAATCTACAAGGGTTTCGCGAAGGCTTTCAGCGAGGTCTGCGTGGGTTATCTCGGCGTCGAGCGCGATGTCGTGCTGACGCCGTTGATGCACGATTCGCCGGCGGAACTCGCGCAACCCTTCGAGGTAAAGGAGTGGAAGAAAGGCGAATGCGATCTCGTCCCCGGCAAGACGGCGCCGCAGATCGCCGTGGTGGAGCGCGACTACCCGAACGTCTTCAAGCGCTTCACCGCGCTCGGTCCGTTGATGAACAAGATCGGCAACGGCGGCAAGGGCATTGCGTGGAAAACCGAAACCGAGGTGACGCAACTCGGCCAGTTGAATGGTCTCACCCAGGACGATGGTGCGACCAAAGGCATGCCGCGCATCGTCACCGATATCGACGCCTGCGAAGTGATCCTGCAGCTTGCGCCTGAAACGAATGGTCATGTGGCGGTAAAAGCCTGGGAAGCACTGTCGAAAGCCACCGGCCGCGAGCACAAGCATCTCGCGCTCTATCGCGAGGACGAGAAGATCCGCTATCGCGACGTGCAGGCGCAGCCCCGCAAGATCATCAGTTCGCCGACCTGGAGCGGCATCGAAAGCGAAACGGTCAGCTATAACGCCGGCTACACCAACGTTCACGAACTGATTCCATGGCGCACGCTGACCGGACGCCAGCAGTTCTACCAGGATCATCCGTGGATGATCGCGTTCGGCGAGGCCTTCTCGAGCTATCGTCCGCCGGTGGATCTGAAGGCGACGGGCGGCATGCATCACGTCAAGCCCAACGGTCACCCGGAGATCGTCCTGAACTTCATCACGCCGCACCAGAAGTGGGGCATTCATAGCACCTACAGCGACAACCTGCTGATGCTCACGCTGAATCGCGGCGGCCCCGTGATCTGGCTCAGCGAAGACGACGCGAAGCGCGCCGGTGTCGAGGACAACGACTGGGTCGAGCTGTTCAACATCAACGGCGCGATTGCGGCGCGCGCGGTGGTCAGCCAACGGGTCAATTCCGGCATGGTGCTGATGTATCACGCACAGGAAAAGATCATCAATACGCCGGGTTCGGAGATCACCGGGGTACGCGGCGGCATTCACAACTCGGTCACCCGGATCGTGCTCAAGCCCACCCACATGATCGGCGGCTATGCGCAACTGAGCTACGGGTTCAACTACTACGGGACGATCGGCACCAACCGCGACGAATTCGTCGTGGTCCGCAAGATGAAAGACGTCGACTGGCTGGATACCCCACGCGGCGACGAACTCGCGCGCGCCTATCAGTCCCAGGGCGAGAACCCCTGATCGATCGCCGGTCCCAAGGAGCCAAATCATGAAAATACGCGCACAGATCGGCATGGTGCTGAACCTGGACAAATGCATCGGCTGTCATACCTGCAGCGTGACCTGCAAGAACGTGTGGACGAGCCGGCCGGGCGTGGAATACGCCTGGTTCAACAATGTCGAAACGAAGCCGGGCATCGGCTACCCGAAGGAATGGGAGAACCAGGACAAATGGAACGGCGGCTGGGTGCGCCATGCCGATGGTTCGATCGCGCCGCGCCAGGGCGCGAAGTGGAAACTGCTGATGCGCATCTTCGCCAATCCGAACCTGCCGCAGATCGACGACTACTACGAGCCCTTCACGTTCGACTACGACCATCTGCAGAGCGCGCCGGAAATGAAAGCGGCGCCGACCGCCAGGCCGCGCAGCCTGATTACCGGTCAGCGCATGGAGAAGATCGTCTGGGGACCGAACTGGGAAGAAATTCTCGGCGGCGAGTTCAGCAAGCGCAGCAAGGACCGCAATTTCGACGACATCCAGAAGGACATCTACGGCCAGTTCGAAAACACCTTCATGATGTATCTGCCGCGCTTGTGCGAGCACTGCCTGAACCCGGCATGCGTCGCATCGTGCCCGTCCGGCTCGATCTACAAGCGCGAGGAAGACGGCATCGTGCTGATCGACCAGGACAAGTGCCGCGGCTGGCGCATGTGCGTGAGCGGCTGTCCGTACAAGAAGATCTACTACAACTGGAAGAGCGGCAAGGCCGAGAAATGCATCTTCTGCTATCCGCGCATCGAGGCTGGACAGCCGACGGTGTGCTCGGAAACCTGCGTCGGACGCATCCGTTATCTCGGCGTGCTGCTGTACGACGCGGACCGCATCGAACAGGCCGCGAGCGTCGAGCACGACAAGGACTTGTACGAGGCGCAGCTCGGCATCTTTCTCGACCCGCACGATCCTGAAGTGATCGAACAGGCCCGCAAGGACGGCATACCGGAGAACTGGCTCGACGCCGCGCGCGCGAGCCCGGTCTACAAGATGGCGCTCGACTGGAAAGTGGCGTTGCCGTTGCACCCCGAATACCGCACGCTGCCGATGGTCTGGTATGTGCCGCCGCTCTCGCCGATCACCGCTGCCGCGAACGCGGGCCACGTCAGCGCGAACGGCGAAATCCCCGACGTGAACCAGTTGCGCATTCCGGTCAAATATCTCGCGAACCTGCTTACCGCGGGCGACACGAAACCCGTGGTGCGCGCGCTCGAACGGATGCTCGCCATGCGCGCCTATCAGCGCGGCAAACAGGTGGACGGCTGGGAAAACCACGCCGCGCTGCAACAGGTAGGTCTCAGCACTCGGGAAGTGGAAGACATGTACCGCACGATGGCGATCGCCAATTACGAAGACCGTTTCGTGATTCCGACCACGCACCGCGAGTATGCGGAGAACGCCTTCAACGTGCGCGGCGGTTGCGGGTTCAGCTTCGGCAACGGCTGCTCCGATGGCGTGACGGAAACGAGCCTGTTCGGCAGCGAGAAGAAGCGCACCATTCCCATCAAGGCCGAGGTCTGAACGATGTCCACTCAAGCCCTTCATTCCGCCGCGCATGCCACGACGCTACGCGTGCTCGCGCATCTGCTCGACTATCCCGACGCGGCGCTGCGTGAACATCTACCCGACCTGCGCGCGGCCTTGCACGGACAGCGCACGCTGAGTGCCGCGCGGCTCGCCGAACTCGATGCGTTGATCGATCAGCTTCTGCACGCCACGGGCTTCGACGCCGAGGCCGCCTACGTCGACCTCTTCGACCGGGGACGCGGCACCGCGCTGCACTTGTTCGAGCACGTTCACGGCGATTCGCGCGACCGCGGCCCGGCGATGATCGATCTGATCAAGACCTATGAGGAAGCGGGTCTGTATCTCGCCTCCGGCGAACTGCCCGACCACCTAACCGTGGTGCTGGAATACGCGTCGACGCAACCGCCGCTAGCGGCCGCCGATTTTTTGCGGGAGATCGCGCACATCCTGCGCAGCATCTTCAGCGCGTTGACGAGGCGCGAGAGCGCCTACGCCTGCGTGCTGGCCGCGCTGCTCGATCTGGCCGGCGAACCGACGAAGCTCGTCGAGGTGGCCGCCGAGCCCTTGCTCGATGAGACGTGGAGCGAGCCCGCCGCCTTTGGCGGCTGTTCATCCGAGGGGCAACGCAGTCCCGGCGAATCGCAACCCGTGCGTATCGTCAGAACGCTACGCCAGCCGCAACATGGTCAACCCGGTCAACACGGTCAATCCGCGCATGGAGCGTCCACATGAACATCGCCGCGCACAACTTCTTCTTCAGCGTCTATCCATACATTTGCCTCGCCGTGTTCCTGCTGGGCAGTCTCGCGCGCTTCGACCGCGATCAGTACACGTGGAAGAGCGATTCATCGCAGCTTCTGCGCGCGGGCCAATTGCGCTGGGGCAGCAACCTGTTTCACATCGGCATCCTGTTCCTGCTGTTCGGGCACACGGTGGGCCTGCTGACGCCGCATTTCCTCTACGAGCCGTTCATCAGCGCGCAGCACAAGCAACTGCTGGCCATCATCTCGGGCGGGACGGCCGGCCTGATCTGCTTCGCCGGTCTGAGCGTGCTGCTGCACCGGCGCATCTTCGATCCGCGCATCCGTCTCACGAGCCGGCGGACCGATCTGGCGATTCTCGTGATTCTCTGGGTGCAACTCTGCCTCGGCCTGCTCACGCTGCCCTACTCGTTCGCCGACCGGGGCGATGCGCATACCATGCTGGCGCTCGCCGACTGGGCGCAGCGCATCGTGACGTTCCGCCCCGACGCGAGCGTCCTGCTCGCGGTCGAGTGGCCGTTCAAGGTGCATATCGTGCTCGGCATGACGATCTTCCTGCTGTTCCCGTTCAGCCGGCTGGTCCATGTGTGGAGCGGCTTCGCATCGGTCGCGTATCTGGTGCGCCCTTATCAGCTGGTGCGCTCGCGGCGCCTGAACGTGCCGGCCGGTCATCAACAGCCGCGTCGCCGAATCTGACTCGCAGGAGGATCGAAACATGCAAGAGAATCTGTCCGCCGTCGCAACCGTCAATGGGGTTGCGCTGCATGGCGGCAGCGACATGCTGTCCGCCGAGGATTTACGCCAGCGTGCGTGCATCGAACTGCTGCGCCAGTCCGCCATCGAGGCCGGTCTGCTCGCCGCGGACGACCCGCTGCCCGCCGACGGCGCCATCAGCGTCGCCGCCTCCGAGGCGATCGACGCCTTGCTGGAGCGCGCATTGCAATTGCCTGAACCGACCGGGGACGCCTGCCGCCGCTACCATGCCGCGCATCGGAACCGCTACGCCGTCGGCGAGCGGGTGCGTGCGCGTCATGTGTTGTTCGCCGTCACGCCCGGCGTCGATATCGGCGCGCTGCGCAAGCGCGCCGAAGCGTGCCTGCTGGATCTGCGCTGCGACGATGCGGCAGCCGACGACCGCTTCGCTCGCGCGGCGCGGGATCTGTCGAACTGTCCGAGCGGCGGCGCGGGCGGAGACCTGGGATGGCTGCGCGCCGACGAATGCGCGCCCGAGTTCGCCAAAGCACTGTTCGGCCGACCGGACATCGGCGTATTGCCGCAGCTCGTGCACAGCCGTTTCGGCCTGCACGTGGTCGAGATCATGGAGCGGGACGCCGGCGCCGTGCCCGCCTTCGAGGCGGTGCGCGAGGCGGTCGCGCAGGCGCTGCGCCAGCAGACCTTCGCCACGGCGCTGCGCCAGTACGTCAGCGTGCTCGCGGGCCGGGCCGCTATCGCGTGCGTGGACCTCGATGCCGCGGCCACGCCCCTCGTCCAGTAGTCTTTTCAGTATCCGTCCGGCTGTCGCGGCTGTCGCGGTTGTGCCGGCTCTGCATTTCGCCGGAGGAGCGGCATGCCGTTGATCGACTTCTATCCGCTGCTTAAATTCAGCCATGTCTCGCTGGTGGGTTGCAGCGGCGCGTTTTTCGCGGCGCGCGGCGCGGCCGTGCTGACGGGCCGGGTCTGGCCGATGCGCAGTCACTGGCGAATCCTCAGCTATGTCATCGACTCGCTGTTGCTGGCCGCCGGCGTCACGCTGTGGCTCATGCTGCGCCTGAACCCCGCGCGCGACGTGTGGCTCGGCGCGAAGCTTCTGCTGCTCCTGCTATACATCGTGGCCGGTTCGCTCGCCGTCAAGCGCGGACGCGCGATGGTCGTGCGCGGCGCCTTCTACGGAGGCGCGATCAGCCTGTACCTGCTGATCGCGTCGATTGCACTCACGCACGATCCGCTCGGTTTGCCGGGGCGCTGGTAGTCGTGATTTCCTTTCCGGTTCTCCGCGCATCGCCCGGCGCGGGCTTTCGCAAAAGCATCGACGAAGGCGGCGCGGCGCCTCGCCATACCGGAACCGTGGAACACGCTTCGAATTGATCTGGATCAGTTCTTTCAGGTGCACCGCCGGTGACTATATCGCCTAAGCTTTCGGGCGCTGGGCGACCCGTTTCAACCGTCTGGAGCGATCCAGGAACCCACATGAGCAGATTCCGGACACTCGCCGCCAAGCTCGGCATCATCGGCGGCACGCTGCTGCTGGTGGCGTTCGCTTCCATCGGCTACACGCTCTGGGCAAGCTGGCAACTGGAGGGCGGCGCGGCCGCCGTCAACGAAGCGGGCCGCATGCGCATGCAAACGTGGCGGCTCGCGCAGACGCTTGCGCGTGGCGACACGCTGTTGGCGAAGACGCAGGTCGACCAGTTCGAGCAAAGCGTCGCCCTGTTGCGCGACGGCGATCCATCGCGGCCCTTGCTCGTGCCGCGCGATGCGGGCTCGACAGCCGCCTTCGCCGACGTGCAGCGTACCTGGCAAATAGTACGGGCGGCATGGACCGCCTCGCCCGCGCCGGACCCGAGCGAGGCCGCGAAGCAGGCCGAGGCCTTTGTCGGACACATCGACGTGCTCGTCTCCGCGATCGAAGTGCGCCTCGCCTATCTGACCACCATCCTGAACCTGCTGCAGGTTCTCATGGTCGGCCTGACCATCGCCAGTGCGGTAACGCTGCTCTACTCGGCGTATCTGTTCGTCTTCAATCCGCTTGAGCGGCTCAGATCCGGCCTCACGCGCGTGCGCGAAGGCGATCTGTCGGCGCGGATCGCGGTGGAGTCGAGCGACGAGTTCGGCGCCGTCTCCGAAGGCTTCAACCAGATGACGGAAACCTTGCAGGAGCTCTACCAGAATCTCGAAGTCAAGGTCGAGGAGAAGACGGTGAGGCTCGCCGCACAGCATGCGCGATTGACCGCGCTGTACGAAGCGAGCGCGTTCGCGGCGCACGCCTCGACGCTCGATGAACTGGCCGATGGTTTCGCGAGGCAGGTGAGACGCGCCGCGAAGGCGGATGCATCGGCGATTCGCTGGTCCGACGAAGCGAACCTGCGCTATCTGCTGGTGGCGTCGGACGGCCTGCCCCGCCACGTGATCGACCGCGAACAGTGCATTCCGACGGGCGATTGCCATTGCGGCCAGTCCGTGGCCCACGCGGACACGCGCGTGATCCCGATCCGGCTTGACGGGGCGGGACTGCTGCGCGACTGCGGACAAGCGGGCTTCACGACCGTCATCAGCGTTCCGGTGCAACTGCAGGACCGCATGATCGGCGAGATGGATCTGTTCTACCGCGCCCCCACCGCGCTCAGTGGCGAAGACCGCACGTTGCTGGAGACGATGGCGAGCCATCTCGCTGTCGCGATCGAAGGGCTCAGGGCCGGCGCGCTCGAACGTGAAGCCGCCGTTGCCGCGGAGCGAAGCCTGCTCGCGCGGGAAATGCACGACTCCATCGCGCAAAGCCTCGCCTTCATGAAAATCCAGACCGCCCTGCTGCGCGGCGCGCTCAAGGACGCCGACGCACCGCGCACGGAACGCACGATCGGTGAGCTCGAGGCCGGCATTCACGAAAGCCTCTCCGACGTGCGGGAATTGCTGATGCACTTCCGTACCCGCACCAACGCCGAGGACATCGTTCCCGCGCTGCAAACCACCCTGAAAAAGTTCGAGCACCAGACGGGGCTGATCACGCATCTGTCAATCGAAGGTACGGGTGTTCCGTTGCCCGCCGACGTGCAAGTGCAGGTGTTGCATGTCGTGCAGGAAGCGCTGTCCAACGTGCGCAAGCATGCGCACGCGCGCGAAGTATGGCTGGACGTCCAGCAGACGCCGCAGTGGCGCGTGGAAGTCCGGGACGACGGCTGCGGCTTCGCGACGGAGGCCACCGCCCAGGACGAAACGCATGTGGGCTTGCGCATCATGCACGAACGGGCCGAGCGCATCGGCGCCGGCGTCGACATTGCGTCGGTGCCGGGCTCGGGCACCTGCATCGTGCTGACGCTACCCGAACGCAGGAGACTGGCAGCATGACCGAACATAAACAGATTCGCGTTCTCGTGGTCGACGACCACTCGCTTTTCCGGCGTGGCGTGATTGCGCTGCTGACGGTCGATTCGCGATTCGTCGTGGTGGCCGAGGCCGGCGATGCCGGTGAAGCCTATCGACGCGCCGCCGAGACGCAACCGGATATCATTCTTCTCGACAATCATCTGCCGGGCGTGAATGGCGTGGACGCAATCGCGGGATTGCGGGAAGCGGCGCCGCGGGCTCAGGTGCTGATGCTCACTGTCAGCGAGGACGAGCGCGATCTGGCTGCCGCGCTGCGTAGCGGCGCGCGCGGCTATCTGCTCAAGACGGTGGACAGCGACGGCATGGCCGCCGCGATCGTCAGAACGATGGCGGGCGAATCGGCGATCAGCCCCGAGATGACCGGCAAGCTGGTGACCGCGTTTCAGTCACTACAAAGCGCGGCAAAGGTGGAGGAAGCATCGGCCGAGCAGGACCCGATTCATAGCCTGTCCGCGCGCGAGGACGAAATTCTTGGCTATATCACGCGGGGCAAAACCAATAAGGAAATCGCACGAGCGCTGAACATTGCCGAAGCGACGGTAAAGATCCATGTGCAGCACATCCTGCGAAAGTTAAAGCTCAGTTCGCGCGTGCAAGCGGCAGCCTATGCGGTCGCTCGGGCAGCCTGATCGCGGCGCGTGTGGGACATGCAGGCACGCGCGCGAGTGAGTCTGCAACCAGGCTTCACGATCTCTTTCATGCATCCCTGCGCGCGTTCCTCGGGAATTCGCGGCGATCTCCTGACTTCCCGACGGCCTCCGAGCCATGCGGAAATCAGTGTCTACGACGCTTCGACGTGTCCACCTGAGTCATGTCAACAATCTCAGCGTGGGAACACGAAATCCGAACGGAACGCGCTTTAAGATGTGCGCAAGGTCTATCTTTGGAGAAGCATGATGAAGATCGGTGAACCCGCTTCATTGAATGCGTCGCGCGATGCCGACACTCTGCCGGTTATGCGGCTCGGCTTTCGGCCGTTCTATCTGGGCGGCGCCGGCTTTGGCGTCATCGCCGTCGTGCTGTGGCTGCTCGCGCTGCACGGCTATCCCGTCGCGGGCCGCTCGACCGCGATGAACGGGATGATGTGGCATGTCCACGAAATGATCTTCGGCTTCGTCGCCGCGATCGTCGTCGGCTTTCTGCTCACGGCGGTACGCGCGTGGACCTCGCTCGATACGCTGCGGGGGCCGTCGCTCGGATGGCTTTGGCTGCTGTGGGCCGGCGGCCGCGTGCTGATGTGGTTCGGTCCGCAGCCGCTCGCCGCGCTAATCGACACCGCCTTCTTGCCTGTTACCGCCGTCGTGCTGCTGCGCGTGTTGCTCGCCGCCCGCAATCGCCGCAATCTGTTTCTGCCCGTGGCGCTGGCCGCGCTCGGCTTGCTGAATGGACTTTCCCACTGGTGGCTGGGGCACGGCCGCGCGGACCTCGCGTTGCGCGCCGCGTATGCGGCAACCGGACTTGCGATCATGTTCGTGACGGTCATCGCCGGACGCGTGATTCCGATGTTCACGATGAACGCGATGCCTGGATTCACGGCGAAACGCTGGAAGTTCGTTGAAATGCTCGCCACGCCCACCGTCATCGTGGCGTTGCTCGCGGATGCCCTCGCCGCGCCCTCCGCGTTGATTGTCGCCAGCGCCGGAATCGCCGCCGCGGTCCACGCGGCGAGAATCGCGGGCTGGCATTCGTGGCGAGTCCTTTCACGCCCGATTCTCTGGATTCTTCACGCAGCCTATGCATGGATTCCCGTCGGCCTCGTGATGCTCGCCCTGGCGGCAATGGGCATCGTGCCGCACTCTCTTGCGATTCACGCGCTAACGGTCGGGGCCATGGGATGCGCGATCATCGCGATGATCACGCGCACGGCGCTCGGTCATACAGGGCGCATGCTCGTCGCGGGCCGCGCGGAGATCGCGAGCTACTGGCTGATGATCGCGGCCGCCCTTCTGCGTGTCTTTGGGCCGTGGTTAGCCAATAGTGCAACGGCCGCGCGTGGGTCGACGCAGCGGGCGTGTGCTGGGCCGCGGCGCTGGTCGTTTATCTGCTCAAATACGTGCCTTATCTGACTTCACCTCGTGTGGATGGAAAGCCCGGTTGACATGCGCTCTCCGGCCATTGGCATGCGACAAAATGCACGTCGATCATCGGATCGAAACAACTACTATGAATATACGTTTATTGAAGCCGATGATTCCTGTTTCGCCCGGGTTCCAGTGGGGCTCGCCCACGGCGTGCCGATGCGCGCAGTCGAACACTGCCACGTTCGGCTTCAATGAGATTCCTTGTCTTCGAGGAGAAGCCCATGCTCAGTCCGCATGAAGTTGCCGCGCTCATCCTGGTCGGGAGCGCAACCGATCACCATGACCTGAGTCACGCCGACCTCGAAGTACTACTCGAACGCCGGCTCGCCACGTTCGAACAGATCGCGCCGAACACGAGGCGCGTTCACTTGACCGAACATGGGCAAGCGATCCTGCAAGCGGTGGCGCGGTATGGACTCCATTGATCCGGATGGTTTGGCTCCCTACGGAGATCGATCCTGACAATGTCGCTCGATGCCGGTTCTCTAGCAGGCCGGTGAAATACCTCATGTAGCGGTCATCCGAGACGCAGGCGTAAACGTTGAACTGATGTCATCAATGAGAGCGAGATGGAACGGATGCGTGGGCCAGATGGTTTTACCGAGTCAATGT
>Ga0255336_100662_pt1 | contig 44175 bp, 36 predicted proteins | sample MeOH1_35cm_T3_17_FD_189102 | JGI IMG/M metagenome (GOLD analysis project Ga0255336, IMG submission 189102) | Sandy soil microbial communities from University of British Columbia, Vancouver, Canada - MeOH1_35cm_T3_179 | ecosystem: Engineered > Artificial ecosystem > Sand microcosm > Unclassified ...
AAGGCAGATCACCGCAAGGCGATCTGCCTTTTTGTTTTTGACGCGCTCGCGTAACATTCGCGGGTTAATTTCCAGCAAGGAGTCATGCCGTGCGATTTCCCATGCGCTCGTTGATTGCGCGTTTCGCCATTGCCGTTGCATTGCCGCTCGCCGCGTTGACATTCACCGCCACAACCATCGCACCTGCTCACGCGCAGCAGATGCCGGCCGGCGCTAAACAGCCTGGCGAATTTCCGCGCGCGAAACTGACCGCGGGCATGTTCGTGATCGACGCCGCTGTCGCTGCGAACGACGCGGACCGCGAGCAAGGCCTCATGTATCGCACGAACCTCGCGCCGAACGAAGGCATGCTGTTCGTCTTCAATGAAAACGCGGTGCATTGCTTCTGGATGAAGAACACGTTGATCCCGCTGTCGATCGCATTCATGCGCGCCGACGGCACGGTCACCGACATCGACGAGATGCAGGCCGAGACCACCAACAATCACTGCCCGAAGAACAACGGCGTGTATGCGTTGGAAATGAGCAAAGGCTGGTTCACGTCGAAAGGCATCAAACCGGGGATGAAGATCCAGGGCTTGCCCGCCGCGCAATAAAGCGCGCCGTCCGCAGGAGCGCGCCGCCGCTCGCCTCACCACTTTGCTTCACCGCTTTCCGCAAGCCGGTGCCTTGTCACGAGGCGCCGGCTCTTTTATTTGCGCGCCGCGGCATGAGCACCCTGTCACGCCGTATCGCGTCGCACCAAAGCACGCCGCACGGGCAGCCGAAGCCCTGCCAGCACCCGTTCGCGGCCAACCGGGAAGATTCCTGCAAAAGACGGGCCGACGCGCTATCCTAGTAATCTTAGTAAAGCAGCACCCAGGCTCCCCGGACAGCACAGACTGCTGCCCGGCAAGCGTTTCAGGCGCGCCATTCCAAGGAGGTTCACGTGCCCCGCAAGACTCCCATCGAGCGCTACCGGAATATCGGCATTAGCGCTCACATCGATGCCGGCAAAACCACCACCACTGAACGCATCCTGTTCTACACCGGCGTGACCCACAAGATCGGCGAGGTTCACGACGGTGCGGCGACGATGGACTGGATGGAACAGGAGCAGGAGCGCGGCATCACCATTACGTCGGCGGCCACCACTGCTTTCTGGAAGGGTATGGCCGGCAACTATCCGGAACACCGGATCAACATCATCGACACGCCGGGCCACGTCGACTTCACGATCGAAGTGGAGCGCTCCATGCGCGTGCTCGACGGCGCGTGCATGGTGTACGACTCGGTCGGCGGCGTGCAGCCGCAGTCCGAAACCGTGTGGCGTCAGGCGAACAAGTACAAGGTGCCGCGCATTGCGTTCGTCAACAAGATGGACCGCGTGGGCGCGGACTTCTTCCGTGTGCAGCGGCAGATCGGCGATCGCCTGAAGGGCGTCGCGGTGCCGATCCAGATTCCGGTCGGCGCGGAAGAACACTTCCAGGGCGTGGTCGACCTCGTCAAGATGAAGGCGATCTTCTGGGACGAAGAGAACCAGGGCATCAAATTCGAGTACCGTGATATTCCGCCGGAACTCGCGGCGACCGCAAAGGAATGGCACGACAAGATGGTCGAGGCCGCAGCCGAAGCGAATGAGGAACTGCTCGACAAATACCTCGGCGGCGAAACATTGACCGAAGAGGAAATCAAGCACGGCATTCGCGTGCGCTGCATTGCCAACGAAATCGTGCCGATGCTGTGCGGCAGCGCGTTCAAGAACAAGGGCGTGCAAGCCATGCTCGACGCGGTGATCGACTATCTGCCGTCACCGGTGGACGTGCCCGCCATCACCGGCCACGACGAACACGACAAGGAAATCGAGCGCCATCCGACCGATACCGATCCGTTCTCGGCACTCGCCTTCAAGATCATGACCGACCCGTTCGTCGGCCAGCTGATTTTCTTCCGCGTCTATTCCGGCGTGGTGAATTCGGGCGACACGGTCTACAACGCGATCAAGGAAAAGAAGGAACGCCTTGGCCGGATCCTGCAGATGCACGCCAACGAACGCAAGGAAATCAAGGAAGTGTACGCGGGCGACATCGCCGCGGCTGTCGGCCTGAAGGAAGCGACCACGGGTGACACGCTGTGCGATCCGAACCACGTGATCATCCTCGAAAAGATGATCTTCCCGGAGCCGGTGATCTCGCAGGCCGTCGAGCCGAAGACCAAGGTCGACCAGGAAAAGATGGGCATCGCGTTGAACCGTCTTGCCCAGGAAGATCCGTCGTTCCGCGTGCAGACCGATGAAGAATCCGGCCAGACCATCATCTCGGGCATGGGCGAGCTGCACCTGGAAATTCTGGTCGACCGCATGAAGCGCGAGTTCGGCGTCGAGGCAACGGTCGGCAAGCCGCAGGTTGCGTATCGCGAGACGGTGCGCAACAAGGTCGAAGACGTCGAAGGCAAATTCGTCAAGCAGTCGGGCGGCCGCGGTCAATACGGCCATGCGGTGATTACGCTCGAGCCGGCGCCACAAGGCAAGGGCTACGAATTCGTCGACGCGATCAAGGGCGGTGTGATTCCGCGTGAATATATTCCGGCCGTCGACAAGGGCATCCAGGAAACGCTGAAGGCCGGCGTGCTCGCGGGCTATCCGGTGGTCGACGTGAAGGTGACGCTCACCTTCGGTTCGTACCACGACGTTGACTCGAACGAAAACGCGTTCCGCATGGCCGGCTCGATGGCCTTCAAGGAAGCGATGCGCAAGGCCAAACCCGTGCTGCTCGAACCGATGATGGCCGTCGAGGTGGAAACGCCGGAAGACTTCATGGGCAACGTGATGGGCGACCTGTCGAGCCGCCGCGGACTCGTGCAAGGCATGGAAGACATCGCCGGGGGCGGCGGGAAGCTGGTGCGCGCCGAAGTGCCGCTCGCGGAGATGTTCGGTTACTCCACGTCGCTGCGCTCCGCGACGCAAGGCCGCGCGACCTACACGATGGAGTTCAAGCACTATGCGGAAACGCCGAACAACGTCGCTGAAGCCGTGATCAACGCGAAGCAGAAATAAGCACTACGCCAAAGGCATTCATGCCAACGGCTCGAAGCCCGTCCCCGGGGGACGGGCTTTTTTTCGTCCGCTGCACCGCGCCCAGGGCTTCTTCACACGCACGTTTTTGAACGTGCAAAAATGCCGGAAGGCGCCGTGCCGAACGCCGGAACTCACGCCCACGAGGAGACACATCATGAGCCACGATCACGAACATCCGCATTACAAAGACGTGCCGCCCACCGCGCCCGATTGGCGCGAGCACGGCGTGAAAGTCATCAAGGGCGACCAGCTCGATAGCAACACGGCGCAAACGCCGGGCATGAATCGCGCGGCGGCGATCAATGCCGCACGCGTGGGCGCGCAGAAGATCTGGGCCGGCACCGTGACGATCCACCCGAATGCGAAGACCGGCGCACATCATCACGGCGCGCTCGAAAGCGTGATCTACGTGGTACGCGGCCAGGCGCGCATGCGTTGGGGCGAGCATCTGGAGTTCACCGCCGAAGCCGGTCCCGGCGACTTCATTTTCGTGCCGCCGTATGTGCCGCATCAGGAGATCAACGCGAGTACCGACGACCCGCTCGAATGCGTGCTGGTGCGCAGCGACAACGAAGCGGTAGTGGTTAATCTGAACATCGACGCGGTGGAACAACCCGAGACGGTGTTCTGGGTCGATCCGATTCACAAGCATCCGCACGATCATTAACTCCCGCCCACGCAACTCATGACGCCGACCGCTTCGCTGCGCCCTCGCCTCTTCACGCTATACGCCGTGCTGATCGCCGCCAATCTCGGCGCGTGGGCGTGGGCCCTGATCGCGTTTCGCCACTACCCGCTGCTGCTCGGCACCGCGCTGCTCGCCTACGGCTTCGGCCTGCGCCATGCGGTCGACGCCGATCACATCGCGGCGATCGACGCCGTCACACGCAAGCTCATGCAAGCCGGCAAACGGCCGCTCGGCGTCGGGCTGTCGTTTTCGCTGGGGCATTCGACCATCGTGATCCTCGCGACGATCGGCATAGCGTGGACCGCGCATTCGCTGCATGGCCGCTTCGAGACTTTCAAGGCCGTGGGCGGCACCATCGGCACGCTCGTCTCCGCGAGCTTCCTGCTGGTGCTCGCAGCCGTCAATCTCGTGATTCTGCGTGACGTCTGGCGCCGTTATCGCCATGTCCAGCAAAGCGGCGAATTGCCTGCTAAAACGCCGGACTCGATTGCGCCGGCAGGTCTGCTGTCGCGCGCGTTGCGTCCGCTCTTCAGGCTCGTGACGAAAAGCTGGCACATGTACCCGGTCGGCGTGCTGTTCGGCCTCGGCTTCGATACCGCGACCGAGATCGGTTTGCTCGCGATCGCCGCTTCCGAAGCCGGCAAAGGTCTGCCGCTCTATTCGATTCTCGTGTTTCCCGCGCTCTTCACCGCCGGCATGACGCTGGTCGATTCAACCGACAACGTGCTGATGGTGCATGCGTACGGCTGGGCCATGGACGACCCGAAACGCAAGCTCTACTACAACGCGAGCATCACCTTTGTCTCGGCGGTGGTGGCGATCGTGATCGGCGGCGTTGAAGCGTTGGGGCTGCTGTCGGACAAGCTCGGTCTGAACGGCGGCGTATGGGATGCGATCGCCAGCGTGAACGACCGCTTCGGCGTGCTGGGTTACGGCATCGTCGCGGTGTTCATGGCGTGCTGGATCGGCTCGGTGCTGTTCCATCGCTGGCGCCGGGCGTTGTGATGGCGATACACACCGGTCCTTTTATCCGACAATCGGCAACCCGGTAACGCCGCGAGCACGCCGAACCCGCCAGCAATCCTTTACACTGAAACCGCTTCGCTCGCCGCTTTCGTCATTGCACTACCGTCGCCGGGTCGCGCGCATCCGGCGCGGCCTTTCAGAACCGGCAACAGAACGGACTGGACACTCCATCGATGAAGACTCCCGCGAACCGATTTCCCGCACTCGACGCAGCCCGCCTCACCGCCGACGCCTACGGCAACCACGCCATCGACGAATTCGTCGCCGGCCGCATCACGCGCCGCGATCTGCTGCGCTATGCAAGCGTGATCGGTTTGTCGCTGGCCGGCGCCGGCGTGCTGAATGCGCCGCAAGCGCGTGCGCAAGGCACCGCGGCCGCGTCGAATCAGACCATCCGCGTGGCTCACCTGACACCGGCCGGCGCGGTCGATCCGCTCACCGTGACGGATGCCGCCAGCCTCGCGCTGCTGAACCAGACCGGCGAATTCCTGATCGACGACGACGGCGAAAAGCTCGTACTCAAGCCGGCACTCGCGTTGTCGTGGAAACCGAACGACAAAGGCGACGTGTGGACCTTCAAGCTGCGTCCGAACGTCAAGTTCCACGACGGCCAGTTGTTCAGCGCCAAAGACGTGGTCGCCACGTTCGACCGCCTGGCCGATCCGGCGAGCGGCTCGGCGGCGCTTTCCGTGCTCAAGGGCGTGCTGTCGAAAGGCGGCGCCAAAGTGATCGACGACCACACGGTCGCGTTTCATCTGGACGCGCCGAACGGCAACTTCCCGTATTACGTTTCCTCGGACAATTACAACGCCGTGATCCTGCCCGCGAACTACGCGGGCGGTTATGAAAAGAGCTTCATCGGCACAGGTCCGTTCAAGCTCGAAAAGTATCAGGCGAAGGTGGGCGCGTCGTTCGTGCGCAATCCCGATTACTGGGGCGAAAAAGCGTTACCGCAACGCGTACAGTTCTCGTTCTACGCCGACGAACAGGCACAATTGCTTGCGCTGCAAGGCCATCAGGCCGACGTGATGGGCACCTTCACCGTGCAGGGCGGCGCCGGCATTCTGAACAATCCGGATTACAAGGCCGTGGGCGTGAAGTCAAGCGCGCACCGGCAGATTCACATGCGCAACGACAATCCGCTGTTCAAGGACAAGCGCGTGCGCCAGGCACTGGCGTTGTCGATCGATCGCGACGTGCTGGTGCGCGGCCTGTTCAAAGGGCGCGCGCAACTCGGCAACGACAGTCCGTTCGCGCCGGTGTTTCCGTCTTCGGATGCGGGTGTTCCGCAACGCAGGATCGACGTCGCCAAAGCGAAGCAGCTGCTTGCGCAAGCCGGCGTGCCGAACGGCTTCGAAGTGACGCTGACCACCGAAAAATACATGGAGATTCCCGATCTCGCGGTGGTCGTGCAAAACGCGGCGAAGGCCATTGGCGTGCGCATCAATCTGAAGATCGAAAGCCAGTCGCTGTATTACGGCGCGGGCACGCCGGGCAAATCGGATTGGCTGGACTCGCCGCTCGGCATTACCGACTACGGTCATCGCGGCGTGCCGAACGTCTTCCTGAATGCACCGCTTACCAGCACCGGCACATGGAACGCCGCGCACTTCAGGAATCCGCAATACGATCAACTGGTCGCACAATTCGTTGCGGCTATCGATCTCGGCTCGCAGCGGAAAATCGCCGGGCAGATCCAGACGCTGCTGCTCGATGAAACGCCCATCATCATTCCGTTCTTCTACGATCAGCTGATCGCCATGCGCAAGGGTGTGAACGGCGTGCGCTTCACCGCGCTCGCGCAACTCTACTTCGACCGCGCGGTGTTGAGCGCGTAATGCTGGACGCCCGAGGTTGAGCGCCCGAGCACCAGCGCGTTTCGGCAGGAGAGCATGATGTCGAGCACGGTGACCCCTTCCACTTCCTCCATGTCGAGCGGCAACGCGGGCCGCGTCGTGCGTTTTCTGGCTACGCGTGTCGGCTTGTCGCTGATCACGCTGTGGCTGCTCTCGGTGATCGTCTTCGCCGGCGGACAACTGCTGCCGGGCGATATCGGCCGCGCGGTGCTCGGCCCGCTCGCCGATGCGCGCGCGGTCGCCGCGCTCAATCATCAACTCGGCGCCGACCGTCCGCTGATGACGCAATACGTCGACTGGATTTCGCATTTCGTGCGCGGCGACATGGGACTGTCCTATGCGTATCGCGAGCCGGTCGGGCCGTTTATCGCCAACGCGCTCGCGCATTCCGCGAAGCTCGGCTTGCTCGCGTTCGTCGTCGTCGTGCCGCTCGGCATTGCGGGCGGCGTGTGGTCGGCCATGCACGCGGGGCGCTGGCTCGATCGCACGATCAGCATCGTGGGGTTGTCGGCCACGGTGGTGCCGGAATTCGTTTCGTCGATCGTGCTGATTCTGGTGTTCGGCGTGTGGCTACGCTGGCTGCCGATCGAAGCGTCGTATCCGCCCGAAGCGAGCGCACTCGAACAGCTGCGTCATCTGGTGCTGCCGGTGCTGCCGCTCGTGCTGGTGTTCTTCGGCTACATCGCGAGGATGGCGCGCGCCGGCACCGTCGAGGCGCTCGACGCGGACTATACGCGCACCGCGATTCTCAAGGGCCTGCCGCGCCGTATCGTGATCTGGCGGCACGTCTTGCGCAATGCATTGCTGCCCACCATCACGGTCGCCGCCACGCAACTCGGTTATATGATCGGCGGGCTCGTGGTGGTCGAGACGCTGTTCCACTACCAGGGCATCGGCTCGCTGATCTACAACGCCGCGAAGGCCAAGGACTTCCCAATGCTCGAAGCAGGCGTACTGACGATCGGCGTGGTCTACACCGTCGCCAATCTCGTCGCCGATGCGCTGCACGTCCTGCTCAATCCACGCTTGCGAGTGAGGAGCGCCGAATGAGCACGATCGTTCCGCCGGCCGCGCCCCCAACGCCGCGTCCGGTTACCGAGCCCCGCTTCGACCAGTTGCGCGTGCTGCTGCGCTCGCCGACCTTCGTGGTGGGCGTGGTGATCGTCGCGTGGTGGATCGTCTGCGCGATCGCCGGGCAATGGATCGTGCGGATCGACCCTTATGCGTCCGATCCGCTCAACTCGCTGATGCCGCCTGATCGCACGCACTGGTTCGGCACCGATCAACTCGGGCGCGACGTGTTCTCGCGCGTGATCGTCGGCGCGCGCGACATTCTCACCATCGCGCCGCTCGCCACCCTGCTCGGCACAGCGGCGGGCACCGCGCTGGGATTGATCGTCGGCTACTTCGAAGGCTGGGTCGACAACGTGGTCGGACGCGTCATCGACGCCGTGCTCGCGCTGCCACTGGCGATCGTCGCGCTGCTCGCGCTGGCCGCCGTCGGCGCGTCGAACTTCACCGTGATCCTCGTGATCGGCATCACCTTCACGCCGATCACTGCGCGCACCGTGCGCGCCGCCGTGTTCGCCGAACGGCATCTCGACTACGTCGCGGCAGCGCAGCTACGCGGCGAGCGCGCGCCGTACATCATGTTCGCCGAGATTCTGCCGAACGTGCTGCCGCCCGTCATCGTCGAAGCGACGGTGCGGCTCGGTTACGCGATCTTCGCGGTCGCCACGCTGTCGTTTCTCGGCTTCGGCATCCAGCCGCCGTCGGCCGACTGGGGGCTCGCGCTGTCCGAGTCATACACGCTGATGGCGGGCGGCGCATGGTGGACCGTGGTGTTCGCCGCCGGCGCGATTGCCAGCCTCGTGGTCGGCGTGAATCTGATCGCCGACAGCGTGCAAGGCGTGCTCGACCGATGAACGGCCCGCCGCCCTCCTCGTTCCCCGCCTTCGATGTCTCGAAGAGCGATCGCACGGACGCGCTGACCGTCATCGGTCTGACGGTCACGTACCGCGTGCGCGGACGCGATCGCGAGGTGCTGCAGGACATTTCGTTTCGCGTGCGGCGCGGCGAAGCGTATGGTCTCGTCGGCGAGTCCGGCTGCGGCAAGTCGACCGTTGCGATGGCGGCGCTGCGCTATCTGCCGCGCAACGGCAAAGTGAAGGCCGGCAAGATCATCGTCACCGGCGAGGACGTGCAGAAGCTTGACGCCGACGCGTTGCGCAACATGCGCGCCAGAACGATTTCAATGGTCTACCAGGATCCGGGGCGCGCGCTGAATCCGTCGCTGACGATCGCGCGGCAAGTCTCCGAAGCGTTCGAAGCCGCCGGCGTCGCGCGCGACGAAGCCTTGCGGCGCACGCTGGAGATGTTGCAGCGCGTGCGCATCGCCGCGCCCGAGCGGGTGATGGAGAGTTATCCGCATCAACTGTCGGGCGGCATGCAACAGCGCGTAGTGATCGCGATGGCGCTCGCCTCGAACCCCGCGCTGCTGATTCTCGACGAACCGACTACCGGCCTCGATGCTACCGTCGAGGCCGAAGTGCTCGACCTCGTCGCGCAGTTGCGCGAGGAACTCGGCACGGCTGTGCTGTTCATCAGCCACAACCTCGCGGTGATCGGGCGGATGTGCGAACGCGTCGGCGTGCTTTACGCGGGAAAACTGGTCGAGGAAGGCGCGACGCAAGATGTCTTCACGCGGCCGCGCCATCCCTATACGGTCGGACTGTTGCGCTGTCTGCCCACGGCCGGGCGCAGCAAGGACAGCGAGCGGCTCGACACGATCGCCGGCAGCCTGCCGTTGCCGGGTGCGGTAACGCAGGGCTGCATCTACGCAGAGCGCTGCCGCCTCGCCGACGACCGCTGCCGCCGCGAAGCGCCGCCGCCGTATCGCGTGAGCGCCGCACACGGCGATCAGATGTCACGCTGCCATTACCACGAACGCGCGATCGAATTGCCGCGTGCAAGCGCGCAAGCGTTGCCGGAGTGCAACGGCGCGTCGTTCGACGGCAAACCGCCTGCTCTCGTCTTGCGCGCGGAAAAACTGTCGAAGACGTTTCACGTGTCCGGCGCGCCGCTGCGCGCGGTGGACCACGTCTCAATCGATCTCGCCAGCGGCGAGACGCTCGGCCTCGTCGGCGAATCGGGCAGCGGCAAGACGACGCTCGCCAAACTGATGCTCGGCCTGCTCACGCCGGATGCAGGCAGCGTGCTCGAACTGGATGGCGAGCCGCTCGCGGCGCGCGTCACACGACGCAGCGACGATCAGGTCAAGTCGCTGCAGATCGTTTTCCAGAATCCGGACTCGGCGCTCAATCGCGCGCATTCGGTGAAACGGCTGATCGGCCGCGCGCTGTCGCGCCTCACCACGTTGCGCGGGCCCGCGATCGACGAACGGCTTGCCGCCTTGACCGCCGCAGTGCGTTTGCCGCAGCGCTATCTCGACTCGCGTACGCGGCAACTGTCCGGTGGCCTGAAACAGCGGGTGGCAATTGCCCGCGCGTTTGCCGGCGAACCGCGCGTGGTGGTTTGCGACGAACCGACTTCCGCGCTCGACGTTTCCGTGCAGGCCGCGATCCTGAATCTGCTCGCCGATCTGCAGCGCGAGCGTGGCGTGAGTTACGTTTTCATCTCGCACGACCTGCATGTGGTGCGCTATCTGTCGGATCGCATCGCCGTGCTGTATCTGGGCAGGCTGCTGGAAATCGGCCCGGCGGCGGCTGTGTTCGGCGGGCCGCACCATCCTTATACGGAAGCGCTGCTGTCTTCGGTACCGACACTCGATGGCCGCGGCGGCGCAACCCGCATCCGGCTATCCGGCGATCTGCCGAGTGCGGTATCGCCGCCATCGGGCTGCGTGTTCCACACGCGCTGCCCGCGTAAGCTCGGCGCGATCTGCGAACAGCAGGATCCGCCGTTCCTCGACGCCGGCGCCGCGGCAGGGCCGTCCGCGCATCGAATCCGCTGTCACATTCCCGTCGACGAATTGCGCGCGCTGCAAGCCGCTTCACGCGACGATGCGGACAACGTCGCGAGGAAGGTTCCGGGCAACGGTTCGGAAAACGCGCCCGAGAATGCCGGGCGCGACGAATAGCGTGGCGTGATGCAGGACGACGGGCGGCAGAACGGTATCGGGAAAAAGCGATGGGCGGGCTCGGGTAGCGGCAACTCCGGTGAAGCGGGTGCGGCAAGGGGAACGGCAAGGGGCGTGGTAATGGAAGCAGCGGAGCGCGCCCGCAAAGCAGCTGCACCTCAAACAATCGGTCGCTCATGGGCGCATGACCGGAACCAAACCGGGGCGATTGCCTCATATCAGATATCAACGTTCGATATGAGGGCACCACAACATGCAACGAAACGTCCCACCCGCCGCGGCACACGCGGTCAACGGCCTGTTGATGGCCGCCGCGCTCAGCCTCGCATCGCTCGCTCATGCGCAAACGGCAGCGCAAACGGCAGCGCAAACGCCCCCACAGACGGCACAGGCGGCACAGGCGACACAAACAGCACAAGCGGCACAGCCGCTGTCGCCCACGCTCTCGCAAGCCGCACCGCCGGTCGATCCCACCTTCTCGGCCTATTCGCTTGCGCAGACCTGCAAGCAGAAAAACGATAACGTCGCCCAAGGCCAATGCGTCGGCGCGATTCGCGGCATCATCCACGGCTATCAGTACGGCGTGCTATTCCTCGGTCAGCGCGCCGCCCTGCCGGCCAATGAAACGCAGCGAGTGTCGCTGTGTCTGCGCAATACGCAGGTGTCGTCGATCGTCGACGAATTCGTCGCGGACGCCGCTCAGGTCAACGAAGATTCGCTCAAGCACACCCCCGCTGAAGTCGCGGTGCTGGGTTCCGTGCACATGCACCACAGTTGCAATTGATCAGGCGCCTGCAACGGCCGTTGCGTGTCCGACGGAATCGACGACCCGCCGCCCGCACCGTGCCGTCGCGCGCCAAACGGGCGCCGCTGCACTTACAGCATTTCGAGCGGCCGCTTGCTGCGCGGTGGTTTGAAATACGCGTCGATAGCGGCCAGTTCATCCGCGCCGAGTTGCAGTTGCGACGCGCGATAGTTGTCGCGCACATGCTCGACGCGGCCCGCCTTCGGAATCGCGAACACGCCGGGCTCGAGCAACACCCATGCGAGCGCCACCTGGAACACCGAGACGCCGCGCGCGTCGGCGATATCGTCGAGCGGCGAGCGTTTCGGCAGGCGTGCGTGATCGACCGGGCTGTACGCCATAGCCGGCATCTTGCGCGCGGCGAGCCACGGCAGCAGATCGAATTCCGGCCCGCGGCGCACCACGTTGTAGAGAATCTGATTGGTCGCGCACGCATCGCCGCCCGGCGTGGCGACGAGTTCTTCCATATCCGCGGTGTCGAAGTTGCTGACGCCCCAATGGCGAATCTTGCCCGCCTGCCGTAACGCCTCGAAGCCCTCGACCGTTTCCGCGAGCGGCACCGAGCCGCGCCAGTGCAGCAGATACAGATCGAGCTGATCCGTCTTCAGACGCTTGAGGCTCTGCTCGCAGGCTGCGATCACGCCGCGCCGGCTGGCGTTATGCGGATACACCTTGCTGACCAGAAACACCTTGTCGCGCAACCCGGCCAAAGCAACGCCCAGCAGAGATTCGGTCGCGCCGTCGCCATACATTTCCGCCGTGTCGATCAACGTCATGCCGAGTTCGATGCCGCAACGCAGCGCGTCGATTTCGGCGGCACGCCGCGCCGGCACTTCACCCATCTCCCAGGTGCCCTGCCCCAGTTTCGGAATGCGTTCGCCGTCGGGCAGGCTCACGCTTGCGATGTCGCTCGTCATGCTGACTCCTCGAAGTGGCTCAATGGTCGGCAATGCCGCAGCGCAGGCGAATGCGCGGCGTATGCCACGAAAAACATAGCGACGAGTTTAGCGGTTCAACGGACATTCGATCGGCCACCAGGCAAAAGCCCGCTATAACATAGCGCGCCGATGTCATAGAATTGCCGCTTGCCCTTCTTGCGTGAGTTCCATGACCTCTGCCTCGGAAGACCGCTGGCGCGACCTGCGCCCGGACCCGGAAAACGACACGCCGCTCTACCTGCAACTTGCCCGCAAGCTCGGCGCCGCCATCCACGAGAACCGCTGGAACGCCGGCGAGGCGCTGCCCTCGGAGCGCGTACTCTCGGAGGCGCTGGGCGTATCGCGAATCACTTCACGCAAGGCAATTGCCTTGCTGGTCGAGCAGGGATTGATTCGGCGCACTCAGGGCGCGGGCAGTTTCATCACGCCACGCTACGAAGATCCGCTATCGCGTTTGTCGAGCTTTAGCGAAATGCTGCGTCGGCGGGGTTTTACGCCGAGTTCGAAGTGGCTGTCGCGCGAAATCCTGCCGGCAAACCGCGACGAGGTGATTCAGCTCGGCTTGTCGCCGGCCGCGGCGGTAACGCGCTTGCGGCGCTTGCGCCTGGCCGACGGCATCGTGATGGCGGTCGAGAATTCCACGTTCCCCGCTGCGGTGATTCCCGATCCGCAAGCTATCGGCGATTCGCTGTACACGTACCTGGAGAATCGCGGGCTGACGATTGTCCGCGCGCTCCAGCACTTTCGCGCGGTGAACGCGAGCGAGGAAATCGCGCAGCAGATGAGCATCGCCCCGAACGAGGCGCTGCTGTTGATTACCCGTGTGGGCTATACCGCCGATCAGCGGGCGATAGAGTTGACCGACACGTACTGCCGCAACGATTACTACGACTTCGTGGCGGAATTGAGGAAGTAAGGGCACCTCACTCCCACCTGGCCTCGTGCGCGCCCACCCGGCTCGGCGGCAGCGCGAAAAACGCAGGCGTCTCGCCCAGCACCTCGGCCGGCTGCACTCCCAGCACGCGGCCAAACTCCGACTCCACGCTCGCGAGGCAATCGCGCACATCATCAAGCGCCACGTCGGGCGCTTTCCAGCCCTCGGGAATCTGCCCGAACGACTGCAGCCACCGGCCCGTTTGCGCGAGCGAGACGCGCACATGCCAGCTTCCGCCTTCGGTTGCCCGCCGTGCCAACGCGGCCATCGCACCGAAAGCCGCCAGATACCCGGTCGCATGATCCAGCGCCTGACACGGCAGATGCTTTGGCTCGTGCCACCCCGCCGCCTCACGTTCGGTAAAGGCAATTCCGCTCGCCGACTGCACCAGGCTGTCGAACCCGCGCCGCTGCGCCCAAGATCCCTCGTGACCATAGGCCGACACCGAAACGTAGACGATCCCCGGCCGCACACGCGCCAGTTCCTCGGGACCGAAACCGCGCGCGGCCAGCGCTCCCGGGCGATATGCCTGTAGAAATACATCGGCATTACCGGCAAGGCCGCGCAAAACCTCGCGCCCCGCCGCTTCGCGCAGATCGACCAGCGCCGAACGCTTGCCGCGCCCGTTGTCGATCACCAGCGGCGCAATATTCGGCAGATGCGGCCCGTTGATCATCAGCACCTGCGCGCCATGCTGCGCGAGCGCGCGCCCGGCGACGGGCCCGGCAATGATGCGCGACAGATCCAGCACGCGCACCCCCGCCAGCGGCCGGTCCGCGCCACGCTGAGCGGGCGGCTCGGCCGGCGCGTCGCCGATGCGCTCGATCTCGAAGAGCGGCAAGCCCGCAATCGCTTTGGCCTGATCGAGCGCGGCCCACTCATCGGGCGTGCGAATCAACGCGGCGCACAGACCCGCGTCGGCGAGCGTCTGGTCGAGCGTCGCACCGTCCCAGCCGCGAATCGCGGCGGCCACCGCGTCCCGATCGTTCGCGCAGCCAAGTACGTTCAATACCCCCTGCAGATGATGCGGGAAGTTCGTGTGCAGTTGAATCCAGCGGCCATCGCGCGTCTCGTAGAAGCCCATCACCGGATCGCGCAGGGCGGGCGGCGGGCCGTCGTTGATACGCAAATAGCGTTCGCTGCGAAACGACGCCAGCGCGCGCCGCATCTCCACCGTCACGTGTTGCCTGCGCCCGGTGCGCAGACGGTGATATTCGGCAGCCGCGAGTCCGGTCGCGGCGATGCTCACCGAAGCCAGGGTGCCCACCCGGTAGACGGATGGCAAGCCGGGATCCGCGCCCGCGAGCGTGACAGACCTCAGCGCGCTCGGGTCGCACCCGGCGAGAGTCCAGATATGTTTGAGAGCGAATTCAGGCGTCATGGCGTTCCATAACAGAGCAGAAGGAAGTGCACCGAGTCTAGAAGTCCGCCACGCCGCAATCAATCTTGATTATGATAATCAATATATATTGATTTCTTCGGTTTCCGCGCCTTTCCATGTCGACCTCGAATTCCCTGACCGCTGCTGAAGCCGCCGCCACGCTCGGCATCAGCCTGCCTACGCTCTACGCCTATGTGAGCCGCGGCATGCTGAGTTCGTCGCCGGATGCGCAAGGCAAGCATCGTCTCTACGACGCCGGCGAAGTGCGCCGTCTCGCGCGCCGCAAGGAAGACGGCAAACGCGCCGGCAAGGTCGCGCAGAAGGTGCTCGACTGGGGCGTGCCGGTGCTCGAATCGTCGATCACGCTGGTCGCCGAGGGCCGGCTGCTGTATCGCGGGCACGACGCGATGGAACTGGCGCAAAGTGCCTCGCTCGAGGAGATTGCCGCGTTGCTGTGGGAATGCAGCGCGAGGCGGATTGCCGATGCGCCGGCCGTGCCGTTCGCCACCGCTCAGTGGGCCGCGTGGCTCAAGCTGTGGAGCGACAGCACGCCGCTCGATCGCGCGCTCGTGCTGTTGCCGGCCGCGGCGGCGCAAATGCCGCGGGTGTGGGCGCTCGGCCGTGACGCGCAACTCGATACGGCCTGCGCCGTCATGCGTCTGCTGACCGCCGCGACGATCTCGGCGGCGCCGTCGAACGAGCCGCTGCATCGGCAGTTGGCTTCAACGTGGCATGTGCGGAACCGGCAGCAGGCTAACGTGCTGCGCGCGGCGCTGGTGGCCTGCGCGGATCATGAGTTGAATGCGTCGACCTTCACCGTGCGCTGTATCACCTCGACGGGGGCGCACCTGTTCGGCGCGGTGGCCGGCGGCCTCGCCGCATTGTCGGGCCCGCGTCATGGCGGCGAAACGGTGCGCGTCGGCGCGCTGCTCGAAGAAGCGTCGCGCGCGCCCGATCTCGACCGTTATCTGGCGAACCGCCTCGCGCGCCACGAACACGGCGTGCATGGGCCGATCCTGTCGGGCTTCGGTCATCCGCTTTATCCGGAAGGCGACCCTCGCGCGCGGCTACTGTTAGGCATGCTCGCCGACTGCGCGCCCGCGCGTTCGCCGCTGGCTGAAGTGCTGGGATTGGCGCGCACGGTCCGCGATACGACCGGCGCCGAGCCGACCGTGGATTTCGCGCTCGCCGCCATCGAGCGGGTGCTGGCGCTGCCGGCCGGAGCCGCTTTCACGCTGTTCGCGGTGGGCCGGACAGTCGGCTGGATTGCCCACGCGATGGAACAGACGCGCGACGGCCGGTTGATCCGGCCGCGGGCGCGCTACATCGGGGAATACGAGGCCGCCGGGCGCGATTGAGACGCTGCCGACTCGACGCACCCACTCGACGAATGGTCAGGCCGCACCCAGCCAGCGCGGCAGCCAGTTCAGCACCGGCATACGCGGCGCCGGCCTCGTGGCGGAACGCAAGGAGCCGCTCGCCAGCGCAAAACGCGCCCCGGCCTGTCCTGCGCTGATCCACGCCACCGCCTGGCGCGGCAGCTCGATCGACTCGCCTGCAGCGAGCCAGTGATCCTTGCTGTCACCCTCGACAGTCAGCCAGATTTCGCCCGAGATCACCTTGAAGATCGACGGACGCGCGACACGCCAGGCCGCCGTGGGCTCGCCATGTTCCAATTCGAAAATCCGCACTTCACGCATCGCCTTTCCCCTTCGAAGAACTTTTCTGTTGTACCGATTATTGACGTGCGATGATCGAATACCCATGCACAGTTCAGAACACTTTAGTCGGAACTGTTCAGTCGAAAAACCGGACAGTTGGCGGGAAGCGTGTGCCGTTCGTGGTGTGGCGTTCGTGAATGGAAAGCTCGGGAGCACCCGCCGCGCCGCCCGGTGAAGGAAAAGATCCACATGAAACTCGAAATTCAACTCGATCGGGACAACGGCGTACCGCTGACCGAACAGATCGTCGCGGGCGTCACGACGTGGATCCGGTCGCGTACCGCGCACCCGGGCTCGAAGTTGCCGTCGATCCGCCAGTTCGCCACCGATTACGACGTGAGCCGCTTTCCGGTGATCGAGGCTTACGACCGGCTGGTGTCGCTCGGCTATATCGACTCGCGCCACGGCTCCGGCTTCTACGTCTCCGACCGGCAGCCCGCGGGCACGCATTGCCAGGGCACCTCGGACCCGCGCCGCGCCGAAGGCGAATCGGACCATCTCTTGCAGCAGTTCAACCACCCCGGCGAAACGCTCAAGCTGGGCAGCGGTTTTATCCCCGAAGCGTGGCGCGACATGGATAGCATCGCGCAGGCGATTCGCCACGTGTCGCGCACCGACCCGGCGAGCATGGTCGACTACGCCACCCCGCTCGGCAACCTGACTTTGCGCGAGCACCTGCAAAGCCGCATCGGCCAGTTGGGGATACAGGCGGATGCGTCGCAGATTCTGATCACCAACGGCGCAAGCCAGGCATTCGATCTGCTGATGCGCTACATGCTCAAGGCAGGCGACACGATCTTTGTCGAAGACCCCGGCTACTACAACCTTTACGGGCTGCTGAAGCTGCACGGCGTGAAATTGATCGGCATTCCGCGCACGCGTAACGGCCCCGATCTGGACGTGATGCAGGAACAGTTGAAGTCGCACCGGCCCAAGCTGCTGTTCATCAACACCGTGTTCCACAATCCGACCGGCACCACGGTGGCGCCGCCGGTGGCCTTCCGGCTGTTGCAACTGGCGCGCGAGCACGGCTTCTCGATCATCGAGGACGATATCTATGCCGACTTCCAGACCGACCTCACCGATCGCCTCGCCACGCTCGATCAACTCGAACACGTGATCTACGTGGGCGGCCTGTCGAAGACGCTGTCTTCGTCGCTGCGGATAGGCTGTGTGGTGGCGAGCCACGCCATCATCAAAGATCTGGTCGACATCAAGATGCTGACGAGCATCGGCGGTTCGCGGTTCGCCGAAGCAGTGGCCGTGTCGATGCTGGAGCGCGGCGCGTATCGCAAGTATCTGGAGCGCCTGCGGCGGCGTATGCGCGACGCGCTCGGCTCGACGATCCAGACGCTCGAGGACGCCGGCTGGGACATTTTCGACAAACCCGTGGGCGGGAAATTCGTGTGGGCTCGCGTGCCGCATGTGGCCAATGCGGAGCGGCTGGTGGAGTGCGGTGCGCCGCTTGGGGTGACCGTCGTGCCGGGCAATTACTTCCGGCCGAATATGGAGGTCAGTCCGTGGACCAGGATTCACATTGCGTTCGGAAACGACCCGCGTGCGCGGGCGTTCTTTCGTGCGGCGGCGGCGTTGCCGGCGTCGGGGTGAGGCGTCGGGGTCTGCAATCACCGCGCTTCTGGCCCGATCCCAACTCCACGCCCTCTGCGCACGGTGGCGCTTTTCCCTAGAATAGCGAGTCCCACCCCGTCTCGCGCGCCCAGCCGCCCTCCATGTCCACGCCGACTCCGTCCGCTCCCACGCCCAGTACCCCTTCCCCACGCTCGCTCACGGTGATGCTGTGGGTCGTCGCTACCGGCTTCTTCATGCAGACGCTCGACTCGACCATCGTCAACACCGCGCTCCCCGCGATGGCGACGAGCCTCGGCGAGTTGCCGCTGCGCATGCAATCGGTGGTGATCGCCTATTCGCTGACGATGGCCGTGATGATCCCCGTGTCAGGCTGGCTCGCCGACAAGCTCGGCACGCGCCGCGTGTTCTTCAGCGCGATCCTGGTGTTTGCAGTCGCCTCGTTGCTGTGCGCGAACGCGCATACCCTGAATCAGCTCGTGGCTTTCCGCATCATGCAAGGCGTGGGCGGCGCCATGCTGTTGCCGGTCGGCCGGCTCGCGGTACTGCGTACCTTTCCGGCAGAACGCTATCTGCCGGCGCTCTCGTTCGTGGCGATCCCCGGTCTGATCGGACCGCTGATCGGCCCCACGCTCGGCGGCTGGCTCGTGAAGATCGCCTCGTGGCACTGGATCTTTCTGATCAACGTGCCGGTGGGCATCGTAGGTTGCATCGCCACGTTTATCTTCATGCCGGATAGCCGCAACGAGCACGTCGGCAAGTTCGACATGAAAGGCTACTTGCTGCTGATCCTGGGCATGGTGGCAATTTCGTTCGCGCTCGACGGCCGCACCGAATTCGGCATTCAGCACGCCACAGTGCTGGTGCTGCTGATCCTGAGCCTTGCCTGCTTTGTCGCCTACGGCTTGCACGCCGTGAGCGAGCCCTCGCCGATTTTCTCGCTCGACCTCTTCAAGATCCACACCTTCAGCGTGGGCCTGCTGGGCAATCTGTTCGCGCGGATCGGCAGCGGCGCGATGCCTTATCTGATTCCTCTGCTATTGCAGGTGAGTCTCGGCTATAGCGCCTTCGAAGCCGGCCTGATGATGCTGCCGGTGGCAGCCGCGGGCATGGCGTCCAAACGTCTCGTGACGACGCTGATCATCAAGTACAGCTATCGGCGCGTGCTGATCATCAACACGGTGCTGGTCGGCTTGACGATGGCAAGCTTCGCGCTCACCGCCGCGAACCAGCCGCTGTGGCTGCGGCTTGTGCAACTGGCACTCTTCGGCGGCGCCAACTCGATCCAGTTCACCGCGATGAACACGCTGACGCTCAAGGATCTGGGCACCGGCGGCGCGAGCAGCGGCAATAGCCTGTTTTCATTGGTCCAGATGCTGTCGATGAGTCTCGGCGTGACGGTGGCCGGCGCCCTGCTCGCCACCTTCACCGGCCTGCTGCCGCGTGTGACGGCCGCCAATTCGCTGCCCGCATTTCACGCGACGTTCCTGTGTGTCGGCATCATCACGGCGGGCTCGTCGTGGATCTTTGCGCAACTGTCGCCGGACATCCGCACGCCCGCGAAAAAGACCGATCCCTCCGAACGAACCTGATGTTCGCTGGCCCGCAGCCGACCCGCAACGGGGCGCGGGCCGCACCAGCGAAGTGCGAATCGTCGCGCTCGCGCCCGCGCTGGCGCACAATCGTCTTATCTGAGGGTGATCTGACTGGGACACTCGGGCATGCGTGCTGTGTTTCCGCACGCGCATAGTTCTTGCTCGGCTATCCTGTAAACTCACATTTTGCGCATGCGGACTCGTGTCGAGCATGCAGGCGCGCCGCCACCTCCACACGACTGACATGATGAGCATGATCGAACTCGATCCTCCCGGCTTCCAGCCGCCGCGCCCAATGGCCGGCGACGAGGGCTCCCGGCGCACCGTTCTGTACGGCGGCTACACTGTTTTCAGCGTGTTCCAGCCGGTTTTCTCCGTGTCGCACCGGCGCGCGATCGGTTATCACGCTTCGCTGCGCGCCCGCGACGAACACGGCTTGCAAGTGCCCTCGCACGAAGTTTTCACGCAAGCCGCGCGGCGCGGCGACCTGCTCGAACTCGGACGGCTCGCTGAATCGCTGCATCTGGGCAACTTCAACGCGTTCGACAGCCACGACGAATGGCTCTTCCTGAGCCTGCACCCGGCCGCGCTGATGGACACCAGCTACGGCGACGCGCTGCTGGCAGGCCTCAAGGCGCTCGGCCTGCCTCCGCAGCGCGTGGTACTCGAAGTTTCCGAACAGGCGGGCGGTGAAACTACGCGTTTTGCCGAAATCATCGATGCGCTGCGCAAATCCGGCTTCCTGATCGCGCTCGACGGCTTTGGCGCGAAGCATTCGAACATTGACCGTGTGTGGAATCTGCGGCCGGACATCGTCACGCTCGACCGCTGCATTCTCGCGCAAGCCAGCGAACACTCGCATATTGAACGCGTGCTGCCGGGCCTCGTCTCGCTGCTGCACGAATCCGGCCAGCTGGTGCTGATGGGCGGCCTGACCACCGAACGCGACGCGCTGATCGCCCTCGAATGCAACGTGGACTTCGTGCAAGGCGCGTTTTTCGCGGGCCCGAGCGTCGAACCGGTCAAGCCGCAAGCGGCGGCCGGCTTGATGGACTCGCTCTCCGCAGCGCTGCGTGAGCGGGTCGCCGCGCGCGAGCGTGCACAGTCCGCACGGCTCGCGCCGTACGTCACCGCGCTCGAGACGGCAGCCGCGCAACTGGTGGCCGGCGAGTCGGTCGCGCAAGCCACCGCATCGCTCCTCACGCTCGGCGAGACGGCACGCTGCTTCGTGCTGGACGGTTCGGGCCGGCAGATCGGCGACAACGTGCTGCCGTCGGGGCGCGCCTCGCAACGCGCCAAGCGTTTCCGCCCGCTGCTGCATTCGGAAGGCGCGAGTTGGGAGCGCCGGCCGTACTTTATCCAGGCGATGCGCGTGCCCGGCCAGGTGCACCTCACCCCGCCCTACCTGTCGATCAATGAAGCTCACCTGTGCGTGACCGCCTCGATCGCCGCGCATACGCCGACGGGCACACAGGTGCTATGCGTGGACATCAACTGGGAAGTCGCCGCCCACCGGAATTGACGTCAAGGCGCTCTGCTGGATCCGCGCAAGCAGTTGCCTGACTGCGGCGCGGCCCAGCATGCGGTTGGCGGCCCGCAAGCGCGCCGAACTGGTCACCACGCGCATGGCGACGATCTTTGCGGAGCCATCCGCGAAGCTGTTCGTGGATATGTCGAGAACGCCGACCACCTCGCCCTCGAAGAGCAACGCAACACACAATGTGCCCGCGACCGACACCGTCTCGGCGTTGCTGGCATGCTCGACGAGCGACGTTACCGTATCCATCCACCCGGCCATTGCCGGTTCCGGCGCGCTCACCGGCGTGCACAAAGGCGCGTCGCTGACGACCTCCGGCGCGTCACTAAAGAGCCGCAGCAGGCCGGCTCGATCCTGCGCCTCAAGCGCTGTGCGCAAGCGTTCCACGATCCGCGCATGCGCGGCCGGGTCGGGCCGCTCCACCGGCGCACCCGCCCGTTGCAGACGCGCTTTGGCCCGATGGACGATCTGCCGGCAGGCGGCAGGCGTGCGCTCGAGAATCGCCGCGATCTCAGCGTAATCACAGTCGAAGGCTTCGTGCAGCACGAATGCCGCGCGTTCGTCGGGTTTCAGCCGCTCAAGCAGCAGCATCACGCCATAGGACATCTCCGCCGCGCGCAAGGCCAGTTCCTCGGCCGATGGCGCGACTTCGTCGAGCCACGGTTCCGGCAACCAGCCGGCGGCCTGCGACGCGCGTTCGCGCTGCACATGACGCAGCCGGTCGATCGCCGCGCGCGTGGTGATCGTGGTAAGCCAGGCGGCCGGTGTCTGCACCTCCTGCGTGTCTGCGAGGTGCCATTTCAGGCCGACGTCTTGCACCACGTCTTCTGCTTCGGCGCGGCTGCCGAGCATTCGGTACGCCAGCGCGAGCAGGCGGGCGCGCACGGCCTCGAAGCTGGATGCCTTCTCGATTGCTTTTTCCGTCATAAGTAGACCTCCAGATCGTGAGCGGTGAAAAGTGCGCGGCGCCTTGCCTGCGATCTTGTCCGGGCGCGCGCCAGCAGCGTCATTCCTTTCGACTTGACGGCTGGGCACGGATCGATGTGACAGCGTCGCGCAAAAATATTTCTGTCACATCGTTCCGTGCCGCGCCGTCATAAGGGCAACAACCGGCGCATTGAATGCGCGGGTGCTCCGCACAACTCACCGTCACCCGGGCGGCATACGCGAGGTCAACATGCATAGCAGCTACCCAACCATCACCGGCCTTGGCCTCGTGCCCACCGTGATCGAACAGTCCGGTCGCGGCGAGCGCGCCTATGACATCTATTCGCGTCTGCTGCGCGAGCGCATCGTATTTCTCGTTGGGCCCGTGAACGAGCAGTCGGCCAGCGTGATTGTCGCGCAGTTGCTGTTTCTGGAATCCGAGAATCCCGACAAGGATATTTCTTTTTACATCAATTCGCCGGGCGGTTCCGTATACGACGGCCTCGCGATCTACGACACCATGCAGTTCATCAAACCGGAGGTCTCCACGTTGTGCACCGGCTTTGCCGCGAGCATGGGAACCTTCCTTCTGACCGCCGGCCAGCGCGGCAAGCGGTATGCGTTGCCGAACGCACGCATCATGATCCACCAGCCGTCAGGCGGCAGCCAGGGCACGGCGGCAGACGTCGAGATCCAGGCGAAGGAAGTGCTCTATCTGCGAGAGCGCCTGAATGCCATGATGGCCGAGCGCACCGGCCGCAGCATTGAGGAAATTGCCCGCGATACCGACCGCGACAACTTTATGTCGGCACACGCGGCCAAAACGTATGGTCTCGTCGACGAGGTGCTGGAAACGCGCGCAGCGTTAGATGCGTCTCCGTATCTCCACGACAGGTAGCGCGGTGACGCCTGGCAGATCCATCGCACACCGCCGGGCTAGCGTGTCGAATTGTTTCGTCGCAAGGCGCGCCTCGGCGTGAACCGCCCTGAAAAACCGTGGAAAACGTCGCAGAGAGCCGGCGTCATTCCGGGTTCAGGCCGCCTACACCGGCACGCGCGCTGAACACAAAAACTGATCACCTCCGCTGGAATCGCTATCATGGTCGCGATTCGTCGAATTTGACGATCGCTTCAATGGAGATATACATGGCGTCATCCAACGAAACCGTCAGCATGGCGCTGTTCTGCGATTTCGAAAACGTCGCGCTCGGCGTGCGCGACGCGAAATATGACAAGTTCGATATCAAGCTGGTGCTTGAACGGCTGCTGCTCAAGGGCAGCATTGTCGTGAAGAAAGCGTACTGCGACTGGGACCGCTACAAGAGTTTCAAAGGCGCGATGCACGAAGCCAATTTCGAATTGATCGAAATTCCGCACGTGCGCCAGTCGGGCAAGAATTCCGCCGACATCCGGCTCGTGGTCGACGCGCTCGACCTTTGCTACACGAAATCGCACGTCAATACGTTCGTCATCATCAGCGGCGACTCTGACTTTTCGCCGCTGGTGTCGAAGCTGCGCGAGAACGCCAAGCAGGTGATCGGCGTCGGCGTGCAGCAATCCACGTCGGATCTGCTGGTCGCGAACTGCGACGAGTTCTTCTTTTACGATGACCTCGTGCGGGAAAGCCAGCGCACGGTCGCCAAACGCGAGTCGTCGCGTCCGCCCCAGGCCGCCCAGCCGGCGGCCAAACGCGCACCCGACGAAGAGAAAACCCGCAACAAGGAAGATCTCGAAAAACGCCGCACCAAGGCCGTCGAGATCGCGGTGCAAACGTTCGACGCGCTTGCGTCGGAACGCGGCGATAGCGGCAAGATCTGGGCGTCGGTACTGAAGAACGCGATCAAACGCCGCAAGCCGGATTTCAACGAGACGTACTACGGTTTTCGCGCCTTCGGCAATCTGCTGGAAGAAGCTCATGCCCGCGGACTGCTCGAATTCGGCCGCGACGAGAAGTCCGGCGCATATGTCTATCGGAGTTCGGTTGCGAATGCGGCTGGCGAGAACGCGAGCGAGGCCGCCGAGGCTGCCGAGTCGGCGGAACAGTTGTATGAGGCGCAGGTCGCAGAAACGGTGAGCGCCGAGTCGGGCGGCAAGCACGAGTCGCGCCGCCGAGGGCGAGGCAATCGCAAGGCAGGCCGCGGCCAGCAGGAAACCGTTCACGAAGAACGTCATGCTACCGAGCACGGTGGCAGCGCTCAGGCCCAAACGGACAACCTGCACGCGCAAACGCCGAAAAACAGCGAGTTCGTTTTTGAACTGCCGGAAGCGCCGACGGCGTCGCCGGAAACTCTTGCGGCCGAAGTGTCGGGCGGCGTTGACAGCGGAGCCAACGAACCGCATACGGGTGGCAAACAACCCGCGCGCCGTAAAGAACGCGCACCTCGCAAGACGGCTGCGAAAAAAGCAAAGAAAGCTGAGCCGCGAAGCATCGATGATATTCCGGAAATCGCGGCGCCTGCTGAAACGGCGGCGCCCCCTTCTGCCACGGCGGAAGAAGCGTCCGCGCCGGCAAAAAAGGCCGCACGCAAAGCTGCGCCGCGCAGTCGTCGTCCGCGCAAGACCGCTGCCACGGGTGACGTGCAGTAAGCGTCGCACGTCAGCGCGGCGGCCGGTGTCGCTGCCTGCCTGGCATCGCTGCCCCAGCGTCGCGGCCTCGGCATCGCGGCCCGGCGTTTAATGTGCGCCCGGCGGCAAAAGAATGCGCCCGCTCCCTGCGAGCGGAACGCTTCCCGCACTGAGCAATGCATTACGACGCGCGTGAACCCAGCGTGAAACAGAAAGCCCCTGTATCCGGAAAACCGGACACAGGGGCTTCTTTTCACACGCGATCCGAACCGTCGCAGGCTAACCGCCAACACTACGTCCCACCGCCTACGCGAACACGCTCAGCAACAACCGCATCCCGCCAAACGCAATACAAAAACCTCTTCCACTCACAGCAACCCAAACACCGCCACACCATTGGTAGCGCCGACATACACCTTGCCGCGCGCGATCATCGGCGTGATGAATTTGTTGCCCGCGCCCCATTGATCGCGCGTGCCGGCCTGGTTGCTGTTGTACAACTCGATGGCGAGATTGCCTGCGTTGTACGCGTGCAAAGCGCCGGTCGTGCCGTTTTCCGCCGCCCAGACAATGCCGTTGCTCGCGCCGTTCGCCGACACAGCCGGCGTCGCCCCCGGATACGCAAAAGTGGTCGGACTCCTCGATGCGGCAGTGGTCGCGAGCAACGCCCCCGAGACTGGCAGCGCCTTCAGGTTGTCGTTCAGGCCGCCGTAGTAAACCACGCCGTTGTAGTAAGCCGGCGATCCCCAGATGCCGCCCGCCAGCGTGCCGATCAACTCCTGCCAGATGTTGTTGGCGGCCGGGCTGAATTTTCCCATCGAATCACGATCGACGACGTAGATATGGTTGTCCTTGCCGGCCGCCACCGCGAGATGCTTGACAACGCCGCCCGCGGTCGTCTGGTCCGGCAGCACCATCGCGCCGCCCGAGCCAAAATCGTTGTCCGTGCCCGCTTCCTCGACGACGTTGGACATCGCGAAGTAATCGGTAACCTGCAGGTTGCCCACGGAGAGCTTCATCATCGAGTTGCCGAAGTCGCCATCGACAGGAAAGCCCTGTGCATTCAGCGTGGTGCCGAACGTGCCGTTGCCATCCACCACGTAGAGCGAGGTGCCGTCCGATGCCATGCCCGAGCCGGCCATCCAGATCGAGCCCTGACTGCCGTTCGGCGTGATGTTGAGCACACTGGTCTGTTTCAGCGTGTCGGCGCTATAGGCCATCAGCCAGCCCGTGTACGCGCCCGACATGCAGTGCGCGGTCCAGCCCATGTAGATGTTGCCGCCAACCAGCGTGAGTGCCGCGCGCTCCGTATGCAGCGACGGGTTGAAGGTAATCACACCGTTCACGCTGCCCGCGCCGTTGCCCGGGTACGTTGCCGCAATTTCCGTCGGACCGCCCAGTACTTCGGCGCCGGTCGCGAGGTCAAGCGCATGCAGCCGGTGATGGTAGCCGCCACTCCCGTCTTTCGTCATGGCCACGGCGTACAGCACGCCATTCGTGCCGCGATTGCGGTCGATCACCGGCGTCGACGTAATGCCGATCTCCGGCGTGATGTCCTGGCAACCGTGGTCGTCGCTGGGCGTTTCACCGCTACCGATCAACGAGACCTTCCACAGTTGCGCGAACGACGTCGCGTCGTAGGCGTAGACGCTATCGTGTTCGGTGACCACGTACACCACATCGTGCGACGTACCGCCGATCGCCAGACTGGTGACGAAAAGCGGTTCTCCGTCGACCTTGCCGTCCGCGGCAAGAAACGCGACTTTGCCGAAGCTGGCCGAATTGACGTTGGCCGGCGTGAGGGTCGTCTCGGCGAGCATCTGACCGGTACGGCCGATATCGTTGTGATGCATGAGGACGTCGGTGGCGTAGGCTGTACCCGCCGTACCGGTCGATCCAGTGCCGGTGCTGCCCATTCCCGAACCGGTCCCGGCGCCACTGCCCGTGCCGCCCGAGCCTGAGCCCGAACCGCCCGCGGTGCCGCTCCCGCCAGCCGCGCCCGACGCCACGACGGGCGCGCCACCACCCCCGCCGCACGACACGAAACAGGAGGCGACGGCGATTAACGCCGCCACCGTACCCCGGCGGGACCATACACCCAGCCCGGACGTCTCAACGCCAGCTTGCGAGATTCGCATTTTCGCCTCGTCTCATGAACGATGCGACGGTCAACTCCGCACAACGAACGGTGCGCGTCGTGAATCACGTCGCGTGCCGCAAGAGAGGAGTTCGCCACGTGCGTCTTCCGATCGCTGGATGCGCTGGTCGCCCTTACGGATGATTAACCGTACGCTGTTTGCAAAGGCGTTTGCCGCCATCGTTTCGCCTCCCTCCGCCATACGTGGCAATACTTGAGGACGACGCGGCCTCGCTACAGCAGGCGTTCGATCGAACTCGATCAGTAGTACGGATAAGGGGCATAGATTACCGGCGGCGGCCCGTAGTAACGAGGCGGCGGCGCAACATATACCGGCTGCGGCGCGTAGACCGGCATCTGCGGCTGCGAGATCGTATTGCCCTTCGACGTCATGCATTGCGCGTACGCTGCGTCGTATCGCGCCTGCATGCTGTTGGCCGAATACTGCGCGCCGTTTGCGCCGGCCGCGCCGCCGAGCAGCAAGCCGCTGCCCGCGCCAATCGCAGCACCCGCGCCGGCATTGCCCGCCGCCGCCCCGATGAGCGCGCCGACAGCGGCACCGCCCAGCGTGCCGACGGCCGCGCTATTGACGCTGTTCGTAGTCGAACTCTGCGCGGCACCGGCCGCGTCCGACGCACGGTAGGCGTAATCGCGGCAGGAGTAGTCGTCCTGCTGGAACTGATTGAGCGGCTCGCCGCTGCGCGGCAGCGCAACAATGGAAGGACCGCTCGGCGGCACGACTGCGCAGCCGCCAAGGAGCGCCAGTGCGAGCGCGCCTGCCGGCAGGGCGACGCGTGTCGATTTGAGACTTGAGATCATAGGGGCGCACGTTTCTTCATGGGAGAAACATACGTTAGGCCAATTTGCGTGCGGCTTGTTTACGAGATAGTTACCGTATTTTTTCTTTATCTATCCGGACACGCCGCCGACGGGCTGAAAGCACGTGGTGAGCATGGACGCGGTTACCAACTGTGACAAAGAGTCATCCGTCGCAGAACGCCCGATAAAGACGCGCCCGGCCGGTCCGGTTCCGCAAAAACCAAAGCCTTTGCGACCGGGACCACGTCATCGATCTGAGTCGGCAGACGCTTTGCGAGGCCCCGCCAGGAACATGCTCCGGCGGGGCTCCTCGACCAGTCAGGCAATCTCGAACCGGTCCAGATCCATCACTTTGGCCCAGGCTGCAACGAAGTCGCGGACGAATTTCTCCTGCGCGTCCTCGCTTGCATAGACTTCGCATAAAGCCCTGAGCTGAGCATGCGACCCAAAGACCAGATCGACACGCGTGCCCGTCCATTTGAGCTCGCCGCTCTTGCGATCTCGCCCCTCGAACACGTCCCTGGCCAGCGACAGCGGCTTCCATTCCGTGCCCATGTCGAGCAGGTTACGGAAGAAGTCATTGGACAGCGTCTCCGGCCGGTGCGTGAATACACCGTGCGAATCCTGCCCTGCGTGAACGTTCAAGGCGCGCAAGCCGCCGATCAGCACCGTCATCTCCGGCGCCGTCAGCGTCAGCAATTGCGCCTTGTCGATCAGCAAGGCCTCCGCCGGAGCGCGATACTTGCCCTGGAGGTAGTTGCGGAAGCCATCGGCGAGCGGTTCGAGCGCCGCGACGGATTGCACGTCGGTCTGCTCCTGCGAGGCATCCATGCGGCCCGGCGAGAAAGGCACGCTCACCTGCTGGCCGGCGCTCTTTGCCGCCTGTTCGATAGCGGCGGCGCCACCCAGCACGATCAGGTCGGCCAGCGAAATCTTCTTGCCACCAGACTGCGAGCCGTTGAACTCGCTCTGAATACCTTCGAGGACTTTCAGCACCTTCGCCAGTTGCTCAGGCTGATTGACTGGCCAGTCTTTCTGCGGCGCGAGGCGAATGCGCGCACCGTTGGCGCCGCCGCGCTTGTCCGAGCCGCGGAAAGTGGAAGCCGAAGCCCACGCCGTCGACACCAGCTGCGAGACTGACAGCCCCGACGCCAGAATCTTCTGCTTGAGCGAGGCGATATCCTGCCCGTTCACCAGCGGATGGTCGAGCGCCGGAATCGGGTCCTGCCAGATCAGTTCTTCGGCCGGCACTTCCGGGCCGAGATAGCGGGTGCGCGGTCCCATGTCGCGGTGGGTCAGCTTGAACCAGGCGCGGGAGAAGGCATCGGCAAGCTCGTCCGGATTCTCCAGAAACCGCCGCGAAATCTTCTCGTAGACGGGATCGAAGCGCAGCGAGAGGTCGGTGGTGAGCATGGTCGGCCGCAGCTTCTTCGAGGGGTCGTGAGCGTGCGGGATCGTTTCGCCGGCGTCCTTGGCAACCCACTGATGCGCGCCTGCGGGGCTCTTGGTCAGCTCCCATTCGTACTTGAACAGGTTTTCGAAGAAGCCATTGCCCCACTTCGTGGGCGTGGTGGTCCAGGTGACTTCCAGACCGCTCGTGATCGTGTCGCCGCCCTTGCCGGTGCCGAAGCTGTTCTTCCAGCCCAGCCCCTGGTTCTCGAGATCGGCCGCCTCGGGTTCGGGGCCGACGTTGTCGGCGGGACCGGCGCCGTGCGTCTTGCCGAAGGTGTGACCACCGGCGATCAGCGCGACAGTCTCTTCGTCGTTCATGGCCATGCGAGCGAAGGTTTCGCGAATGTCGTGCGCCGCGGCGAGCGGGTCCGGATTGCCGTCGGGGCCTTCCGGGTTGACATAGATGAGGCCCATCTGCACGGCGCCCAGCGGATTTTCGAGGTTTCGCCCGCTGTTGTCGCGGCTCACCTCTTCGCCGTGTTTTTCTTCGTCGGCGACGATCACGCCACCGTCGTCGTTATCGCCGGCCGCGCCTTTGCCGTAGCGGACGTCGCCGCCCAGCCAGGTCTTCTCGTTGCCCCAGTAGACGTCCAGATCCGGCTCCCACGTGTCCTCCCGGCCGCCCGCGAAACCGAAGGTCTTAAAGCCCATGGTTTCGAGCGCGACGTTACCCGTGAGAATCAACAGGTCGGCCCAGGAAATCTTCTGGCCGTACTTTTGCTTGATCGGCCAGAGCAGGCGGCGCGCCTTGTCCAGGCTGACGTTGTCCGGCCAACTGTTGAGCGGCGCAAACCGTTGCTGACCGCGCCCAGCGCCGCCGCGGCCGTCGCCGATGCGATACGTGCCGGCGCTGTGCCAGGCCATGCGGATGAACAGCGGCCCGTAGTGGCCGAAGTCCGCGGGCCACCAGTCCTGCGAGTCGGTCATCAGAGCGGCCAGGTCTTTCTTCACGGCAGCCAGATCGAGGCTCCTGAACGCCTCGGCATAGTTGAAGCTGCCATCCATCGGGTTGGACTTGCCGGAGTGCTGGCTGAGCAGATCCAGTCGCAACTGCTTCGGCCACCAGTCACGGTTCGTGGTGCCGCTGCCGGCGGCATGGTTGAACGGACACTTTGCTTCGCTTGACATGCGATACCTCCTTGGGGAGACGTACACTTGGGTGTTCTACTGTGGCGTCAGACTTCCGGACGCATCGGCCATCCGGCGCCGGTGGGCCTGTCTGAAAACCTCGTGGTGCACGCTTTCTGGTGTGCCGCTGCCGATCACCCGACGCACATAATCGTGCTGCGACGCGGGATGTTCGTAGCGGGAATTGGACGAGAATGGCTCACCTCTTCAGACCTGCTGCGATCTGAAATATACGTGAGAGTCTCTCGCAATAGAAAGCGGTTCTTGCAATGTCATCGATAGGTCGTGACTATAACTTGGCCGTCGGAAAATCGCTTGCTCGGTGCCGGGAGAGCGCCGTTGTGATCGACGCGAAGAGTGGGTAGAAGTTCGACAATCACGCACGCCCTGGCGAGCGAATGCAGATAGTCAACCGCGTGGATTGACGCAAGGCAACTGGCCCGGGTTATTTACTTAGGTATCCGATGGTTTTTCGATGTGCAGGCGCATGCAAGGCCCATGTCACTCCTCATCCGTCGATCGGCCGAACAGCGAAAAAAGCTTCGACGGTTTATGCGGAACGTCTTCGCCGATGACACCGAACTCGACCGGCAAACGCATGTAGAAAACGTGCACGTTTTCGGCGCGCACCAGATCGAGAAGCTGCTCCGCTTCGGTTTCGGTCACGGCAAGAATGATCTGCACCGGCTGATCGTCGAGTTTGAGCATGCGGGCCGCGTGACGCGAACCGGCGTGGCCGATGCCTTCGGCGCAATTGATGACGGTCGCGCCGCTGATCCCGAGCCGCCGGACCTCGTGCAGCAGCCATTCGCACACGGTTTGATGGCCGTGCTTCCTGTTCTGCTCTGTATAGAACGTCAGTTGATAGCCGTTCATCGTATATCTCCGCCGCCCGACGCCGGGCCGCACCCCATCGCCTGATTCATTCTAGCCCATGACCCACGAGACAGATGCGCGAGCGTAGCATCCCGGCACCGGCGCGGCCCACGCTACTCACCGCCCTCTTCCGCGCTTGCGCCAAGCACTTCGTATTCGACAGGACAGCGCGTGTAGAAGAGCTGAACGCCGCCGTGCCGGAGAGTATCGAGCAGCGCGTCGATGCGTTCATCTTCCGCCGCCACCGTGACGACGACGGGCTGGTCGACCAGTTCAAAAAACCGCGCCGCATGGTACTTGCCATGCGCGTCGATGCTTTCGCTCACCTCGATCACCGTGGCGCCCTCGATGCCGGCTTCCTTCGTCTTCTCCAGAATCCAGTCGATGACGGTCATGTGACTCTTGCGGTGACTCTGATTGGCTGCAAACAACGTCAATTGACTGCCTTTCATGAGGAACTCCGATCGGTCCATGAAGAATGCGCGAGTGGTCTGCGCGCAGCATGCCGGGCCTGCCTGGCAAACTCATACTAACCCCCGGGCAAAACGCTCGCTCGAATGTTGCCCGATGCGAAAGGCAGGCACAAAAAAGCCCTCGCGCGGAGGGCTTTCATCCAGGCTACGGCTTGCAAAGTTTATTGCGGGAGACTGCGTTCGCCTTTGCGCAACCGCAAACTCACGCGAAGTTCTTCGACGCGAATTCCCAGTTGACGATATTCCAGTACGCTTCGACGAACTTCGGACGCGCATTGCGGTAATCGATGTAGTAAGCGTGCTCCCATACGTCGATCGTCAGCAGTGCCTTGGCGTCGGTGGTCAGCGGCGTGGCGGCGTTGCTGGTCGACACCAGGTCGAGCGAACCGTCGGGCTTCTTCACGAGCCATGCCCAACCCGAGCCGAACGTGCCGACTGCGGTCTTGGCGAATTCTTCCTTGAACTTGTCGAACGAACCCCACTTGGCGTTGATCGCGTCAGCGAGTGCGCCGCTCGGAGCACCGCCACCTTGCGGCGACAGGCTGTTCCAGAAGAACGTGTGGTTCCACACTTGAGCCGCGTTGTTGAACACACCGCCCGATGCCTTCTTGACGATTTCCTCCAGCGACAGATTTTCGAACTCCGTGCCCTTGATCAGATTGTTCAGGTTAGTCACATAGGTCTGGTGATGCTTGCCGTAGTGAAACTCGAGCGTCTCTTCCGACATGTGCGGAACGAGTGCGTTTTTCGCGAACGGCAGCGGTGGGAGCGTATGTTCCATGGTGCTTTCCTTCTCAGTATCTGTTGTGGGGGGAGTCTGCGGATAACGCTATAGAGCACTCGATTGTAGGCGACTTGGAATAACCCCGCAAACCAACGGACTTTATGTCCGGCATCGGCAAACATGCTGCACACATAGCGTAATTAATGCATTCGCACACCGTGTGCCAGGGCACTGCAAGCGTCAAAAGTACTGGCGCCCGCCCCGTGGGGGAAGTGTCAGAATCCGTCGGTCAGGCGCGGCTGCACATCCGCGAGCGCGATGTCCGCGGCGCCTTCCGCGAGATGCACCGTAAGGCGCCGCCCGGGTTTCAACGACGACGGCGCACGCACCGCGCGCCCGCTCTGCGCATCGAGCACCGCCGCATAACCACGCTCGAGCGTGCGCTGCGGGCTCAGCACTTCGAGACGCGCGGCAAGCGTGTCGATGCGCGCGGTCTGACGTTCATGCTGGCGTAACAAAGCCATGTCCAGACGCTGCGCGAGATTGCCGAGCTTCGCCTGATGCCCGGCGAGATCAGGGCGCCAACGTTGCCAGCGCATCTGTAGCAGCGAAAACCGCGCTCTTGCATCACGTACCGGGCGCGTGCCCGCCGACGCGAGCCGCACGCTCAGTTGCTGCAAATGAGTGCGTTGCCGCGCGAGACGCTCAGCCGGCGACACCAGCCTGCGCGCGAGCCAGTCGAGTTGCTGCGCGCGCCGCTCCATCATGCGGCCGAAACCGCGTGCGAGTGTCGCGTGGCGATGGTCGAGCTCGCGCAACAGCAGCACGCGCTGCGGACTCACCAGTTCGGCGGCGCCGGTGGGCGTCGGCGCGCGCACATCGGCGGCGAAATCGGCGATCGTGAAATCGGTTTCGTGACCCACGCCGCTCACCACCGGAATGGCGCTTTCGGCGATCGCGCGCGCCAGCACTTCTTCGTTGAACGCCCACAGGTCTTCGATCGAGCCGCCGCCACGGCAGACGATCAGCACGTCGACTTCGCGCCTTGCGTTGGCGGCATCGACCATCGCGGCGAGCTTCGCGCTCACGCCTGCGCCCTGCACCGGCGCCGGATAGACGATCACCGGAATGTGCGGCGCGCGGCGCGACAGCGTGGTCAGGACATCGCGCAAGGCGGCGGCCTGCAAGGACGTCACGATGCCGACTGCTCGCGGATGCGACGGCAACGGGCGCTTTCGTTCGGCGGCAAAGAGACCCTCGGCTTCGAGCTGCGCTTTCAGCCGCAGGAACGCTTCATAGAGACGCCCCTGCCCTGTGCGCCGCACCGCCTCGACATTCAGTTGCAGCTCGCCGCGCGGCTCGTACATTGTCACCAAGGCGCGCACTTCAATGCGATCGCCTTCGCGCGGCGTGAATTCGGCGTATTGCGCTCGCCCGCGGAACATCACGCAGCGCATCTGCGCCTGCGCGTCCTTGATCGAGAAATACCAGTGGCCGCTCGCGGCGCGCGTGAAGTTCGACACTTCGCCGGCAACCCAGACCAGCGGGAACGAGCGTTCGAGCATCGTGCCGATTGCGCGATTGAGCGCCGAGACGGGGACGACGACTTCGCCGCCGGGCGCGGCCGACGAGAAAAAAGGGCTTTCGGGATTCATGCGAGGAATATGTGTGGCTGGCCGGACAGACGATAGACCGAGCGGCCATCGGCGTCCAGCGCGGCACTCGAATTGTTAAAAGTGTCCACATGGCGGGACCGAGCGGACGAAACCCGCCGGATTGCCCGCGCGGCCGCATGAATCGAAAGCATGTCTTTGATTTATATGGAGTTTATATCTCACTAAAGAGAATGATTGCCGATACCGGGCGCGCGGACCGGCCTTCTCCGCCCGTCCGATGGCAGGTTCTCCACAAAGTTATCCACAGGCCGTGGGCAACGCCGCTACTGCCGTTCCGGCGCGCGTCGCACGGTTCGCGACTTGCCGGGCGGGACGCACGCGCGCTAGAGTGGCGGGTTCGACGGCATGCCGGATGGTGCGTAGCACCCGGCATCGCGGCACCTGCGCACGCGCGTCCGGTGCGGCACCTGTTTCACCTTTTGCCTCATTTTCGACAGTCCGGAGAACCGCGTTGATGCTTGCCCCGCGTATTGCGCCTAGCTCCTTCATGCCGCCGTGCCGGCGCTTTCCGGCGAGCGGCGTGCCGCTCGTCCGAGCAATCTGCCCATGAGCGAAATCAGCAACCGTCTCGAAGCGCGCCTTGCGCGCGAATGGCAACAACGCGGCCCGCTTGCATGGGCGCTGACACCGTTCGCCTGCGTGTTCGGCGCGATCGCCGCCGCGCGGCGCGCCGCCTTTTCGTTCGGCTGGTTGAAGTCGGTGCGCGTCGGCGTGCCCGTGGTGGTGGTCGGCAATGTGACGGTCGGCGGCACGGGAAAAACGCCGACCGTGATCGCGCTGGTCGAAGCGTTACGTGTCGCGGGCTTCCACCCCGGCGTGGTGTCGCGTGGCTACGGCGCGCGCGTGACGACGCCGACGCCGATCACGCCCGCATCGGCGGCGAGTGCGGGCGGCGACGAGCCGCTGCTGATCGCCCGCCGCACCGGCGCGCCGGTCTGGGTCTGCCCGGATCGCGTGGCCGCCGCGCAGGCACTGTGCGCCGCGCACCGCGATGTCGACGTGATCGTGAGCGACGACGGCTTGCAGCACTACCGGCTCCAGCGCGATGCCGAACTGGTCGTGTTCGATCACCGGCTCGGCGGCAACGGTTTTCTGCTGCCCGCCGGACCGCTGCGCGAGCCGCTGTCGCGCCGCCGCGACGCCACGCTCATCAATGATCCTTACGCACGCACGCTGCCCGCGTGGCCGAACACCTTCGCGTTGCAACTCGCGCCCGGCGACGCGTGGCATCTGGACAATCCCGCGTTGCGCCGTCCGCTCGCGCAGTTCAGTGGCGATCGCGTGCTGGCCGCGGCCGGCATCGGCGCGCCGGAACGCTTTTTCGCCACGCTGCGCGCCGCCGGCCTGACGCCGGCCACCCGCGCCCTGCCGGATCACTACGCGTTCGAGCGCAATCCGTTTACCGACGTGGACGCCGACACCATCCTGATAACAGAAAAGGATGCGGTAAAATTAGGGTCCTGGCACGACGCGCGCATCTGGATAGTCCCGGTTGAAGCCGCGCTCGATCATCGCCTCATTGCATTAGTTGTGGAGAAAGTCCGTGGACGCTCGCCTGCTTGAAATTCTCGTCTGCCCGATCTGCAAGGGCCCGCTCAGCTACGACCGCGCCGCGCAGGAACTGATCTGCAATGCGGACAAACTCGCCTATCCGATCCGCGACGGCATTCCCGTCATGCTCGTCGACGAGGCGCGGCAGACCGTGGAAGGCACGCCGGTCGATCTGAATCCGGGCTCCGTAGCTTAGGTTCGGCTCGCTCGCGCAGGGCGGCCGCCATGCGTGGTGTCCCGCATGTTGCGATCCGCCTGCGCCGTCTTTCCGGTCCGCCCCGCTGTCACGGCTACCGTGTATGCGCTGCCGCCTTCCTCCGGTTTCATCGCCGCCCGCTTTTCCGCCCGTCTTTGCGCCTGTCTTGCCGATGACCCACGCCAACACCACCACTCCTCCGTTCATCGCCGTCGTGCCGGCTCGCCTCGCGTCGACGCGTCTGCCCAACAAGCCGCTCGCCGACATCGGCGGCAAGCCGATGGTGGTGCGGGTCGCCGAACGCGCGCGCGAATCGGGCGCGCAGCAGGTGCTGGTCGCCTCGGACGCGCAGGCGGTGCTCGACGCCGCCCGCGATCACGGCTTCGAAGCCGTGTTGACGCGCGCGGACCATCCGTCCGGCACGGACCGTCTCGCGGAAGTCGCGGCGCAATTCGGCTGGAGCGACGACACGATCGTGGTCAACGTGCAGGGCGACGAGCCACTCATCGATCCGGCGCTCGTGTGCGGCGTCGCGTCGCACCTCGCGGCGAGCAGCGGTTGCGCGATCGCCACCGCAGCCCATCCGATCACCGACCCCGCCGAGATTTTCAATCCGAACGTCGTCAAGGTCGTGCTCGATGCGCGCGGCGTCGCGCTGTACTTCTCGCGCGCGCCGATACCGTGGGCACGCGACGCTTATCAGCTGCACTGGCCCAATGTCGCAGCGATGCCCACGCCTCCCGCGCCCGCGGTGGTCCACCGGCATATCGGCCTGTACGCGTATCGCGCGCAATTCCTGCGCACTTACCCAAGTCTCGCGATCTCGCCGATCGAACAGGTCGAAGCGCTCGAACAACTGCGCGCGATGTGGCACGGCGAACGGATCGCGGTACTCGTCACCCATGACGTGCCCCTGCCCGGCGTCGACACGCCCGCCGATCTCGCACGCGTGCAGGCTTTATTCGGGTCTTGAGCGGAAAAACCCGTGGCATAATCGGACGGTTGTGCGCGCCTCCCGAGACAAGCGAAAGTCAGGGTTTGCCCCGGTCGCGCCGTTGCGGTCCTGCAGCGCCGTCCAGTCGACGTGCAGCGCGAGACTCGTACCGGCAGCCGACGCGGAGCCTTCGACGCATCGTGGGACGGCTGCTGCGCCACCAAAGAATTCACATAGATCTGGAGATATCACATGCGTTTGATCCTTTTGGGTGCGCCCGGCGCGGGTAAGGGCACTCAGGCCACCTTCATCAAGGAAAAGTTCGGCATTCCGCAAATTTCCACCGGTGACATGCTGCGCGCAGCCGTCAAGGCAGGCACGCCGCTCGGCCTTGAAGCCAAGCGCTTCATGGACGCTGGTGAACTGGTCACGGACGAACTGATCATCAATCTGGTGAAAGAACGTCTGCAGCAGCCGGACTGCGCGAACGGTTATCTGTTCGACGGTTTTCCGCGCACCATTCCGCAAGCCGAGGCGATGAAGCAGGCCGGCGTCGCGATCGACTATGTGCTGGAAATCGACGTGCCGTTCGAGGAGATCATCGTGCGCATGAGCGGCCGCCGCTCGCACGCCGCGTCGGGCCGTACGTACCACGTCAAGTTCAATCCGCCGAAGGTCGAAGGCGTGGACGACGTGACCGGCGAACCGCTGATCCAGCGCGACGACGACAAGGAAGAAACGGTCAAGAAGCGTCTGGAAGTGTATGAGGCGCAGACCAAGCCGTTGATCGAGTACTACACCAACTGGGCGAAGAACGGCGATTCGTCGACCCCGCTGAAGGCACCGCAGTATCGCCGCATTTCGGGCCTCGGCAGCGTCGATGAAATTCGTGAACGTGCGTTTGAGGCGTTGAAGTAAGCTCGCTTCGCCCTGTGTTTGCCTCAGTGAAACCCGCCCTTGCCCGCGGGTTTTTTATTGCATCTCGCCGCGTGGATACGGCGTAGCTTGCTTCCCCGCTACGCCTTGAATTAGTTAGCCATCCATAACTGTCTGCTTTCGCGGCGCACGAATCGGGCGCCTTCAGGCAGCCGCCCGCAGCGCTTTCCGCGTTGCAGCATAGTCGTTACAATCGATCATCGAAAAAATATTCGATCCGGACATTAGTGAACCGTAGCAAAGGAGAAGACATGGAGATTCGTGACAATGTATTCCTGATCACCGGCGGTGCATCAGGTCTCGGCGCGGCCACGGCGCGCCTTCTCGTCGAAAACGGCGGCAAGGTGGTGCTCGCCGACCTGAATGTGGATGCCGGCGAAGCGCTCGCGAAAGAACTCGGCGGCGTGTTCGTCAAATGCGACGTCAGCCGCGAAGACGACGCCACTCAGGCCGTCGAAGCCGCCACCAGGCTCGGCACGCTGCGCGGTCTCGTCAATTGCGCGGGCGTTGCGCCCGCCATCAAAACGGTCGGCAAGGACGGCCCGCATCCGCTCGACTCTTTCACGCGCACCATTTCGATCAATCTGATCGGCACCTTCAACATGATCCGGCTCGCTGCCGCGGCCATGTCGAAGAACGAGTCGAATGCAAATGGCGAGCGCGGCGTGATCATCAATACGGCGTCCGTGGCGGCGTATGACGGCCAGATCGGCCAGGCGGCTTACGCGGCATCCAAGAGCGGCGTGGTCGGCATGACGCTGCCTATCGCACGTGACCTGTCGCGCAACGCGATCCGCGTGATGACCATTGCCCCGGGCATTTTCGAAACGCCCATGCTGCTCGGCATGCCGCAGGAAGTGCAGGACGCGCTCGGCGCGATGGTGCCGTTCCCACCGCGTCTCGGCAAACCGGCGGAGTACGCGATGCTGGCCAAGCAGATCTTCGACAACCCGATGCTCAACGGCGAAGTGATCCGTCTGGACGGCGCGATCCGCATGCAGCCGAAGTGACCATCATGCAGGCTGCTGCCTGATACGGGGCGCCAATAAAAAACGCCTGCACATGAATATGTGCAGGCGTTTTCTGTTTGAGCCGTTCTTTCTGACAGGCGTTGCACGGCGGCTAGTCGCGGTCGTTGTGTTGAGTACGCTGACGCAATTCATGCAGTTGCGACTCCACTACGGTCGCGTCTTCGGCATCCGGCTGGTCGCCGAGATAGCGCTCCAGGTCTTCGAGCGCGGGCCGCAGGTAATCGAGCCGCGCATAAGCGAAGCCGCGATCGCGCACTTCTTCGATACTCTCCGGCAGCAGGATCACGAGACGCTGCTGCACTGCCAGCAGGCGCTGCCAGCGTTCCGTCTGAAGATAGGTGGACTTCAGATTGCGCAGCATACGCGCGATGATCTCGCGGCGCGTGGCCGGCTGCAGCAGCATGCGCAGCGCCCTGCTCACCGATTCCCCAGCCGACGCCACATACGGTTCCAGCATCTCCACCATCTCCGACTCGGACAACGAGTGTCCGCTGGTCGGATCGAGCATCACGTCGCCGTCGGGCGTTGTCACGCGCAGCAGGAAGTGGCCGGGAAACGACACGCCGCGCGCCGGAATACCGATCTGCTCGGCCATCTCCAGATACAGCACCGCCAGCGAAATCGGAACGCCGCGGCGGCGCTTGAGCACCGCGTTCAGATGACTGTTGTCGGGGTCGTAATAATCGTTCAGATTGCTGGCGAAACCGAGCTCACGGAAGAAGAACCGGTTCAGTATGCCGACCTTCTGCTTGATGTCGGCGTCGTCCGGCATGCGCCGCTGCAGGCGCACCACCAACTCGTCGATCTCGGCGAGCGTGCCTTGCAGATCGAGATCGGGGTAAGCGTCCTGCGCGAGCGAGAGCGCCGCCTCGGTCAGCGGAAGACTGTCGTCTTCGGCGACCAGCGTGCTGAAATAGTCGAGAACTCGCGTCATCGTGATCACTTCGCTCGCCTTTTGAAATACGCGTACTTGAAGCCCATCAGCCAAAGCATACCGAAATATAGCGCGGCGAACAGAACGAGGCACGCTGCGAGCAACACCATGCGGTCGACCGGCCGGCTGTGCATGCCGATCCAGTCGAAGCTGATCGCCAGCCAATGCATGGTGCCGGCCAGCACCAGACAGGCGCCGAACAACTGCACGAAGAATTTGAGCCAGCCGCTCGACGGCGTATAAATGCCGCGCTTGCGCAGACCGAGAAACAGCAGCAGCGCATTGCCGCAAGCGCCAAGCCCCACACTCAGCGTCAAACCCGCGTGCGCGAAAATCGGCACGAACACATAGTTGCTCAACTGCGTGAGGATCAGCACGACGACACCGATCTTCACCGGCGTCTTGATGTCCTGTTTGGCGTAGAAACCTGGCGCAAGGATCTTGATGAGAATCAGGCCGATCAGCCCCACGCCATAAGCCGCCAGCGCGCGGGCGACCATCACCACCGAGTTGCCGTCGAACTTGCCGTAGTTGAACAGCGTGGCGGTCAGCGGCTGCGCGAAGAAAAACAGCGCGACGGCGCTCGGCGCGGCGAGCAGGAAGGTGACACGCAAGCCCCAGTCGAGCAGCGACGAATACTCGAGCGGATCGGCGTCGACGTGGGCCTTGGAGAGGCTCGGCAGCAGGATCGTGCCGAGCGCGACGCCCAGCAGCGCGGTCGGAAACTCCATCAGCCGGTCGGCGTAGTTGATCCAGGACACGGCCCCCGGGCCGATCCGCGACGCGATATTCGTGTTGATGATCAGGCTGATCTGCGCGACCGAGACGGCGAACATCGCGGGTACCATCTTGGACAGCACGCGCTTCACGCCGCGATGCGCGAGCGCCTTCACCGGGTTCAGGCCGATGCGCGGAATCATGTCGATCTTCTTCAGACCCGGCAGTTGCACCAGGAACTGCAGCACGCCGCCCGCGATCACCGCCCAGGCGAGCGCATAGACCGGCGTTTGCAGGCGCGGCGCAACGAACACCGCGGCGACGATGAACGCGACGTTCAGCAGAACCGGCGCGAACGCGGGCAACGAGAAGTTCTTGTACGTATTCAGTACGCCCGACGCCAGCGACGTCAGCGAAATGAAAATGATGTACGGGAACATGATGCGCGTCATGGTGACCGCGAGCGCATACGCCTGACCCTCATGCGCAAGGCCCGAGGCAACGACGAACACCACGCCCGAGGCGCCCACTACGCCGATCAGCGAGAGGACCGCGAGCGCCCAGGCGAGCACTGTCGACGTGGCGTCGACCAGTGCCTTGGTGGCGTCGTGGCCTTGCTGGTTCTTGAACTCGGCGAGAATCGGCACGAAGGCCTGCGAGAACGCGCCTTCGGCAGAGATGCGGCGCAGCAGGTTCGGAATGCGGAAGGCGACGTAAAACGCGTCAGTGTATTGACTGGCACCGAACGCGCGTGCGATCAGCGTTTCGCGGGCCAGTCCGGTCACGCGCGACAGCAGCGTGAAGCCGCTGACCGTCAGCAGGGCTCGGAATAGATTCATGGGGCGCTTATTATACGGGTGCCGCAAGTGCGGACGACGAGCCGGAACGCGATTCGGACCGATTTGCCGCGCAGACGTTCGATACGACAGGCGCATCGGCGCGGTTTCCTGGCATGCCGCGCGGCGCCGTCCCGCTCGGCATGCCGCCGCAACCGCCCTTCTTGCGCGGACTTCGGCACGACGCCGCACAATGGCCGCCGGCCGGGCGCCGGACTTTACACAACGGGGCGGCACGGCGTCATAGCGCTTTCCCGTTGCCACGTGCCTGATTTTGTTGCTATAATCGCCGGTTTCGAAGCTCGCTCAACTTTCGGACCATTTCCGTACGAGGTCGGGGTCGGCCCCACGCCGCCTGCGAACACCCTCGAATAGCCCGAAAACACAGGCCTGCCTTCGCGTAGTCCGAGCGATTTTTTCGACACTTTTGCGCTCTTGGGCAATCGCTTCCAAGAGTTCGATCTAAAAGCAGCACCTCACCACTTGAAGGTCAGGTACTGGAAACAGGAACAGGATAAGGAACCGTCATGGCTAACTCCGCACAAGCACGCAAGCGCGCCCGCCAGGCCGCCAAGGCAAACTCGCATAACTCGGCACTGCGCTCGAAGTTCCGCACGGCTATCAAGGCTGTCCGCAAGGCGATCGACGCCGGCGACAAGGCCAAGGCCGCTGAGATCTTCCTGGCATCGTCGAAGACCATCGACATCATCGCCGACAAGAAAATCGTTCACAAGAACAAGGCTGCTCGCCATAAGAGCCGCCTCGCTGCAGCCATCAAGGGTCTGCAAGCGCCCGCAGCGCAGTAATTCCGGTCAGCCCGCTTCGGCGGGCTACCTCCTGTTTCCGCTGCACAGAAAGGCCCGCCTCGGCGGGCCTTTCTGTCTGGAACCGGTGCAACCGAATGGTCCGCCCCACTCGCCGATGCCCGTGCTTCGGTCATGAAAAAACCCGCTGCTGGCGGGTTTTTGTTTTTGCCGATTCAACCGGCCTGCGCCTTAGCGCGTATTCTCGGAGCGCTGCGTGCCGTGCTCCGGCGGCAACTCGCAAGCTTCAGTCACGACGAGGTCGTTGTCTTTCGCGAAGTTGAGGACGAAGTCGAAAGCCATTGGTTCGATGTCACGCAAACGCGAATCGAGAATCACGCATTTGAGGTCGCCGAGCATGGTTGGCCGGACATAAAGCGAGTACTGCATGTAGGCGTTCGGCCCCTTCCTTGCACCGGGGCCGAAGCACGCCATGACGCCTGCGAGGCGCTCCGACCAGTCGCTCGGCCGAAACTTTTTTCCCGTCGACGTGATGCCCTGAATGAAATATTCGGTTGGAGCTGCTTCGGCCATGTAGGAATACCTGTGTGACTGCCCAGCGGGATGACGGCAAAGCTGACAGCGGAAACGGCTTTGAATTGCCCGGACCCGCCGACCATGCCGCGATGGCGAACCACGCGCCACCAGAACCGCGAAGGGCTGGCTGAGCCGCCTTTTGCGCTTGTCATGACGGCGCACCGCGAGCAGGCTTTTCCGAGCCGCGCGAGCCGTGTCCCGCAAGCGAAATACCGGCCTGCTGGGCTTTGGGATAACCCGTAGATTATAGCGCAGCGGACCTTTTTCCGCAGCGCACACAAGACATGTCCGAGCTATCGATGAGCCTTTCAGACCGCTTGAGCGGCCTTTTGGCCGACTCGTCAAACCGGGCGAAATCCTTTATGCTGCATTGAGTTACCACAAACGACGGCGGCGCCGTCCGGCAATCCTGCCGGGTGATACCGCCGTATTTGTTTCATGACCGCCAAGAAAATTCGCCACTACCTGCAGTTCAAGGATTTCTCGCTGGAAGACTACGAGTACGTGCTGGAACGCGCGCGCATTCTGAAACGCAAGTTCAAGAACTACGAGACCTACCATCCGCTGCACGATCGCACGCTGGCAATGATCTTCGAAAAAAATTCGACACGCACGCGCCTGTCGTTCGAAGCCGGCATCTTCCAGTTGGGCGGCCACGCCGTTTTCATGAGCACGCGCGACACGCAGCTCGGTCGCGGCGAACCGATCGAAGACGCAGCGCAAGTCATCTCGCGCATGGTCGACATCATCATGATCCGCACGTTCGGGCAGGACATTCTCCAGCGCTTCTCCGAGAATTCGCGCGTGCCCGTGATCAACGGGCTGACCAACGAATATCACCCGTGCCAGGTGCTGGCGGACATCTTCACGTACTTCGAGCATCGCGGCCCGATTCGCGGCAAGACGGTCGCGTGGGTCGGCGACGCCAACAACATGCTGTATACGTGGATCGAAGCCGCGCAAATTCTCGGCTTCAAGCTGCGCCTGTCCACGCCGCCGGGCTACAAGCTCGACCGCGCCATGGTCGCCGCCGAGAGCGCGCCGTTCTACGAAGAATTCGACGATCCGAACGAGGCCTGCGCCGGCGCCGACCTCGTGACCACCGACGTCTGGACCAGCATGGGCTTCGAAGCCGAAAATGAAGCGCGCAAGAAAGCCTTCGCTGACTGGTGCGTCGACGCCGACATGATGGCGCGCGCCAATGCAGACGCGCTCTTCATGCACTGCCTGCCCGCCCACCGCGGCGAGGAAGTCAGCGCGGAAGTGATCGACGGGCCGCAAAGCGTCGTGTGGGACGAGGCGGAAAATCGTCTGCACGTGCAAAAGGCCTTGATGGAATATCTGCTGCTCGGCAAGCTGAATCACTGAGCGAGCTGCCCGGTCAGCAGGTTGAGCAGCATCTGCGTGAAGCGCGACGGGGCCTTGAATACGAGGCAAGGCATCCACGTTTAGCGCCACGCATCGAGCCGGAGTCCACTGCGTCAAGCGGACCCGGCTTCGTCACCGCACTGCCCCAAAAACGCGGGCAACGGGCGATTTAGTGTCAAAATAGTGGTTTTCCGCGCTCCGGGACCGCCGGCGCGCCTTGTTTTCCCGCTTTCTCCAGCTACGAGTTCACCATGAGCGATATCAAGAAAGTCGTGCTCGCCTATTCGGGCGGCCTCGACACCTCCGTCATCCTGAAGTGGTTGCAGGACAATT